>Ga0187890_10001309_pt1 | contig 18040 bp, 15 predicted proteins | sample June2016WEW_21_1_FD_133005 | JGI IMG/M metagenome (GOLD analysis project Ga0187890, IMG submission 133005) | Peatland microbial communities from SPRUCE experiment site at the Marcell Experimental Forest, Minnesota, USA - June2016WEW_21_10 | ecosystem: Environmental > Terrestrial > Soil >... | reverse complement strand
GCCGCAGGCGGCAAGAACGGATCGCTTCACGCCGACCTCGATCGCGTCCTCGATCTGGCCACGAACCTGCGCGGCAATGCCCGGGGAAAAGCGGTCTTCGCCTGTTCGGCTCAAAATTTCTGGAGGGAGTACGAACTGCCCCCGCATCTCGGAAGCACGCAGATTTATCTCCAGCCGCGCTTTCAGTTGAAACCGCTGGCCGCTTTGCTGGGAGCGCAACCGGCGCTCTCGGTTACCGTGGTCGACCGCCAGCGCGCCCGTTTCTTCGATCTTCGCCTGGACGACCTGCAAGAACGCGGGGCCATTGTCCACATGCTGTCGCGCAGCGGCTCGAGCTACGGCTACAACGGTTACGAAGCCGGCCATGCCGAGCGCCGCGTGTCCGAAGAAGCGCTGCAGCACTTCAAAGCAGTTTCCGACCGGCTGCTCGCCGACTTCGAGAAAGGCCTCTGGGAGCGGCTCATTGTCGGGTGCCAGGATGCCAACTGGTCCGAGTTTGAGTCGAACCTGCACCCTTACGTCAAACAGCGCCTGATTGGCCGATTCTCAGCCGATGTTGCCAGCGTCTCGAATGAAGAGATTCGCGATCACGCCGGTGCTCTCCTCAACCGATGGATCACGGAACGTGGCTCCAAGAAAGCCAACGAGGCGGTGGACTTCGCCAAATCCAAAGGGCGCGGTGTGACCGGCCTGCGCCGCGTCCTGCAAGCACTGGAAGCGGGGGAAGTGCAGAGCATCTTCCTCAGCGAAAACTATTCCGCGCGAGCTGTCGAGTGCCCCAACTGCGGACACCTCGACGCCCACCTGGTCCCGTTGTGCGCCGCTTGCGGACGTCCCACTCGCGAACTCGCCGACGTCAGCGACGCCATCATTCCCATCGCCATCCGTCGCGACATCGAATTGTTCTATCTCACGGAGCACAGCGATCTCGATCGCGCCGGCAACATCGCCGCGCTCCTGCGCTTCCGCTCCGATCAGAGAACCGGACAGATCGCGGCGGCGTTGTAGGTTAAGGTCAGAGGTTAGAGGTCAGATTGCAGAGGTGAGAACCCTTCGATCAAAAGGTCACGGGTTCTCACCTCTGCAATCTGACCTCTTACCTCTAACCTTCTCCGGGGCGGATTTTCTCCCGCTGAGCGAAAATCAGAGCATGATCCACAAGATCCTTCCCGTAGGCCCGCTGCAATGCAACTGCTCCATCATCGGCGATGAGACCACCCACGAAGCCATGGTCATCGACCCTGGCGACGACATTGAGGACGTTCTCGCCGTCATCCGCCAGTACAATCTGGAAGTGAAGCAGATCGTCATCACCCACGCCCACATCGATCATGTAGGCGGAGCGATGAAGCTGCGGGCGCTGACGGGCGCTCCAATCCTGCTCAATCAGAATGACTACGCGCTGCTGAAAATGCTCGACGTGCAGGCTTCCTGGCTGGGCATGGCCGCGCCCGGCAATGTTGCGATCGAAGCGAGTATCGCGGATGGCGAATCGTTGCACACGGGCAACCTGACGGCGAACGTTCTCCACACTCCCGGCCACACGGAGGGCAGCGTCTGCCTCTATTTTCCCGCGGAGAAATTACTGATCGCCGGCGACACCCTGTTCGCCCGCAGCATCGGACGCACCGATCTTCCCGGAGGATCGTTCGAAAAAATCATGCGCTCCCTGCATGAGCGCGTCCTGACCCTGCCCGATGACACGCTGGTGATTCCGGGCCACGGCCCGCGAACAACCATCGGAGAGGAAAGGGAAGCGAATCCGTTTTTGGTGGGGTGACCGCGTGGCAGAATGGACGATGGCCGGGCGGGGACGCCCGACTCTCCACTAGCAAATTACTTCTGGGTTGGTGCCTGGTTTTGCGGGACGGTCGGGGGCGTGGACGGCGCCGGTGTAATTGGCTGCGACTTCGTCTGCGTCGGCTTCACGCCTGACAGCACGGACGTGGGCCCACTTCGCCGGGCCGCAAAAATCGATAACGTGATCGACGTTAGCATGAAAATGATCGCGGACCAGGTCGTCGCCCGGGAAAGAACCGAAGCCGCGCCTCGCGGGCCAAATGCCGTCTGGCTGCCCTGACCGCCGAAAGCCGCAGCCAGGTCACCGCTCTTTCCGCTCTGCAGCAACACCACTGCAATCAAGAAGAAGCAAACGAATACGTGAACGACCGTGATCAGAACTGTTAGCCACATGCACAAAACTCCAAGGGAGCCGAAGCTCGGATTCGACAATCTTTTTTGCCGGACAATCAATACTATGGTGCGGAAGGGGGGATTTGAACCCCCACGCCTTTCGGCGCCACCCCCTCAAGATGGTGTGTCTGCCAGTTCCACCACTTCCGCTTTACAATCAATATCTTGCAGACCGTTTGAGGAAGTTCGAAGTCTGCATGGCACGCACCAGCCCTAGTGCACACGGCATCGTGCTCTCTAGTCTTTATACACGGTCAAACGAGGCTGTTCAAGTTCGCTGACGCCCGGCCGCGGGTACACCCGAAGAACGCGGACCTCACATTTGCGCAGCGTCGACGATGCATTTATCGTGAGATTCGCTCGCCGCTCTATCCCTAGTATGAATGGTCGCGTTTTCTTCTGGTCGCTCACGTCCGCGCTTGCCGGATTTCTTTTTGGGTTTGACACGGTCGTCATCTCCGGCGCGGAAAAAACTATTCAGGCGCTTTGGGGCCTGAGTCCCGGACTGCACGGGATTGCCATGGCTTCCGCCCTCTACGGTACCGTCGTGGGTTCGCTGATTGGCGGCTGGCCCGCTGACCGGTTCGGACGCAAAGCCACGCTGCTCTGGATCGGCGTCCTTTATTTTGTGGGCGCGGTAGGGTCGGGGTTGGCAACTAATGTTTCCACTTTCATCGTCGCGCGTGTCATTGGTGGTCTGGGCATCGGCATCTCCACCGTGGCGGCTCCGCTGTACATTTCGGAAATTGCGCCGCCAAAGCACCGTGGGCAACTTGCGGGCATGTTCCAGTTCAACATTGTTTTTGGCATCCTGATCGCTTTCGTGTCTAATGCTCTGCTCGCGGGCATCGGCGAGAATGCCTGGCGCTGGATGCTGGGAGTGGCCGCCTTCCCCTCACTTCTCTACGCTCTGCTCTGCTTCGGAATTCCCGAAAGCCCGCGTTGGCTTCTGGGCCGGAAGGGCGATCGCGCGGGAGGTGTTAAGGTCCTGCAACGCATCCAACCCGAAGCGCCCAAGACTGAGATCGAAGCCGAGGCTGATGAGATTACGGCTGCGTCTTCGGAGAAGGCATCGTCGGCGCATTTCTGGACGCGCCGTCTGCGCAAACCGATCCTGCTTGCCATCTGCATTGCATTCTTCAACCAACTCTCCGGCATCAATGCGATTCTCTACTTCGCTCCGCGCATATTTGAACTTACCGGTTTGGCAGCGAAAGCCGCACTGCTCCAATCCATCGGCATCGGCGTGACCAATCTCGTCTTCACCTTTGTCGGCCTCTGGCTGATTGACAGGCTGGGCCGCCGAACCCTTCTGTTTATTGGCTCGTTCGGCTACATCGCGTCCCTGGGTCTGGTTGCCTGGGCCTTCTTTACGGAGCATTTTTCCATCGTTCCAGTTTGTATCTTCGCCTTCATCGCCGCGCACGCGATCGGTCAAGGTGCAGTCATCTGGGTTTTCATCTCTGAGATATTTCCCAACCGTCATCGCGCGGAAGGTCAAAGCCTGGGCAGCTTCACACACTGGATTTTCGCCGCCTTGCTCACGACTTTCTTCCCGAAGATGGTTTCCGCCTTCCCAGCCGGTTATGTCATTTCGTTCTTTGCGTTCATGATGGTTCTGCAACTCATTTGGGTGAAGACGCTGGTTCCGGAGACGAAGGGCGTGCCGCTGGAGCAAATCCAGGAACAACTGGGCATCGAATAAGGCCGCTATGGACTTTAATGTTGTCGGCATCGGAGAAGTGCTATGGGACTTGCTGCTCACGGGACCACAGTTGGGCGGAGCTCCGGCGAACTTCGCGTATCATGCGCACGCCCTGGGTGCCGAGGCCCAAGTCATCACGCGCGTTGGGAATAACGACTACGGGCGCGAAATCATTCGCCGCTTTCGTGAGATGGGCCTGCCGGACCGCACCGTGCAGATCGACGAGACCGCATCGACCGGGACGGCGACTGTCGAGCTTTCCGGCGATGGGCTTGCGCATTTCACTATTCAAGAAAATGTGGCTTGGGATTACATTTCTGTGACACCGGAGGCGCTCGCGGCCGCGCGCGAGGCGCACGCAATCTGTTTCGGAAGCCTCGCCCAGCGTTCGGAGCCCTCGCGCAGCACAATTCAACAACTGGTCGCGGCGGCGCCAGCAGATGCGCTGCGCGTCTTTGACATCAATCTTCGGCAGCAGTTCTATTCGCGCGGGTTGATTGAAAGATCGCTCCAGTTGGCGAACGTGCTGAAGTTGAACGATGACGAACTGCTGAGCCTCGCCGAAATGTTTGGCCTGACCGGTACGACCGAGCATCAAGTTGAGTGCCTGGCGCGAACCTTCCGCCTGCGAGTGGTTGCACTGACGCGCGGAGCGAATGGCAGCCTGCTTTATCAAAAGGAGAAGGACGAGGCGCGGTGGTCCAATTGCCCATCTCGTCCGGTGAAGGTCGTGGACACCGTGGGCGCCGGTGATTCGTTCACGGCCGCACTGGTTCTGGGATTGCTGCGCAAAATGGACCTGGACGAAATCAACACGCTCGCCAACGACGTGGCACGATGTGTTTGCTCCCAGGCAGGCGCGACGCCAGCTTTGCCACTAGAATTTGCGAGAAGATTTTCGATCTCACCAAAGCGTTGACGACAGACAAGTGACGACCGCCGATCACGTCCGAATCACAGCCTCCGCTCTCGGGCACTGGGCCATCGCGCAGTTGCAGGATTCGATCGCGGTCGGCCTTCTCTGGCTGATCGGGCTGTGGATTATTGGCGTTCCATGGGCTCCGCTGTGGGCGATGCTGGCCGCAGTGCTGCAGATCATTCCGCACTTCGGGCCGATCCTCGGATTACTGGGGCCGGTGCTGGCCTCGGCGCTCGCTTGGAAAGACTGGCAGCATCCACTTTATGTCCTGGTTCTCTACGCGGTGATTGTGGTGGTGGATGGGTTCGTGCTCCAGCCCTACATCATGCGACGCGTGGCGAAGGTGCCGATGTGGGCGTCGATTCTGGTTCCGCTGGTACTTGGGTTTGTGATTCCATTCTGGGGATTTCTGCTCGCGCCGCCGCTGCTGGCGGTGGTTTACGCGTATCGAGCGCGTCGAACCGGAAACTCGTGAATCGCGGTGGCTGTGACCATTTATCTTGAACTCGGCCGCACCCCTATTTCTCGATATATTAGAAGCGATTGCTTACGGAGCCTGTCTTAAAGGAAATCATGGCCGCATTGATCGATGCCATCGACGTGAAGCGCAAAATGTTTTTTGAGTTTGAAAACACGCCATTCGTCTGCCTGGAAGCGGAGGTGTCCACCCCTACAGCCCGGGGCGGACAAACCTTGGTCCGCCTGAAGATGCGTAACCTTCTCACCCGCGCGGTCTTTGACAAGACATTCAAGGCCAGTGACCGATTCAAGGAGCCGGATCTTGAGACGGTTCCAGCATCCTATCTTTATAGGGATGGAAGTGATTTCTACTTCATGGACCAGGAGAGTTTCGAGACGCTCACCCTTTCCAGCGAGATGATGGGGGACGCTGTGGACTTTATCGTGGAAGGGGTCATCATCCAGTTGCACAGGTACAACGGCAACCCCATCGGCCTGCAGCTGCCACCCCATGTGGAGCTGAGTGTCACATACACTGAACCTGGGGTCCGCGGCGACACCTCCAGCGGCAGCGTGACCAAGCTGGCGAAGCTTGAGACCGGCATCGAGATTCGCGTTCCCCTCTTCATTAAGGAAGGTGAAACCATCAAGGTGTCGACCGAGACGCGGGAGTTCGCAGGGCGGGCCTGATTTTGCGGGTAACTCTCCGATTCTGATCGATCAGGAATGTAGGGGGTTGGGTCGATGGGGATTGCATCAACCCAAGGGACAACGTCAAACCCAACTGCAGCGGACAGGAGTGTCCGCTCTACACGAGCAGATTGAAACGAAATAGTAAACCCGCGGCTATGACCCGAGCGCGAGCAGAGCCCGCCTAAGCTGCGCATGCCGCTGAGTGAGATGCAGGTAGAGCATCTCATCCCGCTTGGCTTTGGCGCGGATGATTCGGACGAGGTCTTTTTTTTCTTCTTGTGTCCATGCACGCAATCCCGGCAGCTGCGTCAGGACGAGCGCAAAATTCTCGAAGGCTGCTTTCTCCAGCGGCGTCCACGAAGACGTACTGACGCCCAGCAATCGCTCGAGCGCACGCCTCGACTGCTCGCGCATGAGGCTGGCATCTCCGCCAAAATCGTGCGCCATCCGCCGGTTGACTCGCAATCCGATATTGCGCGTTGAAAATCTGTCCCACGCTCCTACTTCACTACCCGGCAGCTCGTAGAAGACGTGCCCCGCCGCCAACCGCTTCAGCGTGCGTGCGGGCGTCCGGTAGTTCGGATCGGCCGCGATTTTGCGCTCTTCGCTTTCCGCTAATTTCTGTAGCTCCGAGCGTCCCGGCCTGAAACCCAGCTTTCTGTAAAACCAGAACGCACCCGATTCGATCGCTTCATCATTGTCATGGCCCAGTTGGTATGGATAGACCGAGACACACGTCGTTCCCATCAAGTGACACAGGCAGCGCAGCACTTGCGCGTAAATCCATCCCGCTTCGCCGCCACGGAAAGTGTAGAAGGTGTTGAAGCCGACTTCCATCCACTCGCACAGTCCGATGGCTTCGACGTAGTTAATCGGCACGCCATTTTTCAGGGTCAACCCTGCGACGTACGCGCGCAACGGCAGACGCCGATCTGGCGGCAGATTCCAGAGATAGATGGAAACGCCGCGGCCAAAATCAGATCGCACCACCGACGCCGGATCACCCAGCGTGGTGCCGTAGAGTTCGCGGTAGCGCACCAGCATGACCTCGCGGATCAGGTCCATGACCTCTTCGCCCTGCTTGCGCGAGAGCTTCTTCAGTTGGGCTGGAGGCCGCGCCAACTCGTCGGCCAGCGAGACCTGGCTGCGGCTGATGAGCGGTTCGCTGTGATAAAAAACGCTCGGAACCGGCTTCCAGTTGCGGGTTCGCGTGATAGCGGAGTTTTCGAGATTCCAACGCAAGGGCACGCGCAGGGATTCGTAGAGCTCAGCTTTTTGTTGGGGCGGCAGCGGCAACTCTTCGAAGCGTTGAATCAACCACGCCGGCGTGGCGCGCTGCTTTCGCTTGAACTCGCCCCCAGCCGCCTCAAGCCATCGGCGCCACGGCGTGTCGGCTTCGACGTATGCGTCGTCCTCGAGCAAGGGGATGAAGCGCGGGCCGGTGTTGCCTAACTCTCGTCCGGGCTCGTAGTTTTCCCAGGCGATTTCGACTTTGCCAGGCATGCGACGAGTGTTGATGAGCCAGTTCGCGACATCGAAGCTGAGAGTGTCTTCCATTTGTGTACCGGCTATACCGGAGACCTCGAAGGTGTCGAAGTCGTCCATGTCGGCTCCGGCTTTACGCAATGCTCCCACTTTTTTGTGGAAACGATTCAGAATGCGCTCGGTGGTGCGCACCACGGTTGGACCTTGAGGAAAGGCGCGCAGGAAAAGCAGCGCTTCGTGGAAGCGGATCAGCGGAGCCGTATCGGGGAAGCGCGCGGCGTCGAGGCGATTCAGCAACTTCACTACGCGAGTGGCTTGGTTGCGGCCGAAGCTATAGCGGCAGGCTTCGAGTTGGGTGAGTTGGTGGTCGAGAGCGTTCGGTGCCATGGAGATTCCCCACAAAGGGTAAATCATGGCTTCGTTTCCAGGGTGTCACATCGCTGATGACTCGCGCTCCGATAATTCACACACATTTACTTGACAGGGACGCCGCCAAGGTCCACCTTGTTGCGCAGAGCTACTAGGGTCGTAGGACTTGGCCAGACCGGACTTGGCCAGATCCGTGGGGACTATCCGTTGGGACTAAGGCACGGGCCGCAAACAAGAGCGGCCGTGAAGAAAAACCCGGCTTGATTCGGTTCCATTGATGGGCCTGCAACGAGCGCTAGAAAAATTGCTTAAGGAGGTTCGACATGAAAACTGCTGCTGGCATCGTAATGCTGTTTCTGATGGCTTTGATTTGTTCGGGCCTGGCTCAGGCCCAGATCTCAAGCTTCCAGCACATCGTTCTAATCGTTCAGGAAAACCGCACCCCAGACAATCTGTTCCAGGGGTTGTGCCTGGCGCCGTATGGCAGCCCAAGTGCATGCGGAACCGGAGCGAACCAATACAACATCCAGAGCTATGGCTTCGATAAGAAGGGAACCAAAATCCCACTGCAAGCCGTGCCTCTGAGCAACACCCATGACCCGGGTCACGGCCACTCGGCGTTCGAAGCCATGTGCAACCCCAACAAAGAAACTTACTATCCTTGTAGTGTGAATACGGCGCTGTCGATCGCCGGCTGCACACAAAATGAGAACACCTCCCTGTGTTCCTTTCAATACGTTGATCCCAACCCCGCGGTAACACCGAGCTTGGGCTCTTACCTCTACATTGCGCAGAATTTCGGCTGGGCAAACGTCATGTACCAGACTAACCAGGGGCCGAGCGCGCCCGCGCATCAATTTCTGTTCGGAGGAACGTCAGCGCCCAGCGCGACCGATGATGAACAGGCCACATTTGTTGCCGAGAATCCCAGCGGCTTGGGGTGTCTCGCCCCGCTGAACGCCGTCTATAATTTGATCGACCCGGCCACGGCACCTAAAGAGTACAACTTGATCAACAGCCCTCTGGGCACGGTGTGCTTCTCGCATGACACCTTGGCCAACGAGCTCGAAAACGATGGAAACAATAGTGGAAACGGAAACACTTGGCGGTATTACGCCGTGGGCACCGAGGCGGCGCACGTTTCTAACAACATTTGGACTGCGCCGAACTGGATTTACGATATCTGCCAGCCGAACAGCGGGTACACCAAATGTCTGGGTTCCGATTGGATCGATAACGTTTACCTTATCCCGTCGCAAGTGTTGAAGGATTCCGTTTCGCCAACCTGCGACCTGAAGAACATGGTCTGGGTCACTCCGACTGGCCAAAATTCGGACCATCCCTCCTCCACCGGGACCCACGTGGGTGGACCGCTTTGGGTTGCCAGCATCATCAACGCGATCAACGGCAGTAGCTGCACGGATACCATAAACGGCGTTGCAGTGCCTTATTGGCAAGATACGGCCATCGTCGTCGTCTGGGACGATTGGGGAGGCTGGTACGACCACGTGCTCCCTCAATTCCTATCCGCACCCAACGAGGGCCAAGGAGACTACCAGTTGGGGTTCCGCGTGCCCCTGTTGTTCGTTTCTGCTTACACGACGCACATTATCGACAGCACCAACCAGTATGACTTTGGCAGCGTCCTTCGCTTCGCCGAGCACAACTTCGGCATCCGGGAGGGTGTAATGGGGTTCGCTGATGCGCGCTCTACAACCGATCTGACAGCCTTTTACAATCTGAGTTTAACGCCAACGCAGTTTCCGATTCCCACTTATGGTTCGAGTGTGGTGGTGGACGACAAACTGCCGCCCGACCCGCCTGACGACGACTAGTACCGTGACCGTGTGATCTCTACTACCGAGTCGATCCGAGGTGTTATGACTGTAGCGCCGCCGTCCCGGCGGCTGTCCGGCGGGCCCCTCGCCCGCCGCGCCGGGGGCGCGACGCACTCGGGACAGCCGGCAAGATGCCGGCGCTACAATTCACCAGCCTGAGGTAAACAGACAAGACCGCGCTTACTTCCCACGTAATGCGGCCCACCAACGACCTGCCTATTGGGACGCGGGCGGGCTCGCCCCATGCTATAATCTCAATTCGCCTGAACGTTTTACGTCGAGGCTGATCCTGTGATTTCCTCCGCGGGCGGATCCATAATTCCGAGAATCAGCTCCATTTTCGTTGTCTAGAGATGAGGTACAGCTATGTCCGGCCATTCTAAGTGGGCAACCATCAAGCACAAGAAGGGCGCGCTTGACGCCAAGCGCGGCAAGATCTTCACCCGTCTCATCAAGGAAATCGCGATGGCGGCCAAGTCGGGCGGCGATCCCGACATGAACCCGCGTTTGCGCACGGCCATCCTGGCGGCAAAGTCCGAGAACATGCCCGCTGACAACATCAAGCGCGCCATCCAGCGCGGCACCGGCGAACTGCCGGGCCTCACCTACGAAGAGTTCGTGCTGGAGGGCTACGGCCCGGGCGGCGTGGCTTTGCTGGCGGAAATCTCCACCGATAACCGCAATCGCACGGTAAGCGAAATCCGCCACGTGTTCGGGAAGAATAATGGCAACATGGCCGCAGCGGGCTCGGTTTCGTATATGTTTCACAAGAAGGGCGACATCATTATCCCCAAGTCGGCGGCCAAGGAAGACGATCTGATGAACATTATCCTGGAATCGGGCGGTGAGGATTTGAAGGACGATGGCGAGAACTGGGAAATCCTGACCGAGACTTCCGCCTACGAAGGCGTGCTGGAGGCCTTGAAGAAGGCTGGCATCACGCTGGTTTCGTCGAGCGTGGCCATGGTTCCCGATACCTACATCAAGCTGGAAGGGCAGCAAGCGGCGCAGATGATTCGGCTGCTCGAAGCTCTTGAAGATAACGAGGATGTGCAGAACGTGCACGCCAACTTCGATATCGACCAGAAGCTGCTGGAAGAAGTTGCGGGGTGAAGTGATCGGGTCATCTGGTGATCGGGTCATCTGAAGTGCAAGGGGGTAGTGGGCTCCTTTCATTGGCGTTATGGGGATTCCCGCAGCACTAACCGAACGGGCAATACTTCTCATCGCCGTCGCCGCTTTGGTTGGCGGTGTCTTTCTCGCTGTGACCTTCCGAAAATCAAAGCCCAAGACTGCTCTGCATTCTTTATCTTGCTTTTCGATCACCCGATGACCCGATCACCAGATGGCCCGATACTTTTTCGGACTTTTCAACACCGCTGAGGAAAAGTTTGTGGAAAAGCGGGTACTTACTCCTGTAACCTTTTGTTATCCAAACGCTTTCAACATTCTGCACTGCATCGGGTGCTAGGCGCATCAGGCCGATTCGATTTTTCGATACTCCGTGAAGACACGTCTCGACAAGTTGCTCGTGGACCGTGGGCTTACGCCATCGCGTGAACGCGCGCAGGCCTTGATCCTGGCGGGAAAGGTTCTCGTCAACGAGCAGAAGATCGAGAAGGCGGGCGCACTGATTGACTGCGGCTCATCGTCGGTTTTGCGGCTGCTGGGCGAGGATCTGCGCTACGTGAGCCGTGGTGGGCTCAAGCTGGAGAAGGCCCTCGAGCACTGGCGAATCGATCTGCACGGCAAAGTCTGTCTCGACGTCGGCGCTTCCACCGGAGGCTTCAGCGACTGCATGCTGCAGCACGGCGCCGCCAAGGTGATTGCCGTGGATACCGGCTATGGTCAGATGGATTTCGGCATGCGCAACCATCCGCGCCTGCGGCTTCTGGAGAAAACCAACGCCCGCTATCTGGAACATGGCGACATTGGCGAGGCTGTCGACTTCATCGCCATGGATGTCTCCTTCATTTCTGCGACGCTGGTGCTGCCGGCGGTGATTCACGCCGCTTCGTTTTGTGCCGGCCTGAGTCGCAATTCGACTCCCGGTTCGACTGCTCCTGCGGCAGGCGAGATCGTCCTGCAGATTGTGGTGCTGGTGAAACCTCAGTTCGAAGCGGGCAGGGAACTAGTGGGCAAAGGCGGAATTGTGCGCGATGAATCGGCGCAACTCGCGGCCGTGGCGCGGGTGGAAGCGGCGCTTGCAGAACTCGGATGCGTGCACGCCGAATGGATCGAGTCTCCCATCCTCGGTGGTGGTGGCGGCGCTGGCAATCGCGAATTCCTGCTGCACGCGGAGTTTTCGCCGCCTGCCATCCGGTGATTCTGTACAATCGGAAGTCCGACGTCAGAACAGATCTGAGAAGAGAAGTCCGAAAACATGTCCAAGGTTTCCCAAAGTTCGGCCCGCCAGAAAACCGTTGCCATCATTTCGAAGCCGGAGCGTCCCGAACTGCGCGAAGCACTGCCGGCGCTCGAAGAATGGCTGCAGCAGCGCAACTACGCCGTGGTGGTCGATCGGGAAAGCGCCGCCTATTTCTCGGCATCCAACGTGGTGTCGCGGAGCGAGTTGGCCACGCGGTCGCCGGATCTGGCTCTGGTGCTCGGCGGTGACGGCACTCTGCTTTCGGCGGCGCGCGCGGTGGCGAAGGCCGGAACGCTGATCCTCGGCGTCAACCTCGGTACCCTCGGATTCATGACGGAAGTTCCACTGGCCGATCTGTACACCGCTCTGGACGCGATCGAGAAGGGGCACTATGTTGTCGACAGCCGCTCCATGCTGAGTTGCTCGTTGGTACGGAGAGGCGAGACTGTCGCTACGCACGGCGCATTGAATGAGTTGGTGGTGAGCAAGAGTGCTATCGCGCGCTTGAATTACTTCGAACTTTTCGTGGACTCCGAGTTCGTTTCCAGTTACCGGGCCGATGGTCTGATCATTGCGACGCCGACTGGTTCCACCGCATATTCTCTGGGAGCGGGCGGGCCGATCCTCAAGCCGGATGTGGATGCTTTCGTCATCACTCCCGTGTCACCCCACGGGTTGACGCACCGTCCGGTGGTAGTGCGCGACACGGTGGAAATCGAAATCCACGTCAAGACCGGGGATGAAGAAGCGTACCTGAGTCTCGATGGACAAGTCGGCATGCCCATGCGAGACGGCGACGTCGTGCGCTCGGTCAAGGCGGAACATGCGGCGAGGCTGCTGCGTTTTCAGAAAACATTTTTCGAAGTGCTCGCCACCAAACTCAAGTGGGGAGAGCGCTGAGGCCGGAGCGAGCCGGTGAAGTAATTGTGAGTGAAATCTTTCCAGGCCTCGTCGAGCGCAGCTTCGACAGCGGTGAAGTTCGCTTGAACTATGCCGAAGGCCCTGCCCATGGGCCGCCGCTCGTGTTGCTGCATGGACTCGGCCGGCGCTGGCAGGTATTTCTGCCGGTGATTCCCGCGCTGAGCCTGCGCTGGCACATCTTCGCGCCGGACCTGCGCGGTCATGGCAAGTCCTCTCGCGTGCCTCGCGGATATCATGGGTCGCAATACTCTGAAGACATCGCTTGCCTTTTGCGCGAGCGTGTTGCCGCTCCCGCTGTGCTCTTTGGACATTCGCTCGGCGGCATGCTCGCCATGTGGGTCGCTTCACATCATCCGGAACTGGTTCGCGCCCTGATTCTCGGCGACAACCTGATCGTCGTGCGGCACCTTCAAAACCCGATGTACGCGGCGCTGTTCTCGGGACTGCGCGATCTGGCACGCAAGGGCGGCTCCGTCGAGCAGATTGCGGACGACATCGGCAAAATCGCGCTGCCCGTTGCGGGCACTGATGAATCGGTGACGATCCGCCAACTTCCCGGCAACGACGAGGCTTATTTGCTCTCCTGGGCGCGCTCGGTGCAGCAGGCCGACCCTGACACCTACGAAATGACGCTTGACGGATCGTCGCTTGAAGGCTGGGACGGGGAGACGGTGTTGCGCGGAATCGCTTGTCCAACGCTGCTTCTGCAAGCCAGCCAGGAATTAGGCGGCCTGATGTCCGACGCGGATGTTGCGCTGGCCACGCGCCTGTTGCCCCATCACACACATGTGAAGTTTCGCAACCTGGGACACGCGCTGTTCATCCAGCAGCCCGAGCCAGTGTTGCGCGCAGTGACGAATTTTTTGGAGTCGCTGTAAAGACGGCTAAACTTTCTCCATCCTCATCTGGTCCTCTACGCTCTCGCGTCGCCGGATTACCCTCGTCTTCGCCCCATCCACCAGCACTTCTGCCGCGCGGCCGCGCGTGTTGTAGTTCGACGCCAGCACCGCACCGTACGCGCCGACGTCCAGAATAGCCAGCAGATCGCCTTCGCTGACCAGGGGAAGTTTTCTGTGACGCGCCAAAAAATCGCCAGTCTCGCAGATGGGACCGACCACGTCGGTGATCTCTGTTTCGTGCGACTTGCGGCTCACTGGAACGATCTCGTGATAGGCACCGTAGAGAGAAGGACGCAGCAGATCGTTCATTGCCGCGTCGACAATCAGAAAGCGTTTGCGATTATTCGTTTTCCGATAGAGGACGCGGGTCAGCAAAACGCCTGCCGGCCCGACGATGGAACGTCCCGGTTCGAGCAGCAAATGCAGCTTCAACCCGCGCAACGGCTCGATCACCGCCCGAGCGTAGGCCGCGATCTGTTTCGCAAAACTCCCCTGCGCTCCTTCGTAGGAAATTCCCAAGCCGCCGCCGGCGTCGATATAGCGAATGTCGTGTCCCTGCTCGCGCAGCACGCGAACCAGATCGGCCACGCGTTCGAGCGCTTCTTGAAATGTGCCGACATCGGTAATCTGCGACCCGATGTGTACGCTCACTCCGGCCACTTTCAGATAAGGTTGCTTCGCGGCCTGGGCGTAGAGCGTTTGCGCCTCGGGAATCGGCACGCCGAATTTGTGCTGATGCAGTCCGGTCGAAATGTAGGGGTGAGTTTTCGCCGAGACGTCTGGATTGACTCGCACCGCTATCGCTGCTCGTTTCTTCAATCGGGCCGCGGTTGCTGAAAGCAAGCTCAATTCCGAAGCGCTCTCAATGTTGAACAAAAGTATCCCCGAGCGCAATGCGATTTCCATCTCCTCCGCGGTCTTGCCCACGCCGGAGAACACAACCTTGGGCTTGCTCGTTGCCTTCAGGCTAACGCGCAAAACTCGTTGCAGTTCTCCTCCAGAAACCACGTCAAAGCCGGCTCCATGGGCCGCCACTAGTCGCAGAATCCTGAGTGTCGAATTGGCTTTGACCGAATAACACAGCGTGTGGGGGATGGAATGAAACGCGTCAGCAAACGCGTTCGCCCTCGCGCGAATCATTGCCGAGGAATAAACGTACAGCGGAGTTCCATGGCGCGCAGCGAGGCCTGCAAGGGCAACGGCCTCGCAGTAGAGGTCCGCACCACGCTCTCCCGTCGCCGCGTCATGATACGCAAACGCGGGCGGGCGTAACGCTTGCGATGCACGCGCTGGTTTCACTTGCGTTTGCCAGGACCGGCTTTCACCTTGATGGCGACCACGGTCTGATCGTCGAACGTATCCACGCCGGCGGCGTGCTCAGTAACCGCCTTGAAGATCTCGTTGACCACGCAGCCCGCCGATTTCGTGACGCAGGCGGCAACGATCGCTTCCACACGCTCCGGCCCAAACGATTGACCGTGGCGGTTGCGTGCGTCGAGAATGCCGTCGCTGTAGAACACGAACACATCGCCCGGCTTGGCCTTGAAGCTGAATTCGTCGTAATCGGCTTCGTCGAACAGACCGAGGGGCAGCCCGGTCGCCTCGATAAACTCGATTTTGCCGTCATGACAATGGATGGGCCGCGGCAAGCCCGAATTCGCGACCAGCAGCGTCCGCTGCTCGTCATCCCATACCGCATAGATGATCGACACAAACTGCGCCGCGATCCTGCGTTCCGCGAGCGAAAGATTCACCGCCGAAAGCATCTCCGCCGGGCCCGGCTCAATCGGCGCGTGGGAACGCAGAATGCCGCTGACCAGCGCGGCATAAATGGCAGCCGGCGCGCCTTTGCCGCTTACGTCTCCAATCGCGATCCCCAGGCGCGATAACGAATAAGGAAGGAAATCGTAGAGATCGCCGCCAATGGCGCGGGCGGGAAGAAACTTCGCCTCGACGTCGAGATGCGGCATCTTCGGCAGCGAATGCGGCAGCAAGCGAAACTGCAGTTCGCGCGCCAGCGCCAGATCGCGCTCCAACCGCTGCTCCTGCCGGGCAATCTCCTCGTACAGGCGCGCATTTTCAATGGCGATGGCAAGCTGCGCGGCCAGCGTGGTCAGGATCCGCTTGTGGTCCTCGGTGAAATAGCCGCGCCGCGTGTGCTCCAGATCGAGCACTCCGATGACTTTGTCCTTGTAGATCAGCGGAACCGCTAGTTCCGAGCGCGTCTCGGGATTCACCGCGATGTAGCGGTCGCTCCTGGCGACGTCAGGCACCAGGATCGCTTCCTTAGCCTGGGCGGCGTACCCCACCACTCCCCGACCCAGAGGGATGTCGTGCTTCAGATGCAGTCTTTCCTCGAAGCGCTGCGAGAAGCGGTGCTGCAGTTTTTCTCCCGTCTGGTCCACCAGAAGAATGCTGAACATCTGGTACTCGATCAGCCGGTTGAGCAACTCGGCGATGCGCTTGAGCAGTTCGTCCAGGTTCAGAATCGAGGAGAGTTCGCGCGCAATCTCGTTCAGCAGCAGCAGAGTGCGCGCCTGGCGCGTTATGCGCGTGTGCAGCCGCGCGTTCTCGATGCCCACCGCCATGCGCGACCCGATCAGCGTCAGCAGGCGTTTGTGCTCTTCGGTGAAGTAACCCTTTTCGCGCGCCTCAATGTCGATCACGCCGATTACCCGGTTCTTCACGATCAACGGGATGGCTAGTTCCGAGTGCACATTGGGCAGGGCTTCAACGTAGAAATCATCCTGTGTCGCATCGGCGACGAGCACTGCTTGCCGAGCCTCGGCGGCGCGCCCGGTAATGCCTTGGCCCACTTTTACGCGCAGGCGCTCGGCGACTCCCGGCGGATAGCCTACATGGAAGCGGACGTACAATTCCTGACGCTGCTCATTAAGCAAGAGGATCGCAAAAATTTCGTAGTCGATGACTTTGCGTACCAGTTCCGCCACGCGCCGGAGCGTGGTTTCCAGGTCGAGCGTGGTGTTCACCACGTCGGCCACTTCCAGCAGAAGGGGGTCCACCTCAGAAGCGCGTCCAGGTGGCGAGGCGGTCGTTTTCACAAGCTCCATCATAGCAGCCACATCATTTGTGATTGGTAATTTGTACTTGGTAATTCAAGAACTCGATGATGCAGGTTTTACAATTACAAATTACAAATTACAAATCACCAATTACAAATTTTCGAGCACGCAGATATCCGGAAGATTGCGGTAACGTTCGGCATAGTCCAGTCCGTAGCCGACCACGTAGGCATCGGGAATCGTGAAGCCGATGTATTGCACTTCGATCGGCAGCTTGCGGCGTGAAGGCTTGTCCAGCAAAGCCGCAATGCGCAGCGACCTTGGTTGATGGGCCTCGACCAACTTCGAAATGTAGTTCAGCGTCAGCCCGGTGTCGAGAATGTCTTCGACTAGAATCACGTTGCGGTCCGCCAGCGATTGATCCATGTCCTTAGTCAAACGGACTTCGCCGAGCGAATCCCACGCCGCGTGGCCCGCCGGGTCTTCTTTGGCGGTGGGGCGGTTTCCGTAACTCGAAACTCCGATAAAGTCGAAGGTGGCATCAAGCGGAACCTGACGCGCAAGATCGCTCAAAAAAATGGCCGCGCCTTTGAGAACGCCGACAAAGATAATCGACTGGCCGCGAAAATCGCGCGCAATCTCTTCTCCCAGTTCGGCGACCCGCTTGGCAATGGTTTCGCGTGAGAGCAATACTTTAAGGTCGGGCATCGAGCACCATCTTATACACAAATTTGGGTGCAACCGGAATGATTAAAATCAAAGCGACATTTCCGCGGGGTCTGGTCGCCCGTTGCGCGCTCTTTTCCAAGCCACTAGAATCTAGTTCGACCTAACCCCCGGGAGTGTTTCGTGAATCTTAAAGGAATCCAACTCACATGGCTGGGCCATGCCACCTTTCGCGCGCAGACGCCGGAAGGGAAGACCCTCTACATCGATCCGTGGATTGCCGGCAATCCCAAGTGCCCGGAGAGTGAAAAGAACGTGAAGAAAGCCGACGCGCTGCTCTGCACCCACGGGCATGGCGATCACATCGGGGACGCGGTCGAGGTGGGCAAGAAGCTTAACCCGATCGCAGTTGGCATCTTCGAGCTCTGCTTGTGGCTGCAGAAAAAGGGCGTCAAAGAGATTGCCCCGATGAACAAGGGCGGCACGCAAACCGTCGCGGGGG
>Ga0187890_10001308_pt1 | contig 18046 bp, 13 predicted proteins | sample June2016WEW_21_1_FD_133005 | JGI IMG/M metagenome (GOLD analysis project Ga0187890, IMG submission 133005) | Peatland microbial communities from SPRUCE experiment site at the Marcell Experimental Forest, Minnesota, USA - June2016WEW_21_10 | ecosystem: Environmental > Terrestrial > Soil >... | reverse complement strand
GTGACAGGCCGGTATTCTAACCAGCTGAACTACCACTCCGCATGCTGGTGGGTGCTGAGGGGATCGAACCCCCGACCCTCGCCGTGTAAAGGCGATGCTCTACCAGCTGAGCTAAGCACCCCCTGGAAGAGGCGCGGAAGTCTACGCGAGGCGATGCCGATTGGCTAGTACTGTACTGTACCGCCCCCGCCGACTCAGGCGGCTCCGCGCCGGCTCGGGCCGCCGCACCAAATCTACTCAGTGTGCGTGCACCTCGTCCTTGCTGCGCGCGCTCTTGCGGCGTCGCTTCTCCGCGACGAGGGGCTCCGCCGTCTTCGTCTCTGCAGTTGCCGTGGGCACCGGCATGTGGGTCAACGCCACCTGCAGCACCTCATCGATCCACTTCACGGGGCGAATGTCGAGCTTCTCCTTGATGTTGTCCGCGATCTCGGCGAGATCCTTGGTGTTGTCGTCGGGGATCAAGACCGTCGTGATGCCGCCGCGATGCGCCGCGAGCAGCTTCTCCTTCAGTCCGCCGATGGGCAGCACTTCGCCGCGCAAGGTGATCTCGCCGGTCATGGCGACATCGGAGCGCACCGGGATCTTGGTGAGCGCCGAGATGAGCGCAGTGCACATGCCGATGCCGGCGCTCGGACCGTCCTTCGGCGTCGCGCCCTCGGGCACGTGAATGTGCACGTCGGCCTTCTGGTAGAAATCAACATCCAGCCCGAGCATCGCAGAGCGGCTGCGTACCACCGTCATGGCGGCCTGAATGGACTCCTGCATCACCTCGCCGAGCTGGCCGGTATGCGTGAGCTTGCCCTTGCCGGCGACGACCGCGGCCTCGATGGTGAGAAGCTCTCCGCCCACCTCCGTCCAGGCGAGACCCGTCACTTGGCCGATCCGGTCGCTTTCCTCGGCTTTGCCGTAGCGGAAGCGGCGCACGCCGAGATACGCGTCCAGGTTCTTGGAGGTGATGCTCACCGTCTTCTCGGCCGGATGCAGCAGCAGCTGCTTGACGGCCTTGCGTCCGATCTTGGAGATCTCGCGCTCGAGATTGCGCACGCCGGCTTCGCGCGTGTAGAAGCGGATCATGTCCTGGATGGCCGTGTCGGCCACGGCGAGCTCGTCGGGTTTGAGGCCGTTCTGCTTGATCTGCTTCGGCAACAGGTAGCGGCGCGCGATATTGCTCTTCTCGTCCTCGGTGTATCCGGGGATGCGGATGACCTCCATGCGGTCGAGGAGCGGCGCCGGGATATTCAGGCTGTTCGCCGTGCACACGAACATCACCTCGGAGAGGTCGAAGTCCACCTCGAGATAGTGATCGTTGAAGGAGCTGTTTTGCTCGGGATCGAGTACCTCGAGGAGCGCCGAGGATGGGTCGCCGCGAAAGTCCGTCGACATCTTGTCGACCTCGTCGAGCAGGAACAGAGGATTCCTGACGCCGCACTTGGCGAGATTCTGGATGATCTTGCCCGGCATCGAGCCGATGTAAGTGCGCCGATGGCCGCGGATCTCGGCCTCGTCACGCACGCCGCCGAGCGACATGCGCACGAACTTACGGTTGGTCGAGCGGGCGACACTCTGCCCCAGTGAGGTCTTGCCGACGCCCGGCGGTCCCACGAGGCATAGAATGGGGCCGCGCAGGTTCTTCACGCGCTGCTGCACGGCGAGATATTCGACGATGCGCTCTTTGACCTTCTCGAGGCCGAAGTGGTCGGCCTCGAGAACCTTCTCGGCCGCCGCGATGTCGAGGTGCACTTTGCTGCGCTTCTTCCAAGGGGCCTTCACCAGCCAATCGATGAAATTGCGCACCACGGTCGCCTCCGCGGACATCGGCGACATGAGCTTGAGCTTGGCGAGCTCCGAGTTGGCCTTCTCGCGCGCCTCTTTCGGCATGCCTGCCGCCTTGATGCGCTTCTCGAGCTCGCCGATCTCGTTCGGCGCCTCGTCCAGCTCACCGAGCTCCTTCTGAATGGCCTTCATCTGCTCGTTCAGGTAATACTCGCGCTGGCTCTTCTCCATTTGCTGCTTGACGCGGCCGCGAATGCGCTTCTCGATCTGCAGGACGTCCATCTCGCCCTCGATGACCGCGAGCATGTGCTCGAGCCGCTTGCGCACGTCCGGGATCTCGAGAACCTTCTGCTTCTCGGAGAGCTTTAGAGACATGTGCGCCGCGACCGTATCCGCCAACCGGCCGGCCTGCTCGATTCCTGCGAGAGAGGTGAGGATCTCGGGGGGTACCTTCTTGTTCAGCTTAACGTACTGCTCGAACTGAGTGATCATCGAGCGTGTGAGCACGTCCATCTCGCGCTCCTCGTAGCGCTCGAGATCCGGCATCGGCGTCACTTCCGCGGAAAAGAACTCGCCTTCCGAGAGCTTTTCGATGCTGGCGCGATCCACGCCCTCGACCAGCACCTTGACGGTACCGTCCGGGAGTTTCAGAAGCTGCAGGATGGTCGCGACGGTGCCGACGCGATACAGATCGTCGCCCTTCGGATCGTCCACGTCCGCCTGTTTCTGCGCGACCAGCAGGATGCGCTTGTCCGCCTTCATGGCGAGATCGAGCGCGACGATGGATTTCTCCCGGCCGACGAACAGCGGGATCACCATGTGCGGATACACCACCACGTCGCGCAGCGGCAGAACGGGCATGCCGGCGTGGCTCGGTGCGGGTGTAGGGGAATCGATTACGGGTTCATCGCTCACGGGGGTGGCCTTCTCGTTTATGGCACGTACGGGAATGTAGAAAGTACATGCGGCCGCCCCTCATGAGTTTCAAGCCGGATTGTCTTGTGCGGAGTGCTCCTGATCCGCTCAAAGATGATCCGAGCCCGTGGGGCGTCGCTGTTCTTCCACCGGAGCCACCAACCGAGTCTCCTCGGTTCGATGGACTATGTAAGGTTTGTTCTGGCCCTCGATCACCTGCTCATCGACCACCACCTTCTGCACGTTGCGCAAGGAGGGCAGGTCGTACATCGTGTCGAGCAGTACGTTCTCGAGGATCGTGCGCAGGCCGCGCGCGCCGGTCTTGCGCTGCATTGCCTTGCGGGCGACGGAGCGCAGTGCATCCTCGCGGAAATCCAGTTCCACCCCTTCCATGTCGAACAGTTTGCGATATTGCTTGGTCAGCGCGTTCTTCGGCTGCAGCAGAATCGAGATGAGCGCATCCTCGTCGAGTTCCTCGAGCGTCGCCACCACTGGCAGCCGACCGACGAACTCGGGGATCAGGCCGTACTTGATCAGATCCTCGGGCTCCGTGTCGTGAAACACGTCGTTGCCGTGCGGCCGCGCGTTTTGCTCGCGCACCTCGGCGACGAAACCGATGCCGCTCTTGTGGGTGCGGTTCATGATGATCTTTTCCAGACCCGCGAACGCGCCCCCGCAAATGAACAGAATGTTGGTGGTATCGACCTGCAGAAACTCCTGCTGCGGGTGCTTGCGACCACCCTGCGGAGGTACCGAGGCGATCGTGCCTTCGATGAGTTTCAGCAGCGCCTGCTGCACGCCCTCGCCCGACACGTCACGCGTGATCGAGGGGTTGTCGGACTTGCGCGAGATCTTGTCGATCTCGTCGATGTATACGATGCCGGTCTGGGCCTTCTCGACGTCGTAGTCGCACTTCTGCAAAAGCTTCTGGATGATGTTCTCGACGTCCTCGCCGACGTAACCCGCCTCGGTCAATGTAGTGGCATCGGCGATGGTGAAGGGCACGTTCAAGAGGCGCGCGAGGGTCTCGGCGAGCAGGGTCTTGCCGGAACCGGTCGGGCCGATCAGCAAGATGTTGCTCTTCGCGAGCTCGACCTCGTCGCGCGACCGCACACCCTCGGAGCCGCGGGTTTGCAGGCGCTTGTAGTGGTTGTATACGGCGACCGAGAGGACGCGCTTCGCGCGCTCCTGGCCGATCACGTACTCATCGAGAACCTTCTTGATTTCCTGGGGCTTGGGGAGCTTGTCCCGGGTGCGCTCGGCGCGCTCCTCGAGCTCCTCGCGAATGATGTCGTTACAGAGCTCGACGCACTCATCGCAGACGAAAACCGACGGCCCGGCGATTAATTTCCGAACTTCGTGTTGGCTCTTCCCACAGAACGAGCAATACAACAATTTGCCGTCATCATGCTTGCCGCGCGAATCTTCGCTCATGCTGCCCTCAAATTTACCGTGCCCCGCACAAGGCGCGAGGCACGGCCACGACACTGACTATATAGCACCCGACGGACTCTCCGCAAAGAAAGCCACACGCAGGCTGTGACCGGGGTCCCCCGGCGGGGCCGGGGAACGGCCGTTCGGGCCGAATTACGCCCCGTTTCAGGCAATTAGGCGGACTTAATAGGCAATTCGCCGCGTTTTTCGAGCATGGAATCCACTATTCCATAAGCGCGGGCCTGCTCGGCACTCATGAAATTGTCGCGGTCGCTGTCCTGCTTGACGCGCTCGACGGTCTGGCCGGTGTGCTTGGCCATAATCCGGTTCAGGCGGTCCTTGGTTTCCATCACCTCGCGGGCGTGAATATCGATGTCCGAGGCCTGCCCCTGAAAGCCGGCCGACGGCTGGTGGATCATGATCTTCGAATTGGGAAGCGAGTAGCGCTTGTGCGCCGCTCCCCCCGCGAGCAGCACCGCGCCCATCGAGGCCGCGAGACCCACGCATATGGTACTCACGTCAGGCTTGATGAACTGCATGGTGTCGTAAATGGCGAGGCCCGCGCTCACCGACCCGCCGGGCGAGTTGATGTACAGCGCGATATCCTTTTCCGGATTCTCCGATTCGAGAAAGAGCAACTGGGCGACGATGAGGTTCGCCATGTAGTCCTCGACCGGACCGACGACGAAGATCACCCGCTCCTTCAGAAGCCGCGAGTAAATGTCGTAAGCGCGCTCTCCGCGGGCGGTCTGTTCGACCACCATCGGTACCAGATTCAATGCTCGAGTTGTCATTGCGTAAAGCCTCCCGGACGAAAGCCGGCGAATATTAACCGTTGGGACGCAAGCCGGGAATTCAAGTGCTTGCGCCTGTCACCCTTCGAAGTTCATCAACTGCTTGAACGTATGCCGCGTCTCGTGCACCTGCGCGTGCTCAAGGACGAAGTCGGTGACTTGATCCTCGAGTGCGAGACTCTCGACCTGCCGCATGGCGTCCGCATTTTGCAAGTATGCGCGCTTCAGCGCGGCGGGATCCCCGTAAGCGCCCACCATCTCATCGAGCCGCGCGTTCGAGCGCGCCGGATCGAGGACGATTTTTTCCCGGCGGATAATCTCGTTGATCAGGAGGCCAAGGGCGACGCGGCGACGCGCGGGCTCTACCAAGGGCTCGCGCGGCGGGGCCTGGGAGACGTCCTTGGCGCCGGTGCGCCGCATGGCTTCGATCTGCATCTCCCGGATCTGCGATTCGAGCAACGAGTTCGGCACGTCGACGGGATTCGCCTGGTAGAGTTTATCCAGGACCGCCGCCTTGTTGCGGTTACGCAAGCTCTGATCGAGCTCGCGCTGCATGTTCGCCTGCACATCCTCCCGCAGTCTGGCCACACCGCCCTCGGTGACGCCGAACGCAGCGCAGAACTCCTCGTCGAGCGCCGGCAGCACGGGCTCCTCGACGGATTTCACGTCGACCTTGAACAGCGCGTGCTTGCCCGCGAGCTGCGTGGCCCGGTAGTCGGCGGGGAAATCGACGCCGATTTCCCGGCTCTCCCCGGTCGAGGCGCCGGCGAGCCCTTGTTCGAGTTGCACGAGCATGCGTCCCTCGCCGAGCACGATGGCGACGCTCTCTCCCTTGCCGCCGGCGAAGGCGGTGCCGTCGATCGACCCGTCGAAATCCACCGTAACCTTGTCGCCGTCGGCCGCGGGCCGAGAGACCGCCGTGTACTTCATTTGCTGCTTGCGCAAGCGCTCGATCATCGCATCGACATCGCTGTCGGTGACCTCGGCGGTCACTCTCTCGATGGCGAGCGCCCCGATCGGTTGTAGCGACACTTCGGGGAAGACTTCGAAGGTTGCGACATAAGTGAGGTCCTGGCCCTCGGCGACCGAGGTGGGCTCGATCCGCGGGCTGCCGGCCGGCGACAGTTGATTCTGGGTGACCGCCTCGGCAAAGGAGGACTGCATGAGCTCGCCGATCACCTCGCGATGCACTTGCTGACCGAATTGCTGGCGAATGACGGTGATCGGCGCCTTGCCGGGCCTGAAACCTTTCAATCGCGCGGTGCGGCTCAATTCCTTGAGCCGCGACGCGATCTCTTTACTCACCTGCTCTGCCGGCACCTGCACTTGCATGCGGCGCTCCAGCTTGCCGGTATTTTCAACGGAAATCTGCATGTGGATCCTTTAGGCCGTTCGTTTTTCCGAGAGAGGATGGTGCGAAAGGCGAGACTCGAACTCGCACGGGTTTCCCCACCAGGTTCTAAGCCTGGCGCGTCTACCAATTCCGCCACATTCGCATCGGAACAGCCGCGTATTATAGCGCAGCCTCGCGCAGTCAGCGGGGTCGGCTTTGTCGCACCAGGAGGCGCGCCACCTCGCGCAGCGCCGGCAGACCGTTCTCGAGCATGAAGTAGAGTGGACTATCCCCTTCGAAAGGCTCCTCAGTGCGAGGCGTATGCACCCAGGCCCAGGCACCGTCCTTGTTGCCCACGGAGGCGCTCAACGATCGATGGATATTCGCCACCAGCGCCGCACGCTCTTGCTGCACGGCGGAGAGGCGGGGCGCCTGCCCGAGACGATAGCGCGCGAGCACCTGTGGCGAGGGAATCTTGAGGAGCCGACACTGCTGCAACGGAGAAAGCTCCCAGGCATCGGCGATGGCGAAGAATCGCTTCAAAGCGCTCGGCGTCGTGTGCCGCGCCGTGCTTCGCCCGGCGGGCTGCAGCACCAACCGCGGTCCGCTTCGAGATTTACTCGATAAAGTCGCACCCATAACACTTAAGCATACTCCTAGTGGGCGGGCTATCATTGAGGAATGGCGCTCAAGTTCTCCGAACGGCTCGACCGTGCGTACGCGGCAGCCGATAGCTTGGTCTGCGTGGGCCTCGATCCGGACCTTTCCCGCCTTCCCGACGACTTGCGCAGCAACCCACAGCCGCTGCTCGCCTTCAACCGCCGCATCGTCGATGCCACCCGCGACCTATGCGCCGCGTACAAGCCTCAGATCGCCTTCTACAGCGCGCTTGGCAAGGAGGACGAGCTCGCCGCGAGCATCCGCTACATCCGCGAGCGCGCTCCGGCGGCGCTGGTCATCCTGGATGCCAAGCGCGGCGACATCGGCAACACCGCCGAGGCATACGCTCGCGAGGCGTTCGAGCGCTACGATGCCGACGCGGTCACGGTCAATCCTTACATGGGCGAGGATGCCGTGCTGCCGTTTCTTGCGCGGCCCGAGCGCGGCGCAGTTCTCCTGTGCCGCACGTCGAATCCCGGGGGCCACGATTTTCAGGATCTCGTGATCGACGGGCTGCCGCTGTACAGGCGAGTCGCGCAACGCGCCGCCACTCGCTGGAACCGGCACGGGAATCTGATGCTGGTGGTGGGCGCCACGCGTCCGCAGGAGATGGCCGAATTGCGGCGTGCGCACCCCGAGCTTCCTTTTCTCGTGCCCGGAATCGGCGCGCAGGGAGGCGATCTCGAGGGCATCTTGTCGGCCGGACTCGATGCCGGCGGCAAGGGACTTCTGGTGAGCTCCTCGCGCGCCGTCATCTACGCCGGAGGCGGCACGAGCGCTGCGATACGCGAGGCGTCGCACGAGCTGCACGGCGCAATCAATCGCAAGCGATCCGGCCTGGCGGCAGCGACGGCCTAGCCGGTCGCGCCTCGCCGGCCGCGCCTAGACGGCGGGCGGCGGGCTCAACGCGCGCAAACGCGCGGTCACATTCTTCAGCGGCGAGCGGCCGAAGGAAATCCGGTCCTTGCCGGCGTTCTTGGCTTCGCGCAGGGCTGCGTCGGCCCTGCCGTACACCGATTTCCAATCTGGATCGTCGGCGATGCTGAGCGCCAGGCCAAAGCTCCCCGTGAAGCGCAATAGCCCCTTGGGTGTCGCCAGCGGCGCCTTGCCGATCTGGCCGTGGATGCGCTCAGCCACATCGTGCAAGGTCTGTTCGTTGATGTCGCCGAAGCAGAGCACCGCGAACTCATCGCCGCCGAGGCGGGCGGCCATGTCGGAGGAATTGCGCAGCTGCGTGCTCAGAATGTTACCGAGCGTGCGCAGCACGTCATCGCCCACATCGTGACCGTACTCCTCGTTGACGTGTTTGAAATTATCCACGTCGAGCAATATGAGCCCGTAGGGTTTGCGCGACTGGCGCAGCGCGTTCGCGGCTTGCTCTCCTCGGCGGCTGAACGTGCGCCGGTTAGGCAGCACGGTCAAGGCATCGGTGGCACTCTCCTGGGCGAGTCGCGCATTCGCCGCTTGCAGCGCGGCTTGCGCCTCGCGCTGCTGATCCTGCGCGTCGCGTAGCGCCTCTTGCGTATCCCGCAGCGTCTGCTGCACGCCGCGCAGATCGTTCTGCGCGTTGCGCAGCGCATCCTCGGCGGCGCGCCCAGTCTGCTGCGCATCGTTAAGCGCCTTGTCGCGCTCCTTGAGCATTGTCTGAGACTCGCTGAGCGAATCGTCGCGCTCCTTGATCGAGGCTTGCGCCTCGCTCAAGTGTTTCTCTCGCGTCTCGAGTGCCGACTGCGCCTCCATCCAGGATTTATTGCGCGTGTCGAGCGCGGCCTGCGCCTCGCCCAGCGATTTCTCGCGCGCCTCGAGCGCCGACCGCGCCTCGCCCAGGGATTTCTGGCGCGCCTCGAACGCCAACTGCGCCTCGCCCAACGATTTCTCGCGCGCCTCGAGCGCCGACCGCGCCTCCGCCGAGGATTTCTCGCGCGCCTCGAGCGCCGAGCGGGCCTCGCCCAGCTGTTTCTCGAGCGCCTCGATCTGCTTTTGCGCCGCGCGCTGCAGCTCCGCGCCCTCGCCGGCTTGCGGCGATGTTGCGCTCGGCTTCTCCGGCGTCGCGGGCATGCCGGAGATATCCTCGATCGCGACGATGTTGTAGTCCGGCTGCCGCGACGGCGCGCGCTTGATGGCGACCGAGAGTGCCACCCGAACGTAGCGCTTGTCCTTCGCGAGCAGGCGCTGCTCGAGACGGTAGCTTTCGATCTCGCCGGCGAGGGCGCGCTTGAACTCGCGGATGTTTTGCTGCAGGTCCTCGGGATGCGTGATGCTCGGAATCGAGAGCTCGCGCAGCTCCGCGGAACTGTAACCGAGCAGCGCGCAGGCGCGCTGGTTCATGCGCAGGATCAAACCGTGGAGCGAGGTGTGCACGATGCCGACGGGAGCCTGCTCGAATGTGTCGCGAAACAGCTTCTCCCGCTCCATTGCATACTGCAGGACGCCGTCGGACTTCGCGGCGAGTTCCTTCGCGGAGAGAAGGTCCTCTGCGATCTTCGCAAACTCGCTGAGTACGACTTGCTCGACCTCGCCGAACGCGCGCACCGCCGTGTCCATGGCGCACAGCGTTCCCATCGGCTGGCGATCGCGGGTGAATAGCGGAATCCCAAGGTAGGAGCGTACGTGCTGCGGACCCGTCACCAGCGGGTCATTGGCAAAGCGCGGATCGGCGGTGGCATCGCGAACGCTGAGCGGCTCGCGCGTCCATACGACCTGATCGCAAAAGGAGCCCCGGCGCGGCGTCTCACGCACGCCCAGGCCGATGCGTGACTTATACCAGACGCGGTTCTGATCGATCAGCGATACGCACAGGATGGGCACCTGAAGCGCGGCCTGAGCGAGACGGGTGACGCCGTCGAAAGCGGCCGAGGGTGGCGTATCCAGGAGTCCGAGCCGATGCAGAGCAACCAGGCGTTCCGCCTCGTCCACGGGCACGCTTCCATCTTGCAATGCAGCATCAGCCGTCTCGAGCGCAGCTCTCATGCGGGGCAGGTTAAGGATCCAGGGCCGTTAGGTTAAGTACGCTCATCACGAATTTGGAAACACGATCCACAAGTGTTGCGCGGAACCCTCTGCCGGGGGCCCGCGCGAGCGCGGCGAGCGCCCTACCCGCAGGCGGTACCGTCCCTCTCAGGGGCCGGTATCGACCGGCGTCCCCTTGAGCTTGTAGACCACCCCATCCTTCATGACGAAGCTCACATTCAGCATCCGGCTGATGTCGGCGGTTGGGTCACCCGGGACGGCCACCACGTCGGCAAGCTTGCCCGCAGCCACGGAGCCGAGCTCCTGGTCCCGTTTCAATAGCTGTGCTGCGTTGATGGTCGCCGCCTGCAGGACGAACATCGGTGGCATCCCCGCCTGGACCATCAATTCGAATTCTTGCGCATTCTGGCCGTGAGGATAAACCGCAGCGTCGGTGCCGAACGCGATCTTGACGTGCGCCTTGTAGGCGCGGCCCGCGGTACCGAGGATCAGAGGACCGATGGCTGCGGCCTTGGCCGCGACTTGCGGCGGGTAGTATCCCGGCACCTTGGACTGACGTGCGACGAAATCGCCGGCGATGATGGTCGGCACGTACCACGTGCCGTGCTCGACCATGAGCTTCATGTCTTCCGCATCCATGTAAGTGCCGTGCTCGATCGAATCGACTCCGCCCAGTACCGCGCGCCGGATTGCCTCGGCGCCGTGGGCATGAGCGGCCACCGTGAAGCCATAGTCGTGGGCGGTCGCCACCACCGCGCGAATTTCCTCCAGCGTGAGCTGCGCATTGTCGCCGCTCGCGCTCTCGTCGAGCACACCGCCCGAGGGCATGATCTTGATGAGATCGTCTCCGGCTTTGTAGTGCTCGCGCACCGCTTTGACCGCATCGTCGGGGCTGTCGATGATCCCGACCAGCGGCCCGGGATCACCGGCGAGGTCCGCCCGGTAGCCGTCAGTCGGATCGGCGTGGCCTCCGGTCGATCCGATCGCGACGCCGGCGGTGAATATGCGCGGGCCCGGCAGCAATCCCGTGTTGATGGCATTGCGCAGGGCTACCGACTCGTTGGCGCGGTCGCCGAGGTTACGGACGGTGGTGAATCCTGCGAGCAGCGTGCGCCGCGCATACACCGTCGAGCGCACCGCGTAGTCGGCGATGTTCCAGCGAAACTGATCGACGTACTGAGTCGGACTGGTCTGTGAGGTGAGATGCGTGTGGCTGTCGATGAGGCCCGGCAGACACGTTTGATCGACAAGATCGATCTCAGTCGCGCCCGCGGACGTGGCAGTGCCGCTGCTCACCTCTCGCACGCGCTTACCTTCGACCACGATGGTGGTCGCACCGAGGAGCTTGCCCGCGGTCGTGTCTAGAAGATGGCCGCAATGCAGGACGGTAACGGCCGGCGTCGGCGCAGGCGCTTGCGCCCGCGCGGCGGGCCCGGCGAAGAGCGTGACGAGGACGATCCAGGAGGTCGCGGTCGAGCCGCAAATGATCTTCGTGCTGCACATCCAGTCTGCTCCTCAGGTCCCGTCGTTTGCGACGGAAAGCATGGCGTGCATCAGCACGTTGGCGCCCGTCTCCAGATCGGCGGGCGAGGCGCTCTCCGCCTCATTGTGACTCAGGCCGCCGGCGCACGGCACGAAGATCATCGAGGTAGGGGCGACGCTCGCCACGTTGACCGAATCGTGTCCGGCGCCGCTCACCATCTCGATCGCCTCGCACGCGAGGCTCGATGCGGCTGCGCGCACGGCTGCCACGCACTTCGCATCGAACGTGACGCCCTGCGCCTGCCACGCGCAGCGAATGTGCCCGGGCAGGCCGTGACACTCGAGCGCCGTCTGCACGATGCCCTCGACCTCCTCGCGCAACGACCGGTAATGAGCGGTGTCGGGATGGCGCAAATCGAGAAAAAAGCGCAAGTAACCCGGCACGGTGTTGGGCGAGCTCGGCCGAGTCTCGATCACCGCCACCGTCAAGCGAGCGTCGGGGCGGTGTTTAGCGGCGGCGGCGTAACAAGCGGGCAACACATCGGCGAGCACTCGCACCGGGTCCCGCCGCATGTCCATGGGCGTCGGCCCGGCGTGCGCTTCCTGGCCGATGACGACGACCTCGTGGCGACTCATGTGCTGCACCCCGGTCACGACACCGATCCGCTTCGCGCGCTGTTCGAGCACGGGGCCTTGCTCGATGTGCACCTCGAATGCGGCCTTCACCGGGCAGCGTTCGAGCGGCGTGGAGAGATCGACGCCGGCTTGCTCGAGCTCCTCGCGGACGCTGCGACCCTCGCGATCCTTGAGCGCATGCGCCTCGGCGAGCGACATGCGGCCCGACCACACGGCCGAACCCATCATCGCTGCCGGGAAGCGGCATCCCTCCTCGTTGCACCATACGGCGATCTCGAGCGGATGCCGGGTCTCGATGGATCGGTCGTTGAGGGACTCGATCACCTCGAGACCGGCGAGCACGCCGTACACGCCGTCGTACTTACCGCCGGTCGGCTGGGTATCGAGATGGCTCCCCGTCATGACGGTTGCGAGTGATTCATCCCGCCCTGCGCGGCGCGCGAACATATTGCCGATGGCATCGACGCGCACCACGCAGCCGGCCGCGGCTGCCCAGCGCGCGAACAGCTCGCGTCCTTGAAAGTCCGCGCGTGTCAGCGCCTGCCGGTTGCAACCGCCCTGCTCGGTCGCGCCGATCTCGGCCATGGCCATGAGACGCGACCAGAGCCGTGAGCCGTTCACGCGCGGCATATCGATCGATGAATGCGACATGTGAAGTCCTCGCACTCCTATTATGCGTGCCGCACCGCGCACTGCACCAGCGGCCCCGACATCGGGTGCCGCGGCGTCCATGATGTGTGATCGAACGGGGCGCCGTCCTCTCGGGCAGGCGATCTGTCATTGGGCCCTCCGCAGGCTCGGTGTTGATACCATTGGTTCGACGTCGACGTCGCAAGGGTAACTGGGTTCCATGACAGGCAGCGGGGGTACAGGACTCGAGACGGGCAGGCAGGTCTGCGCGATTCTGGTCTCCTATCATCCAGATCCCGAATTGCCGCGCCGAGTAACCCGCATCCTCGGACAGGTGGGCGCTCTGGTGATCGTCGACAACGGTTCCGGCGATGAGGCGCGCGCGATGCTTGCGCGTATTGCCGCTGATCCGCGGGTCTCGCTCGTGCTGAACCCCGCCAACCTGGGTGTCGCGCGCGGCCTCAACCTCGGCGTGGAGCAAGCCCGCACGTCCGGGTTCGCATGGGTGCTGCTACTCGACCAGGACAGCGAGCTGCAGGACGGCATGCTGCGTGCAATCATCGAAGTGCGTGCCGCCTATCCGGAGCCTGCGCGTGTGGCGGTCATCGGCGCAAGCTATGGTGAGGAGACGCGCCCCGCGCGCAAGCCCTGGGCGGCGTGGGAGGAAGTCGAATCAGTGATCACTTCCGGCTCCTTGATCCCGCTCGCGCTGCACGCGGCCATCGGCCCGTTCCGCGAGGAGCTCTTCATCGACTACGTGGACATCGACTACTGCTACCGCGCACGCTCGAAGGGCTATCGGGTGCTCAGAACCACACAGCCCCTCATGTCGCATACGATCGGCGCACCTACCGAGCACACCGTGCTCGGTGTGACCAAATGGACCACGAATCACTCCCCCGATCGGCGCTACTACATCGCGCGCAACGACACGGTGATGCTGCGTGAGTATGGCGGCTACCCGTTCGGCTCGTGGGCCTTGAAGAGCCTCGGGCGCCGCCTGCGCACCTGCAGGCGCATCGCGCTCTACGAGCGCTCGAAGGCGCGCAAGATCGCCGCTGTGGCGGCCGGCTGGTGGGACGGTGTGTGCGGGCGGCTGGGACCGCGCAAGAGCGCAGCCGGTCGCTGACTTGGCTCAGCCGCGAATTCCCCAGCAGAAAGGATCCGCGGGATCGAGATGCAAGCATCCCTCTCCCGTCACGTGCGCGCGACCGCGTATGGTCGGGATGATCTCGCCGTCGGCGCGATTGCTCCACCGATAGCGCCCCTCGAACGTACTGCCGATGATGCTCTCCTGCACCCACGGCTGGTCCTCCTCGAGGCTCCCGTCGGCCGCCAGACAGGCGAGCTTGGCGCTCAAGCCGGTGCCGCAGGGTGAGCGGTCGTAGGCATTGCCCGGGCAGAGAACGAAGTTGCGGCTCTGGGCCGCGGGTGCGCGGGCGCTGCCGAAAAGCTCCACGTGGTCGACTTCGCGGTGTCCGCCCGCGTTGACCGCAGCCCGCACGCGCCGGCTGAAATCGGTCAGGCCTTCGAGATTATCGAGATCCAGGCGCTGCTCGTGGCGTGTCACGAGAAAGAACCAGTTTCCTCCCCAGGCGACATCCCCGGTCACGGACAACCCGTCCGGCGCGCGCACGCAGACCGCGCGCGCAGTGCGACGGCTCGTCACGTTCTCGACGCTCACCTCGCCGTTCTCGTGCAAACGAGCCTGTACTGGGCCGACTGGCGTATCGATGCGCACGGCACCTGGCGCGAGCCGCCCGGCGAACTGAAGCGATGCGACGAGCCCAATGGTCCCGTGGCCGCACATTCCCAAAAAGCCCACGTTGTTGAAGAAGATCACACCGAGGTCGCAGTCGGCGCGATGCGGCCTCACGAGCAGCGCCCCCACCAGGGGGTCCGAGCCCCGGGGCTCGTTCACGATGGCCGAACGATAGGCATCGAACTGCGCGCGGAAGCGCTCGCGGCGCTCCTCGAGCGGGCCTTCGCCGAGCGCGGGGCCGCCTTCGAGCACGACCCGCGTGGGCTCGCCGCCGGTGTGCGAATCGATCACGCGTAAAGACGGGCTCATGCCCGCGTGCTTCCCCAGCGCAGGCGTGTTTCGCGGGCTCGATGTACTCGGTCGATCACTTCGGCGCGGCGCTCGCCCGCAAGCGGCAGACGCGGCGGCCGCACGCGCTCGCTGCCGCGGCCCATGATCTCCTCGGCGAGCTTGATTGCCTGCACCAGATCGGGGTCCGAATCGAGATGCAAGAGCGGCATGAACCAACGGTAGATCGCGCGCGCGCGCGGCAGATCGCCGCGCGTCACGGCCGCGAAGAGCTCGAGCGACTCCACCGGAAAGGCATTCGAGAGACCCGAGACCCAGCCCCGGGCGCCGAGCGCGAGGGCCTCGAACACCACGTCATCGAGACCGGCGAACAGGACATAGCGCTCGCCGAAGGCATTGATGATGTCGGTGTAACGGCGCGAATCGGGCGCCGACTCCTTCAGCGCGACGATGCGCTCGACGTTCGCGAGCCGCTCCAGGGTCTTCAGGTCGATGTTCACCCGGTATGAGGGCGGATTGTTATACAGCATGATGGGCAGCGCGGACGCACCCGCCACCGCGCGGAAATGATGCTCGAGCTCCGCCGGCGTCGGCACGTAGACCATCGCCGGCAGCACCATGAGTCCCGAGGCCCCGAGCCGCTCGGCGTCGCGTGCGAAGCTCGCCGCGGCCGCCGTCGTGAGCTCGCTGACGCCGGCGATGACGGGCACCTTGCCCTCGCTTGCCTCGACGGCTCCCTCGAGCACCTTGCGCTTCTCGGCGGCGCTCAACGAGTTGCCCTCCCCCACCGTGCCCATCAGCACGAGCCCGTCGACGCCGTCCCGAATCAGCGCCGCCTGCACGCGGCGCGTGGCGGTGAGATCAAGATCGAGCGCGGCGTCGAACTGCGTAGTGGCCGCGGGAAAGACGCCCGACCAGGTGCATTTCATGGCACACCTCTGGTTGCTTGCAAGAACCCGTATCGTATAGGGTTCCGCCCCTGGTTTCGACGCGGTCTACCCTCGGAAAAAACAACATGCCTGCATCGCATCGCCGGGCGCGAGCCGCGGCTCACGCACTCGCCGGCTCCCTCCTCCTCGTCTTGAGCGCCTGCGCCGACAAGACCCCAAGCGCCGACGCGCGGCTCAAGGCCATCTATGCCGCCGAATGGAAGTGGCGCGAAGACCAATTTCCGGACGACGAAGATGCGCAAAAGCCGATTCAGGATCACTTGCCGAACGTGGATCCGGCCACTCAGAGCATGCGCCTCGCGAAGTGGCAGGACACGCTCGCGCAGCTCGATGCCATTCCGCGCGCCGACCTCTCGCCGACGGAGCAGCTGAATTACGCGGTTTACCGGCCGCAAGTCGAGACCTTGATCGCCAATCAGCAATTTCGCGACTTCGAGATGCCCGCGAACTCGGATACCACGTTCTGGACGGACCTCGGCTATACCGCGCGGCGGCCCTTCCGGAACCTGCAGGACTACCGCAACTGGATATCGCAAATGCTAGATATTCCTAGATATTTTAATGAGCAGGTGGACGAGATGCGGAGCGGCCTCAAGCGCGGCTTCACCCCCCCTCGCGTGACGCTCACCGGACGCGATGCGTCTCTCACCGCCGTCACCGATGCGAGCCCCGAGGGCAGTCTCTTCTATACCCCGTTCAAGGACATGCCGGGGGTATCCGATGCCGACAAGGCGGCCTTGCGCGAGCAAGCCGTCGCGGTCATTCGCGACACGGTGCAGCCGGCGTATCGGGACCTGCTGACTTTCATGCGCACGGAGTATGTGCCCCAAGCGCGCACCAGCCTTGCGGCCTACGACCTGCCGGACGGCAAGAACTATTATCAGGCGAAGATTCGCGAATTCACGACGCTCGACGAGGATCCCGCTGCGATCCATGCGCTCGGCGAATCGGAAGTGAAGCGCCTGCACGCGGACATGCTCGCGGTCATGACCGAGACGGGATTCAAAGGAGACTTTCCCGCCTTCCTCGTGTTCTTGCGATCCGATCCGCGATTTCAAGCCAAGACGCCGCAGGAGCTGTTGATGCGCGCGGCCTGGATCGCGAAGCGCTTCGACGGCAAGGCGTCGCAGTTCTTCGGATTGCTGCCGCGGGCGCGCTTCACCATCGTGCCCGTGCCCGATGATTTGGCGCCGTTCTACACGGCAGGCCGTGGAGGTCCGGGCCTTTATTTGCTCAATACCTACGACCTGCCGAGCCGTCCGCTCTACAACCTGACCGCGCTCACGCTGCACGAATCAGCTCCAGGCCACGCCTTTCAGATGCCGCTTGCGCTCGAGCACAAGCAGCAACCGGAGTTCCGCCAGCACACCTACCTGTCGGCGTATGGAGAAGGTTGGGCTCTTTATTGCGAGTGGCTGGGCCAGGAGATGGGCATGTATGAGACGGCCTATGACCGATTCGGGATGCTGAACTACCAGATCTGGCGAGCCGCACGCTTGGTGGTGGATACGGGAATCCATGCGCAGGGCTGGAGCCGGGACCAGGCGCTCCAGTATCTGCGAGACTACACCGCCCTCCCCGAGCACGAAATCGAGACCGAGGTCGACCGCTACATTGCCTGGCCCGCGCAGGCGCTCTCCTATTATCTGGGCGAGAACGCGATTCGAGCGAGCCGCGCCAAGGCGGAGCAGGCTCTGGGTCCGCGCTTCAATGTGCGCGCCTTCCACGACGCGGTGCTCGAGCTCGGATCCGTCCCCATACCCGTGCTCACCGCGCGCATCGATCGATTCATCGGCGACGGCGGCCGCGGGCCCTACCCGGATCTCGAATAGGCCGGCACATCCAGCGTACCGCGCTTGATCATTGCCTGCAGCGACGGAAAAATCTTCTTGAACGCAAGATCGCCGGTCGCGCCAAAAAATACGAGTGCGTCGCTCTGCGCAGCGCCCAGCTATTTTTCCTTCTCGACGTGCCCGCCGAACTGAAAGCGCATCGCCGAGAGGAGCTTGTTCTGAAACTCGGCGTTGCCGCGCGAGCTGAAGCGCTGATAGAGCGCCGCCGTGAGCACGGGGATGGGCACGGCCTCGTCGATGCCCGCCTTGATGGTCCAGCGGCCCTCCCCCGAATCGGAGACGCGACCCGCGAACTTCTTGAGCTCCGGATCCGCTATGAGGCTGTTCGCCGTGAGGTCGAGCAGCCAGGAGGCGATGACGCTGCCGCGGCGCCACACTTCAGCCACGTCGGGCAAATCGATGTCGAACTGGTAATGCTCGGGATCCCGCAGCGGCGTGGTCTCCGCGTCCACCTCGTGCGTTTGCTTGCCGACGTTTGCGGCGCGCAGCACATCGAGCCCTTCCGCATAGGCGGCCATGATTCCGTACTCGATGCCGTTGTGAACCATCTTCACGAAGTGGCCGGC
>Ga0187890_10001307_pt1 | contig 18047 bp, 10 predicted proteins | sample June2016WEW_21_1_FD_133005 | JGI IMG/M metagenome (GOLD analysis project Ga0187890, IMG submission 133005) | Peatland microbial communities from SPRUCE experiment site at the Marcell Experimental Forest, Minnesota, USA - June2016WEW_21_10 | ecosystem: Environmental > Terrestrial > Soil >... | reverse complement strand
TCGAGGCGACGGGGGCGCCGACCCCGTCGCGGCGCTCCCGACGACGCCGCACCCGTCGGTGGTGGATCTGGCTCGACGCCATCACGCTCTTGGGCTTCGGGATCAGGATCGCCACGGTCCTGGGCCGACCCGATCGCCGTCCCGGCGGGGACGCCTACTACTACCACTACGCCGCCAACCTCCTCGTGGAGGGCCACGGCTTCATCGACCCCTTCCAGTACCTGAAGAACCACCACCACGTCGTCCAGACGGCGGACTGGCCACCGTTGTTCGTGTTGGTGCTGGCGGCCACCTCGGTCGTCGGACTCAAGTCGTTCTTCGCGCACCGCGTGTGGTGTTGCATCATCGGGGCCGCCACGGTGACGGTGTGCGGGGTCACGGGGCGCGCCGTGGGCGGGCGCCGTGCCGGGCTCATCGCTGCCTTCCTCGTGGCCGTCTACCCCAACATCTGGATGAGCAACGAGCTGGCGTTGTCCGAGACCATCTCGCCGCTGCTCGTCGCCCTCGTCCTGCTGTGTGCCTACCGCTTCTGGAAACAACCCCGCATGCGCCGCATGGTCCTCCTCGGCGCCGTCATGGGCGTGGCCATGCTGGGGCGCGACGAGCTGGCCCTGCTCGTCCCCTTCATCGTGGTGCCCGTCGCCCTGGTGGCCCCGATGCCATGGCGCAGGCGGGTGGCGCTGGCCGGGACGGGCACCCTGGTCGCGCTGGTCGTGATCGCCCCGTGGGTCGGCTACAACATGAGCCGCCTGGAGCGACCCACCCTCATCAGCTCGGGGCTCGGCATCACCCTGGCCTCGGCCAACTGCGGCGTCACATGGTCGGGCCCCTTCGAGGGCTACTGGGCCCTCGAATGCGCTCCCCATGCCAAGATCGATCGTCACGCCGACGGGTCGGTGCAGTCCGCGCAAGGCCAGGCCTACGCCTTGCGCTACATCTCGCAGCACAAGGACCGGTTCTGGCGCGTGGAGCTCGCCCGTCTGGGGCGAGGCTTCGGGTTCTTCCATCCCCTGCAGCAGATCGGCCTCGACTCCTTCGTCGAGACGCGCCCGTACCACTGGGCGGTCCTCGGGCTCGGCATGTACTACGGACTGGCGGCCCTGGCCCTGGGGGGCACCGTCGTGCTGCGGCGCCGCGGGGTGCCGGTCTTCCCGCTGTGGGCCGTCGGGCTCGACGTCGTGTTCACCATGCTCGTGAGCTTCGGCGACACCCGGTACCGGACCCCCTTCGAGGTGAGCCTCGTGCTCCTGGCCGCGGTGGCGCTCGACGCCTGGTGGGGCCGCCGCGGGGCCGAGCCCGACGCCGACGACCTCCCGCGCCGCACCGCCGCTTACGGGACTCCTCGCCCCGTACCACCGGGGACGCCGGTGTCGGCCGGCGCCGGCACCTGAGCGGCGCGGGGCGGGCCGCTCCACCACGCCAGCCGGTCCTTGAGCGTGAGCAGGGGTCGCTCGACCAGGACGTAGCTGGCCGTGGCCGAGGCCACCGCCAAGCCGAACACCGCCCCGAACAGGGTCGGGAGGGGCACGCGGAACAGCTCGTGGGTCCATCGCAGCACGTAGAGGTCGACCCAGGCCTGGTGCCAGAGGTACACCCCGTAGGAGACCACGCCGAGCGCGGCCACCGGCCTGCAGCGCAAGACCCATCGGATGGTGCCGCGCTGTTGCGGTCCGAAGACCGCAGGGACGAGCAAGAAGAAGGCGAACAGGCCGTAGAGCACCTCCAGGGCCATTCCGCGGCCGGGCGAGTTGTGCTCGAGGGGATCCCGGGACACCCCGAGGTGTGCCGCCGCCCACAGCATGACGAGCGCCAACCCCCAGCTGAGCCAGGGCGTGGCGCGGTGCCACAGCCAGCGCGGCGTGGAGTGGCGATGGGCGAGCCAACTGCTCATGACCGCCAGGAACATTCCCAGGGCGAAGAGGTCGAAGCACGAGGGGAGCCACTCGAGCATCACGTACCCGAGGTGCGAGTGCAGGTGCAAGAGCCAGAACCGAATGCCGAGGCCCGTGAGGAAAAGTCCGGCCACCGCCCCCACCTCGCGACCGAGCTGATGACGATCCGAGCGCCGGCCCCGGACCACCACCGTGGCGTAGAGAGGCAAGAACGCGTAGAAGGCGATCTCGGTGCACAACGACCACGCCTGGGTGAGCCCGGTGAGGGCGTGCGAGGGGAAGTACAGCTGTAAGAGCCCCAGATAGATCAGCAACGAATGCCACCCCGGGTGGACGTTCGTGTCGATGTGCATCACGTCGTTGGTCACCAAGAAGGCCAACCAGTAGGCCGGCATGATGCGCAGGAGCCTTCGCAGCCAGAACCGGCCCGCAGCCGGTGATGCGCCACCGGCGATGTGCGACGCCGCGAACGGCCGGTACAGGAGAAACCCCGAGATCAAGAAGAACACCGACACGCCGACCTCCAGGCGAGCCGTGTAGATGCCCGCCGCGGAGCGGACGGTGAACCCCGAGGCGAACGAGGTGTGCACGAGGACCACGAGGATCGCAGCGATGGCGCGCAACCCGTCGAAGCAGGGGAAGTGCCGGGGTCGGGTCGACGGCGTCACACCGTCCCCGTCGACGGCTTCGGGCGCGGGAAGAGGCCCGGGGTCGACCATCAACCGAGCGACCGTAGCACGGTGCCCTCGGCGACCGTCAGCCGCGGCGGACGTGCTTTCCCCGTCGCCGCCGGGGTGTCACATCGGCGTCATCGGTGTCGCCGGAGCGGGGTGTGCCCGGCTCCTCACCGGTCGGCGCCCCGTGTCGGGCGCGACGGTCGCGCACCTCCTGCACCAGCGCGTCCGCACCCAGAGCGGCGACGGCGAACCACGCCAACGTGCTCGCCGTCTCGAAGTGGTTGGGCCAGCCGAACTCGGCCAGATACCGGAACTTGGTCTGCCCCGCGCTCACCATGCGGTCCACGGCCACGAGGAGTCCCACCGAGCCCAGGGTCAACACGACCCGGCCGTAGCCGAGGACGAGGGCGAGGAAGGTGGCGAGGGCGACGGGGAGACCGGCCCAGGGGGAGATGACCGCCGAGGTGGATGCGCCCACGACGAGGGCCACGACCACGGCGGTGACCCCCTGGGGACGGGTGCCCGACGAGCGCAGGGGCGAGCTCCACGTCGGTGCCACGTCGTCGAGCGCGTGCGCCTCGCTCGAGTCGTCACCGACGCCGACGGCGCCGGGACCGGCCGGTGCGGTGGCCCGCCGCCGGCGTCGCGGCCAGCACGCCAACGCCACGCACAGGACCATGGTCGCCGCCGACGCCACGAGTGCGACCCACACCAGTCGCTGCGGGGTCCAGTCCAGGGTGATCACCATGTCGTGCCCGGGCTTGTCCGGTACCACCAGCCACCCGTTGGCGTAGCCGTCGATCAGTCGGGGGGCGCCGAGGTCTCTCCCTGTCCCGGTGGTGGCGTGCCACCCCGCGTTGGTGCTCTGGCCCAGCACCATCCAGAACGGGCCCTTGGGGTCATGGACCACGACCTGCGTGGACGTCGTCGAGGAGTGCACGACGGTGAGCGTCGGCGCGGCACCCGATTCGGTGGGCTCCACGCGTCCCGACGGCGTGGGCGCCAGCGCGGCGCCCCCGGGAGCCGAGTCCAAGACGATGCTGTCGATGTCGACGTTGACGCCCGGCGGGAACCCCGGTTGGGTCTGGACCACGTGGGGGCCGGGGCCCAGGGCGATGCCGTCGGCCGCCGATCCGCATCCCCGGACGTCCAGGTACCCGAGGGACTCCGCCGACGCCGTGGTGCCGGTGATCGTCACCGGCACTGGCGACCCGTCCACGGTGAGGAGGTCGGACCGACACGGTGCGGGGAGCTGGGCCGGACCGGGAACGGCCCGGGGCATCCCGGGGATGTCCATCTCGGCCACGGCGATGGGGAGCGCCACCGGGGCGTCGGAGTAGTAGTCCCGGTCGGTGACCGTTCGCACCGAGTCGAAGGTCACCCGGATGTTGGTCCCGGTGAGGGCGGCGAAGGGCACGGTCACGTTCTGCGTCGACCACGGCTTGGCCGTGTCCGCCAGCGGGGGAAGGGCCACGGTGCGGCTCTGGCCCCCCGCGCTCACGGTGATCGCCGTCGGCACCGAGTGCTTGCCGTCGGTCACGAGCGACATCGTCAGGTGGTCGAAGGTGATGGGGTGGACGAGGTCGTAGTCGAGCCAGCTTCCGGCCTGAGGCCCGAGGCCCGGGCTCCACACCGTCGCCAGGTTGCCGTCGAGGGTGGCCGAGGTCCGGTCCCCGACGTCGCCGGGCAGCCGGCCCGAGGAGTACGCGGCGCTGATGCCGGGCACCGTCGTCCCGAGCAGGTTGTCCAGGACGTCGTCGGGTACCAACGCCGAGAGCTGGGCGGTGCCGGTGACCGAGAACCGGCGCGCCGTGGGCAGGGTGAAGGTGCGGGCCAGGTCGATCTCGGGGTCCGTGGCCGGCGGCACGGACGAGGCGGTCTCTCTGGTCATGATGATGGTGAGCCGGTGGGTGGCCGAGGCCGCTCCCGCCGCGCTGAGGAGGTCCTCGGGCATGCGCAGGACCTCGTGGACCTGTTGCCCCGGGATGCGCACCTCGGCGAAGCCCACACCCGCCTTGCCGTCGTAGGACTTCTCGATCCCGGTGTTGGTGGCGTCGATCGTGATCCGCAGGGAGGAGAAGCGCCGCGTCGGGAAGGGCACGGTCTGCCCGGCCGACGTACGCGACGAGGGGCCCAGGTTCACGGTGACGGCGTGGCGCCCGTCGAAGCGGAGCGTGGCGCGCGTGATCCAGCGGTTCCGGGGCCCGTACAGGGGTTGCACCAGGTTCACCTGGTCGGTCGTGATGGGGTGGTCGAGGGCGATCCGCAGGTATTGGCCCACGGGGTTGGCGAAGGCGGCCACCGTCCACGTCGTGCGCAGATTGCCGTCCATGGCTTGGTCGGGCCGGTCTTCGGGCACATAGGTGATGGGGTTGCCGTAGTTGCTCGCCTGCACGCTCTTCACGCCCACCTGCTCGGCGACGGTCTCGCTTCGGGTGCCGGCCGAAGCCGGGAACAGCGGCAGCCGGGCGTCGCGGTCGTCGGGGACAAGGGGCTTCTCGTCGGCCTGCTCGGTGTAGCCGTAGTTGTCGCCCACGGTGCCGAATTGCTCGGCCTGATCACGATTGGTGTCTGTCACCACCAGGTCGGCACCCGCGGCGAGCTCGCGTTGCAGGGCCGAGGGTTGCGACGCGAACGAAGGCGAGTAGAAGACCGTGGCCTGACCGTCGAGCAGGCCCGCCCCCGCCGCTGCGATCAACCCGGCGCCGTCGCCGTCGATGAGCATGGGCGTGGAGGCACCCTCGGTGCGAAGGATGGGCCGGGCCCCCGACACCGGGAACACCGTCACCGGTTGCGGATAGGGGGCGTCGTGGGGGAGGCCGAGCTCGGTCTCGTCGATCAACGGATACTTGACCGGCGCCTCGGCGGTGACCTTCGGGCTTCCGAAGCCGATGGGGTTCCCCACTCCGGGCGGGGGAGGGTCCAGCTTCTGCCACAGGGCCCGGGGCCGAGGGGTGTTGTAGTGCTCGTAGGCGAGGTCCGACTGCACGACGAGATCGCCAGCGCTCATGATGCGGAGCACCGGCGCCAAGGCGGCGGGGTTGAAGGTGAGGTCCTGGACGTCGTCATCGAGGTTCTCGAGGAGGTTGGCCGAACCCGGCGAGCCGTAGGGGACGAGCCCGCGGTCCACCTCGGGGCGCGTCATGAGCCCGGGGAGCACGGGCTCCAGGGTGGTCCCCCACCGGTAGGTCGAGAAGTCGATCCCGGGCTCGAGGAGCACGCGCGTCTTGTCGGCCCCGGACTGGGTGTCGAGATAGTGCGCGGTCTGTCCCCAGTACGACGGGATCTGCGACGGTCGTGACAGGTTGGCGGCCACGAACTGCCCCGTCCACAGCGAGGGAAGGTCGGCCGCGACCAGTCCCGTCGCCGCCACCGCGGCGATGGCGCCCACCATCTTCCACCGCCGCAGCAGCGCGGCGATGCCGGCCCCGAGGAGCACGGCGGTGCCGAGCACGACCAGGGGGGTGGCGCGATTGGTGCTGCGCAGGGCCAGGCCCACCGTCGAGCCCGTCGCCGCCGCCTTCACCAGGCTGCCGAGCGGCGAGGGATTCGACAGGGGGTGGGCGCCGACCGAGAGGATCGTGCCCACCACCACGAGGACGACGAAGAAGGCGCGCTCGCGCCACCGCATCAAGAACGCGGCCAGGAAGGCCACGGCCGGGACGGCGAAGCTCACCACCAGAAGCCACACCGAGGTCATGTACGGCCCGGCCATGGGCAGGTACAGACCCATCTTGTCCACCCCGTAGAAGAACCAGTAGCCCAGCCCCCGCAGGGTCTCCGAGGCCAGGCTGGTGCGGGCCACGGTCGGGATCGATTCGGTGTAGCGCAGGATGTCCATGCCGTAGCCGCCCTCGACCTCGAGACCCACCGCCCACCACAGCGACACCGCGGCGCTGAGGGCGCCGATCTTCACGGCGGTGGAGAGCGCCCGGCGCCATCGCACCCGCCCGGCGACGAGCTCCCACACCACCCACAACACCGGGCCGACGCCCACGAGGATCAGGGCCACGGCGTTGGTGCTGCCCACCAGGGCCACCACCAGCGCGAAAAGGGACGGGTAGCGCCATCCCCCGTGGCGCAAGGCCCGCGCCGTGAGCCCGATCATCCACGGCAGACCCACCCACGGCAGGAGGAGGGCGGACTGCCGCGCCTCGTTCTGCAGCACATAGGGGGAGAGCATGTAGGCGAGGGCCGCCACCATGGCACCCACACCCCCGATCGTGGCCGTGTCCAGCGATCCCGCGCCCGTCTCGCCCGTGGAGGGGGAGAGGGTGCGCAGCAGGAACAGGACGCCGGCGCCGGCGAAGAAGAGCAAGCTCCCCGTCCACAACCGTTGCGCCACCCAGGTGGGCACCCCGAGAGCCTCCATGGCCGCGTAGTACGGCCCCATGGGAAGCAGGTAGCCGATGTACTGGTGGCTCACCGTCCCCATCGAGACGTCGGGGTTCCACATGGAGACGACCTGCGACATGAACCGGGCGGGGTCGGTGTAGAGATACTGCTTCGAGTCGTCCTCGACCATGCCCGGCGCCGTGCGCAGGAGAGGGATGTAGGCGACGGCCGCCAACACCACGTGGGCGGCCCACGCAGCCGCGGCGCGACGACGAGACCGGGGCGGGGGCTGGTCTGTGAGCGGGCGGGTTGCGGTCACGGTGCGACGTTGGCTTCGGCACTCACGGCAAGAGGTCGCGCAGTGTCGGGGAGGACGGGGGCAGCCTACGAGGTGCGCGGACAGGTTTTCCGGACGGTTCGGACTTCCCGGACCGATCCCGGCGTGAGGTGTCCCTACCCGCACCGGGACCGGCGTGTAGAACGGACCGGGTCGGGGCGACCGGCCGGAGGGCGAGCGGGCACATGAGTGACGGGCACCGAACCGGCGACCTGGGACTGCGCTCGTGGACCGACCCGGCCGTCGTGGCGCTGGCGCTCTTGGCCTTCGCCTCGGGCTTCGGCCAGGGCGGCGCGATAGCCGCACTGGGCGACGTCGCCAAGCACTTCGGCCACGTGGTGCACGGCACGACGATCGCCGATCAGGCCGGGCTGTCGGGCACGGTCCTCGGGGTGGGGCTGGCCGTGCTCCGCCTCGCTTCGCTCGGAGGTCTGCCCCTGGCGGGCCTGGCCGACCGCTTCGGCCGGCGAAGGATGTTGCTGGTCACCTGCGCCACGGGCCTGGCCTTCACGGTGCTGGCCGCGGCCAGCCCCGGCTACTGGTGGTTCGTGATCATCTTCGCCCTGGGCCGCCCCCATCTGAGCGCCACCAACGCCCTCGCCCAGGTCAGCGCGGCCGAAGAGACCGACTCCAAGGACCGCGCCAAGGCGATCGCCCTCATCGCCGCGGGGTATGGCGTGGGGACGGGCCTCACGGCGGTGATCCACGGGTTGGCGAAGTCGACGCTCGGGTTCCGGGGCCTGTTCCTCCTGGCCGTGGTGCCCCTGGGAGCGATCTTCTTCATCCGCCGTTGGCTCGTGGAGTCCAACCGCTTCACGCTGGCCGCGGCGGCCACCGACCACCCCGTGCCGGTGCTCGGGGCCGTGGCTCGCCCCTACCGGTGGCGGATGCTGACGGTGTGCTCCATCGCCTTCGCGGTGGCCGTGGTCACCGGTCCCGCCAACAGCTTCGTCTTCGTCTACGCCCTGAACGTCCTCAAGATGTCGGGCGACGAGCAAGCGGCCATGGTGACCGTGGCCTCGATCTTCGGGCTGGCGGGGCTCCTGCTCGGCCGGGTCCTGGCCGATCACATCGGTCGTCGGCCGACGGGGGCGATGGCCATGGCGGCCATGGCGCTTTCGGGCACGCTCGCCTACAGCGGGTCTCGCGGCGCCCTGGTGGTCGGCTACGAGATCGGCGTGTTCGCGGCGGCCACCTTCGCCCCGGCTGCGGGAGCGCTCGCCAACGAGTTGTTCCCCACGTCGGTCCGGGCCTCGGTGGCGGGGTGGCTCGTGGCCGCCAGCGTGGCCGGCGCCACCCTCGGGCTGGTGGCCTTCGGCGCCATCGCTGACGTCGGCAACCGGTTCGCACTGGGGGGCGCGGTCACGTTCCTGCCCGTCATCCTGGCCACGGGGCTGTTCGTCCTGCTCCCCGAGACCAAGGGCCGTGAGCCCGAGGACCTCTGGCCCGACGTCGCATAGGCCGGCCCGTCGGGGGCTACCGTCGACGTGATGGACCTCATCCACACGCTGCGCACGACGGGAGCGGTGCGCGACTTCCTGCCCGACCCGGTTGCCGACGACGTGCTCTACCGCCTGCTCGACACGGCCCGGTTCGCGCCCAACGGCGGCAACCGACAGGCGTGGCACGCCGTCGTGGTGCGTGATCCGGCGCTCAAGACCACGCTGCGCGACCTCTATCTCCCCGGCTGGTACGAGTACCTGGCCCAGGGCGGGGCCGGCCTGGTGCCGTGGGCACCGGTCACCGACCTCGAGGCCGAGCAACGGGCTCTGGCAGGCGCCGGCGCCTTGGCGGCGGCGGCGGGCGCCGGCCCCGGCGGGTTCGCCGAGCACCTCGATGAGGTGCCGGTGCTCCTGCTGATCCTCGCCGACCTGCGCAAGCTGGCGACGGTCGACCGGGGCTTCGACCACTACACCCTGGTGGGCGGGGCGTCGGTCTATCCCTTCGTATGGAGCCTCCTGCTGGCGGCGCGCGCCGAGGGCCTGGCCGGGGTCATGACCACCATGGTGGTCCGGCGCGAGGCGGAGGTGCGCGCCGCCTTCGCCGTTCCCGACCACATGACGGTGGCGGCATTGGTGGCGCTGGGCCGACCCGTGCACCAGCCCGACAAGCTGCGGCGCCTCCCCGTAGAGGAATTCGCCACCATCGACCGCCTCGACGGGCCCGCCCTGCGCGGCCCGGGCTGACCGAAGCCCCAGGACCTGGTCGCGGTGACCCGTCGGGCGACAACGCTCATCGAGTTCCGCCTGGAGGACACCGCGGCCGTGGTCGGCGTCATGCACGACCTCGCCGCCGCCCACGACGGATGGATCAACCTGCACCCCCAGGTACGCCCCGAGGACGAGCCGCCTCCCCGGTCCGGGTTGTCGACCCTCCTGGCGGGGCCGGTCCAGGACGTGCCCGTGTGCACCTGGGTGGCGGGCAAACGCACCCGCCAGGGCCTGCAACGCGACTCCGTCGGTGTGCAGCACGCCGCCGGCACCCGCGTCCTGGCCCGGCTGGCCTCGGCCGAGTGGGGCCTCCCCGAAGGGTGGACCGTCGTCCAGGACCATCCCCGCCGGGGCCTGGTGGTGTCGCCCGCACCGCAAGCCGACAAGGCCGACGTCGTGTCGTGGATGCTCGAGGTGGCCATGGTCCTGAGCGCGGTCCGGTTGACCGGGGATTGGCAGGCCGAAGTCCACCTCCCGCTGTGAGTAGCCTGCAGCGATGCCCATCCGCATCGGTGTCCTCGGAGCGGCCCGGATCGCGCCTGCCGCGCTGATCCGTCCGGCCCGGCACGTGGCCGACGTCGAGGTGGTGGCGGTCGCGGCGCGCGACCGCCACCGGGCCGGCGCCTTCGCCGCCAAGCACGGCATCGGGCGCGTGGTGGGGTCCTACGAGGAGCTCGTGGCCGACCCCGACATCGACGCCGTCTACAACCCTCTTCCCAACGGGCTCCATGGCCGGTGGACGATGGCCGCCCTCGCCGCGGGCAAGCACGTGCTGTGCGAGAAGCCCTTCACCGCCAACGGGGCCGAGGCCCGGACGGTCGCCGCCGCGGTCCCGGCCGGGGTCATCGTGATGGAGGCCTTCCATTACCGCTACCACCCCGTGTTCATGCGAGCGCGGGAGCTGATCGACCAGGGGGCGCTGGGCCAGGTCACGCGCATCGAGACCTGGCTGTGCTTCCCCTTGCCGAGTTTCAAGGACATTCGCTATCAGCTGGGGCTCGCCGGCGGGGCCACCATGGACGCCGGGTGCTACGCCATCCACATGGCCCGCCATCTGGCCGGATCGGAGCCCGAGGTGGTCTCGGCGCGTGCCGCGCTCCGGTCACCGGGCGTGGATCGCGCCATGCAGGCGGATCTCCGCTTCGGCGCCGGGCAGACCGGCCGGGTCACGTGCTCGATGTGGTCGCGGCGTCTGTTGCACGTCGGCTTCCGCGTCACCGGCGACGGGGGAGAGCTCCGGGTCTTCAATCCCGTCGGGCCCAACATCTACCACCGCCTCACGCTCCGGGGCCGCGACGGGCGCCGAGTCGAGCACCTGAGCCGCCGCCCCACCTACGAGTTCCAGCTCGAGGCGTTTCGCCGCGCCGTGGAAAAAGGCGAGCCACCCATCACCGACACGGCCGACGCCATCGCCAACATGGACGTGATCGACGCCGTCTACCGCCACGCCGGGATGGAGCCCCGGGACCCGACCCCCTGAGGAAGGGGCTCAGAAGATTCCCGCCGCCATGCCCGCGGCCAGGGTCGCACCCAATTCCGCGGTTCGTTCCATGTCGCTCGGCCCCGTCGCACCCACCACGGTCACCGGCGGGAGGACGCAGCGCCACTTGAGCCCGGTGGTGATGCGCTGGACGCTGGCGACGGCGCCGTCGACGTCGGTGTCGCCCTTGACGATCAACGCGTAGGAGAGCCCCGCCGTCCGGTCCAGACAGGGGTGGTAGACGCGCTCGAAGAAATCCTTGAGAGCCCCGGACATGTACCCGAAGTTCGCCGGCGTCACGAGGAGGATGCCGTGCGCCCACAACACGTCGTCGGGCTCGGCGGTGAAGGCGCCGAGAACCCGCAGCGCCACCTCGTCGCCGGCGGCCTCGACCGCGGCGGAGACCGCCGCGTCACACAGGAGCTGGGTCGATCCCGTCCGGGAGTGGAAGACCACCAGCAGGTTGCGGAGCGCGCCATCGCCCGTCGTGGCGGCGTCGTCGGTCATGGTCTGATCGTAGAGACACCGGCGTCACGGGGCCCAACGGGGCCACCCGTGGAATGGGAAGACCTCGATGTCAGAGGCTGTTGACGTCGCTCGGCGTCGGGTTCAACAACGTGAATGGCACCGGCCGCTCGGTCGCGGACATGGCGAAGATCGTCGGCGAGTCGACCGCAGCGAGGTGGATCAACACATGCGCTGTGGACTCGCCGGCGGCGACGGGTACTTCCAGCACGGGTCCGCCATCAACCGTCCGGCACTGCATCCCACCTCCGACCCCCTGGACAGCCCTGAAGGTCAAAGTGACGCCGTCGTGCTGGCGAACAACGCACCGAGCGAACGAGGAGCCCGGTCGGTCGATGTCCGAACCTGATGACCAATAGTGGTCGTTGCCGCGGAGGGGCGTCACTCGAAGGGTGTGCGGGTTCGCGGCAAAGCGCACCCCGGCGGTTCCCGTACCTTGGCGCACCGTCATGACAAAGTTGGTCGTCCGATCCGGTGCTTGGCTCAGATGCAAGCCTCCTCCGTCGATGCAGACCAGACCACCCGGGCCCTGCAAGCGGACGTCCACGCCTGCGTCCCGGGCCTGGTAAGGGCCAAAGCATCGGGCGAACCAGCCGAGCTGCTTCAACCGAGGCGTCGGTCGGTAGTAGGCGAGGCCCGAGACGGGGTCCGTAATCGGTGTGTATCCCATTTGGAGCAAGAGGTTGTACTTCCACAAGACAGAGCCGTCGTACCGTCCTTCGTCGGAGGACCAGACCTGACTCAATGAACCAAGCGAACCCGAAAGATAGTTGGGTGCCACGAGCGCGTACCTCCCGCTGAGGAGGTTGTTCGTGAACCACCTGGGGGCATAGCCCGAGGCCAGAAGGTCGTTCACGGGCCCAGCGGGATAACTGGGTGACTTCGAGGACACCGAGAGCGAAGGATAGGCGGGGTCGTAGACCGCTTCTCCTTCGGCCACCGCGGTCGTGAGAAACGGATCCATCTTCCGCCAGGTGGCTCGCTGCGCGCCCAGGTTCGGTGCACCTGGAATGGCGTGGGAGAGAGGGTAGATGCTGACGAGTAGCACACCACACGTGATGGCTCCTGCCGTCAGCTGTCGAACCGACGGATGCAGTAACAAAAGGAGCACGGCGCATCCCAGCGTGAGTGTCCACACCGGCCCGGCCAGCTGGTTGGCCTCACCACCCAATTTGGTCTCGGCCAGAATGGCCGTGGGAACCGAGCTGATTGCCACGACAACCGCTGCCACTGCGACGGCAGCATTGCGTGGCTGGTAGCGCTGGGGATTGGCCCGTAGAGACCAAGCCACGCACACGATGAGCACCGCCAGGGCGACAAGAGGCACCGTGAGGAGTCGCAGACTCGGCCCGATCTCTTTTCCAAGCGGGGTGGTCCGCGCGTAGCGGAATTGGGAGCTCACCAGCAGGTCATAGGCCCAGCCGTGGCTCGCCACCTGCAGGACGATCCCGAAGAGCGCCGATGAGGTGGCGAAGGAGACGAGAACCGTCGCCGACCGGCGCCACGTCTTCCAGGTCTGTGGCTCGACGTAGACGGGAACGGCCAGCGCTGCCCCGGCCAAGAGCAGGCAGGGTACGACCGTCGTCTGCTTGCTAAAGACAGAAGCGGTCAGGAGCAAACCCGTCACGAGCATCTGCTTGCGCGATAGACCCGTCGGCGACAGAAGCCCTCGAAAGGTGACCGCCCCGGCGATCACCAGAAAACACCACGCCAACTGATCCACGCCGTATAGGTAAAGCCCGGGGATGGCGGAGAGCCCACCGAAGGACAGCGCCACGACGACACTCGTGTTGACGAGTCGGCTTCCCATCCGGCGCGTGGTTCCCCGCATCATCCGAATGAGTGCGCCCATCGATACCGAAATGGCAAGGATGGAGAGCACCTGCTCCCACCCTGCCCACCAGTAGACCTTCAGCAGACCCGCCAACAGGAAGGTGAACAGCGGAGCGTAGCCCTGGCCGACATACTCCGTCGCTGGATTCCCGTATTGGAAGTGCCCGGTGGCGACTGCTTCAGCACCGGCAACGATGGTGTCGGTAAAGCCGAGGTATGGGTGCTGGACGAAGAAGAGACGAACCAAGCTCGTCACGAGGCCGGCCAGGAAGATCACCGCCGTCACCGTCGCCCCGAGGACGAGGAGCTGTTCAAGCACACGCCTGGCCGGAGGATGGGCGCCGCGAGAACGAGCCGGCTCTCTCGATTCGATCTTGGTCGCTCCGTCCGTGGTCATCTCGTGTGGCCGTTCTTATTGACCATGGTTGGTTGAGCGATGACGGCGTACACCGGTTGTGCCCGTCGAGCCCACGACAGCGGTGCACAGGATCGCTACGTTCTCGGTGGTCAAGAGCCACCCTCTCGCCCGGAAGGGAATGATTCTAGGCGAGCACGCACGGAAGAGTGACCCTCCGCCAGGCGTGCATCGATCTGGCCGGGCGAGGCGTACCGACGGCGTCTGTCCGGCACCGGACCCGAGCGTGGGGCCGGTTCATGGTGGTTCGGGGCACCGTGTCGACGGAGAACTGGGCGCCCCGCTGACAACGACGTCCTCGATAGGTCGGTCACTCCGGAAACTGCGATCGGGTAGGCCAGCCCACGAGCGACCGCACCGTCGGGGACCAGGCTCCCGGTCGGGCCGGACCCGAGGGAACCGCCGAGACCTCCGATTCGTCTAAGCATTTGATGATGAGACCACCGTGGACTGGGAAGCCGTTCTTGGCCTTAGTTCTGGTTGCCCTCCTCGCCGGTTGTGGTGGATCGAACACTGGCGTCCTCACTGGCAAGATCGGATTCGTCGGCCGAGTTCCACCGAAGTCCCTCCTGTCACGAAACCAGGTCGTTGTTCTGAGAGGAAGCGTTCCGGTAGCCCGACAGCCCTTGCATCTAGGACAGCCTTATAGGTTCACGCTTGCGCCCGGCGATTACACCGTCGACCTGCGGGGAACCGACAACACGACGTGGGGAAACGTTGGCAAGGTGGAGGTCGGTCGCACCACCCACATGGACCTCACCTTGGTCTTTCATGGAACCGCTCCTGACTGACCGCCGGGGATTCCGGAACGTGCCGCTCACGATGGAGTTGCGTGAGAAAAGGCAGGTGGTGGGGGACCGGAACTCGGGGATCCCTGTGGCAACCGACCAGGCACGCCGTACTGGTCGCGTGTCCGGCACCTGACGCACGATCAGGACGGACCATCCGGGTTCACCGCCGCTGTTCGCCCGTTTGAGGACGGGAAGTCAGCTGTCATGATTGGGCGATGTCGGGACCGCAAGGCACCCCCACCCAGACCGGGGCGTCGAGTCGGGGCGGAACGCGCCATGTCTCGTCGGGCATGATCCTGGCCCTCGTGTGCGTGGGGCAATTCATGGTCGTCCTCGACCTGTCGATCGTGAATGTCGCGCTTCCCTCGATGCAGCGCGACCTCGGCTTCACCACGTCGGGGTTGCAGTGGGTGGTCAACGCCTATGCCCTCAGCTTCGGGGGCTTTTTGCTTCTCGGGGGCCGGGCCGCCGACCTCTTCGGCCGCCGGCGCATCTTCATGCTCGGCCTCGTCCTCTTCGCCGGCGCCAGCCTCGTGTGCGCCATCGCCCAGAACCAGTTCATGCTGGTGGGGGCCCGCGCCCTGCAGGGACTCGGCGCCGCGGTCTTGTCCCCGGTCACCTTGACCATCCTCACCATGACCTTCCGGACACCGTCGGAACGGTCGCGTGCCCTCGGGATCTGGAGTGCGATGGCCGCGGTGGGAGGCGCCTCGGGGGCGCTGCTGGGAGGCGTCCTCACCGACCTGCTGTCGTGGCGGTGGATCTTCTACATCAACCTTCCCATCGCCGCCGCCGCCCTGGTGGCGGCCCGGGTCGTCCTGGTGGAGACCCGCGCCGAAGGCGAGCGCCCGTCGCTCGACATCCCCGGCGCCATCGCCGTGACGGGCGGGCTGGTGGCCCTCGTCTATGCCGTGGCGGGCACGAGCACCCACGCGTGGTCCTCCACCGCCACCGTCGTGCCCCTCGTGATCTCGGGCGTGTGCCTGGCCGTGTTCGTGCTGATCGAATCGAAGGTGGCTCGGGCCCCGCTCGTGCCCTTCGGGCTTTTCCTGTCGCGAGGCCTCAGCGCCGCCAACGTCTCCATGCTGTTCGCGGGGGGCGCCATGTTCTCGATGTGGTTCTTCGTCTCGCTCTATCTCCAAGACGTCTTGCGGTTCTCCCCGCTCGTGACGGGTCTCGGATTCCTGCCCCAGACCGCGGCCATCGCCATCGGTGCCCAGATCAGCTCACGCCTGGTGACCCGCTACGGGCCACGGCTCCCTCTGGTGGTCGGGGTGCTCATGAGTGCGACGGGCCTGGAATGGCTGTCGCACGCCGGGCCCACCGGCTCCTACTGGGGATCGGTGTTCGGCGGAGCCGATCTCGCCACCTTCGGCATGGGTCTCGCCATCACCCCGCTCGCCTTTGCCGCCACCGCGGGCGTGGCCCCCACCCAGGCCGGCTTGGCCTCGGGGGTGCTCAACACCAGCCGGCAGGTCGGCGCCTCGATCGCACTGGCGGCCCTCGCCACCATCGCCTCGGATCGCACCCAGTCCCTGCTCCGCGCCGGCGGGCACGCCGGTCCCGACCGCGCCGTGGCGCTGACGGCGGGGTTCTCCCGCGGATTCACCTTCGCGGCCCTGATCGCCCTGGGCGGGGTGGTGGCCGGGTTGTTCATCCCTCGCCCGGCTCGCCCCCCGGTGCCTGTCGTGGTCGGGCCCGAAGGTGCGGTTCCCGAACCCTCCCCCGTGGCGGTCGACCCCGAGGGGTAGCGGTCAGGCGAACTGGCGCCAATTCGCCACCGAGGGCTGGGTGGACGATGCCGGGCCCGCGCCGAACACCGAGAAGACGTTCTCCATCATCCGCCACAGCACCGGCGTGACCCCCGGGATCGGCATGAAGATGATGTTGGGGTCGATGCGCGGCGCGTTCGACAACCGGCATACGAACATCGCCGACCCGGTGGCGAGAACGCCTCCACCTCCGGGGGCGGTGTAGTAGGTCATGTCCGAGACACTCCCCGGACCGCGATTGGGTATGGGTGAGTGGGCCAGGATCCGCACGTCGGCGGGGCCCCCCAGTCCCGGCTCGTAGTGGTCGTACTCGCCCACGATGACGTGGGGCAGGTGCGTGCCGCTCGCCACCCCGGTGCCCGCGAAGACCCACGAGCCGGCATCGGCGATCACCATGGGGGCATCGGCCCCGACATCCGCGTACTGCGACCCCACCAGTTGCTGCTCGGGTCGGGGCACCGGGCCATCGGGCCAGTTGGAGGTCACTTCGGCCGGGTCCACGCCCCACAGGGGGTCTTCTTTGGCGAGGTCGGACTTGTAGCACACCTGGTGTCGGTTCTGGCCCAGCGGCGAAGGCTCCAAGCGGATGTGGCGGTAGACGGCGTTGGCGCCCAAGAAGGCGATGTTCAGCCCGCCCGCCACGGCCTGGGTGGCACCGTCGCGCATGGCGCTCGACCAGTATTCGTCGTGCCCCAGGCTGAACAGGCACCGATGCCCGGCCAGGCGCGCCGGGCGCTCGTGGAGGTCGACGTCGGTGAAGTAGGCGACGTCGAGCCCGAGGCGCTCGGCCAGGAAGATGAGGGGGTACTCGTTGCCGGTGAAGTCCGGCGCTCCCCATCCCCTTTGGTCATAGGGCCGGTCGAACGACACCACCCGCGAGCGGTTGAGGGTCCCGGTCTCGCCGATGCGCACCGTCCCGGGGCCGACGTACAGGCTTCGCCCCCCGTACGCGTTGTAGGCCTGCCAGGTGGTGACCGAGTGCATGATGGCGAACGCCGCGGTGCTGGTGTCGTCGCGCACACACAGCGGGATGTATCCCGCCGACGTGCCGCTGGCGTTGGTGAGCTTGAAGAGGTACGCCCCCGGGGGCCACGAGTCGTCGATGGCGACCCGGGTCGTGGGTTGCCATTGGCACTCGACCATGTTCGTGCCCGGCGCCACGGTGGGGGGCGGTTGGCTCCCCCCGCCGGCCAGGGTCGCCGAGGTCCACATGAGCCGACCGCCGAGCCCTTGGTAGTACCCCATGCGGTACAGCTCGACGCGGTAGGCCGTGGCGGGGGGGTCGATGAAGAGGGTCACCACGTCCCCGGCCACCGCGCTCACGTGGTCGCTGTAGCCGTAGATGCGACTCCGGGCACCCATGACCCAGTCGAGGGTCCCCGGCACCTGGTTCTCGGCGACGACCCAGTCCGCCGACGGCACCGGCACGCCGCTGTCGAGCATGACCGTCCGGACGGCGTCGCTGCGCTGCGAGGCGGCCCGCGTCCTCGGCGCCGCCCCACCGGGGTCACGGCCGAGGCTCGAGCGCGACCCCCGGCCGGGGCCGACCTGCTCGCCGAGATCCCACGCGCCGGCGCCGAACGCCACCAACCCCAGTCCCGCCCCGGTGGCGCGCAAAAACCCTCGGCGCGTCACGGCTTTGTCGGGGTGCCTCTCGGTGGCCTCGACATCACCGGGACCATCAGGCGGCAACGGCTCGGGGGGGTCGATCTCCAGAGCCTAAACCCGAGGTCAGACCCAATCCACGTCAGAGTCTGGGAAATACCTGGGAACTCGACGG
>Ga0187890_10001303_pt1 | contig 18072 bp, 18 predicted proteins | sample June2016WEW_21_1_FD_133005 | JGI IMG/M metagenome (GOLD analysis project Ga0187890, IMG submission 133005) | Peatland microbial communities from SPRUCE experiment site at the Marcell Experimental Forest, Minnesota, USA - June2016WEW_21_10 | ecosystem: Environmental > Terrestrial > Soil >... | reverse complement strand
GCCATAAAAGATCCAGGTCCAGCCCGGACCATAGGGTGGGACGTAGCCGGGGAAGCCGCTGACCGGATTCGCGAACAACTGAGGCCCGCGCGATCCGTTCACGGAAGTCAGAAAGCGCAACAGGTCGATGGTGCTGCTCACGAGTCCGCCATTCGCGTGATTGGCCTCCAGCGAGTATCCGCCGTAAGGCCATGGGACGAGCGAGGGCCCAGTCGGGAACACCGAGCTCGCCAGCGGCGCGCCCGGGTAGTCGTAGTAAGTCACCTCCCCGGGCAAAGCAGTCAGGGTCGACCCGAACTGCGAGCGATTGTTGCCTAACGGGCCCGTGACGTTGGCCGTAACGAACGATTCATAGGTCTCTCCTGAGACCTGCTCGATCACTTGACCGAGAACGCAATACCCGAAGTTCAGATATGAGTAATAGGTTCCAGGATCGGTGTCCAGGGGCCTGCCCAGCATGTACCGCACGATGGTCCGGCAGTCCGCCGGGGGCGCGACGCCTGCCGCGTTGGCGATGTTCACAACATCGAACATCGGATCGTATCCGGTTCCGTCAGCCTCGCCGTACCATCCGCTCTTGTGCTCGAGCAACTCCTGAATGGTGATTTGAGCGATCCGCGGATCGACTGTGGCGCCCGGCAGAGGCGTGATGTTCGAAAGGATTTGGAAGGCGTAATCGCTCAGTTTGAGCTCGCCCCGTTCGATCAACTTCATGATTGCCGCGGCGGTGTGGGGCTTGGTGATGCTTGCGATCCGGAAGAGCGAATCCGGCTGCACGGGCGTCTCGGAATCCAGATTGGCATAGCCGTAGCCGCGCGCCAGAACGAGCTGTCCGTTGTGCACAAGGGCAAGGGCGGCGCCTGGCACCGCGTATTCCGACATCAAACTCGTCATGGTAGTGTCGAACGGCGCCAGTTCGGCAGGAGTAGTGCCGGTGGTTGGGATGTTCTGCGCAAGCAACGTAGCGAAGCAGGCCAGACCGGCAAGTGCGCGTAAATATCGCATCACGGAGACCCCCAGATGAGGACAATAGACCTACGCAGAAGTATACATCAAACTGCCAATCGTTACCCCGGCTCCCCGATCGACTCCGCAACCTTGCGCCGCAGCGTCTGGTTCAACTCGCCGCGCGCATCCAGCTTGATGCCTTCAGTCGAGATTGGATCGCCGATGCGCACCGTCACCGCATGCGGCCGCACGTGCAGCGATCCCATCGGCAGCACCTGCCGCGTGCCGGTGATCCCGATCGGCACCGCCGGCACGCCGGCCTTGATCGCCAGGTACGCCGCGCCCTCCTTGAACTCGCGGAGCCCATCGGACGACCGGCCGCCTTCCGGGAACAGCAGCACCGACACGCCGCGCTCGCGGATCAGCCGCGCGCCGTCGGTCAAGCTCTTGAGCGACGCCCGCGGATTATCGCGCGCCACCGGGAAGTGTCCCGCGCGCCGTAGGTGTCCGCCCAGCAGCGGTATCCGGAACAGCCCTTGCTTGGCGAAGAACCGGATTTGCAGCGGGATCTGCAACACTACGGGCGTATCCATAAAGCTGGAATGATTGGCCACCAGCACGTAAGACGCGTCCTTTTCGAGCTTCTCTAATCCCTCCACGCGGACGCGCGCGCCACTGGCCGCCAACACGAAACGCGCCCACCGGCGCGCGATGGCATGTTGCGTGCGGCCGCTTTTGTCGAATGTGGAAGCCAGCAGCGATAGAAATCCGAAGACCGCCGTTGACCCGATAATCAAGGGGTCGATCAGCAGATAGGCGCGCAGGCGGCTGAGCAGCATGGCCTACGCTGCCGCGCGCGGCAAATCCTCCACGTTCACGACCAGTCGCTTATGCAGCTTGGCGAGCGCTGCCTCGATCTGGTCGAGGCGTGAGCGGTGGCGCAGATCGAGCAGGCGATCCACCTGGCTCTTCTGCAAGCCCATGCGCCGGGCCAGGTCGGCCTTGCGGACTCCGGCCTGACGCATCGCCTCGTACAGCCGGATCTTCGCCTCCGCCAGGGTGGGTAGAGCTATCGGCCGCGTCCCCTTTGTGTGAGCCCGCGGGCGCGGGATCTCAAGCTGCCGCTTCATGTATTCCCCAAAGGCGGTTACAAGGGCGTCCACGGCATACTCCACCGCTTGCGCTTCGGAAAAGCCACAGGTGATGGCCTCGGGGATGTCTGGGAAAGTGACACCGATGCCGTCCTTGGCTCGGTCGAACTTCGCTCGATAAACGATCATTGGACTCTCACTTCAGTTCGCTGCCGGCTGCGCTCCGATCATATCCAAGTATATCCAGTCTCTTCAACGGCGCGAGCGCGCCGAGGTGTGGGGCGGACGCCCTCGTCCGCGCGCGACCCCCAGGTCGCGCTGCTGCCGCAATCTCATCTCTTGACCGGAACGTCACATAAGCAGCGCGCGCGCCTCACCCACCAGGAACAGCGAGCCAGTCACGAAGATGGTGTCCTCCGGCGAAGCTTCAGCGGCGAGCGCCAGGGCCGCGTGTATGTTCGCCGCCACCCTAATGTCGCCGTGATCGGCCAGGTCGCGGATCGATTCCGGCCGCAGCGCGCGCGACTGCGCCGGCGCCGTCACGATCACATGCCCGGCGCGTGGAAACAGAATCGCAGCCATTTCTTCGACCGCTTTGTCGCGCATCGCGCCGTAGATCAGCCAAACGCGGCGGGGTTCGTAAAAGCGGTCGAGATAGTCGGCCAGCGCCCGCGCGCTGGCCGGATTGTGCGCGCCGTCCAGAATGATCTCCGGATTCACGCCCACGCGCTCCAGGCGGCCCGGCCACGCGGTTTGCGCGATGCCTTGCCGGATAGCTTCGGGCGCGACGCCCAGTTGCCACAGCGCTGCGATGGCCGTGCGCGCGTTCTCCGCCTGATGTTCCCCCGCCAGCGGGCAACTCACGGGCAGCCCATCCCACAGGAAATCGCCGCCCCGCGCATGCAGCGTAACGCCGGATATCGCGACCTCGGAGCTATGCGTCACCGCCACTCCCAAAGCCGCGGCGCGCGCCTCCAGCACTCCCTCGGCCTCCGCGCGCTGCTGCGCGAAAACCGCCCTCGCGCCCGGCTTCAGAATCCCCGCCTTTTCCCAGGCAATCGATTCCAGGCTCTTGCCGAGATAGGCTTCATGATCGAAGTCCACAGGCGTGACCACGCACAACTCTGGTGTAACAACGTTGGTCGCATCCAGCCGCCCTCCCAGTCCCACTTCGAGCACCGCGATCTCCACGCCGCATTCGCGAAACACGACCATCGCCATGGCGGTCACGCTTTCGAAATAGGTGGGGTGCAAATCGATACGTTCCAGCCGCAACAACTTCTCCGCGCAAGCGTGCACCTGGTCGAATGCCGCGGCGAACTGGCCGGCGCCGACGGGGCGTCCCGCGATCTGGATTCGTTCGGTGGGCTCCACCAGGTGCGGCGACGTGAACAGTCCGGTGCGATAACCCGCGGCGCGCAACCCGGATTCGATCATCGCGCAGGTGGAACCCTTGCCGTTGGTGCCGGCCACGTGCACAATGCGGAAGGCGTGCTGCGGATTGCCCAGCGCTTCCAGCAAAAAGCCAATCCGCTCCAGCCCCAGCTTGGCGGTCTTGACCTCGTTGCCCAGGGTGTAAAGGAAGCGGACGGAATCGGGATAATTCATCGGGACTTGTATAACAACTGGCCGGAATCGTGGGGCAGGCCCTCGGCCTGCGGCGGCCTCTCAGGCCGCCTCTTTTGGTTGCGGCTATGCTGCGCTGTGGGGCAGGTTGGCAACCTGCGGGCCGATTGTTAATCGGCCCAAAGTTTGCGCCGATTGCCAATCGGAGCGTAGGATGCCATCCTGCCCCACTAATCCACGAAGAATCGCAGCGCCGTGGCAATATAGCTTTTCAACTCCAGCCGCGGCACCACCGCGTCCAGCATCCCGTGCTTCAACAGAAACTCCGACCGCTGAAATCCATCCGGCAGCTTCTGCCGGATGGTCTGCTCGATCACGCGCGGCCCGGCGAATCCGATCAGCGCGCCCGGTTCGGCGACGTTCAAATCACCCAACATCGCGAAACTTGCCGTCACGCCGCCGGTGGTTGGATCCGTCAGCACGCTGATGTACGGCACGCCGGCTTCGTCCAGACGCATCAGCGCGGCCGAGATCTTGGCCATCTGCATCAGGCTCACCGCGCCCTCCTGCATGCGCGCGCCGCCCGACGCCGACACGATCACCAGCGGCATCCGCCCGGCGATGGAGCGCTCGATGGCCCGCGTGATCATTTCGCCCACCACACACCCCATGCTGCCGCCGATGAAGCGCGCCTCCATCGAGCAGATATTCACCGGCCGGCCATTCACGGCGCCGGCCGCAGAGATCAGCGCGTCGGAAAGCGAGGTGGCCGCGCGCATCCCATCCAGGCGCTCGCGGTAGGGCTTCGAGTCGAAGAAATCCAGAGGATCCGACGAGCGCAAGCCCGCATCGAACCTCTCGTAATCGCCGTCGAACAGCAGCTTGAGCCGCGCGGCCGCATCCATCCTGGTGTGCGCGCCGCATTTCGGACACACGTTCCAGTTGGACTCCAAGTCCTTTTTCCAGATGATCTGGCGGCAGCCCTCGCACTTGAGCCACAGACCCTCGGTGCGCAGTTTGCGCGAGGGCGTGTTGATCTCCGCCACCTTCTCCGGCTTTGCGTTTTCCTTTTTGAACCACGACATGTCGATTCGACTACCTTAGCGCGGGTAGGGATGGCCCCGCAACGTGGCAAAAGCCCGGTAGATTTGTTCGGCGAGCATCACGCGCGCCAGCTCGTGCGGAAATGTCATGCGCGAAAGCGAAACGAGCGCGTCCGCGCGACCCCGCCAATCCGCGGGCAGGCCGTCCGCGCCGCCCACGACGAAAACCAGGTCTCGGCCCTCCATCTCGGCCTGCGAAACCAGCGCCACGAATGCGGCCGTATCCATGGCCTTGCCCGCCGGGTCCAGCAGGATGCGCCGCGCGGCGGGGTGTTTGGCCCATAAATCCGTGCGCTCCGGCCGAATCTCGCGCATCTCGCACGGCGCATAGCGGCTGGCGCGGTCGACGAAATCGGCGGCCATGGCGTTGGCGTGCGCATCGCGCGGCTTTCCGATGTAGTAGAGAAAAATCTTCACTCCGGCGGAATCTCAACGGTCCTGGCATTGCGCCAAAGCCGCTCCAGATCGTAATAAGCGCGGGATTTCGGAGAAAAAACGTGCACCAGGAAATCGCCGTAGTCGGCCAGAATCCACTCCGCCTGAGTGTAGCCTTCCACGCTGAATGGCAACTCGCCCGTGTGTTTCAGCCGTAATCCCACCTCCTCGGCGATGGCCTGCACATTGCGCGCGTTGGCGCCCGTCGCGATGACGAAGTAGTCCGCGAACGCGGTGATGCCGGTCAGGTCCAGGACGCGGATGTCGGTGGCTTTCTTGGATTCGGCGGCGCGGACTGCCACCAGCCATCCTGGGGCTACGGGGGTTACGGTTGACGATTCCGATGAATCGCTCTCTTGCTCTTGCCCGCCGGTGTGCTTCGGATCAACCTTTGTCAGAACACGCTCCCTGACCGTATCGTACTACAATATAGGTATCCGCTCATGCGTTTTCTCCTGTTGGTGACGATCGGCACAGTATTGTTGCGCGCAGCCGCTCCGGGGCCCGAAGACCCCGACGTGCTCCGCGCCCGCCTCGCCATCGAACGGCTGGCCGCCTTAGTGGAAGCCGGCGCGATCCCGCGAGTCCAACTCGAACAGGCCGAAGACGCCTTGGGCGACGCGCAGGATATGGCTGTGCTGCGCCGCACCATGTACGGCCAGGACATCACCGAGGAGCAAGCGGACGAGATGGTGGCGGCCGCCCAACGCCGCTTCGACCGGCGCCAGAAGCAGCTCGACCGGGCCCGCGGCCTGGTCGATTCCGGCATCGCCGCAAAGAACGACTTGGGGCCTTTGGAAGAGCAGGTCGACTTCGCGCGCAAGGAACACGAACTGGCTGTATCGCGCGCCAACCTGAATCATGAGCTGGTGGAGATGGCGCGCGCCGAGCAACTCCGCCAGTCGCGCCCCAGCGAAGGCTCCGGCGGCGCGCCAGTCCCGGTCCGATACGATGGTGCCGGCATCTTCACGCCCGCCCAATTTTCACAAGTATCCGCCGCCTTCGAGCATCGCTTCTCGAAACCGCTGCCCGTCAGCGCCATGGGCGAGACCGCCGTGCATCGCGCCATGGGCTTCGATCACCGCGGCCGCGTGGATGTGGCGGTGAATCCCGATCAGCCCGAAGGACTCTGGCTGCGCCAGTACCTGGAAGCGCGCCGTATTCCTTATTTCGCCTTCTGGCAGGCGGCGCCCGGCAAAGCCACCGGTGCGCACATCCACATTGGGCCCGAGAGCACCCGCCTCAGCGCGGTGGCGGACTAGAGGCCCATTGAGCTCTCTCCGCGTACTCCTCTCCGAAGGACGCATTCAGGCGCGCGTGCGCGAGATGGGCGCCGAGATCGATCGCGATTACCCCGCCGGCAACCTGCACCTGATCTGCATTCTAAAAGGCGCATGCTTCTTCATGTCCGACCTGGCCCGCTCCCTGCACATCGACGCTTTCGTCGATTTCATGGGCATCTCCAGCTACGGCAAAGGCAAGTCCACCTCGGGCGAAGTCAAGGTCACCAAGGATCTCGACTTCTCCGTCGAGGGCGCCGATCTGCTGATCGTCGAAGATATCGTGGATAGCGGCGTCACCCTGACCTACCTGATCCACATCCTGGAGCAGCGCAAGCCGCGCTCGATTCGTATCGCCGCGCTGCTCGATAAGCCCGACCGCCGCCTGCGGCCCGTCGAGGTCGCCTACGTCGGCTTCCGCATTCCGGACGAATTCGTGGTGGGCTACGGCCTGGATTACGCCGAGCGCTACCGCAACCTGCGCGACATCTGCATCTTGGACAACGTGTAGTGGGGCGGGCCTCCAGGCCTGCGCGGGGCTTCAGCCCCGCTCTTGCGTGAGCGGAGCCCGCCCGCGCACAGCGGCAAACGCTTCATCGATGAGGGCGTCAATTTCGTCCTCGCTGGCATCCTGGACGCGCGCCCCTATCCCGCGGGCTTGGTCGACAATCGCTCGCCACCGGATCTCGCGTTCCTCGCTGGGCGGAGCGGGATGTGGGCCATAAGTGTATCGGGACGGTACGCCCAGCCAAGGCGGCATTCGCTGCATTCATTGCCGGCGCGATAAAACACCAACCTTTTGGTTCTTATCGGCGTTTATCTGCGTTCACCGGCGGCCCACATTGCATTTGAGCGGCCCGGTTGGATCAATTGCCGCCCCCGCCAACCCACGCGCCCCGACAGCCCCGTGATATCATGATGGTGAAGTTCGAATGGAGGAAGCAGCCAGATGGGTCCCGTAGGTGTGCCGGAGATGGTGGTCATCTTTCTGGTCGCGCTGGTGCTCTTCGGCCCTAAGAAACTGCCCGAGTTGGGCAGAACCTTGGGGAAGGCGATCAGCGAATTCCGCCGCGCCCAGAGCGAGCTGAAAGCCACCTTCGATCGTGAATTGCGAAACCTGGAACGGGAAGTCGAACCGCAAAAGGAAATCGGCAGCAGTTATCAATACGATAACTACAACTACGATTATTCCTCAAGCGACGCCGGAACATACGGCCAGCCGTACGGTACATCCACTACGGAGCCGCAGGAATCCACCGTAACCAACACTGCCACTATCGGCGCATCCGCAACTGAGGGCGCCGAGTCTTTGTCAACCGCTACGCCGCCGGGCGCCATCGCCCATGAAATGGAAACCGGCACGGAAATCGCCGCTGCTTCGGATGGCCCTGCGCCACAGCCGGGCGGCGAGCCGCAGCCTTATAGCTTGGAGCAGGAACTTGCTGCGCAGCACGCGGCCAACGGTTCATCGGCGGCTGAGCATAACGCCTAATTCTCGATAAATGGCTTCACGCGAAGACGACCATGGAGCGAAGACTCCTGCAGGGAAAGTAACGCCTCCGCCCGCGGCGGTCACCGCCGTGACCGTTACCCGCGGCGGAGGGGGACGCACGCCGCCTCCGCCCGATCCCCCGGAACCTCCCAACGACGGCGACGAAGGCATGCTGCGCATGTCCTTCCTCGAGCACCTCCAGGAGTTGCGCTCCCGCATTATCAAGATGCTCGCGGGCGTGCTCATCTCCGTCGCCGTCAGCTTGACCTTCTGCAACCAGCTTTGGCGCATTATCGCCGCTCCCGCCGTCGAGGCTTTGACCAAGCTGGGCATCAAGCCGGCCACCCTCAAAGCCATCACCCCCATGGAGCAGTTCAACGTCATCTGGTTCAAGCTGCCTTTCCTTTGTGCACTCTTCATCGCCTCGCCCTGGATCCTCTACCAGGTGTGGGCTTTCATCTCTCCCGGGCTCTACAAGCGGGAGCGCCGCTATGCCGCGCCCTTCATCCTCTGCTCCGCCGGCTTGTTCATCGGGGGCGGCGCATTCGCTTATTTCGTGGCTTTCCGTTTCGCCCTCACGTTCCTGTTAGGCATCGGTATCGGAAACTCGGTCGATCCGATGATTTCCATCGACGAATACTTCGACCTGTTCGTCAACTGCACGCTCGGTGTCGCGCTGGTCTTCGAAATGCCGATGCTGATCTTCTTCCTGACGTTGTTGCGCATCGTCAGCCCGGCCTTTCTGGTGAAGCACAGCCGCTACGCCATCCTGGGTATCTTCATCATCGCCGCCGTCGTCACCCCTACCCCAGACGCATTTAACATGCTGCTGTTTGCCCTTCCCATGTGCCTGCTCTTTTATGTAGGCGTCTTCGCCGGTTATCTATTGGTACTAAAACGCGAAGGCCGCCGGTTCCCATGGGGTAAGGTGTTAACAATTGTGGGGATTGTGCTGATAATATTCGGTGCGTTACTCTACTTTGCTGCGCTACACTATAAGTTGCATCCGGTGCCGCACTGGCCTTTCCTGAGACGCTAGATATCAGGTCATGCGGAGCGTGAAGTCACGCAGTGGCCACGTCTTAGCCATGGACCTAAACAAGGCAATTCGGGACTTACACGAGGAGCTGAGGAAGCTCAACGAGGTCATCGCTGCCTTGGAGCAGTTTCAGAACACTGGTACTATTCCAGCGCCCCGGCGTCGCGGCCGTAAATCCATGGATGAACAGGAGCGCAAGCTCGTCGCCGAGCGCATGCGGACATACTGGGCGACGCAGCGCAGCAAGAAGGGCGCCAGCGGTTAAAGCTACTGCTTTCTCAGTAACTTGGCAATCCCTCCCCGCCATCGTCTGTAACTCACTCGCAACCTGTACTCCCGATGCTGCCGCCAGGCTGGCGACAGAAACTTTGGCTTGAAGTACCATAACCAGAAGTACTGTGTCCCCACGCCGAAGCTGTACCGCATTTCGAAGTCGCACCGCAGCGCCATATCCCGAGCTTCCTGCTCGGAAAAAGTAACTCCCAGCCAGGTATCGTCCGGAGGATTGTCGAGTGTCTCGCCGCCTTGTACCTGGAACTTGAACAATCGGCCCCGCCGCAGCCGGCGGCGCACCGCGAGGACGTAGCTTTCGATCACTTCGCGGCTCGGAATATGCTGGAACACGATCGACGAGAAGGCGAAATCGAAGCGCGTGCTTCCTAGTACTGCTAGATCTTTACCGCTGTTCTGGAAGATGTGAACCCCCGGCAGATCGGCCAGCGCCGCGCGCGCCTGCCGCACCATCTCGCCGCTGATATCCACGCCGTACACCTCGCCGAAGATCTGCGCCAGTGCCCGCGTCACGCGCCCCGCCCCGCACCCGATTTCGAGCACCCGCATCCGCTTGGGGTCCTTCCCCTGGCAAATGTTGATCATGTCGGTGAGGATCTCTTCGGCGACCGTCCGCTCGCCGGACTGGAAGAACTCGGCGTCGGTCCAGTCCTGGCGCTCGGTGTTGACGTAGAAACGCGCGTTCTCGCGGGCCCGCTCGTCCCACTCCCGCTGCATTTTCTCTAATTGCCCGCTGAGATCCCGTTCCGCCATCATGATATATTGTAGTTGTCAGATTGATCCGCGTGGGCGACTAGCTCAGCTGGGAGAGCGCTGCGTTCGCAATGCAGAGGTCGGGGGTTCGATCCCCCCGTCGTCCACCAAAATCCCTCCCATGCGTCCCGCTCCTGCCCTGGTCCTGTTCGACATCGACGGCACTCTCGTCCGCCGCGCCGGACCGCATCACCGCCAGGCGCTCGTCGACGCCGTCCGCCGCCTGACCGGCCTCGAAACCACCACGGAGCACATCCCTGTCCACGGCATGCTCGATCCAGACATCCTCACCCGCATGCTGCGCGATGCCGGCGCGTCCCAGGCCGCCATTCGCCGCGCCATGCCCGAGATCGTGCGCCGCGCGCAGCAGATCTATGTGCGCAGTGTCCCCAGCCTGCAACGCAAGACTTGCCCAGGCGTGCGCCTCCTCCTGCGCCGGCTGCAACAATGTGGAGTGCTGCTCGGACTGGTCACCGGCAACCTCACGCGCATCGGATGGAAGAAACTCGAGCGCGCCGGCCTGAAGCCCTATTTCCGTTTCGGAGCGTTCGGCGAAATGGCTAAGGATCGCGCCGGACTGGCCCGCCTCGCCATCCGCCACGCGCGCGCGCAAGGCTGGATCGCGAAAGGCACACCCATCGCCCTGGTGGGCGACGCGCCCAGCGACATCGTTGCCGCCCAACGCAACGGCATCCGCTCCATCGCCGTCCACACCGGAATCTCCTCGCGCGACGACCTGCTGGCCTACGCGCCGGACCTGCTCTTGGAAGACCTGCGCGGCCTGACGCTGGAGAGAATCGTCCGCCCTTAGTATTACAACTGTTCGGAATCTACGCAGCCTGCGCGGGTTCTGCGTGGGGCAGGCCCTTGGGGGTGCCCTCTGGGCCCGGCGGCCTCTCAGGCCGCCTCTTTTGGTTCCGGGTATGTCTGAGACAACAGAACCAACGGTTCGCGCGTCACCTTGCGAATAACCTCGAACAGCGTCGCCGGATTGATGGGCTTCGAGACATATGCGTCCATGCCGGCAGCCAGGCATTTCTCCTGGTCGCCTTTCATCGCATGCGCGGTCATGGCGACGATGGGAATGTGCGCGCCGGAGACGGATTCGCGTTTTCGAATCAGCTTGGTTGTCTCGAACCCATCCATCTCCGGCATCTCGACGTCCATCAGGATGACATCGAAGGCCTCCTCGTCGAAGGCGGCCAGCGCGTCGCGCCCGTTGACGGCGACCCTGACGGAATGGCCGCGCTTTTCAAGCAGACGGCGGGCCACGGTGCGGTTCACGGGGTTGTCCTCGGCCACCAGCACCCGCAAGGGCGACGCCTGCATGGGGATCTCCGGTTCCCTGGCTTCAGACGGCGGCGCGTGTGGCGCCGGCGCATCGATTACGGCGCGAATGCGATCCAGCAGTTCCGCTGCCTGAACCGGCTTCACCAGCCACGCGGCGATACCCGCATCCCGGCAATGGAATGCGTCGTCCCCGTTGCCGATGGATCGCAGCATGATGATCGGCGGGGCGGCCTTGGGAAGCTTTCGCATCTGCCGGGCCGTTTCGATACCGTCCATGCCCGGCATCAGCCCATCCAGAAGCACGAGCCGGATCGGGTCGGCGTCGGCATTGCCGCCCGCCAGCAGGCGGAGCGCCTCGGCGCCACTCTCCACGGCAACCGGCCGCATCCCCCAGCGGGTCACCATCTTCACCAGCACATGGCGGTTGGTCGGGTTATCATCCACGATCAGAACCGGCAAGTCCCGCAGTCCGTCGACTGGCGTGAGAACGGGTTTGGCGACCGCCCCGTCCTGAAAACCGGCGCGGGCCGTAAAGTGGAAGATACTTCCGCGGCCGTCGGCGCCGGTTTCCACCCAGATGCGTCCCCCCATCAGGGCCACCAGCCGCGAGGAGATCCCCAGCCCCAGCCCCGTGCCGCCGAACCTGCGTGTGGTGGAACTATCGGCCTGCGTAAACGGCTCAAAAATGGCCTGGCGGTTCTGTTCGGCGATGCCAATGCCCGTGTCGCGAATCGTGCCATGCAGGAGCTTATTGCCAGAGCCCTCGCAATCGATGCTCATGCCCACAGCCACTTCGCCGCTGTCGGTAAACTTGATCGCATTCCCGATCAGGTTCACAAGTATTTGACGCAGCCGGCCGGGATCGCCAATCATCGTCGCCGGCACATCTCCGTAGACGTCGTAGATCAGCTCGAGACCCTTCTGGTGCGCCCGGAAGCTCAGGGTCCGGACAGTTTCGCGCATCATCTCCGCAAAGTCGAAGGGAATGTTCTCGATCACCACCTTGCCGGCCTCGGTTTTCGAGAAATCCAGGATGTCGTTGATCACCGTCAGCAGCGACTCGGCGGAGCTCTTCACCAGGTTCATGTCTTCCCGCTGCTCCTCGGTCATGGCGGTGTCCAGGAGCAGTTCGGTGATGCCGATGACCCCGTTCATTGGCGTCCGGATCTCGTGGCTCATGGAGGCCAGGAAAATGCTCTTGGCCGCGTTGGCGGCGCGCGCGGCTTTCTCCGCGCGCTTCCGTTCGCCGATCTCCACCTGCAGGGTTTCGGTCTGGTTTTCGAACAAGGTCACGATCATGCCGAACGCGACGAAGTACTTCGGAAGATCCCAGACCACGTGGTCGCCCGGAATGTTGACGTGCAGGATCGCGCAAATCTCGGATATCGGAAATACCAGTCCCCATGCCAGCAGCGATAGCGAAGTGAGCAGAACGCCCGGCGTGAGGCGTCCGTAGTGCCGCCAGTAACACCACCCCGTAATGGCGAAGCTCTCGCACAAGATAAAATCCATGCCGTAATCCACGCGGATCGCGACATACCATAGCAACCAGCACCCCGGGACGGCCGCGGCGGCCAACCAGAGCGCCGTGGTCGTGGCCGAGTGCCGGCAGTGGACCAGCGTGAGCCACACGCCCGCGCCAAGCAGGAGCGCCAGCATCCCGCGATACGCCCACGGCCCCGCGATGTTGCACACCATGCAAGTCCAGTAGCTCACCGCCGGAGCCACTATGCCGCCCCAGTAGACGGCACGCCGGGCGCGCGTACTGCCGACGGCACACACCGAAAGGAAAAAAGCGCAGGCCGTGAAAACCAGAGTAGCGTACGCCAGCCACTCCCCCACGGCGGCGGGCATCAGGGAGAAGGTGGCCAGCAGCATTCCCAGAAAGTGAATGACGATGAAACCCCATCCGATCATCCACAGGCGCAGCCGCTGCTGAGGCTCGCGCGCGTAAATCCACGCGAACAGCGCCACCAGAACGACCATCACCGAAAGGGTCACGACGCGCTGGAATTGGGGAGGCATCTCACTCCTGGCCGCGAAAGCAGCAGTCACGCACGGAGGGCAGGGAACCGCCCACAACCGTCTTATCGGCAGTTCCCCTGTTTTCTTGTATTACAACTACTCAGAATCTTCACAGTCTGGCGCGATTTTTCGTGGGGCAGGCCCCCGGCCTGCGGCGGCCTCCCAGGCCGCCCGTAGCTCAGCTCCGGTGAAGATGGCTTGGGTGACATCCCCAGCGCGCTATGCACTGGAGTCTATCACAACAAAGGCGCGGTCACTTCGTCGGTAGTAATCTCGAAATGAACCAGGCGCGTGTAGCCGAAAGACGTCGTGATGGCAACGTCGGTGGCGTCGCGGCCCGTGGCCATCAGCACGCGCCCGATGCGGGGCACATTGTTCCGCGCATCGAACACCCACCAGCGGCCTTCGAGATACACCTCGAACCAGGCGCTGAAGTCCATGGGGGTGTCGGTGAGCGGAACCGCGATGTCTCCCAGATATCCGGTCGCATACCGCGCGGGAATGTTCAGTGACCGGCAGAAGGTTATCGCCAGGTGTTGAAAGTCGCGGCACACGCCCGTCCGGTCCTGGTAAACATGCAGCGCGGTCTTTGTGGCGCTGGCAAAAGCATAGCCAAAAGTGACATTCTGGTGCACCCAGTCGCAGATTGCCTGCACCCGCTGCCACCCCGGCGCAATGCCGCCGAACAACTGGGCCGCGGTGTTGGACATCAGATCCACCTCGCAATAGCGGCTGCTCAGCAGAAACTGAAGGGTTTCCGGTGGCAGATCCGCCACCGGGATTTCGCGCGCGGAGCTATCCTGCGGGTCCGCGTCCCCGGAGTCTTCGATGAGCGTCGAATTCCATAGCCGGATCCGCCCGGCAGGAGCGGTGAACCGGCAGCAGACGTTCCCGAAAGTGTCCGTGTATTGCTCCTGTTTCACATCCGGCTCGATGCGCAGCCGGTCGGGTTCCAGCAGGTCGCCGGCGCGCGATGGGTGCACGTTGAGCATGGCCACGACCGGCGCCGAAACGGGCAGTTCAAACTGAATGTCATATCCAAGACGAATCCGCATGTTTTCCCCGAACCATCCGCACTGCACCTTGGCCGCTTGCCTTCTAGTTTAAGCGAAACACTCGACGAAGCGCCGTCGCGAGAGTCGTTTTTCGTGTTATACTTCACGTCGCCGGTCCTATTCCCCGTCGAAACGGTTTCCGGTTTCAAACGACGTCGTGGAATATGTCCATGCCAGCACAATCCGCCGACCGCCCCATGCCGGCGCCCTTCTCCGAGTATGAGATCGACGCCGCGTACGACGAGATGTTCCGCGCCAAAGGCCGCCCCCGGCCGCATTACAAGCACCTCTATACGCATCTCCTGAATCTTCCATCCGAAGAGCTGTACCGTTGCAAGAAGGAAGCCGATCTTTCGTTCTTCAACCAGGGCATCACGTTTACGGTGTACGGCCGCGCCGAAGGCACCGAGCAGATCTTTCCACACGATTTGCTGCCGCGCATCATTACCAGTTCGGAATGGGCGACCATCGAGCGCGGTCTCACGCAGCGCATCACGGCTCTCAACTTGTTCCTCGCCGACGTTTATCACGAGGGCCGCATCCTGAAGGACCGCGTCATCCCCGGCGAGATTATCTATACCTGCAAGCATTTCCGCAGGCAAATGCGCGGCGTCAAAGTTCCGCGCGACGTTTATGTCAGCGTGGTGGGGACCGACCTGATTCGCTTGCCCGACGGCCGCTTCGTGGTGCTCGAGGACAATCTGCGAGTGCCCAGCGGCGTTTCCTACATGCTCACCAGCCGGAAAGTCATGAAACAGATCTTCCCGGCACTGTTTCGGAAATGCGGCGTGCGGCCCATCGAGCAGTATAGCCAGGCGCTCTTCTCCACGCTTCGTTCGCTCGCGCCGGAGGGCCGCTCCACCATCGTGCTGCTGACACCGGGCATTTACAACTCCGCGTATTTCGAGCACGCATTCCTCGCCCGGCAAATGGGAATCGAGTTGGTCGAAGGCCGCGATCTGGTGGTGCACGATAACAAGGTCTACATGCGGACCACGTCCGGTCTGCAGCGCGTCGACGTCATATACCGCCGCGTGGACGACGATTTCGTCGATCCTTTGGCCTTCCGCGCCGATTCTTCGCTGGGAGCGGCGGGGCTCTTCAACGCTTATCGCGCGGGGAACGTAGTGCTGGCCAACGCTCTGGGCACGGGGGTGGCCGACGATAAAGCGATTTATTCCTATGTGCCGAAAATCATCCGTTACTATCTCGGCGAGGACCCCATCGTGGATAACGTCGAGACCTTTATGATGACGGACCGCGCGCAGCGCGAGCACGTCTGTGCAAACCTGGATAAGTATGTCGTAAAGGCCGTGGGCGAGTCCGGGGGGTACGGGATGCTCATCGGTCCGCACAGCAGCCGCCAGCAACAAGACGAATTCCGCGAAAAGATTTTGGCGGATCCCAGAAACTACATCGCCCAGCCCACGCTGACACTGTCGGCCGCCCCGTGTTTCATGAACGGCCGCATTGAGCCGCGGCACGTGGACCTGCGGCCATACGTGCTGTTTGGAGAGAAGGTCACCATCGTGCCGGGAGGCCTGACGCGAGTCGCGCTGCGCAAAGGCTCGCTCGTAGTAAACTCGTCCCAGGGCGGAGGTTCCAAAGACACATGGGTACTGCAAAACTAAGTGGGGCAGGCTCTCAGCCTGCGGCGGCCACTCAGGCCGCCCTTTCCGCATTACCGAACACTGGAGTGCTCCAATGCTATCCCGCGTAGCCGACAGTCTCTACTGGATGAGCCGCTATTTCGAGCGCGCCGATCACTGCGCGCGCGTCTTGGAAGCGAATTACAACCTGATGCTGAATCCTTCGAAGCTCTCCACCGAGGAGCGATGGCATCGCATCCTGGCCTCTCTAGGCATCCCCGAATCCGCCAACGGCATCGACCCTCAAATGGCCATGATCAGGCTGACCAGCGACCCCGCCGACGAATCGTCGATCGTATCCTGTATCACGGAGTCCCGCGAGAATGCCGGCCAGGTTCGCGAGCAGATCAGTTCGGAGATGTGGGAACGCTTGAACCGCTTGTATCACTTTGTCACGCAGGCCAATCCCCGGCTGGAGACCGACTCCGATCCGCTCCGCCTGGTGGCCGCCGTGCGCGAAGGCGCTTACGAGTTTCACGGTGTCACCGACGCCACCATGAATCACGACGAAGGCTGGCATTTCATTCAACTGGGCAAGTATATGGAACGTTCTTGCGCATTGCCGGTCCTTCTGGACGCCTACTTCGCGGCGGGCGGGCAGGCAGATGACGGGGACTGGGTGGGGCTGCTCTCAAGCTGCACCGCGTTTGAGGCGTACTGCAAGGTGTACACGGCCGACCTGAAGCCCGACTCCATGGCCGAGTTTCTGATCCTGAATCCCGAGTTCCCGCATTCGGTGCGCTATGCCGTGGAGCGCATGAACGCGGCGATTGCCGCCATCTCCCAGACGTCTTTCACCCACGCGACCGGCCGCATCGAGCGCATCGCCGGGCGGCTGCGCGCGTCGCTGGCTTACGTTCAGATCGCCGACGTCATGGCGGGCGGGCTGCATCGCTATCTCGACACCGTCATCGAGCAGTGCAAAAGCCTGCATGCGGCGGTGCACGCAGTTTATATCGATTACCCGATCCAGTCGGCTCTGGAGGCCTGATGTTCTACGCGATCCGGCATTTTACTCGTTACCGGTACAGCCGTCCCGTCTGGCAAAGCGTCATGGAATTGCGCATGCAGCCGCGCAGCGAGCACACCCAGCGATGCTTCACCTTTCAACTCTCCGTAAGTCCGCAGGCCAGGGTCTTCTCGTATCAGGATCACCGCGGCAATTTCGTTCACCACTTCGACGTTCCCGGCCAGCATCGGCAGCTCACGATTATCGCCGACGCTCTGGTGGATGTGGAGACTCCCGCTCCCCTCCCCGAGTCGCTGGGTCCCGGCGCATGGGACGAACTGGACGCCATGATCGACCGCGACGACTACTGGGACATGCTGATGCCCAGCCGGTTCGGACGCACTTCGCCGGAGTTGGAAGCGCTGGCTGCGGAGTTTGGGGTCGACCAGCGCGGCAGCCGGGAACCTCTGGAACTGCTGACCACGATGAACCGCAAGCTCTACCACCATTTCTCTTACGTGAAGCAAAGCACCCACGTCGAAACGGCCATCGAAGACGCCATTCAGTCCCGGCAGGGTGTTTGTCAGGATTTCGCCCACATCATGATCGCGATGGTGCGAAATCTGCGGATTCCGTGCCGCTATGTGAGCGGCTATTTGCATCGCGACGCGGATCAACCGGATCGCTCCGACGAGGGCGCCACGCATGCCTGGGTCGAAGCGCTTGTGCCGCGTATCGGCTGGGTGGGATTTGACCCGACCAACAACTTGATTGTGGGCGGCCGGCACATTCGCACCGCGATCGGGCGCGATTACGCCGACGTGTCCCCGACTGTGGGTACCATGAAAGGGTCCGCTGAAACCGAATTGCAGGTGCGCGTCCGGGTGACCCCTTCCGATGCCGTGCTGCCGCCCGACAAAGAGTTTGCCGCGGATGAGGAATGGTCCCGCTTCCTTGAAAACGACCAGCAAGCCGAGCAATTGCACGCACAGCAGCAACAATAATGGAGGGCGGGCTTTAGCCCGAATGGAGGGCGGGCTTTAGCCCGCGCGGGGCTTAAGCCCCGCTCTTCAAAACATGGCCATTCAAGTCGCGCTTCACCATCG
>Ga0187890_10001301_pt1 | contig 18079 bp, 18 predicted proteins | sample June2016WEW_21_1_FD_133005 | JGI IMG/M metagenome (GOLD analysis project Ga0187890, IMG submission 133005) | Peatland microbial communities from SPRUCE experiment site at the Marcell Experimental Forest, Minnesota, USA - June2016WEW_21_10 | ecosystem: Environmental > Terrestrial > Soil >... | reverse complement strand
GCCGATCTGCAGGCAGTACAGCTGCATCGCGGTCAGGTCCGCCAGCATCGACACCAGCCGCTGCTGGATGATCTGGAAACTGGCCAGCGACTCGCCGAACTGGCGCCGCTGCAGCGCGTACTGCAAGGCGGTGTCGTAGGCGGCGGTGGCGTGGCCCAGCGCGGCCCAGGCGCAGGTGCTGCGGGTGGTGGCCAGGACCCGGGTGGTGTCCTTGAACGAGCGCGCCCCAGGCAGCCGGTTCCCGGCCGGCACCCGCACCTCGTCCAGGGTGATGTCGGCCTGCCACACCGAGCGCAGCGATACCTTTCCCTCGATGACCTGCGCCTGGTAGCCCGGTGTTCCCTTCTCCACGACGAACGCGTTGATCTGGCCGTCGTCGGTGTTGCGGGCCCAGACCACGATCAGGTCGGCGACGGTACCCAGCCCGATCCACCGTTTGCGGCCGTTCAGCACCCAGCCCCCACCCGGCTCCCCATCCCTCTTCACTGGGCGGGCCGTGGTCTCCAGGGCCACCGAGTCCGAGCCGTGATCCGGCTCGGTCAGCGCGAACGCACCCAGCTTGTCCATCCGCGCCATGTCCGGCAGCCAGCGCGCCTTCTGTTCCTCCGAGCCGCACATCGCGATCGACAGCATGGCCAGGCCCGCGTGCACGCCGAGGAACACGCCCAGGCTGCCGTCGCCGCGGTGCAGTTCCATCGTGACCAGCCCGCACGCCATCGGGCTCATCGCGGCGCACCCGTATCCGGTGATGTCCTCGCCGACGATGCCGAGCTCGGGCAGCCGCCTGGCCAGCGGCCAGCAGATCTCGGCCCGTTCCCAGTATGGGCCGACGACTGGTATGACCTCCTCGTCGACGAACCGCCGGACGGTGATGAAGTGCGACCACTGCTCGTCGGTGAACTGCTCGCGGACGGAGAAGAAGTCCGTCCCCAGGGATTCCCCGAGATGCCTGCTCACCTGCGTCATCGCTGGCTTCCTTTCATGGCTGGCTCTCCGGTGTGGTGAGGTCGGCATCCAGGAACGCCTCCACGACCGGAGCGATGCGTTCGGCATCTGCGGCCAGCTCGAGGTGGCCGCCGTGATAAATGTGCAGCTCACTCTGGGCCATCAGCCGGTGCATGATCCGCGCGTTGACGAGCGGGATGATCGGGTCGTCGTCACCGGCCAGGATCAGGGTGGGCGGCCGCAGCCGCGGTAGCCGCGGCAGGCTGGTCCAGCCGAGGCTGGAGATCAGCTGGTAGTAGTAGCCCCGGGCCGGGCCCAGGCGGGTCGTCGCGTGCAGCAGGTCCCGGGCCACGACCGGGTTTTTCCGCGCGGTGCCGCCGTACAGCTCGCCGGCGATGCGGGCCGCGTGCCCGGGGTCGCGGTGGCGTCGCGGCGTGAGCATGCGGAGCAGGACGCGCGGATGCCCGGGGACCATCAGCGCTCCTGGCCCGGTCGCCACCAGCACCAGGCGGCGTACCCGGTCCGGGCGGCTCAGCGCGAACTGCTGCGCGAGCCCGCCGCCCCAGGAGATGCCCAGGATGTCAGCCTGCCGGTAGCCAAGCTGGTCGAGCAGGCCTGCCAGCAACGGCGCCGACGTGCGGAGGTGATAGGGGAGCACCGGGGCCGGCGAGCCGCCGATGCCCGGCATGTCGAACCGGATGACTCCCCGCCGCGGATCGAGCGCGTCTACGAACGGCTGGAGCAGCTCCAGGCTCGCGCCGATGCCGTTGCACAGCAGCAGGGGTGGTCCGCCCGGGGGGGTCGCCTCCCGCGCCGCGACCCGCAGGGCACGGCCGCCGACCCTCACTATCCTCATCCGCTCAGCCGGGCCGGGCCGGCGCAGCCAGCTTCGTATGACCCGGCCCCGGCAAGATCCCGGGCGTTCTTCCCCGGCCGGTCCGGGACGGGACATGTCAATGGTCATAGACGTAGGTTCCCGGCGCGTCGCAGATCGGCACCAGCCCGCCACCGCCGGGCTCGGCCGGGGCGGCCTTCTCCTCCCCGCAGCGCTCGGCCAGCCAGCCCGCGTAGTCCGGCCACCAGGAGCCGTGACAGGTCTCCGCGCGCCGCAGCCACTCCTGCGGATCCTCCGGACAGTCCTTGGCCACCTGATACCTCGCCTTGTCGTTTCCGGGCGGGTTGACCATCGCGGCGATGTGCCCGCTGGTGGACAGTACGAACCGGTTGCGCCCGGCGAGCAGATGCGTGGATTGGTAGCAGCTCTGCCAGGGGCAGATGTGGTCGGTGATCCCGGCGACCAAATAACTGTCGCGGTCGATCAGGGCCAGGTCCACCGGCGAGCCGAGCATGGTCACCCCGCCGGGCCGGACCAGCGCGTTCGTGACGCCCAGCTCGAGGAAGTCCCGGTGCAGGCCCGCGGCCATCCGGGTGGTGTCCGCGTTCCAGAACAGGATGTCGAACGGTGGCGGCTTGCGTCCGAGCAGGTAGTTGTTGACCCAGTAGTTCCAGATCAGGTCGTTCGGACGCAGCCAGGCGAACACCTCGGCCAGCGATCGGCCGTCCAGGTATCCGCGCGCCCGGGACGCAGCCGCGGCCAGCCGCACAGTCCGCTCGTCGATCACGGCGCCGGCCAGGCCTGCCCGCGCCTCGTCCAGCACGGTGACCATGAGGGTGAACGCGGCGAGCCGTTCCTGCTGACCGGTGTGCGCCAGGTGCGCGGCCACCATCGCGGCGATGACGCCGCCGGAGCAGGCTCCCATGAGCGCGGTCTGGTCGCTTCCGGTGATGCGTGCCGCCGCGTCCATGGCATCCAGGACAGCCTGCCCGTAGGTGCTGAAGTCCCATGCCGCGTGCCGGGCGTCCGGGTTGCGCCACGAGATCATGAACACCTGCATGCCGCTGCCGGTCAGGTACTCTGCCAGGCTCCGTCCGGGCGCCAGGTCCATCACGTAGAACTTGTTGATCGTCGGCGGCACGATCAGCAACGGGACCTGCCGCACTGCGGCCGTGGCCGGACGGTACTGGATCAGCTCGAACACCGGCGTCCGCAAGATCACCGACCCAGGCGTGACGGCGAGGTCCACCCCGACCTCGAACGCGTCCGGCTCGACCATCGACGGCACCCGCGGCGCGGCGGCCATGTCGGCGACGAAATGCCGGATGCCCGCCAGGGCGCTGCCGCCGCCGGTGTCGATGGCGGCCTTCAGCGCCGCCGGGTTCAGCAGCGGGTTATTGCTCGGGGCCAGCGCGTCGATCAGGTTGGTCAACGCGAAACCAACGCGTTCGGAGTCCGCCCAGTCCAGGCCGGCGTCGGCCACCACACCTTCCACGGTCCCCGCAGCAGCCAGGTAGGCCTGCATCGCGCGGCGCAGCAGCGGATTGCCCGCCCATCCCGGATCGGCGAACCGGCGGTCGCGCCTGGACGGCTGCACCTGCGACGTGCCCACCGCGATGCGGGCCACCTCACCCAGCAGCTGACGTCCCCGCCCGGCGACAAGCCAGGGCCGGCCAGCCAGCGCCGCGGCCAGGCGCAGGCCGGAGCCACCCGGGTTCACCCGGCGCAGCGCGCCGATGGCCGCATCGGTAAGCAGCAGGTCCAGGGGCGCTGCCACGGCATCCGCCGCGGCTGATCTGATCGTCTGGCTGTCAGGGCTCATGATCTCTCCTCCAGAGGAGCCTAAGCAGCAGGGCGCGTTCTTCCATTGGTCGCTCGTTACGAACCCGGGGTCAGGCATGGTTCCGCGAGCACAGGCTCTCGCCGCGGGAAGCCCCAGATGAGCGCAGCGGCGGGGGAGCTCAGCCTGGTCCAGCGGTGCGCCGGGCAAGCTCAGATGCCCACGGGCCGGGAAGCCTGCTGTCTGCGGGCTGTCTGGTTAGTGGACCCGGGCCCGCAGGAACGTCCCGATTTTCTTGGTGGCCTCGGCTGCCTCGGGGGTGCCGAGCAGGAGCTGGTAGACGTGGGGCAGGCCCTCGCCGATCTGCAGGGTGACGTCGACCCCGGCTTTGGCTGCTGCTGTGGCCAGGCGCTCGGAATCACTCAGCAGCAGGTCGGCCGTGCCTACCTGCACAAGCAGCGGCGGCAGCCCGGCCAGTGAGGCGAACAGCGGCGACGCCAGGGGTGTCTTGGGGTCAGCCCCGGCCAGGTAGCCGGAGGCGAACTGACGGAGCATGGCGGGGGTGGAGATCGGATCCTGGTCGGCGCGCTCGGTCATCGAGGCCCCCGAGCTGGTCAGATCCACCGTCGGGGACATCAGCGCGGCGGCCGCGGGCAATTCCTGCCCGGCGTCACGCAGGGCCACGAGCAGGGCGACGGCCAGCCCTCCGCCGGCCGAGTCGCCGGCCACCGCTAGTGATCGTGCGCTCAGGTCCTGGCCGGTGCGCAGCCAGCGCCATGCGGCCAGGACGTCGTCGATAGCGGCGGGGAAGGGATGCTCGGGGGCCAGGCGGTATTCGGGGAACAGCACCCGCATCCCGCTGGCCCGTCCCAGCCGGGCGGCCAGCTCGCCGTCGCTGCGAAGCGACCCGAGCTCGTAACCTCCGCCGTGCAGGAACAGGAGCACCCGGCCGGTGCCGCTTCCCGGGGCGGCAAGCCAGTGGGCTGGCACCCCGCCCGCGGTCACCTCCCTCACCAGCACGTCGTCGGGCACGGGATGAAGGCGGCCCGCGGGGGCGAAGGCGGCGCGGCGCTGTTCCAGCGCCGGCGGGGCCTGGCTGGCACTGGCCTTCTGTGCGTCCCTGAAGGCGTCGATCAAGTCCTGCATGGCCTGGCTCGGCACGTCGGCATCTCCTTTGGCTTGGGCTGCCTGCCTGACACGGCGTGGACGGGGCGCTTCGGCAGCCGCGATAGAACGCCGGCGCTTCGGCCGGTTGCTCCTGACAATCACCCAGCCCCGCCTACGAGCGTCCTCGCGCCGAGGCGGCGATGCCCCCACTAACCAGTGACGGTCTCCCCGTCCGGGAACACTTCGCTGAGCCGCCCGGTACTGACGTCAAAAACGAACCCCCTGACCGGAACGTCCTGCGAGATCCATGGATGTGACCTGGCCTTCTGGATCTGCTCCCTGGTGTTCGCCTCGGCGTCGGTGAAGCTGTAGAACCTGGCCGGCGCAATCGGCGCCCGCCCCGTCTCCTTGCGGAGCCGCTCCTCCATCTCGCTGTCGGTGAACCTGAGCATCCCGCAGTCGGTGTGATTGATGATCATTATCTCCCGGCTGCCCAGCAGCCTGGTCGAGAGAACGAGCGACCGGATCGCGTCGTCATCGATCACCGTGCCGAAGTTCCTGATCATGTCGACATCGCCCTCGGCGAGACCCAGCATCTGCTCGATGCTGCTCAGCCGGGGATCCGCACAAGTGACGATTGCGATCTTGGGCGCCGGCGGCTTCCCGCGGCCGGGATCGTAGCCGTTGGCGATGGTCGCATTGGCACTCAGCGCCTCGTCGATGATACTCATTACCTTCCTCCTTCTCTCTGGGCCTGCCGGTTCTCCCGGTCGCGTCATGACCAGCCTGGTGAGCTTCCCGTCGGGCACGTTCAGGTTGAGCCCGGGACGCGCGATGGTCATGATTTTCTCCTATCTGCCGGCCTGACCAACACCCCCCATGCATCGCGATCGCCACCGCGCTGCCGCGCTGCCGGCCGCGAGCGTGCTGTTCGGCTCCTTCCGCATCTCGGTGGTATCCGCCTGGCGTCCGGGCGGAAAGGCGGCGCTGACTGGTCCGCCCGGACGCCAGGTGGCTGAACGTTCGGTCAAATGATCTTGATTAGCAGCCAGAACGTGGTTCCTGTGCCGGCGCCGTAGGCCAGGTGCGCGCTCAGGTCCCAGGCCAGGGTTTTCGCGTCGTACTTCCAGATCGGCTGGTACAGCCCGGCCTCGGGGAGCACGACGTAGCCGGCGGCCCAGACCGTGGCGCCGAAGGGCAGGCCGTATGCGGGGTGCGGCCGGCGCGCCGATCCGGCCATGACGCCGTACATCCCCGCGGCGGCCGATCCGTAGGCCCAGTGCGCGGCGGTGCTGATCGGCCCGGCCCAGCGGTCGGGGAGCTTGCGCTTGGTGAAGCCCTCGATCACGCGGCGGGCGGCCTGCCCTGGGTCAGGGGCCGTCTCCCAGGTGTCGACCGGCGCGAATTCCCAGGCCAGCGGGCTCTCGGTGCCGCCCGCACGACGGTGCCGCAGGTACTGGACGGTGTCCAGGCAGACGGTCCCCACGGCGCCGGCCAGCAGGCCGGCGGTGACGGCCGCGAGGGGGGTCAGCAGGTGCTTTCTGATGCGCATGGCGAGCTTCCAGTCGGGGTCAGGGCGCGAGCCAGGCCAGCGCGGCGGCGAGCAGGGCCCCGGTGCCGGTTCGCAGGGTGGGCTGCATCGGGGGCAGGAACTTCGGCGAGCGGTTGGTGGTCAGGCCCTCCAGCCGCCCGGGGAGTGCGGGTTTCTTGGTGGCAGAGCTCGCGGTGGCAGTGCAGGTCCTGATAGAGGGCCTCCTGGGCAGGCCGCAGCGCCTCACAGCCGGCCAGGATCGCCTCGATGGCGGCCATCACCGCTCCGCCCCCTGCGTGCCGGAGAAGATCTCCAGGAAGAACAGGAACACGTTCAGCACGTCGAGGAAGATCGACGCGGCCAGGAACGGCGCGGAGGTGATGTCGGCGTTGGTGCGCAGCCGCTGGAAGTCGAACATGGTGAACCCTGCGAAGATGACCAGGCCGAGCACGGAGTAGACCGGCGCGCTGCCCGGGATGTGCACGAAGGTCAGCACGAGACCGGCCACGATCAGCGCCAGCAGCGCCCAGAAACACACCCGGGCGATCGCGGTCAGGTCACGCCGGGTGGCGTAGCCTGCCGCGCCGAACCCTGCGATGAACAGCGCGGTCGCCCCGCCCGCCTCCCACAGCGCTCGCGGGTCCACGCTGGCGTAGTAGGCGATGACCGGTGCCACGGCCAGCCCGATCAGCAGGCCGAACGCGCCGAGCAGGCCGACCGTGACCTGCGCGGACCGGCGGGCGGCGAACCGCATGCCGATTAGGCAGGCGAACGCGGCGATGAAGGCGATGATGCCGACGCCGCCGGTCAGGGTGCGGCCCAGCCAGGCGCCGAGCGCGAACAGGGCGGCGGTGGCCGCGACGCAGCCCATCGTCTGCGCGAACAGGGCGTGGGTCTGGCCGCGGGCCGTCGTGCCCATCTGCTGGTAGGTGAGGGTGTTGCTCATGATCCTGCTCCTGTCTGGGCATTTCTCACCGGCCCGGCAGGCGGGTGGTGATCTCCTGGACCAGCCAGCCGTTGCCGTCGGGGTCTTCGAAGGAGACGAACGAGCCGTAGCTCTTGTGGTCCGGAGCCGGGCCCGCGACCCGTGCCGTCGTCCCGGCGTGGTGGAACACGCCGGTGGCGTCGTGGAAGACCTCGCTGACCTCGGCGCCGCGCCCGGACAGTTCGGCCCGCGACGCGACGATGTCATCCGTGACCAACTGCAGGCCCTGCGCCGAGCCCGGCACGGCCGAAGACACCCCGGCGCCGAGGATGACCGAGCAGGCCGACCCGGGCGGGGTCAGCTGCACCACTCTGTAGTCGGGGGCGCCGTGGAAGTCGGCGTCCAGCCGCCAGGCCAGCCTCTGGTAGAAATCCCTGGCCTTGTCCACGTCGGAGACCGGTAGCACCACGGCTTCGAGTCCGTACTCCATGACTGCTGCTCCTTTTCTGGTGTCGGCGGTCTGGGATCAGGCCGCCGGTTAAGTCCTGTTCTCTACGGTCGCGTTCGGAGGCCGTCGGCACACCAGGGCGGGGCCCTGGTCGGGTCCCCGGTATGGGTCACGGGCCGGTATGGGGGACGGGCCGGTACGGGTCACGGGCCGCCTGCGCGGGTCGGCCTGCCCCAGGGCATTAGCCCGGGCCTGGCCCCGGCGCGACCAGCGGCCCGGAGCGGGACCGTGGATGCCACGACCAGCCCTGGCGACCTGGGCGGACCGCACTCAAATCAGCAGGAAAGCAGAGGGCTCGCCATGACACGCAGACAACGTAATGAGTTGGTGACAGCGCACGCTGACCTAATTTTGGCCGATGAGCCTGCCGTCGAGGCGTACACGCTCCATTTCGAAGCCCAGATGCGCCGCGGCAAGGTATGGCGGCTGCTTTCCGCGAGCTGGGTGCATTTCGCCTGGCCCGGCGCGATCCTGTTCGGCCTTGACGCGAGGGAAATCCAGTGAACATTCTTCCGGGTGTCTCGTGACACATCGGCGCGGCGCTGGCGAGCATCGATACCGAGACCGACACGATCAGGGCCGCACCGTAGAAGAGATCTGGCCACGGCGTCTGAGCTGATCGAGGCGGCCGCTGTTTTGGGCCGGCGGTCCCCGGCACAGTCCGGTGGGTCGGTGAGGACCTGTGTCCCGGGTATTACCCGTCTGCGCCCTGCCGGTTTGCCGCGTCCAGGAGTCGCCGGGCCGTCGCTGCGTCGGTGGGTGGGACGAGTACCCGCACGCCCTGCGCCTGCAGTTGTGGTTCTTGCCCTCCGGCGTCGTCGGCGGACACCACGGCCAGCAGATCGTTATTACGCAGCATGCCGGCGATCAGTTCTGCCTCGGTGCGGCTCGCAACGACCGCCACCGCTACTGTGGCGCCGCCACGACCGGCCGGGGACGTGGCCTCGTGCTCAGCTCCGGCTTGTTGTTGCTCGAGGTACGCCGCATACCAGTCCGGCCAATCTGGGTCCGGGTGCCCAATTTCCTCCTCGTACTGGCCGTGGGCGTTCGCAGCGCGCCGCAGCGCGTTAGCGAGATCGCTTGCGGAATCAAATGTCAGTGTCATGACTCTCCTCCCAGGAAACCGCCACCAGGGCGATGGCACCGTCCCTCGTACTCCCGGACTGCCGCTGACGTAGATCAGGCCACAGGGGTCTGACCAGTTAACCGGCCTTGGCCGAGCGCCGCGAGCCTCACCGTCACTGCGCCGCGAGCTTCCCGGCGCTCACGCGGCCGTCCATCGCTAGGTATCCGGCGGGAACGCCGTCGCGGGACACGGTGCGGTCGAAGACCTCGCCGGCGCCGTACATGAACGCTGCTCGCATCGCTGTTTTCCTTCGTCTCCGTGAGCTCACGCGGCACAACGCCGTCTTGCGCGACGTCGCGGCTGAAGCGTCGGCGATCCGCGCGAGTAAGGCATCGTCGCCCCGACTGGCGTCCGACCATGCTCAGGTTCGGGCGGCTGCGGACCGGGCGATACTCAGCTCCCAGTAGGCGAACGCCAAGTTTGCCGCTGCCGCCGCCAGGAACGCCATCGCCCACCCGTAGGTCTTCCCGTCGTCCCCACCGAAGGAGACGGTAACGACGCCAAGGCCGACCAGGGCGGTACCACTGGCCATGCGAACGCCTGCCCAGGCGCGGAGGTGGCGGTACTCCCATGGCGAGATTATGCGTTGCATGCCGGATCGCGGGGGAGATGCCCACCACCCGCGCAGGCCTCTCCGGGCGATGTTGCCATTGGGTACGTACATCGGGATGCCTCCTGTCACCTGTGGTGTCGGCCACCCGATCGTCTATCAACATGATATCACTTTAATAGACGGACTGTCAGGGTCCGGTGCGATCAGGATCGCTGGTGCGCCGGCGTGCTGCTCAGTCAGCCAACCGGTCGCGGCGTGGTCGGCTCATGCTGTACGACGAGCGTGCCCGGGGCCTGGAGGGCCTCCCCGGCCGGATGCGCGGATGCGCGGCGCAGTCCCGGCGGTGGTGTGGGGGCGGCGGCATTTTTGCATCGGTGGGTAGCCGAGGTTTCCTCATTGTGGTGAGCTGTGCTTTGTGACCATTTAGGGGCACTCTCACACCTAGGGGGAAGTCATGAGTGATGCGATTCGGCCATGGCCGCTGGTCAAGGAGGGGGACAGCCAGCACCCGGTCCAGTCCGTGCAGTACCTGCTCCACCAGCGCGGCCACCCGGTCACCATTGACGGGATTTTCGGGCCGAAGACGACGGCGGCCGTGAAGGCCTTCCAGGCCCAGAAGAAGCTGGCCCAGGACGGCGAAGTCGGCCCGCTGACCTGGGCTCAGCTGGCCCTCCAGGTCAAGGAGGGAGCCAGCGACTACGCCGTGCGCGGGGTGCAGGAAGAGTTCGTGTTCCGCAAGCAGAACCTCGCGATAGACGGGATCTTCGGGCCTAAGACAGACGCAGCGGTGAAGGGCTTCCAGAAGGGGCTGGGAGTCACGCAGGACGGGACCGTCAGCAACACCATCTGGCAGGCGCTCGTCAGCGGCATGCTGCCGGGCTGATTCGCAGCCACCAGAGACTACGCGGGCCGGCTTGGCAGCCATGGTGGCCGCGCCACAACTGGCGGCCACCATGGCGTTGCCGCGCGATGATGTCGTGGGGCTCGATTACTCGATGCACGCGGCCTCTCCTGGGCCAACGGTCAGCCGGTTGCCGTTGTGGAAGAGCGTGCCTTTGAAGCACCCGACGATGTCTGTATCTGACTGATCAAGTCGTGAAGCGGCTTGGTCCCGGCGCCTACGACCAATCCAGTCACGAGCAGATCCAGCAGACGATTAGGGTTTTTGGCCGGTCCCGGGATTGACAGGGCGGCACTCGAGGAGTTGACGGACGTCGACCCGGCGTTTCCCTTTGCTGCACTCGGAGTCTCTACCGAACGCAACAAGAAGATGCCGAGTGCGGCGCAGGCGAGCATGGCCAGAACCGCTGCCGTTGCCCACATTAGAACCGCTCGGATACCCTGAGATCGATGAAAATCCTTCTGAGCCATCGCCGCTTTCTCTTGGGCCTGAATTGCCGTCGTGACATGGGATGGGCTGGTGGCCGCAACTGCCCGGGCGTGCTTTGCATGAGCCGCCTCGACATTGCTTATCATCTTCTTCTTTTTTGTCGCCGGCATGAACAGCCCTGAGAACGGCTCGAGAATGCGCTCGATAGCCAACGCCATGACGAACAAGCCGGCATACACGGCGTAGCTGGAGGAAGGCATAAAGTCGGTCGGCTTTACCAACCGCCAAACCAGGTAGGAGAGGGCTGTGCCCACCGCCAGAATTACGAAGGCAAGCAGGATCCACCACCCGGTGACCGGATCCGCGTCGAGGATAGTTTGAACCTCGTCGGGCACATCCTCCCCGCCGTTTTGCTGAAGCGTCCCCGCAGCTGACGTCACCGGGGTGCCTGATGATTGATCCGGACTGTTGGACATCGTCCTCTCCTCGGCGCCGGCAAGCTTCCCGTCTCATCCGCGTGCTCCAGGGCCTTGACGATCCCGCTGCCGCCGGTGTCACTATGTCGAACGCGCAAATCATCTCAATGAGAACAGTTACCGCGAAGGCCCCGTGGCGGGACACTCTCACGGCAGATGCACCCCGTCAAGGATTTTTCATCAATGAGCGTTCGATATCGCGGAGCAAGTACTCAAAATGGGAGCAAATACCCAAAATATCCGGCGGACAACACGTTCAATTCGGCAGATGAGCTCATCGGACGCGCTGCGGAGTTGGCGTGCAGCCCTGGGATGCGGTGGTCCGGCCTCCTGGAGATGATGCCCGGTTCCGGGAAGCCGTGTTCGGGTCGGGCGTAGCATCCTGGGTTTCTAACTTGACTATGCTGGCGCCGTGTATCTCGGCCTTGTCGCTGTTGTGGTCAGTGAGTACGACCCGGCGATCAGGTTCTTCGTGGATGTAATGGGCTTCGAACTCGTTGAGGACTCCCCATCGCTGACGAATGACGGACGTCCCAAACGGCGGGTAGTGGTCCGGCCGCCGGGTGCCGTGACTGGCCTGTTGATCGCGTGTTTCTCGACATCGCTGGCAGCAAGTGGGACCTGATCGGCCCGGTACCACAAGGCTGACAGGGGCGGATGACCGACCTGGCCTGCTTGGTCAGCTCCCCCGAGATCAGCCGAAGGTGAAGTCATAAGCCTGGACTCCCGGTGACGCATGCAGCACGATCGTTCCGCCCGTCGCCGAGCCAGCCTGGAGCAGGGTGTAAAGCCGGGGAACTCCGCCGATGTGGATGGTCTGCGTATGGCGGCCGTCGAATGAGACGTCGAGCCTCCCGGTCCCGCCGAGCACCAGGTACACATCCTGGGCCAGGAAGCTCAGTTCCACCTCGGCCCCGGTCCCGGCCGTCGCTTCCTGCGCGTGGTCGGTCCACGTTCCCGACAGGCCCAGCGCACCGAGGGGAAGTGACGCCGGGAAATGGTAGGTGGCTGGCGTGTTCCGGGCCACATTGTCCGGGTCGAGGTACTGGAGCCGCTCGTAGCCGACGTAGGTTTCAGGACCAAGTTCGCCGGCCGGGGTCTTGACCGGGACTTCGGTGGGGGGCGGGAGTGACAGACCGGGATGCGCTTCGCGCAGCAGCTGGCGGATCAGCTGTTCGGTCGCTGAGTAGTCTCCCTCACCGAAGTGGATGTGGCGGACATCGCCATGGGCATCGATCAGGTAGTCCGCTGGCCAGTACTCGTTGTCGTAAGCGTTCCACGTGCCGTAGTTGTCGTCGATCGCGACCGGGTAGTGGACACCGAGCGCCGCGGCTTGGGCCCGCACGTTCGAAACCACGTGCTCGAAGGGGAACTCCGGGGTGTGCACTCCCACGACGACGAAGCCGTCCCCGGCGTACTTCTTGTACCACGCCTCAACGTGGGGCAACGTCCGCTGGCAGTTGATGCACGAGTAGGTCCAGAAGTCCACGAGGACTACCTTCCCGCGGAGCGCGCCAAGCGAGAGCGGCTTGCCGCCGGGGGTGTTCAGCCAGGTAGTGATACCAGTGAAGTTCGGGGCGGAGCCGCAGTTCACTAAGGTGCTGGCGTTCGCGTTGCAGCTGGTCAGCGACGTATGGGCGGCGCCGGTGAGCCCGTTGAGTTGCTTGCGGATCTTGCCCGAGCCCTGCAGTGCGGTGGTGTACCCAGGGATGTCACGCTGCAGCCCGCCGAAGACATTAAAGGCAATGGCCACGGCGATGACTATGAGCACGGCCCCGCCAGCCCGGCGCACCTCGGGCGCTCGCCGCCGGACGGCACCGATCCGGCGGGTGAGCTGACCGCCTGCAACGGCGATCGCCAGGAGCGGCACCGCGGTCCCCACAGCGAATGCGGCCGTGTGGATGACCGCCGTCAGTCCCACCCGGTGGGTCGCCCCGATCACCGTGATGGCGGCCAGCACCGGCCCGGCGCAGGGGACGTAGAGGACGCCGAGGGCCAGGCCGAGGACGAACCCCCCAGCCCGGTCGCTCGGCCGGCGGGCACCCAGCCGGGTGAATGGCTGCTCGATCAGCGCGCCTGCTGACGGGATGAGATAGCCAACCCCCACCACGACCAGCAAGACGATGCCTGCGTCGCGCAGGCGACAGGATGCGACGGCAAATCCAGCGCCAAGCCCGCCATCTGTTGCCGTACGCCCTGTGCTCTTCATGGCGGCTGGGTATTCAGATCTCAGATATTTAACGCCCCGCTTGACCGCCTGCGCGGCACCAGGGACGCACTACTCCCTCCTAATCTGGGAAGCGGCCCGAGATTGAGATCTGATATCTTCGTTGCTTTCGTGCCGGTTTCGCCCGGAAACCGATTCGCCCGGATACCGATCAGCCGGGAGGCGTCGTGGAGCTACGCGACCAGCTGGTGCTCGTTACTGGCGGCGGCCGTGGCCTCGGCCGTGCGATTGCCTGCGCCTTCGCCCGCGAGCAGGCCAGGCTGGTGATCAATTACCGGCACAGCCGCGCCGCAGCCGAGTCCCTTGCCGCTGAGATCGGCCTCGACAGGGCCAGGGCGATGCGCGCCGACGTGACGCACCTGGGCGAGGTAGGCGCGATGTTCGCGTCCGCGCGCGCCGCGTTCGGCTGCCCGGTCACGACCGTCGTGAATAATGCGCTGGCGAGCTTCTCATTCAACGGAGACGCCCGGTCTGGCGTCGATGCCATCTCCTGGGACGAGTTCGCGGCCCAGCTCGAAGGGAGCGTGAAGGGGGCGCTGAACACCACCCAGGCAGCCCTGCCCGGTCTGCGGGAGCAGGGCTACGGCCGGATCGTGAATATCGGCACCAACCTGTTCCAGAATCCGGTCGTGCCGTACCACGACTACACCGCGGCCAAGGCCGCGCTGCTCTCGCTGACTCGCACCCTCGCGGCCGACCTCGGGCCGGACGGGGTGACCGTCAACATGGTCTCCGGCGGCCTGCTGCGCACCACCGACGCCAGCGCGGCGACTCCAGACGCCGTCTTCGACCTCATCGCAGCCTCGACCCCCCTTCGCCGGGTGACCACGCCAGAGGAGTTCGCCGACGCTGTCCTGTTCTTCGCCTCCCCCTGGGCGCGCTCGGTCACCGGCCAGAACCTGGTGGTCGACGGCGGGCTGGTAAAGGATTAACCAGCCTCTCGCGCCGACCCTGGGGCCGTAGCCCTCAGATCGCCGCCAGTCCCGGCGACCCGGTTCCCCCGCACGCCGACCGGGGATCCAGGTCCTGGCTCTACCGCGCGCTGGGCTCATATCCGGCTGGGCGCCCTCGAGGATCTCTTGCCCCCTCCTGACTGCGCTGGGGACCTTCGCCTCTGCCGGCTATCGGGGGATGGTCATGAGCTGAAGCGTGCGACCAACTGGGGCGCCTGGTGCCCGTACGGCCTACCACTGTGCGCCCGCAGTGCACCACGCCCACTGGGAAGGTGAGGATCATGAACGGCTATCCCCACCGAACCCACGCCAACACGCACCCACCGCGTGCACGGCTAAGGCGTGTTATGGGCATTGATCTGCTGCGCGGAGAGGCAGGTCCGCATGTGGGTATGGGCGGCGATGGTGGCGGCTGTCGGGGAGGGCGGAGCCCCGGGGCGTCGGCGTTCAGCTGACCGGCCCGCCAGGAGGGTTCGCTCGGATCCGCTTCAGGAGGAACATCAATGCGTATTCCCGCAGAAGCTTTGTCCGGCAGTTCGGTGCGGGACAAGATCGTACCCGCTGCCGAAGCGGTGCGGCTTATTCGTGACGGTGACTCGGTCGTGGCCGAAGGGTTTATGGGGCAGTGCTTCGCCGAGGAGCTAACGCTGGCCCTGGAGCAGCGGTTCCTGCTGACGAGCACCCCCCGCGACCTCGGCCTCGTATTTACCATGGCCGCGGGGGACCATCTCGGCCGGGGGCTGGACCGGCTGGCCCATGAGGGCCTGCTGAAGTGGGCCGTGGGCGGTCATTGGGGCATGGCGCCAGAGCTGGGGAAGATGGCGGTGGGCAACGATATCGAGGCGCACAATCTGCCGCAGGGCGTTATCTCGCAGCTGTTCCGGGACACCGCCGCCGGCAAGCCCGGCTTGCTGACCAGGGTTGGGCTGGGTACTTTCGTTGACCCACGGCAGGGCGGCGGGAAGATCAACGAGCGGACGACCAAGGACCGCGTGGAGCTGATCATCCTCGATGGCGTGGAGTACCTTTTCTACAAGGCGTTGCAGCTCGATGTGGCGTTCCTGCGGGGGACAACCGCGGATCCCGGGGGAAACATCACCATGGAGCGCGAGGCGCTGATCATGGAGGCGCTCGCCGTGGCCACCGCGGTACACAATGCCGGCGGCCTGGTGATCGTGCAGGTGGAGCGGGTTGCCGAAAACGGCAGCTTGAGCCCGCGCGAGGTGAAGATCCCGGGAATCCTGGTCGACTGCGTCGTCGTTTCGCAGCCCGAGCACCATTGGCAGACTTTCGGCACGCCGTACTCCGCGGCGCTGAGCGGAGAGTTGCGGCAGGTTCGCAACTCGGTCCAGCCGCTGGAGCTGACCGGGCGGAAGGTCATCGCCCGCCGGGCGGCGATGGAGCTTCAACCGGGCAGCGTGGTGAATCTCGGCATTGGCATACCGGAAGGCGTGGCCAATGTGGCGGCTGAAGAGCACATCCTGGACTACCTCACGCTGACCGCCGAACCCGGCGCGATGGGCGGCATGCCGGCCGGAGGGCTGGATTTCGGTTCGGCGATTAATGCGCAAGCCATCCTCGATCAGCCGTCCCAGTTCGACTTCTATGATGGCGGTGGTCTCGACGCCGCGTTCCTGGGCATGGCCCAGGCGGACCGTGTGGGCAATGTTAATGTCAGCCGGTTCGGGTCGAAGCTGGCGGGCTCGGGAGGATTCATCAATATCAGCCAGAACGCCAAACGGCTGGTGTTCGCCGGGACCTTCGTCGTGTCGGGCCGCTGCCGGGTTCAGGATGGCCGGCTGGTCATCGCCGACGGTGCCACCGGACCCAAGTTTATCGCCGATGTGGAGCAGCGGACCTTCAGCGCCGATTACGCGGCCGCCGGCGGCCAGCCGGTGCTGTATGTGACCGAGCGGTGTGTCTTCCAGCTCACCCCCGACGGTCTGGAACTCATCGAGATCGCCCCAGGGGTGGATCTGGAGAAGCACATCCTTGCCCACATGGGGTTCGAGCCCATCATCCGCGGTGAGCCGAAACTGATGGACGCACGGATCTTCGGCGCAGCGCCTATGGGCCTGAAGGGCGATCTGCTGACCATGCCACTCGAGGCGCGGTTCGCCTATGACGCCGAACGTAACCTGTTCTTCCTCAACATGGAGGGCCTGTCGCTGGTCAGCGCGCACGAGGTCAAGGTAATCGGGGCCGCGGTCGACAAACGCCTGGCCGCCATCGGCAAGAAGGTGCAGATGGTCGTCAACTATGACAACTTCTACCTGGACCCGGCCCTGACCGACGACTACACCGCCGGTGTCCGCAGGCTCGCCGAGCGCTACTACGCCAGCGTCACCAGGTACACGACCAGCTCCTTCATGCGGCTCAAGCTCACCAGGCAGCTGCATCCCCGGGACATAGCCCCGCATATCTACGAAAGCCGTGAAGAAGCCATGAACTGGCTCGAGAACCATGTAACGAGATCGTCAGCCCAGAATCGACGAGAAGACCCAGTAGGAGCAGGCGAATAAGTGCGCTTACCGTGCCACCGGCAACAGGGTTTCGCCCCCCGCCTGGGGTGCTTCGATGGCCACGGCAACGAGCGGCAGGAGATCCATCGATGCGGCGCATCCTGTGTAAGGGCTTCGGTAGCCCCGACATGCTCGAACTGGTCGACGAGCCCACTCCCGAGGTGGGACCGGACGAGGTCCTGATCGAGGTGGAGAGCGCCGGGGTGTCCTTCGTCGACGGCCTGATCGTTAGCGGGAAATACCAGATCCGGCCCGAGCTCCCCTTCACTCCCGGCTCGGTATTCTCCGGGCGCATCGTCGAGCGGGGGGCTGATGTCGGCACGCCGGCGATCGGTGCCCCAGTTGCGTGCATCGACATGGACTTCGGGTGCTACACGTCACACGCCGTGCGCCCCGCGGCCGCGGTAGTCCCCGTTCCCGATGGTGTCGACATGGCGGTGGCCGCCAGCGCAGCGGAGAACTACTCGACACTGATCTTCGCCGTCACCAAGCGGGTCACGATCGAACCCGGCGAGAACGTCGTCGTTCTCGGCGCCGGCGGGAGTATCGGGCTCGCCGCCGTCGACGTCGCTCACGGCCTCGGCGCACGGGTCGTGGCCGTCGCGTCCACCCAGGAGAAGAGGGCCGCTGCGCTGGCCGCGGGATCCGACGTCGCCATCGGCTACGACAACCTCAAGGATGCCATCCGCTCCGCGACCGATGGCGGCGCGGATGTCGTCATCGATCCGGTCGGTGGCCCGCCGACCGAGTCCGCGCTGCGCGCACTCAACGCGGGCGGGCGGCTCTGCGTGCTCGGGTTCGCCTCCGGTGAGATCCCGCGACTGCCGATGAACGTCGTCCTGCTGCGCAACCGCAGCATCATCGGTGTCGACTGGGGGGACTGGTCGCGCGGAGGCGGAGGCCCCAACGCCAGCCGTGACCTGTTCGCCGATGTCCTCGCCCAGATCAGCCACGGCGAGATACACCCGCCCGCGCCGCAATCTGTGCCCCTCGCCGAGGCCGGGCGGCTTCTCAGGAGATTCGGCGAACGCAGGGTGGCAGGAAAGTACGTCCTGAAGCCTCGATAACGGTTGTGACGAATCCTGCTTCTGAACGGAGCGGAGCGACGATCCGGAAAGAGACGCCGGAGCGCTCCTCACCCGTACCAGCCTCTTCAACGCGAATCTCAATCACGCGAACATAGTGGATGCGAATCTCGATCTTGTAAGGCATCCGTACGCCGGGACCTCGAGCCGTGGAAGATCAGCGTCAAGGGTGCCCG
>Ga0187890_10001297_pt1 | contig 18104 bp, 16 predicted proteins | sample June2016WEW_21_1_FD_133005 | JGI IMG/M metagenome (GOLD analysis project Ga0187890, IMG submission 133005) | Peatland microbial communities from SPRUCE experiment site at the Marcell Experimental Forest, Minnesota, USA - June2016WEW_21_10 | ecosystem: Environmental > Terrestrial > Soil >... | reverse complement strand
CAGGATCCCGATCCGTGAAGTTCTTGTCCCGATTGTTGACCGCTTTGAACTTGCTCCCGTCGATCGCCACGATCGCCTCGGAGAACAGCTTCAGATCCCGGCACATGACGATGAACTCGCGGCCGTTCTCGATTCAACGCGCCCCCCTCCAAAGTGATCCATCAGATGCATTTGGTGGCAATAGCCGCGACGTTAAGGTTCGGGGGTGGGCGCGAGCGCGCCACCGGCATCACTGCTCATGCCATACCACGAGCTTGCCCATGCCGCTCCAAGCCTCGTAGTTCTTGGCGAAAAGGTCTTCGATGCGATTGCGCTTGACCTTGAGCGTCGGGGTTAGCAGATCATTGTCGATGGTCCAGGCCTCGGTCATCACGACCAGACAGCTCAATCGCTCGTGTGGGTCGAGCGCTGCGTTGATCCCCTTTAAGTGCTCGGCGAGCGAGGCCTCGAGCTCGATGCGGCCGGCCGGCTCCGCAATCTTCTTGAAAGCGTTGTCGTTGAGCATCAATAAGCCGATCGGCTGCCCGAGGTTGGCGCCCGTCACGCAGCAGGCTTCCACCGCCGCATGCATCACGAGTTTGTCCTCGATGGGAGCCGGCGCGATGTACTTGCCCTTGCTGGTCTTGAACATGTCCTTCACGCGGCCGGTGATCTTCAGGTTGCCCGCGGCGTCGAGAACGCCCTTGTCACCGGTGTGCAGCCAACCGTCATCGGTGAATGCCAGCTTGGTCTGTTCGGGTTGCTTGTAGTAGCCGAGCATCGTCGCCGGACTCTTGACTTGGATCTCCCCAGTGGATGAGTCGAGCCGGCACTGCACGCCCTCGTAGGTCTGCCCCACCGTACCGAACGCCCGCATTCCCGGCATCGCCATGTGGCTGGCCGCAAGGTTCTCGGTCATGCCGTAGCCTTCGCCGATGTTCAGGCCGAGCTTGGCATACCAGCGCAGCAATTCCGCGGGCATTGGCGCCGCGCCGCCGACGGCGAAGGTGCACTGGTCCAGGCCGAGTGCGTAGAGGATCTTCCGGCTCACGATGCCCTTGACGACGGGCATCTTCATCAGCCAATTGAGCTTAGCGGCCGGCATCCGCGCCAGCACGGCCTGTTGGAACTTGACCCATAGACGCGGCACGGAGAAAAACACTGTCGGCCGGGCACGCTGCATATCAACGGGGAAGGTCTGCAGAGTCTCGGCGAAGAACACATGCATGCCGCTCTCAAGCTGGCCGAATTCGACCAGCGCGCGTTCAACCACATGCGCCAGGGGCAGGTACGAGAGCATGCGCGTGCTGCCGCGCAGCGGGACACGCTTCATCGCGGTCTGCACCGCCCAAGCGAACGCCGCGAAGCTGTGCATGACGCCCTTCGGTGTGCCTGTGGTGCCCGAGGTGTAAATGATCGTTGCGAGCTCGTCGCCGGGACGCACCGGCCTTCCCTGGAGCGGGGCGGTCTTGGCCACGATTTCGTCCCACTGCGGGTAGCTCTTCTTCGCCTCTTGCGGCGATAGCGGATGGCTGATGCACGGCACGCCGGCGGGCACGCCTGGGCGCATGTGCTCCCAACCGTCGAGCTTGCCGACGAACAGCATCTTGCACTCGCTATGCTCCATAATCTGGCGGATCGTGCCCGACGCCAGCGTCGGGTAGAGCGGCACCGAGACACCGCCTGCGAGAAAGATGGCGAAGTCGCTCATCAGCCAGTGCGCAGTGTTCTTTGAGAAGATGGCGATACGGTCGCCACGCTGTAGGCCCAGGCTATGGAGGTGCGCGGCGACGCGGCGCGATTGGTCGAGCAACTCGCCCCACGTATAATCGCGCACATTGCCATCACCCATTGGCTGCGTCAGTGCCACCTGATTGGGCGCGGTCCCCTCCCAGTGGTACAGGCGCTGGAGTCCCAAGGCGTCGTCGGCAATGATGGTAATCATGATGCGGGCAAACCTTTCCGTTGTGACGCTCGCCCCGCGATCAGGATACGAAGCCCACAGCGCGCTGTCATCAGGGGTTTCCGCCGGGAGGAGTGGTCAAGCCGCAAACTGGGGGTCGAAGGTCGCCACGTAACCCGAGTGCGGCAGCACGGTGCATGAGTCCTCTTGACCCGTTGTGCTCTGCGGGGACGGATTGCTTCCGGGACGACCAGCAGTGATCTAACCCGATTACGGCGAAAAGCACCGTCAGCCAAATCACGAGGAGGGAACATCCAGCCATCCGTGGATATCCGCCCCCGAATTCAAAGCATGAGCTGCCGAATGTAGCCGCACACGAAGAGCAGTTGTGGCCGATCCATGCGCCCGATGAAGTTATGGAGGACGGACCCCATGACCTGCTGCGCCCCTGCCATGCCCAGTTTCGCCGACTGCTCCACGATGAAACCCGCCTTGACGAGCTTGAGCGGCTTCATGAAGTAGTAATCCATGCCACTGTTCGTCAACTCCGTGACAATGTCCGCAAGGGCTGCCCGGTGGCTTGTAGCATCGTGCGCGCGCTCCAGAGCACCGAGTACCGACAGCGTCTTCTCGCGTAGCCCCGCGGAGTGATAGAAGCGAAGGAACGGCTTTGCCGTCGGCCGAGGCACTGCCGAGCGCGGTCTGGCAGACCGTTTGGCTTTGCCGGGAGACTTGCGCTTCGAGCGAGAGGGCATGACCGCCATGGTACGCGATCGGGTGTCGATCGCGAACATCCCGCGCAGAGGACCCAAGACTACCGGATACGGCAGCCCGTGGGCGCGAAAGGTGCACCGAGGTTCGCGGGCGAGCAATATAAATTGTGAATTCACCAGAAATGCTGATCGCCGCTCAGCTGGATCGCTCGTCGCGTCTTGTATTCCAGGCACTGCCGGCCGTGCGCTGTCGGCGGGCCAAGTTTATACTGTTACTGTGAAGCATGACAGCCTGCGTGAAAACTCCCGAGTTGGCGGGTGATCATCCTCTCGCACTCTCGCTGTCCTGTGGCGTTCTTGACCATGAGTGGTGCGTCGATTGCCACCACGGCATCCGCGGATGCGTGGGTTGCCACGAAGTTCACGACCCCAGTCATCGAGGTCACGTCGGTGGAAATCGATTGAAAATGAACTTGATTGGCATTGCCCACCATGACCGCAATCCCGAAATGATTGCCATCGATTCGCCAGGCCATGTCAAGACCCCTTAAGTTGACGAGCAGCCCAACTTGCTTGAGCCTTCTAGGTGCGATTAGGTGCGATTGATGGTGATGCGATGGCCATCAAACCGTCGCTTGCGATTGCGAATGCTCGAAGCAGATTCGACCGAGATGCGCCCAGCCCGATTCGAAGCGCGCTTTGGCTTGCGGATCCGGATCTCGATGTCGCTACCCAACCCGGTTAGAAACGTCATCAATCGCTCCACTGAAAAGCCATCCAGCTTGTAGTTCTGCAACGCGGAGACCTTAGGTTGATTGACGCTCAGGAGTTCAGCCACGGCGATTTGAGACAGACCGCGCGCCTCTATCTGTTGATTGATTGCCGCAGCCAATTGCACTTTGGTAGTGAGTTCCGCCGCGTCCGATAGCCCCAGATCCACTAGAACGTTGCCGCTGCCAGCATCGACTCGCTCTATCTTATTTACGCGCTTTGCCATATCTCACCTCGTATCAACTTGAGCATCCTTTAATGTAACCGTCCGGTTTTGGCCGCATAGCCGCCCGAGCTCCCCGTAACCGATCATGGTGCTAAGTGGGCACATCGTAGGTGTCCACGTAAGGGGTAGGTGGGCATCTTCACTGAAGAGATCGTCACGACGGATACGCTGGGCCGGCGGAGTGGGCCGCGGACGCGGCACGCGATGGAAGAGAAGCTGCGTATCGTTGAGGAGACGCGTGCGCGCGGAGCCTCGGTGGCGACGGTGGCCCGCCGTCATAACGTTAACCCCAACCAGGTGTTCGCTTGGAGGCAGCTGTACCGGCGCGGATTACTGCATCCGCAAGCCGCGAAGGGCGATGCGAAGATGCTGCCGGTGAAGGTGAGTACTCCGACGGTGCTTCCGACCGAGCGAGCGCCGCGCACAGTGCCCAGGCAGAGCTCTTCGGAGCCTAAGCAAGCTTCGCGGCTCATTGAGATCAAGCTCAGTAACGGCCACAGCATTGTGCTGCATGGGCGTGTGGACACCGAAGCGCTCTCGCGGGTGATCGATCTTTTGGTGCAGCGATGATTGCACTGCCTGCGGGAGTGAAGGTGTGGCTCGCAGCGGGCGTGACCGACATGCGCAAGGGCTTCGATGGACTCGCTGCTCTGGTGCAGACGCAGCTCGCCGAGGATCCTTTTTCTGGGCAGCTGTTCGTGTTTCGCGGCAGAGAGGGCGATCGGGTGAAGATCCTGTGGTGGAGCGGCGATGGGTTGTGCCTGTTTGCCAAGCGTCTTGAGCGCGGGCGTTTCGTCCAAAAAGAGCGAACTCGCCAAGGAAATCCGCTATGCGCTCTCGAACTGGGTCGCGCTCACGCGTTTTTGCGACGACGGACGCCTCGAGATGGATAATAACGCTGCAGAACGGGCGCTGAGGGCGGTTGCGCTGGGACGCAAGAGCTGGCTCTTTGCCGGATCCGATGACGGTGGCGAGCGAGCCGCGGCGATGTATACGCTCATCGGCACCGCAAAGCTCAATGGCCTCGACCCGCAAGCGTACTTGCGGTACGTACTCGGCCGGATCGCCGATCATCCGATCAACCGCATTGAGGAGTTGCTTCCTTGGAACGTCATCCTCGCCGCCCCGGCGGCCACCAGTCTGGCGGCATAACCCACCCGACGTTCACGAACATCGAGTGGGTAATCGCCAACCACGGCAGCATCACCATTGGCGAGATCAGTGCCGATGTGGGCTGCGTCGCCGCTGCTGCGGACCCTCACCTCTGTTACGCCATGCTCGCTCGACGTGAGCGCGAGAGCTTGATCGATCTCATGGGTCGGCTAGACCGCGCCATCGCAGACGCCGCCGAAAGCAGCATCACGGTCGACGAGATCAATCCGCCCGGCGGGTTCAAACCGTCTGGGAAACGCAAATCAAGACGGCCCTGAGCGGACGCTTACGAATTGAACCCCCGACACGCGGATTTTCAGTCCTGGTACCAAAATCAAATAAGTACTGAGAATTCCTGCCCATATTGCCGTTGCGGCGTCCAATATTTCTGCGAAATACGGTCAGTTGCGGCCCTGATTAGCCGAGATGGCACCTCTTAATATTGGACAGCGTTTCGCGAGTAAACAGCCGCTTCTCAGTGCAACGAAGGAGTGATGCGTGAGTGGGCAGCGCGGACTGCGGCGAGCGTCCGAGTTCCCTCGGCAGAGCCGGTGCGGATGCTCCCCGGAGTACGTGAAAATCGCGGCGCCGGGGCAGCTTGCGCGAGAACCGCCACATTCACATAGTTTCTCTGCCAAGCAGATGTCGGTGTGCCTGAGATTCCGCAAGGGTCAGTACGGGTGCGAAACAGACGTCCACAGATTCCAATATATCGCACCATCGCTCTCGAGTGTTTGTCGCGAATAGAGTGGCCAGAATTTCGCTGCGCTCACCCCAGTTCGCGGTGTCGTATTGACTGTCAAGCAATTCCTCGCTGGCACCGATTCGCTTTAGTAGTGCTTGGTAAAATTTCGGTTCTATAGCACCGATCGCAATATCGGACCGGTCGAATGGCCGCGAAGCGCGAGAAGGGCTACAAAGCTTCGGGATACGTCCTCGAATAATGATCTGATGCCGAAGGGCGATTAACGTCCACGACGTCCATTAACAGCCATGCCTTTAAGCGGTCCAATTTGAGGGTAACTTTATCGGGGTTCCCGAAAATTGCTTTACATTCAGCAAGCTAAGCAGGTCCTTCAATTCCCTCCCTGGCCACCAATAAATCAAGGTCTGTTCCGGGCACATGGGCTACACATTATTCCGGACTGAATATCAATAGGACCTCTTGAGGTTGAGCTCGCTGCGTTCGCTACCGTACAGAGCCGGAGGCGCTGCGCGGCGCATGATCGACTGCAATAGGAGAACTTAAAATGAACGTACTTTCCGACCGGCGCCATCGCGCGCGGGCAATCCTCGCACTGCTGGCTTGCACGTTCTGCGGCGCGGCGCTGGCGGCGCTGCCGCTCAACCTTCCGCCCATCAGTGATCCTGCAAGCACTGAGCATCACCCCGGCAAGATGATTTGGGCCGATCTGGTCACTCCGAACCTTGCCGCCGCGGAAACCTTCTACAGCGGGTTGTTCGGCTGGACCTTCCAAGACATCCACACGGTCGATTCCGACTACGCGATCGTGCTTGTCGATGGACGGCCCATCGCAGGCGTGCTGCAGAAAGCCATACCGGCGGGCGACCGGCGCCAACCGACATGGCTCACCTTCATCGCCGTGCTGGACGTCGACGCCGCCAGGCGAATTGCGCTGAGCCAGGGCGCCAAGAGCGTGTACGAGCCCAGAACTTACCCGAAGCGAGGTCGTCAGGCGGTGTTGTCGGATCCGCAGGGGGCGGTGTTTGCGATGCTAGCCTCGACCAGCGGTGATCCGCCGGATTATCTTGCGGCGCCCGGCGAGTGGATTTGGAGTTCAGTGTTCGCGCGCGATCCCAACCAGGATTCCGGCTTCTACAAAGCAGTCTTCGGCTACGACGTGTTCGATCTGCCAAGCGATGACGGTGCGCAGCATGTGATCCTATCGAGTGACGACTACGCTCGCGCCGGTATCAATACCCTGCCGCCCGGCCATCGGCTCCCCCATTGGCTCAATTTCATCCGAGTCGTGAACGCCGGGGAGTCCTCAGCCAAAGCCGTGGCACTCGGCGGTCGTATGCTGGTCGAGCCGTTCGTGGATCGCCATGGCGGCAAAATCGCGGTAATCGCCGATCCGATGGGCGCGCCGATCGGATTGATGGAGTGGTCGGACACGGACAGCAAGGTGGAACCGAAATGAGCATTAAATTCGCGCATTGGAAGGTCAGCGTCATCGGGCTCGCGGCGCTCGGCATCGTCGCAGGCTGTCTTGTGGGACCGGGCGGCTATGACGGCACAGTGGGAGTCGGCTACGTCGGTGGCTACTATGCACCGGGAGGTTACGATTACGGCGGCTGGGGCCACGGCTACCGTGTCGCGCCTCCACGCGGCCGCGCACCTGCGGGTCACGGAGGCCGGGCTGCGCCTTCCATACCAAGTCACCCGCGTGGGCATTAATTCGCGACGGCGTCACGAAGTGTCAATTGCAGCCGAGGCGCGCGTCGCCGCGTTCTAATCAAATCGATGATACGTTGCCTCGAGAGCGGCTCGAATGGGAAAACAGTGTCTAATATCAAGCGGCGCTATCTCGGGAATTGAGGGCCTTAAGCGCCAGTATCTCGCAAAAATATTGGACGTTTTGCATCCCAGTTAGCTGCCTGATCCGTGTTGCAGCCCGCTATTGTTGTTGGGCTTACGCCGTGGGTGCGTTCAAGGCAACGCCCTTCGATGCGGCCAACGCACGCAAGGAGGGACCGATGAGAACGGCTACCAGTGCCGCAATCGAGGTGGCTACGGCGAGCGTAAAGAAAAATCGTTCGTCACCCCAGCGTTGTGCATACGTTCCCGTTAACCCACCGAGGTACCCTCCAAGGCCCAATGTACAGGCATAAAACGCCCCCATGACTGCCGCGACCAGACGCGGTGGCGCGAGCCGATAGACCAAGCCATAGGTTACGGTCCATGCTGCGACCTCGCCGGTCGCTTGGACGACGATTCCTAACGCCGGGATCGGCCAACCAGGCTTGGTCACACCGACATGCATCCACCCCGTTGCGGCAAAACAGAACAAGCCGGCTGCTCCGAGCGATAGCGCCAGCGCATACTTGATCACAATGTCGGGTTCCCGCCCCCGGCGTGCGAGCCGCGACCAGAGTGCGGCGAATAGCGGTGCAGCGATGATCAAAGCGCCGGCCTCAATGGACGTAAACCACGGCGTCGGGATCTCGAATGAACCAACATGCCGGTTGACTTCATGTTCGAGAAACAGCGACATCGTCCCCCAGAGCTGGAAAGAGCCGATGGAATAGATCAACAGCAACGCCGCGAAGATTGCGAGGATGCCAAGACGCACTTTCGCCTCGCTCGCGACTGGTTCGATCACAACGGCCGCCGACTCGGGCTGAGGCTGGGTCTCCCGTGGCCGCAAGTATTTCCGACCGAGGAGCAGGTAAGCTCCGAATGCGATTACCATTGCAACCGCGGAAACGCTGAAGGCAGCGGGCCAGCCAAGAGCCACGGAAACCGAGCCTGCGGCAAATCCTGCCACCAGCCCGCCGAGGTTGATTCCCGCATAGTAATAGGCGTATGCCCGCTCGCGGCGGGTGTCAGCTTTGGAAAAACTGTCGCCCAGCGTAACTACCAAAGTCGACTTGATCAACGCGTTACCGGAAACCAACGTGCACAGCGAGGCCCAAAAATCCAGCGCCACCCAGAGGTGTGCAGGCTCACCGGACAGCCTGGTTCCGAAGAATCCGAGAGGTATGTCCGGTGCGGCACTCCCCGCGGCGGTTGCCGCGAGTACCAGGAGCACATACCCGGCAACAATGCATGCACCGCCGAGCAACAGCGCGAGTCGATGACCCAGCAGGCGGTCGGCGACCCAGCCACCGAGCACTGGAGTGGCGTACATCAATCCGCTAAAAGCTCCCACTAGCGTCAGAGCTGCCTTGGAGTTCCATCCGAAGCCTCCACTGGCGCGCTCGGCGCATAGGAACAGCGCGAGCAGTGAGACCATGGAATAGAAGCCGATCCGTTCGCAAAACTCATAGCCGATGATCAGCCGTGCACCGTTGGGCAGCAGATTGGGCCGTGTTTCCGCGGTCGTGTCCGGCAACCTCACAACGACACGATTCCCAGCGGCGTCGAGAGTTCCAGCTCAAAACAGCTGTCGTGCGCTGTGTAGGTGGGGATCGACGCTCCGAAGTAACCGAGCGCCTGTGCGAGCCCGATTGCATTAGGATGGCCGACCGCAAATCGTTGCAATTGGATCGTGCGGTCGGGAATCTCTGCACTCAACGAACGTGCGGGATGGACCGAATCGAGCCAGTCGATGAAGAACGGAAACGCCCATCCGAAGGGTTCCGCGGTCGGCACGAGCCATTGCCAGCGCAGCACAACTCCGGCCGGCGTCGTGCGTCCGTTGCTCGTGACCGCCGCATTGTGCCAGCCCAAGCCGGCGGCAATACCCGCCAAGTCTTGTAAAGAGGATCCGCTGCGGAGGCAGTAAGTCAGAACCCGCGGTTCTCTCGCCGTGTGCAAGGTGCGAACCCAGGTGTCATCGTCGGCCGTCGGCGGTCCTACGGGCGCCAATATCTCCAAATAGCAACGGGGCCCAAGCGGCACCAATGCGTTTTGCGTCGCGCCATTGGCGTGCACACCGCCGAACCGCGGGCGAACGCCGGTCAATTTCTCGAATTGGCGGGAGCCTTGCTCGAGATCCGCGCAAGCCCAAATGATATGGTCGATTTCAGAGCTCATGCTGGCGCTCAAGGTTTCAGTGCTAAAAAAATGGGTGCACGCGTCACTAGCGGCTCCGGCCGGCGTCGCGGGCGATGCGCGCGGCCTCCGCCGTGAGTGCAGCCCGATCGATCTTCTCGGTGCCTGCAACCGGGAGACGGTCTACGAATTGCACAAAGCGAGGGTGTGCATACGCAGGACCGTTCTCAAGGGCGTACTCTTTGATCTGTGCAGCCGTCGGCGTCGAGCCCGGCCGGGGCACGATGAATGCGATCGGAATCTGTCCCTTGATGTCATCCGGCGCCGCGACGACAATCGCTTGCGCAACCGCCGAGTGCCGCTCGAGCATCTTTTCGATTTCGCCTGGATAAACGTTTTCGCCGCCACAAACGAACATGTCGTCCGCTCGACCCACGAAAAAATAAAATCCATCCGCATCGCGGCGCATCACATCGCCGGTCAGATACCACCCGTCGCGCATTCGGGATGCGGTCGCCGCCGGTAGATTCAAGTACCCTGGCGTCAGTGCCCGCGTGCGCAGCGCAAGAATGCCGTCGTCGTCGGAGGAGCCGTCGACGAGCTTGCAACCGACATCGGCCAGCGGGTAGCCGACCGACATGGACGGCCGGGGTCGACCATCCGGATGGGGCCCGAAGACGGCAGGCCCGGCTTCCGTCGTCCCGTAACCGTTGTCGATCGTTGCATTCGGAAACACGGCATGGACCTGCGCGAGCAGCGCATCGGTCAACGGTGCAGAGGCAATCGATATTTCGTGGACGCTGCGAAAATCAAGCCGCTCCACGAGATCGCGCTCGCGCACCATCAGCGCATACATCGTCGGAATACCGGAGAGAAAAGTACATCGGTAGTCGGAGACGGTTTGCAAGAAGCGACGCGCATCGAAGCGCGGCAGCAAGATCACCTGCATGCGATTCGCGAGTGCGACTGATATGTTGAACAGGCCATTCATGTGGTAGAGGGGCGCGACGACGATCGTCGCAGCGCCGGTCGGCTCCGGGGCCACGGGTTCGATGTAGCGCGCGGTCGCCCACAGTTGACCGCTGTGCGTGAGTGGCACACCCTTGGGCACGCCCGTGGAGCCGGACGTGTAGAGAATCTCGGCAAGCGCATCGTCATCCGGCACGAAGGTCTCGAGTGGGCCGGGGTCGAGAAATATCGCGAACCCTTCCGGTCCCTCCTCGTCGAATCCGATCGTCGGCACGGAGTCGGGAATGAGATTCTGCCGTGGTCCATCGCTGAGCGCGATTTCGATGCCGCTGTCGCGGAAGATGTGCGCGACCGTCGCGCGAGGCAGCTTGTGATTGATCGGTACGGCAACGGCGCCAATACGCATAATGCCGAAATAGCTGGCGACAAACTCGGCCCGATTCTCCGCCAAAATACCGACCCGCGCGCCAGGTCGCAAACCTCGACGCAGAAGTCCGCGGCCGACGGCGTCGCACAGGGCATCGAATTCGAGTGCGGAGAACTCCTTGATTCTTGAGGGGTCGCGCAGATCCACGATCGCGCTGCGCTCGGCGTGCGCCGGAAGCTGCAGAAGATCCCCGAGGTTGTAAAAGCCGGAAATCGTCGTCATGGCTTGAGCAGCACCTTACCCACCACTTCACGCTCCTCGAGCAGACGTTCCGCCTCGGCGGTTTCCTCGAGTGGCAACACCCGGTCGATCACCGGTGTGAGTCGCGTGCTGGCCACCAGATCGAGTAATATCCGCAAATCATCGTAAAGCCAACCGTTCGAACCGATCAGCGTTTGCTCGAAGGTCCACCAATAGCGCGCATCGAGCGTGAGATTGAACCCAGCCGTTGCGCCACAGCAAAGGATGCGGCCGTTGGTCTTCACGCACTTCTGGGTCGCCGGCAGCGTATCCCCACCGGTGAAGTTAACCGCGACGTCCACTCCGCCCGCGCCGGTAATTCGCGGCTTACCGTAGATCTCTTTGACCGTGTCGAAAAATGGTTTTTCAGCATAATTGGCTACGTGACTGGCGCCAATCTCGGACAGACGGCGCAACTTTCCCTCGGAACTTGCAAACGCAAGCACCTCCGCCCCAACCATTCGGGCCAATTGCACACATGCGACGCCGACGCCGCCGCTGGCGCCGAGCACCATGACGCGCTCACCAGCCTTGACGGCTCCGCGCGTGATCATCATGCGATAAGCGGTGCCATACGCCAGCGGCAGAGCGGCCGCCTGTTCGAAGCTCACGCCTGCGGGAATCTCCAGCAGCATGGCGGGTTCGCCCACCACGAATTCCGCGCGTCCGCCATCCAAGGTCTCGCCCAACATGCCGAAACGGTCGCCTCCGCGCAGGACGGGATCGATCAACACCCGTTTGCCCAGCCAGCGTGCGTCTACATCTCGCCCGAGCGATTCCACGGTTCCGGCGATATCGGAGCCGACGATCACCGGAAGCTTGATGCGGACGCCAGGCATGCCGCGCCGCGTAAAGATGTCGTGAAAGTTGACCGCGGTCGCCGCGACGCGGACCAGCACCTCGCACGGCGCCAGCGTGGGAGTTGGGTGATCATGCCGCAGCTGCAGGACCTCGGGTCCCCCGTGCGCCGTCGTCAACATCGCCTTCATCGCCCGTTTCCCCTCAATGGTCAGCCGGGCTGGGTGCCGTAGCAACCGCGGCCCAGGGCGATCAGCCGACCGTCGACGCAGGTCACGTCGATGTCAACGACTCCAATGGTTCGCCCGGCTCGTCTGACCCGCGCCTGCGCGAGCAGGTCCGAGTGCGCCGCCGGTCGGAGGTAATCCACACGAAAATTAATCGTTGGCACCCCATGGCCGAGCACTGCGATCAGCGCAAAATCTCCGGCGATATCGATCAGGCTTGCGATCACGCCGCCGTGGTATTGCCCGGTCCCCGTTGCGCGTTCCACGTTGGGTCCGAAAATCGATCGGATCGTGACGCTCTGCGTGGCGACATCGAATGCTTCCAAGCGTAAGCCAAGTAGTTTCTGAAATGGACTGTCTGCCAGCAGTCTTTCCAACGTTGCGTGAGATACGGGGTCGTCAGGGGGCATGGGCTTGCGTCATAGAAATGAATGTTCACAGATTAGCACGAGAGAATGGCGCGAACACTTGATCAGGCACGCGAACTGTAGCGAAGTCTCCGATACTTGGGAGAATGTCGATATGCCTGAATAGTCTAAGGCCGTAACAGCATTCGCAATTTGAATCTGCAAGTGTTGTGGCTACTATGACCCCCCCGGCTTGCCCGGATCGTATTTCTAAAGAACGCCGATGCAGGCGCTGGAAAGTAGTGCGAGGCTAGCGCGCAGGCCCTGGGGGCGGCGCGTTTCATCGAGATCTGCCGGCAGCAGTGTGCAGCCGGCGAGCCGATGAGGCGCCGGAACGAGGTCGCAATGTGGGTAAACGTGCAAAGTCAATGGTTCTCGGTTTTTGAATTCGCTGCGCAGAATGCTTATCGCGGCCTCTGTGTCGCCCTGCTTTCTTTGGCGGCCAATTTGGCAAACGCCAATCCGATCGCCATCGAGAACATCAGAATCATCGACGGCAATGGGGGCATCCCAATAGAGGAGGGCACCATCGTCATAGACGGCCGGCGAATCGTCGCGGTAGGTAGTTCAACCAACGTGAATGTCCCCGCCGGCAGTCGCCGCATCAACGGCAGGGGCGGCTCCGCCATTCCGGGACTCGCGGACATGCATGTGCACCTGCTTGGAGGAACGGACGGGGTTGGGCTCGATATCCTAGGCTATCAAAAGTACTTAAACGCGCTGCTCTACGCCGGCGTGACCACCGTGATGGACACCGGTAATGTGGAGCCATTCGTGATCCAGCTTCGGGCTGCTGTCCGTACCGGTCTCGTGCAAGGGCCGCAGATCTATTGTGTGGGCCCGATCGTGGATGGTGCCGATCCCGTGTGGCCGGCGCTTTCGGTCGCCGTTTCGTCGAAGGATCAGGTCCCGCGGCTCGTCCAATCCTTGGCGGACGAAAAGGTCGACTTCATCAAACTCTACGTCGGTCTCTCCGACCAATTGATCCATACCATTTCGTTGGAAGCCAGTAAACACAACCTGCGCACGATCATCGACCAGTGGCGACGCAACGGGTCGGCGGACATTGCGGCGGAGGGCATCGCGGGATTTGCCCACTTTCCGTCGCATCGAATCAGCGACGAGACCATTGCCGCACTCAAAGAGCACAAGATCTTCCTGATCTCGACGCTTGCGGTCCAGGAATCGAGCCTCGGGCGAAGGTTCGCCGACTTGTCATTCCTCGACAACCCACTGATCGCCGATACCACGCCAAAGCGAGCGCTGGATTCACTGCGCAAGCAATATGCGGGACTGAGCGAGGCGCAGCTCGCCGAGAAGGGCGATTACACGATGCATGTGGACCTGAAGGGTGCCGAATCAAATGTGCCGCGCTTGCTGAACGCGGGCATTTTGTTTGCAGCCGGCACGGATGCGATCTACCCCGGAGACTTCCAGGGCGAGGGTCTGCACCGCGAGCTCGAGTTGCTGGTCGAGTCGGGATTGACACCGCTGCAGGCGATCACGACCGCGACCAAGAATGCGGCCGCGATCGTCAACGCATCGGCCGAATGGGGGACACTCGAAGTCGGCAAGCTCGCGAACCTCGTCATCGTCGACGGCAGGCCGGACCAGCGAATCGGCGACACCCGCCGTATCTCGTTTGTCCTCAAGGACGGCGTGGTGCTCGATCGCGTTGCGCTGCGCCTGGACCATTCACGGATTCCAGATTTTCAAGAGTCCAACCCGTCCATGGCTCCCGTTTGGTAGCGATTGAGAAATCCCGGAGGAACTCTTGTCCAGACTGATCGGATGGGTGGGTATGGTGGCCTTCGCCGCACGTGTGGCAATTGCGGCGGAGGCTGCGACGATCGGGGTGACGCCGCCTTCGGGCTCGATTGATGCGCCTTTTCACGTCGTCGTCAGTCATGTGCTGCCCGGATCGCGTGTGCGCGTGACGGCGCGCCGCCCCGACGTGCACGGACGCTATTGGACTGCCGTCGGCGAATATTTTGCCGATGCCGACGGCCGGATTGATGTCGCTGCGTCACCCTCGCTCGGCGGCAGCTATGAAGGCGTGAGTGCGCACGGTTTGTGGTGTTCGGCCCTGCCCGTGGCTCCAGAAGAGCTGAAGGCTTACGTCGCGGACCTGCCTCAGCACCCCGAGCGTGGCACAGCGCCCGAACTCGGCGTGACGGCTGTCTACACGGTGGAACTCACGGCGAGCATCGACGGTAAGGTGGTTGCCACCACGAGAGCCGAGCGCAGTTATAGGGCCGGTCCCGCGGTGGAGGAAGTCTCGACCCCGGAAGGTGTACGCGGCTTGTTCTTTCCCGCGAGCGCAGATGCCCGACGCGGAATACCGGTCGTCGTCGTCGCCGGTTCCGGAGGAGGATTACCCCAGGCGCAGGCAGCTCTGCTCGCCGCGGCGGGCCACCCGGCGCTGGCGCAGGGAATCTTCGGTTACAAAGATCTCCCCTCTACCCTGCGCGGGATTCCGCTCGAGACGTTTCGCGACGGCGCGCGTTGGCTCCGGCAGCGTACCGGCGTACGGGGCGTTGCGATCATGGGAACGTCGCGCGGTTCGGAAGCCGCTGGCTTGGCCGCGAGCTATTTTCCCGAGGAATTCGCGGCTGCCGTGGTGCTCGTGCCCTCGCATCTGACGAATGGCGCATTCGGCACCGGCGTCACGGAGGTAGAAGCCGCGTGGACCTATCAAGGTAAGCCACTCCCCGCCGATCACGGAGAAACCGACTCGAATAACGCAGACGACTCGGTGCGTGCCAACGAGCCGCCGGGTTTCGTCGGCACACCTTATTACCTCGGCACCTGGAGCGATCCTGCGGTGGCGGAGAAATTCGGCATCCCCTTTGAACGGATGCGCGGCCCGGTGTTGGCGATCGGCGGCGGTGCAGACGAAATGTGGCCCTCATTCATTGGTGCGGAGCAAATACGCCGCCGGCTTGTCGTCCATCACAAGACCAACAGTGTCGAGGTCTATGTTTATCCGGGCGCTGGCCATCTCATCTCGCGTGTCGGCGCGGGCGGACCGCTCTCTTCCTTCGTGTTTCATCCAGTGGCGAAAGACTTCGAGGCCACCGGCGGGTTGCCGAACGCGAATTGCGAAGGCTCCTTTGACGCATGGCAAAAGGTATTGCAGTTTCTGTCCGGGTCGCACCTGGACGACTCGTGGGAGGGAAAAACCCCGCTAGAGTCAGGTCGCGGTCATCACAGCTTGAGGTAATTATCTGTAGTTCGATAATTCAATCGTATATGCTGATGACAGAAGAGCAGTTCCGATCTGCTTTTCTCTCCGGTACCTTGCGTTGCCCGTTCAAGTCAGCGGGTGCTTTGCGATTTGGCCAACTAACGATTGCACGCCCTCAGGTGCGACGCAAAACGACGCAATTGGGAGAATCCGGGTGAGTGCAATTCGATCTGTCGTGCCGAGCTCGATTACATTGGCCGTCGCCGTCGCCGTCGCCGTCGCCGTGCTCGGCGCTGCGCCGGTCGGAGCGGAGATGGCCACTACCGATACCGCGGCCGGTGCGGGAGGTGACGCGCTCCAAGAAATTGTGGTCACCGCCACCAAGCGCTCCGAAGACTTGCAGAACGTCGGTCTCAGCATCACCGCTCTGACGACGGAACAACTGGAGTCGAAGGGGGTCGAGCAATTCTTCGACTATGGAAATTCCATTCCGAATCTGTCTTTCGCGATCGATTCCGCGGACGGCTCACTCGCGGCCCGCGGCATCGCGTTGCGCGGGATCCAGGGTTCGAATACCACCGGCTTCTACATCGACGAAGTACCGGTGCTCGAGACTCTCGATCCGCACATTGTGGATGTGTCGCGCATCGAAGTGCTGCGCGGCCCGCAGGGCACCCTCTACGGGGCGGAATCGATGGGCGGCACGGTGCGCATCATTACGGCGCAGCCCGACGCCACCGCGTTCAGCGGACAGGTGCATGTCGGTACGTCCGACACTGATCACGGTTCCGCGAACGGGATCGCGGAAGGCGACGTCAACCTGCCTCTCGTCGACAACATCCTCGCCGTGCGGGCGAGTGGCTTCTACCAGTTCGACAGCGGGTATTTCGACAAGGGCTTGGGCCCCGAGTCGGCGCCGCCCACGTCGGTCCTCCACGACGTCGGCAGCATGGAGTACTACGGCGGCCAGGTCTCCCTCAAATGGGAGCCTGTCGAGGGACTTGCGCTCACCCCACGAGTCATGTATCAGCAGACCGTCGAAGACGGGGTCCCCTACGCACTCGGCAATGCCGATAATCTCTTGCAGCGGCAAGTGTTCGACGTCCACGAGGGAGGCACGGACAAGTGGTGGCTCGACAGCCTCACAATCAACTATACGGCGCCGTTCGGCACCTTCGTCTCATCGACCGCCTACTTCGATCGCAAGACATTCGAGACCGAGGACGACACCGACTTTACGGTGTATGCCTTCGGCCTTGCGAGTCCGCTTGCGTCACCCATTACGCGCGAGATCGATCTCCGGCGGTTCGTGCAGGAACTGCGCTTCGCATCGACATTCTCCGGTCCCTTCCAGACGATACTCGGGGGCTTCTACTCGGAGAGTACGCGCCCGCGAAACTACGAGTGGAACACGCCGGGATTCGGCGCAGCCACGGGCTCCCCGAGTGATCTTATTCTGTCCTTCATCGACTCGCGAAAAGCCACGGAGGAGGCCGTTTTCGGGGATGTGTCGTACGACATACTGCCCAATCTTAAAGCAACGGCGGGGGTGCGTTGGTTTCGCGACATCGCAACGTTCCACCAGTACACGAACGGGGCGTTCTATGGCTTCACCCCCAGTACCTATCTCGCGCCGTCGACTACCGAGAGTGGCTTCACCCCCCGGTACCTGTTGGAATACAAGGTGACGCCCGATTTCTTGTTGTACGCAAGCGCGGCCAAGGGCTTTCGCGAGGGGGGCAACAACATCGCGCTGCCTGCCGGACCGCCCCCGATAGGATGCGACCAAGATCTCGCGAACGACCACTTGACCGCCGCCCAGGTGGCCACCTACAAGTCCGACGAGCTCTGGAGCTATGAGCTCGGCTTCAAGTCCAGTTTCGCGGAGCGTCGGTTCACGCTGAACGGCGCAGGCTTCTTGATTGACTGGAGCAACATTCAGCAGCAGATTTCACTCCCGCTGTGCGGTTATGGCATCACGGGCAATTCAGGCGCCGCTCGCAGTACCGGCTTCGAGCTCGAATTCAGCGGGCGGCCGATTCCGGAGCTCACGCTCGGCCTCGGACTCGGTTACACGGACGCCCGTATTACTCAGCAAGGGGCAGGCAGTCCGCAATTGGTGGGTAGCCCCGTCTACAACGTACCGGAGATCACTGTCGCGAGCAACGTCGAGTACGAGCGGCACCTGACTGCGAACTGGAGCGGATTTACGCGCCTCGACTACAGCCACGTCAGCGGAAGCTATTCCGTAAATACCCAGGTGACCCCGCTCTATCGGCCGGCTTACAACATCGGGGATGTCCGGCTCGGCGGGCGCAACGAGCGCTACGAGGTCGCCCTGTTCGTCAAGAATCTCACCAACGAGCACGCAAACCTGGCAGACGCCGTCATGATCGGGGCGGAAATTCCCGGCCAGCCGCATTTCGT
>Ga0187890_10001296_pt1 | contig 18112 bp, 29 predicted proteins | sample June2016WEW_21_1_FD_133005 | JGI IMG/M metagenome (GOLD analysis project Ga0187890, IMG submission 133005) | Peatland microbial communities from SPRUCE experiment site at the Marcell Experimental Forest, Minnesota, USA - June2016WEW_21_10 | ecosystem: Environmental > Terrestrial > Soil >... | reverse complement strand
TGTGATAGTTACGAATGAGCCGTAGAACTGAATTTGTGCTTTAAAGTCAGTTACTCCGAGTTGGTCTCCTGGAGGAGTTTGTCCATCCGTTAGGGGAACAGTCGCCGCGCTGAGAGTAGAATAACGTCTGAAAACCATTTGGTCCCCAGAGTTAAGCGGTATTTGCCTCTTTTGAGCGAACAAGTCATAGATAAAATAGGGGCGGGCGAGGGCCAGCAACAATCTATCAAAGTATGTTCTTACTTCTGGAGGCAATTGAGTAAGGGTTGTAATTGCCATTTTTATTTCCTAATATTTAGCAGACTCAGATGCTCTCCAAGTGCTTCGAGGCCATTTTCATAAAGTCCGCATCACTCATCGTCGCGTAGTAGTCGGCCTTGCTTAAGACGCTTTGGCCACCCGTCTGAGCCAGGGTTCCCGGCTTACGAGCGTTTTCGACCATTCTTTGAGCATCAATGCTCTTTTGCGATGGAGCTGTGGGCTGTTTCAATTGAGCCTCTAGTTCTTGAATTCTCTGGTTTTTCTCTTGGAGCTCTTGGTGTCTCTTGGCATACTGGTATGCGAAAAGAGCCTTGTTCTCGGCACCCTTGAGTCCTTGGAGGAAAACCGGGTCTGTCTCTGCTAATTGTTTCCCGTATTTTGTTAATACATCGGCATAGTCGGGATGGCTGCTAACTACTTGAAGCTCTTCGATTTTCTCGTTATAAGCCTGTTCTCTAGCTTCCCAAGCCTTTCTGAGTTCTCCAACATTCGGGATTTCTCCATCCTCCATGCCGTCGAACATCTTTTTGGGCTGTTGTTCTTGAGGTCTTTGGCCTTGAGCTAAGTTCGCTCGCAACATGTCAAGCTGAAGCTGGTGCTCCCGCTTTTCTGCTTCCCTCTCTGCCTTTAAGCGTTCTACACTCTCAGTAAGGGCTTTGAAGTTGCGTTCTTGTGCTGACTCTTGAGCAGGGGCTTCAGGTACACTTTCTTTTGTACTTTCGGCCTCTACCGGAGGAGTTGGCATGGGGAACTCTTCACCTTGCACTTCTCTTTGAAAGGAGTTTTGCTCTACTTGTTGCTCCACGGCGGCTGGAGTCTCTACTTCGCCCGTATCGTAAATCTCTGTAGCGGCTGACATTGCATTCCTTTAAGGTGCATGTTCTAGTCTCTAAGACAGCAAGACTCCCATCTTGCGTCCTGTTTCCGCGAGTTCCGGAGAGAAGTCTTTAGAGTCGTCGGACAATAAAGACGGGTCTAAGGGAACGTCGGGAGGTATTGATAACTCTGGCTCAAAGCGGAATATGCCTTTAGAATTGTCTACGTACCAAACTAGAAGGCCGATAATCTTTGGAGGTTTTTGTCTATAGAAGCGAAACGACTGTCTAAATACGCCCGGACGAGCTTTGTCTTCTTTTGCGGCGAAGACAACATAAAAAGGCGCCTTATCTTGCTTGAGGTTATTCGCAAACTCTTCAGCCTTTGCCCAGACATCGCTCCCCCATTGTTCTCGTGCTTCGTGGATGGTTACTGCTGACATTTCAATGCTCCGCTGAGCCTTCCCAATTGTAGTGTTTGAATTGTCCGTGAATCTTCTTCTCGTCGGACTTCATGCCTGCTGCACCTGCTTGACCCATGGCGATATTTGCTGCTTCGCCTTTAAAGTCACCCAGACCCATGCTCATTTCGCTCTCGCCATGACCGGGGAGAGGTTGATGAAGACGGTCTTCTTCATGCTTATAGAGCATGTGAGGTGAGTGAGCTTCGTGTTCCTTAGCAAGATGATACTTTAGACCGTGCTCAGCCATGACATCTGTGTGATGTGCTTTCTTTTTCATTTTTTTCTCATTTTTTTGAGGGTTTCTGCTAATCTCGCACGCTTTGCCAAAGTGGGATTTTTCGAATGCTCAGCTTTTTTCAGCTTCGCTTCGGAAATCGGCTCGCCTTTCTTGGCGTGCAAGCTCTTACGCAATGCTCCCTTGTTAGCGGGGTTGATTGCCTTTTGAATCCATTTCTCTGCCATTACTTCCTCGGACGGTACTGTTTGTTGGTCTCTTCAGCCCTTTCGTCATGTTTTCCGGTATCAGCAGCGGGTTCTCCGTAAGAATACCCGTAGGGCATCTCCTGAGTTTGAACTCTTGAGTCGAGTTCTCTTGAATAAGACTGCGGAGGTGTGGGGTGTAAGTAGGCGTTGTCGTCAAAAATAAAAGGGTCTTTAAACATTGCAGCCTCTCTTTTTCATGCGTTGGTATTTTTCTATCATTGGGTCACGTACATCTCGGTCTTTCTTCACGAGCTTTTCGTTCTTCTTTTCTGCTTTCCTGAGCACTTTGACAGCCTGTTTCTCTTTACCTGCCTTCACATCGCGCTCTGCCGTCTTCATGCGCTTGGTGACCTGGTGCATGGCTTTGTCCATGTACGTGTTCCTTTGTTGTAAACTCTCTAATTCAAAGTTTACAGAGATAACAAAAAAATTTATATATAATTCAAAATAAGAGAAGCGAATGGGTGATTCGTAATTTGTCGAAAAGGTGGGAAATAACAAGTCCCTACATTGGCTCTAACCATGTAGGGACGGAAATCTAATTTGAAATAAGAAGATACTTTCAAATTAGCCGTTCTTGCAATTTTTAGTAAAGAAATTTTTAATTATGGTAATTGCCGTTATCATGATGAACGGTCTTTTGCTTGACCTAAAAATAGATAACATTTATTCCCCAAATAATGACGTCATTTGTTGGGAATCTCTCTTTCGGGCATATTGCAGAGTGTCAAATCTCCCGTTTTCTAATAAAGAAAAATTGGGGAGTTATTCCTGCTTATGAGAAATTACTCAAAGACCAAAAAGGTCCTCGAATTTTTCCTTCTTTTCAAAAAGAACCCTATATTTCCCCAGACCTTCTCATTTACAAGGGGCAAGAAGTCTATTGGGCTGAGTGCAAAAACAAGACTGGGGTTCCCTATAATAGACATCGTAGCATCTTTACTACGGGCATAGACAAGGTTCACTTTGAGAATTACCTGAAGGTGGACAAGGAAACGCCTTGGAAGGTGTATGTATTTTTTCTTCATGGAGACGAGGTGCTTGAGGGGACTCCCGAGGGATGCGTGCCGCCTTCCGGGCTCTTTACTCAATGGATTGGGAACTTAAAATTAACGATAAATCACGAATGTGAGAAGAATGCCATGATTTATTGGGATTGTTCTGTTTTAATTAAATTATGCAATTTAAAAGAATTTATGGAGAAAATATGTTGAAATATCTCGTACAAATGGCGCTTTTGATGACTATTCTATTTCCTCATCCAGAGCCTCAGGACCCAGAAGAAGCTCCAGCAGAGTGGTGCCCTTAGGCCGCAGACTTAGGCAGAGGCTCTTTTCCCTCTAAAGCCTTTAGAAGTTCGACTTTCTCTCTCAGGTTCGTTAAATCCATCGTCTCGAGCTCTTTGAGAGCTTTAATGAGGTTGAGAGCCCCCGCAGTGCGTTCTTCCTCTGCCCGGGTCATTCTCTCCGCATTAAGTGCAGCATCCAATCCTACTTTATTGAGACGCTCTGCTGCAAGAGAGCGGTCGGACTCGGCTTTTGCTTCCATAGACTTGGTGATGGTGGCTTGGTTTTCCATTTGAAGCTGAACGGCCACTTGCTGCTGTTGCTGTGCTGCCTGTGCTTGTGCTGCCAGAAGCTCTTCGAGCTCTTTTTTGCCATGGAGGTTTGAGTTCTTGATGATGAGAGAAGGGGGGATTTCTATACCCATGCCTTTGAGAGCCATTAGTTGAATAAATTGCGACTCGCGTTGAGTATCCGTAAGAATACCTTCTTCGACCACAACGTCATAACGAGAAAAAGCCTTTGAATAGAATTCATTGGTAGGCTCCTTTTTAGTGATGAGTTTAATCTTCTCGGGAGTGTAGTTCTCTTGAATGAGCTTCAGCACTTTCTTCCCAAGCAATTTCTGAGACTCCCTGAGTCCGTCAAACAGGTCTTGGAGATTGATGAGCCCCGCAGACTGGCGCATTTTACTTAAGATGCCTGCCGTCTCAATCTTGTCGTTCTCTGCCATGCCAAAGAGCTCCGAGTTCACCCCTGCAATCTCCATGATGTCTTTTTCGAATTCTGCCTCTAATTGGAACATGCTGGCGGGGATTTCAGGAGCTTGGAGTCTCTGCACGTCTTGGATGTTAGATTCGGGCTTGAGCCAAACTACTTGCCCTTGACCAGTCTTATAGAGTGATGCTGGATTGGATACCGAGTTTGTCTTTGCTACCCAGCCGGAGTTTAGTTGGTTGTCGATGATATCAACCATTTTTGAGCGGCGTTTGTTCAGCTCTGTCTGAGGGTCCCTGACTATCCGTACCAGCGATTGTATCTTCCATGTATAGAGGTCGTAAGAAGGCTCGAATATTGCGAAGAATGGCACAAACGGATAGTCATTGAGGCCGAAAGGGTCTTGCCCATAATAAAGAAGCTCACCTTCGACGATAATCCCTAATTCTACTGAACGGACAGGCTTTCGGATGAGTTCGAGCTGAGGATAGAGCTGCTTGAACTGCTTGAGACGCTGCTTATCGCCTTTCCACTCATTTGTCTCCCCAGTGTCCATGTCTACGAGGACATCCTTCGTCTCCCAACGCGTCCTCCAATATTCAGTGTAATTCAATAGCTTCTGCATTCCCCATTGACGAGCGTAGGGCATGTAAGTGAACTTGTCATCGCGACTGCCCCAAGGAAGTCTCTCTATCACATCTACTTTCTCCGGGAGGAGAGAAGCTACCTCTGTCCTTGAGAGGAATTTGCGCCGAGCAACGAAAGAGCAGTCCGATAAGTCTTTCTTAGTGAGGAAAGGGTCGAGAATGACAGCGTTCCAGGCATCGTGATGAAAGCGTATGTCGCCAGAGACCGGGTCGCTTCTATAGTCGAGCCAGGGGGAAACGAATGACATACCTGTAGTGAGTGCTCCCTTAAAGGCCTCTGAGATGATTTCGTAGCCATCTCCATACTGCATGACGTATTGCATTGCATCTGTCTGAATCTCGGCAGTGAGCTCAGATGAGTTCTCAATAGGAGTGACAACTGTTGAAAGTCTGTTTTTTCGCTGGTAACCTTGCACGAGGTTAATAAGTCTTCGTATTTTGTTGTAAGTGAAAGAAGACCGTCTTTGGTTATTAAGGTATGATAATTCTTCCAGAGACCATTGATTTCCAAGGTAGTAGGATAAATCCTTATATGCCTCAGCATAATATGTATTCCACAGTGAGTAAGCTCGTTCGTAAGACTGCCCGAAATCTTGAATAATGTCTTGGTGAAACTCAAGTCTCGGGTCCGAAGCTATTTTCTTCTTGTAATCATGGACAAAATCTTTAGCATCTGAAGAGTAATCTGACATGGGGCTGGACATCTACTACCACTTTAGTGTTTTGCCCCATTGTAAACATTTATTTAGAAACTGAATAGAAATTAAATTTTAAGTGATTGTGCCTTTGAGAAGAAATTAAAGCTTTTTCTTGTTCTTTAATTCGCTGTTTTCGAACTGAGCCCAGTCTGAATGCATTTGCGTTACTTGATTAATGGGAGTCTTTGGAAATAGTTTGTGCACTGCAGGTTCTGAAGAAGAACTTTCAAATGACTCCCTAGGCTCTTCTTCCCCCATAAAGGGCGACAAAGAATCCACGGTTTCTGCGCCTTTAGAGAGAAATTCGTCAAAAGATTGGTAAATGGTCGAATTTAGCTTAGGCGAAGGCAGTGAATTTTCGTGAAATTCCTCTTTAACGGGGGCTTGTTTGCTCTCAAGCATATCTTTGTCTTCTATAGCCTGAATATCCTCTGCCATAGCAGATAGGTCATAAGCCTCATCGAAAGAATGCAAGTCGGGAGTTTGTGTTTCTGTAAAAGAGGTTGTGTATTGCCCCGAGAGAAAATTAGCTCTTGTTGTGTTAATCATGCTGAAGCTCCTTAAATGGTAAAGAAAATATTAAGAAAGCGTTTCTTATGAGTCAATAAAAATTAGACGATGGAAATTTCTGTAGCTTGCCTAATTCTATTTCCCGTGTGCCATATAGACTGGCCTACGAGATTGAGAAAGCAAAATCCTCCCATGCTCAGGGTAATGGCAAGGAGAGCCTTTAAAAGGATATTAGGGTAGCCTAATTTATCTGTTAAAGCTTCTTTAAGTGTTTTAGTCATAATTTCCTCCGTTAATTTATACTAACTCTGGCTCATTATGTGGATTTGGGTCTGGGGGGACTACAACGTGAGGGTGAGGTTCCATCCATGTTGGCGTTTCAATCGGTATATCAAAGACAAAAGCAAGTGGCATGATGACAAGTAAAAAGTGAATCATTTGAGTTTTCCTTTTTTAAGTAGAAACCATTCTCTAATTAACACAGATAAACAGCAATAAAAAGGAATTACTTGATAAATTAATTACTGCCACCGGGTGGCGTTACCCCTGGAGGCACTGGAATGCGTGGAACTGGGCCTGTGATAAGAGGAGTGGGAGAAATAGGGCTCATTGGAGAGCGAGGAACTGGACTAGGGGGAATCTGCACCGGGACCATGATAATTCTCCTTTAGGTCATTAAAAACGGCAGCCATTTCAACAAGAGCATCTCTGAACTCCTCTTCGTCTAATTTAAGCACCGTGACAGCTAAAGCAATCGCCGAGTTTATGAGAGAGGCAAAAGCGATGGAAGAGGGGATTTCTTCTCTGTCCAGGAAGTTGATGAGCTCTCTTGCCGTATTGACGACTCTTTTTTCGTTTCTACTGGTCATGCTTTTCCATAGATAATAAAGAGGGTCTTTTATCTACTTTTAATGCGGTTACAATGTAGAAATAATCATTTTCCAAACAAGAGAACACGTGTGAATAAGAGGGGAGTTTTTTATTTTCCATTACATTCACTAAAGAAAGGGCTTCTTTTTGTGCTTCAAGTGCATCTTCTTCAGACATGTTAAGCTCGCACTATGGGGTTAGGAAGGCCATTGAGACGAGGAGCTTGGTATGGCCAGTACATGTTGTAAGGGCCATAATAAGGAGGGATAGAGACAGCTACCATTCCTTTGCCTCCTGCTCCGCCAACGGCGCCTTGTGTTGCACTAAACGGCAGTGGCCAGGGAAAGGGTCTTGGCCTTGGAGGAATCTGCACAGAGACACGTCCGGCTCCTGAGAATGGACTGCCGTTGCCTCCGGCACTGGTTATTTGGCTTGGGGGGTTGACTGCTGGCATGTTTTACCACCTTCTCTGCTTCAAGGATGGCCTTGATTTCTTTGTAATAGAGCTCTTTAACGAACTTTGCTCTTTTTCTTTCAAGTATCTCATATAAACATTTTCCTGCATAACAAGTCCACGCCAGAATGACGCAGAGTAAGAGGAAAATACTAGCCACGAAGCCAGTAAAAATAACGTTGCAAAAATTACCTTCCCCATTGCTATTCATAAACTCCTTTAGTGGGCAGTTTTTCTTTCAAAAAAGAGGTTAAGTCCGAGCCGTCTTCGAATATTTCATCGCCGACGTGGTTGATTAGATTGCAGAGAGTGTCGAGGAAAATGTCCCTATGGCGAGGCTCCATCATGGAGTAGCAGCCGATAAACACCGTCAAGAGATAAGAAGAGGCAAAAGCGGGGTCTTTAGAGTAAATCTTCTGGAAGCATTCGGTAAAAGTGCGGGCGTTTTCGGTTTTATCGTTCATTTTTTATAGTTTTATTCCTTTCCATACTCCTTAAGTTCCTTCAGCAATTCCTTTTCTGCTTTATCCATCATTTCCTTCAATTCTGGAAATCTTGGATTTCCGGTATAGATAACCAGTTTTTCATACGGAACACTTCCAGGAGGGTAAGTATTTACAAGATACAAAACGAAATCCCAAGTCTTTAAACAAGAAACATCACGAATTTTTATAAAAGGTATAGTTTTATTCCTTTCCATACTCCTTAAAGTTGACTGTCCTACTAGACCTGGATATCTCTCAATAAATTCTGATATAGAAAGGTGTTGTTGGTCAGCAAAAAGGCCTTTCTGCTCTATCGAAATTTTTTCATAAGAACCCGATAACAGGCGAATCATTTTTTGTTTTAACTTTTCTGAAATTCCGTTTATTTTCACTCGAACCTCGGGTGGTATCTGTTATACAGGCGTTCTGCTTCCGCATCCGTTATCCCGCCTTTGTCTTCATCTATATGAGCCTTAATGGCTAATGCCATATAGCGGAATGAATCGGCCCCGTGCGAGTACTGGTCGTGGCAAGGTCTACTTTTATATATTTGGAAATCTACGTCAAACTCTTTTCTATAATTTTCAAGACACTTAACTAATCTTGAGCAGTTCTTGGTGTCAATCCAAACACGGTGGAAGATACTTCGGACAGCTTCAATGCCGTCTTCAAGCTTTGTTCTAAGTGTATTAAGAGTGATAAGGGGGATTCCGAGTTGGGCGGCCCGTTCTTTTGTTGAAAGTCCGACAGCAAATTGGTGAGATTCAATATCGTGCGGCCCGAAATACTTGTCGTAGACGTAGGGTTTTTTCTTGATGACATCGGCATAGTGCGCAAAACCTTCTCCGCTATGCTCATAGTAGTCGATAACATGGATTTCCTGGCCGATACATTGGAACCAAATGACAGCACAGGCGTCCAAGATTCCCGGGTCGAAGACCACATTAACCCTACAGTCCTTATCCCAAGGAATAGCATGCTCCGCGCTGATTCTACCTTCAAAACGCGCTTCTCTAATCCACTTTGCATAAAAACTCCCATCAACTGAACTCTCAAAGGCTTCATCAGCGGTACTAGGGAATTCACGCATCATGTCGTCTTTTTGAGTCAGCAGTTTCTTGTAATACCAATTCTTTTGCTCTTGAGAAAGGTCAATCCCCTTTGCCTCTAAGTCAAGGAAATAGTTATCTATCTCTTGAGGAATAACGATGTCCTCTTCTATTCTATACTCCGGACATTCAAACCAAGGAAAAAAATGGAACCTGTAGTCGAGAGGCGTGAGTTTCTTATTCGCTATCTTATCTGCCTCGGCCAGCTTGCAGAGGTCATAGAAGTGGCCCTCCTTCCCTTCGGCTGTGCTCTCGATGAAGACATATTGGCGGCTGCCGAGGGTATTCAGAGAGCCAGAGATAATCTCACGAGCCTTGTCGGGGAAGTGGGAGCAGATTTTTCCAAACTCACTGATGTGGAGATATTGCAGTGTGCTTCCTCTCATGGACGTGCCTACTCTGAGGCTGGAATGGTTATTAAAGACAAGCTCTCGAGCGCTGTCGACAGTCGCTGTTCTGAGGGTCTTGATGCAATCCGGCAACTGGTCGTAAGCGAACTTCACGCGCTTAAACATGTGCTCCGCGTCTTCTCTTGTATGTGCGATGATGCCGGCGGAGGTGTTAGCGTAGAAAAGGCAGCGGTCAAGAAAAAAAATGCCAACAAAGGTCGACATGCCCATTTGCCGAGCCTTGAGGACGATGTTTAGAAACCACATTTCCTTATAGAGTTTTTGCTGAGGCCAGTTAAAGCGAAAGTCCGTCTGGCGCCCCTCTTTATCCACGATTTTGTAAAGATTATTGAGCCTCCAAAGCGGGTCTTCGAGATGCTTGGCAATAAGCTCCATCTGCTTTTGCTTTTGCTTTTCAACCCAGCCTATCTTAGCCATCTCACTTCCAACGATTTAAGAGAATCATCACTCCACCAACCAGGGCTGCGGAAAGGGCTATTGAGATAAGCGAACTGACGACTAAAAAAGTAGCGCTAGTCTCCACAGTCACCAGCCTCACCAATTTCGAAGATTTGGGCGTCTTTTTGCTCTTGAGGAGGGCAAGTACATTGCTGCTCTATCTCCCTGAATTCGGGGTAGTAACTCTTGTAGGGAGTGCCGCAAATTTCACATTTCACTTTAAACCGCCTTTTCCGGCCTCCATTGGCAAGCAGGACACTCCCCGTCCAAACAAGCTCCCTGGAGCCACTCTCCACACGTCTCGCAGTAATAAGCCTCAAATCGCCTGTTAAGCCTCTGTCTCGAAGAGAGGTCGCAATTTACACACCTACGGAAGAAACTCATGGGTGTTTGCCAGGGCTTATGAAATTGAAGTGGAATCATCTTCCACTCCTGAAAGACTTTCTGTATTCGTTTCTGAAAAAGAGGCATAAGTCCCCGAGCCTCCCGATTGCTTCGGACTCAAGAGGGCCTTGCATTTGCACCACAATGCTGCACATCTTGTCGATACACCGGTCCAGCTTTTTTAACTTCGTAAAAAAGTCCCGGTCCAGCTGCTTTATCACCTTCTCGTACATGATTTCTTCTGCGTCCAGCATTCAGGCTCCAAAGTAAACTCTTTCTTAGAAATATACCCCCTTGCATTTTCTGTCCATGGTTAAGTATACTCTTTGGCATGATTGTGGATATAATTTCGGACCCACATGGGTTTTACCCAGCTCTTGAGGGAGGAGACTTACTCATTATCGCTGGAGACTTGACGGCGAGAGACGATTTTCAGGAATGGAAAACATTTTTTAAATGGATTGCCACTTTGACTTATAAAAAAAAGATTGTAATTTGCGGCAATCACGATAGATTCATGGAATATAATCCTGGTTTCATGTTTGATGAAAAGGATTCGTTTGAATATCTCTGCGATTCGGGTACTGAGTTTCAGGGACTTAAGATATACGGTTCACCGTGGACGAAGTCCTTTGCGGGGGAAAACCCGAAATGCTTGGCGTTTACTTGCGAGACTGAAGAGGAACTGGCTGACCATTGGAAGTGTATCCCAGAGGATACAGATATTCTAGTGACGCATTCGCCGCCATTTACCATTAGAGATGGAAGAAATCCAAATCAAAATCTGGGTTCAAGATCTTTAATGAAAAGGATTTCCAGAATTAATTTGAAATTACACGTTTTTGGCCATATACATGAAGGCTATGGCATAATGGATCTGCAATGGTTAAAATTGAAAAATGGACTTAAAGGGGGCTTGTATGTCAACGCCTCCCACGTCAATGAGTACTACGAGCCGGTTAACCCCCCAATACGGGTGGTCTTGTGACGGAGTCGGATGACCTCGAACTTTTTCCGTGGGAGCTTGTAAAAGAAATCACCTTCAAGAAGGAGAAGTTTGCTCTTGAGGTTATACTCAAGTCTGGAGATAGCCTAACAGCCAAAGCCAAAAGCCAAGAGGGTCAAGACGAGTTCATCCGCGAAGTCATGCTCCATTTAGACCACGACCGAGTCCACTTCGAGTGACCCCCTCTCTTCCCTTCGGGGGTACTAATAAGACTAGAGTATAGTACTTATAAGCTTATAGTTATATATCTAGCTAAGTATATATAATATTATATTAATATATATAGCCCCCCTACCCCCCAAACTCCTGAAAAAGGGGGTCCGAGCCCGAGTCCTTGTTCCCTATTTTTCCCCCTATTAGATATCATTACCCCCATTTATCTTTACCCATTAATTCTACGTTTGCTGTTCTTTGGCGCCTTCTGGCGCAGTGCTGTCCTCGGCATCGCAGCCTCGGCACCACTCTCGCTCGCTCTACTCGCTTTTACCAAGGCCATGGCTCTAACCGCCACCAAGCACCCCTCGTTTTTGGTCAAAACTCGGAGTTACTTGCGGCAACCCCTAACGCTGAAGGGCTTAGGAGAGAGAAATTGCCCAGCAGTGTAGGAGAGGTGTATCCCTGAGATTAGGTAAAAGACAGAGGCTCAAGGACTTACGGTAACAGAAGAAGGGAAAGGTGCTCTTGAGGAGTATGTGCCCCCTCAGTGTACTAAGGAAGAGCCAGTCTTTGTATGGTGTTTAGTATTAAAGGCTTGCAGAGGAATTGGCAAGAAGAGCCACAGGTAAGGGTTGTACTCCCTTAAGCTATGTTACTGAGAGAGAGGGGGTTGCGATTTTACGGAAAAAATAAAAAATATTTTTGGGGAGGGGGGCCTGCTCTATAAAACACACCCCACTCTTCTCCCACCAGGACCCTGCCCCCCTCGAACCGCACCCACCCTAAATATTTTACTTGATAGCACAGCCATTCCCCTTCTCTTCCCTCTATGCTCTACACTATAGCTATACTTACTATAACATTAGTACTCAACTACTTACACTATTCACATATCTCTATTACATTCATGCTTAGTTATTTAGAGGTTAGACGTAAAGCAGCTCGCTTGTCTGCACAGCTCACCGCTTCACTCTAACGCTTCTTGCTCTTGATAGGCTCGACTTCTATAGGCTGGTTGTCTAGACTAAGAGGTTCTTGCTTGGTGTCGTTAATCTTGCCTAGAATGACGGCGAGGGGGTTGGCGTTGTCGCCTGCTACTTCGCTTTTTTCCTTCCAGCCGTGTTTATTTGAGAGGACAAACTTAATGAAATTGCCGTCGCCTTTACGGGTGGTTGCTAGATGAACAAGGCGGTTTTCTTGCAATAATTTAGCTCGTGCGTAAACCTTTTCAAAGAAAGGGAGCCTGTCACACCACTCCAAAACAGTCGCCGGGCCAATTCTTCTCTCTGCTAACCAATTCCCAATATAGTAGTTATCTTCGTTCTTAAGCCATTTCTCAAGGCTCTCTGCTTCCTTAGCAATTTTCTCTACGGTCCAATATTTAGGCTTCCCCCCGTAGTCCGCTGGTTCAACTGTGATTGCGCTGTTTTCTTCCCCGTCTTCGTTAGTTTTAGTTAGTTCGCTTTCGGTGTTCGTTAATTCACTCACAATATCTCCCCATAAACTCTTTGTTTTATCTCTACAGGCTCAGGGTATTAGAAGAAAAGAATCTTTACTACTTGTTTTATTCGGTACATTTTTGTATTATGGTTCTCATTAATCAACAACATAACCAAAAACAATGAGGATTGCCATGAACACAACAACAAAGAAACAATATTCGCCTTGGGGAAGAGTACAGAGCAAAGAAGTTATAACGCCTTGGCTCTACAGCGTAGCAACCTCCTCACATGGAGGTCTTAAACTAAACCGCGAATACAACGCAAAGATACCTGCAATTTTTAGAAAGAAGGGCGGATGGTACGAAGAAGATTGCGCCCTTGAGATAGTAGTTTTATTTTTACACGCTCAAATTGAAAAAGACGGTTGCGGTTCAGTTTGGTTTACCAACGACCTAGAAAGAGCTAAACAAACCGTTAAAGAATATTATCCATACGAATACGAAGAACACTTCAATGTTGTTTTGCAAAGGGGCGAGTCGCGTATAAAAGATGAAGACGCTTTCAAGGAAGCCAACAAACATAATTTCTTCGCATTTTGCAACCAGGGTATGCAAAACAATGTAAAATCTCATCTTCGTTGCTCGGCAACCGGGGAAGAGATTTGCGTAATGGTTGCTAATCACATCCACGAAGCGCACGAAACTCCATATGGAGCCGTTTATACTCAAGAAGAAGTTTTGAACCTAAGAAAAGCAACCATTTAACCCTTCTATTTGCCGGCGCTTCACTCGCCGGTATCTACAAGAGTTAAACAAACACAAAACAAGGATGAAAATTATGAGCTCACACATGTTAACAGACGAACAATACCAAGAGATTGCCGATTGGTTATTTACCGAATCTGTTTTAAAAAACGGAGACCATTGGAGAAGTATTCGAAACTTTTTAGGCTATGAATACACCGATGAAAAACACTATTCAGCAAGTGAAGGCGAGATAAAAGAGGCCGTAAAATTTACGGTAAGAAACTACTACAACTTGAACCGTCTTGCTCAATGTACGAGATACGGCGAAATATACGACCGAAACGACAAAACAGAGTTTACGCCGAAATCTTTATTTCAAAATAAGGAAAACGCTGTTATACGCCTTCTAAAATCGCTTCATTACCAGTGCGCAGAATACCTTACCAGCGATACCGCTTTGCATAAGACTCTTAAAGTGTTCATCGGCGAGCTATGTGAGAATCTTTTTAAGAGAAACGAGGTATAGCATGTTTATCCCCGTTTGGATTATCATAGCATTTTTTCTAATCTCCGTGGTTGAATAGCCTGAAACCCAAAACCGTTTGAAAATTGCTTTTTAAAATCCCCGCCAAGGCCATTTAAAGCCCCTAGAATCGTTTATCCAGGGGTAACTAATACCAACGTAGCCTAGAAGGGTATCTCGCTACTACGGGGCAAATTAGAGGCCTCCTTGGTCATTTGCATAGACGATAGTAGCTGTGTAATTGAGGCTAATTCCTTGGCGATTGCCTTGAGGTTGAAGCTAATCCAGTGGAGCGACTCTGCCGGTTCTTGGAAATTGCGAGGGTTGTTGCCTCCTTGAAAGGGGCGGTTGTAGTCTTGGCTCATGCAGCTCCTTCGTCGGGTGTCGTCGGCGTAGCCGTTTGTGGTTGAGGCGATTGCTCGCGGATGGTCGCAAGGACTTGAGCGAGGTTAACATAGACTTCTCGGTTTTGCGAGTCTGTAACCATCACTACGGGGGCCTCTCTAGAGTATTGCACGGCTTGTTTGAGGCGGGTGTCTTGTTCGTCGTCCATTAAGTCTACCGTAACGGTTTTTTCATTGGCGAAAATGAATATATAGCGCATGGTTTAAGCTCCTTTTTTCTTTTTAGGGATTTTAGCGCCGGATTTGCGGGCGGTATTGAGGGCGATTGCAACGGCTTGTTTTTGAGGCTTGCCGGCCTCAATTTCTGTCTTAATGTTTTCGCTTATTGCTTGTTGGCTTTTTCCTTTAACTAGAGGCATAAATATATTTTCCTTTCTTATAAACACGTTAATACTTCGAATTGGAGGCTCTACCCACTTAAAAGAGTCTGAAATACCGTCACAGGCTTCAAAAAAACGGAGGTCGTTGTCTGTCAGTATAATCTCGAAAAAGAGCTCATCGTCGAGCGATTCATAAATTATGCGCATTCTGGGCCGCCTATTGGCTGGAGCTGCTCGAGGGGGATAATTTTAATTACTGTTCGGGGGCGGTCGTCGTAGCGCTTACGGATTATGCAGTCTGTCACTTGTGAATCGTCGTAGTACACTAACTTCTTGAGTGCGTTTGTAACGAGATAGGCGAGATTGTCGAAGTCAGGCTTTTTGGTCGGCAAAATCACGCCGTTGAGCATTTGAGTGCGCTTGGCCTTGGAAGTGCTTTCGGGAATGGGCATATAGAAAAAAAGGTGCATCTCTATAGCGCAAGTGAGAGGGGTTGCCGGGGCGTAAGGCTTTATTTGCCAAATGAGGGTGTCAGCGTCTTTTTTGGAGGGGTTGTAGGCAATCCCCGTTTTGCGGATGAATTTTGTTTGCTTTTGGGGGATTGGAGGGCCGAAAATCTCGTATAATAACATGCATCTCTGAAGTAATGGGCTTTTTCAGAGACATAAATTCTTTTGCATTAATTTAAAAGTAATTTATTTACACCACTCCAAATTTAACTAATTTCTCTTTTTCTTCTTCATATAAAGAGACTAGCGCCTCTCGGGCAATAACCCATGCTCTACCATATTTCATGGCTCGGAGCTTGCCTATCCTTAAGAGGTAATAGACGTGGTGAACCGGGTAGGGGATTTTGAGCATTTCGCTCAAGACTTTTGAGGCCTGGACAACGCTCCAGCGGTTTTGCTCTATGTCAAAGAGCCTGAGTCCATTGACTACGCGCTTTTCCCGGCTGTATTTGTTCTTGCGATATTCGTCGATGTCGGCCGCGGTGATTTTCCAGCACCATTTACCTTTCACAAGCACCTTCTCCGCTTTGAGTTGCCCCAATTTAATCGCCTTGTAAATCGCTTGCCTGCCCGTTCTCGCATATTTAGCCGCCTCTTTGAGAGAAACGAAGCTTTCTTTCTCGTGCATCTTCACCCCGTAAGTCTTTTACCGTAACATCTCCGCTTGTCAAGCGTTCTATCATCTCCGCTTTTTTTTGAGTAGGTCTCCGAGTTCCCATAATGTATTTATCAAGACCGGAACGACAAATGCCAAGAAAATCGGCAAGTTTCTGCCGACTCATTCCCGTTTTCTCTAAATAAGCAAATAAATCCATAAGATTCTACTTTTTTGTCTTGAGTTTAATCTAACCTGTGATATAAGATAAAGAGAAAAAATAAAGAAAAAGGTGAAAGTTGATAGAACATAACGGGAAAATGTACGCTAGAGTGTCAGAGGTTCTCCAACCATTGGTCGATTTCGGAGGTGCAGACCCTGAAGTTGTAGCTAAAAAAGCTACAGTGGGCACTAATGTTCATGAGGCTATCAACGAGGAGCTCGGAGGTGGTTTTCCAGTTCTCGGAGCTAAGGAGCGCGGCTATTTCAAGAGCTGGCAGAAGTGGAACAGCATATTGAAGCCGGCATTTCTTGAAACGGAAATGCGTTATTACGACGACAAGCTCAGACTCACTGGCTGTATCGATGGGCTCATCCAGCTGCAAGGTGAAAAAGAAGCTACTCTCATCGATTATAAAACCAGCGTCCAAGAATCTCCAATTGTGTGGCCAATGCAAGCTCACCTCTATCACCATTTGTTGATAAATGCGGGCAAAGAGATAGCCCCCAAGTTCATCTTTCTAAAGCTGGATAGGTATAGTGAACTTCCAAAGGCGTTTGTCTATAAGTTCGACGTTAATTTAATGGGGAAATGTCTTCAAGCGGTAAAAGAGTTCTGGAGAAAACAAAAACAATAAAAAACCCCGGGAAATTTACAAAACCCGGGGCAAACAATGAACGAATAAAAATTAACCAAAAATAGGTGCAAAAATGAATGCTAGTACTAACAATTTCAACATAACCGAATTGCAAAAATATTTAAACAATATTTTCGAGATAGAGAGTAAAATGCGGGTAAAAGACCTCAGAATTTCTCTGCTTGAGTTTGAAGTGGCTTTGCAAAAACAGCTGCTCGCTTCTTTTAAAAAACATGTAAACTTCTCATTAGAAAAGGTGAAACTATGAGCATCCAAACACAAGAAAAAGAGCTCACTTTAGAACAAGCTGCTGTGGATTTGAAAGGGCGGCTTGGGGAAATCGTCTTGATAGCTAATAATTTGGTGGTAAAAGACGAGGTTTCTTTCAAGAAGATAACGGCGCTTTACTCGGAGTCTAAAGATTGGGAAAAGCAAATTGAGTTTATCCGCAAACAGGCCAACCAGCCAGACCAAGAGCGTATAAACGCAAGAAATGACAAGGCAAAAGAGCTGCTTACCCCTCTTAAGCAAATTCAAGAAATCGCAAAGAAAAAGACTGCTGGCTACCAAGAGATGCTTGAGGAAGTGAAGAGGCAAGAGGAAGCCAAGATAAAAGAGGCGGTTGACCTTCTTGGCCTCGAGGATATGCCCTATTTGCCGCCCATGATTCAAACTCAGAGGTCGGCATCTGCTGTAGCGTATACCAAACAAGTGAAGCGCTTTAAAGTCGAGGACTTGAGCAAAGTGCCGCTGCAATTCCTTCAATTGAACGAAGAGGCTGTAGAGCAGGCGATTAAGCTGGGACAAACAGAGATTCCCGGAGTTTTAATTTGGGAAGAGAAGGTAACGCAACTGAGGACGAGATGAAAAACTATAATGAAAGCTTTATTAAGCATTTTTTAACATTAGTGACCTTTATAATTTGCACTGTAATTATTTCAAATTCAATCCCAACTATTCCTGAAAAAATAGAATTCAGAATTGGTGGTAAACATGATTCAAATATCTACATACAACATAAACATAAAGGAGGAATTGGACAGCATGATGGCTTTTAAAAACCCCTCCGTAAACTGGAGTAAACGGAGGGTAGAGGAATAACTATGAATTTAGCAAAAAGTGGCTGAAATCTTAGGAATTAAAGCCAACTTAAAAATAAGATTTACCAACAATAACAACAAGGAAAATAACATGAGTAACTTAACAAAGTATCAACAACAAGAAGAGGATATTAAGGTTTTGAGAACAATGGCGGCTATCGCCCTTCGTTCTGAGAAATATAAAGACTTCAACGAGTCGACTATCCTCAACATTTTCATGACTGCAAGAGCTCTTGGAGTCAATCCGATGCACGCCTTAAATGGTGGCTTCAACATCATCAATGGCAAGATAAACATGTCGGCGCATTTTATGAGCGCCTTGGCAAGACGTGCCGGCCATAGCCTGAAGATAATTGAGAACACCGAAGCGAAATGCGTGATTATCGGCAAACGCAAAGACAATGAGGACTCTCTAAAGTACGAAAT
>Ga0187890_10001292_pt1 | contig 18142 bp, 20 predicted proteins | sample June2016WEW_21_1_FD_133005 | JGI IMG/M metagenome (GOLD analysis project Ga0187890, IMG submission 133005) | Peatland microbial communities from SPRUCE experiment site at the Marcell Experimental Forest, Minnesota, USA - June2016WEW_21_10 | ecosystem: Environmental > Terrestrial > Soil >... | reverse complement strand
CCTTAGCGAGCGATATGGAACAACAAGTCAGGAAAAAAGTTGACGTGGTGGAAAGCGTGCTAACGGACTTCTGCCTACAGCTACTTCCTTTCTTTTCAAGCCGTATGCACGTGAGATAGAGCGGGCCGATGAGATAACCGCGTCGGGCGGGTGGGCCACATCTGTGTGAGGAGTGTTGTTTTGGTAGTCCCCGGGTGCCCCACCTTTCGCGGTTTTCGAAAGGTGGGATTCCACAGCCGCATCTATCTTGAGTTTGTGGGTTTGTTTGTCGCAGACAACCAAAAGCCCCGCTGGTCAGACGGGGCTCGGCAAAATGCCAGTAGGTACGCTACCTTTCAAGCAACTCCATTATAGCAAACCCAAGCAAGTCGAGAAGCCGTGCGGAGGACGACGGACTCGAACCGTAATGGCTGACCTAGCCACTCGACTGCTTGAAAGGCAGCGTCCAGTACCCACTGGCAACGTCCTCCAGACGCAACCTCTTCGCCATCAGTATCTTCGTCGCTTCGGCCCGTTGCAATCCCACGAAAGTAGCCACTCCAAAAGGAGAATCCGCAGGTGACCAAGGTTCTACAAGGCCACGTTTCGCGGTTTTCGAAACGTAGAATTTCGTGCAATAAACCAAAAGCCCCGCGGCGTGCGCACCGTCCCAAAACCCTTGACACTTCGCGGATTGCGAACTATTATATTCGCATAATGCGAACTGAGGATTTCCCGTGCACGTAATCAGCCGCAAGAAACTGAAAGAAGCGGCGCTGCGGCACTCAGAAATCGAACCTGCACTGGATGCCTGGTTTCGTATCGCCAAAAAATCACTTTGGCAAAATCTGTCCGATGTACGCAAGACCTTCGCCAGCGCTGATGCCGTCGAGAAATGGACTGTCTTCAACATAAAGGGCAACAAGTACCGGCTGATTACTGAGATCAACTATCGCTTCCGGCGAATCTACATCCGCCAGGTGCTGACGCACGCTGAATACGACCAGGAGAAATGGAAACGATGAGCACCGCCACCGCTCCGCCTCAATACGCCGCCCTGCTGGCCCGAACCCTGCCCGCCGTCATCCATAGCGAGAAGGAAAACGAGCGTTGCATTGCCATGCTTGAAAGACTGGACCGCAAAGCCGAGAAGCTCACCGCAGCCGAACGGCGTCTGGCGGAACTGCTCACCGTCCTCGTCGAGGATTTCGAGGAAGAAGCCTACGCCCTCAAGCCGGCGCGTCCGGTCGAAGTCCTGCGCGAACTGATCGAGTCGAATGGGCTCAAGCAAAAAGATCTGCTCGATATCTTCGGCACTCCCAGTATTGCGTCCGAGGTGCTGCGCGAGAAGCGCGGCCTGACCGTCGAGCACATCCGCAAACTAAGCCGCCGTTTCCACGTCTCGCCCGAAGTGTTCTTTTGAGGCGACTCAGATCCGAAGCCGTATTCGTGGGTCCGGCATCTTCATGGGAACGGACCAGTGACCTTCGCGATTTCCGAAGCCTGATCCCAGGCGGATGGACCCGTCCGATTGCATCCACCGCAAGCAAGAATCACCACCAGCCGTCGTATAAAATCAGCTCGCACCGTTTTTTGGCCATCGACGACCGACTAACGACCAACCACGCCCATGAGAATCGGTGTTCTAGCCCTCCAAGGCGATTTCGACGCGCACCGCCGCCGTCTCGAAGAACTCGGCGCCGAAGTTGTGCTCGTGAAAAAGTCCGAGCAGTTGAACGACATCGACGGCCTGGTCATCCCCGGCGGCGAGTCCGGCACATTTCTCAAACTGCTCGGCGAAGACGGATTCGCCAAGCTGAAAGATTTCGCCCTCACCAAGCCAACCTTCGGCACGTGCGCCGGTTGCATCCTGCTGGCGAAAGAAGTAGAGAATCCGCCGCAAGCCGGACTCGGCGCGCTCGACATCACCGTGCGCCGCAACGCCTACGGACGCCAGATCGACAGCTCCATCCGCGAAGGAAGATTTCTAAACGATCCTGTCGAAATGGTCTTCATCCGCGCGCCCAAGATCGAGCGCATGGGCAAAGGCGTGGAAGTGATCGCAACTGAAGGGAAAGACGCAGTGCTGGTGCGCCAAGGCAAGACCCTGGCGGCAACCTTCCATCCAGAGCTGAGCGACGACCGCCGTATTCACCAATATTTTCTGGATGTGGTCGCGGCGAAATAATAGCTTCGAGAGCGGCTTGCGCCGCAGTTGCCAACTTCAAGCAGCAGCGCGGGACTGATTCCATTGCCCCGAAGCGGCCGAGAGCATCATTCCCGGTTCGAGCACGAAGTTAATCAAGATGTGCGAAACGATGCAGGGTGCCAGGCTCCGTCCGCCGACGATATAAACCACTGCCCAGGCGCCCCCGATCAGAGAAGTCGCGATTGTCGCCGTAACCGCCGGACGAATATTCCTCGCGAAAAGACCCCAGATGCCATGCGCGACTCCGAAGACCACGGCGGAGAGAACGATTTGGCTGAAAACACTCCAGCCGCGGTGGGCGGCGAGATCCATGATGAAGCGCCGGAAGAACCCCTCCTCAAAAGTGCCCGCAACGATGGCCATGACTACGGCAACGACCTTGAGCGCGGACAAACGGTTGGCCGTCCAAATCTGCGGGTTCCGGCGAAGCGTGCCTGCCGCAAACGCGATAGCGACCAGAACAGCGAGGAGCCAGCTCACGAGGTTGCCGCGAGGTCCCGAATGGAAACCAAGATTCTCAAGAAACCAGATGGGTTGTCCCGAGAGCACGGCGGCGAGCGGCGCTCCCTCGCAAACAATTACCCCCAAAAGGAATGACCAGGCGATGCGCGCCGATTTCTTAGACACCTCCACGGAGCCGATCCCCCAGGAACAAGAAAGTAGTGGAAATACTAACAGGTTGGCGGGTGGGCGCTGACAAGCATGGAAGACGAGCGAAGCCGAATGGTCTCGATGAGAAGAGCTATTCGCCCTTGCGACGACGAATCAAAGTGGCTAAGCCAACCAGCCCGCCCCCAAGCAGAAGAAGCACTCCGGGTTCCGGAACGGTCGCGGATTGGACGACAGTCGGCACAGCCAGAGCACTGCCACCCAAAATCAGGATCAGAAGACCGCTAAAACTCAGGTTTCGCACGGGATGAATACTCCTTTATGGTTCTAACCTGTTCGCAGTAGCCAGTCGCAAGTGGCCTTCCAAATCAGTGCCTTTGACGATCCATTCACAATGACCGTTTTGTGGGCAATTCTATCGGCCTCCAGGGGTGTCTCCACACTATCGGCGGTCCACTGCCCTTCGGTGTGTGCATTGTCTTGCATATGTTTCCCCTTTTAGTCCATTTGGCGTACGGGGTGCTCGTTTCGGACCGATCCGGTATGCTGTGAAATTCCGATCTCATCCCCATGGAACCTGCTCCCGAACTTGAAGTTAGTAAGGTATCGTTGGCTTCTTACTTCCGCCTGCTGCGGGGCAATCCGAATTTTCGCCGCTTGTGGGGAGCGCAAGTCGTCAGCGAAATCGGCGACTGGTTTTACACCCTGGCGATCTACAACCTACTGCTGCAACTCACTGGACGCGCAGGGTCGGTCGCCTTGGCGCTGGTCCTCCAGGTTCTGCCTCAGACGCTGATCGGCCCGACTGCCGGAGTCGTCAACGACCGACTCCGCCGCAAGCACGTCATGATTGCATCCGATATCGGACGCATGTTGATCGTGCTCTGCATGCTGCTGATTCGCTCGAAAGAAAGAGTGTGGCTTGTCTATCCGCTGCTCATGGCGGAAACCTTGCTGGTCGCTTTCTTTGAGCCGGCGCGCAATGCCGTGATCCCCAACATCGTGAAGACCGAGGATGTTGTCGTGGCAAACACGCTCTCCTCGACCACCTGGAGCGTCAACCTCATGGTCGGCGCGACCCTCGGAGGCGTCGTCGCCGCGGTGCTCGGCCGCGACGCCGTCTTCCTGCTGAATGCTCTCTCGTTTGTGGTTTCCGCCGCGCTGATTGCCCGTATGCGCTTTGCCGAGCCTCATGCCGATGGCGGCCATCCCTTTCGCGCGCGCGAGTTAGTCGATTTTTCCCCGATTCTCGCCGGGATCCGCTACATACGCGCCCATGCTCGTTTGCGAGCGACCGTTCTCTTGAAGTTCGGAAACCTGATCATCGGCCCCGGCTGGGTGCTCTTCACCGTGATGGGACAAAACGAATTCGCCGTCCGCTGGCATGGCATGTCGCCCGAACGCGGAGCGTTTCTCGGCATGAGTGTGCTGCTGGGAGCCCGCGGACTGGGCGCGCTACTCGGGCCGCTTCTGACCGCTTCATGGGCAGGGCACTGGAAGCATCGCCTGGAAGTGGCAATCTTCTGGGGATACATGGCCGCATTCGCAGGCTACACGTTGATCGGCGTGTCGGGCCATCTCTGGCAGGCGTGCCTGTGCGTCGCGCTCGCGCATTTTGGCAGTTCGATCGTATGGGTATTTTCGACGACGCTGCTACAGATGCAAAGCGACGACAAGTTTCGCGGACGCGTCTTCGCCGCCGACCTCGGCCTCTGCATGTTCACGATTGCCGCCGGGGCGTATCTGGCGGGTCGTTTTGTGGATTGGGGCTTCGCCGCGCGTAACGTAGCCAGCGTCGCCGGCATGTTGATGCTGATTCCTGCCGTGTGGTGGGGGCTGTCGGTTCACGAGAGCGCGGACACAAGGCGGTACAATGAACAACCTGATTAAGGACGCAGGATTTGCTTTCCAATCTGTGGTGCCACCCGCAAGAAGTCCGGGATGTTGAAGGTGTAGATCCGGTCGCAGCGCGCTTTCTCCGCGCAGCGCACGTGCAACGCATCGTAGATAATGCCGCCCCGCAATCCTGAATTCGCTGCTGCCTGTAATGTTGCCAGGTAATCCGCTTGGTCCAGACACACAACTTCGCAGCGGCCCACAATCGTCTCTGCAACGATGCGGTAAGCCTCAGTGGGGTGAAACATGGGGGTGATTGGGAGACGGGTCAGCGTGGCAAAAGTCTCCGCCAACCCGTGCGCCGACACAAACCCTTGGTGATCGTCGGCAGTCATTTGCTGGAAAATCGCATAGGCCGGTTGGTGATGGGGATGGTGTGCAACTGCGAGCGACACCAGGACGGAGGTATCAAAATACAGCCTCACCGCATCAATCCGTTACATGTCACTCGTTACTCCATGCCGCCCAAATGCTGGATGCGTTCTTCCCGGTCCTCGCCGATCGCTTTCACAATGTCGAGGTCTCCTTGTGGAACGCCTTGGTGCACGAGAATACCGCCAACTTCCACTAGATTCGGGCCGCTCTTCGCCGGACGGAGCGCAAACTCCCCCGCGCTTTCGGTGATCTCCAACTCAGTCCCCGGCCGCAGTCCGTAGCGGGCACGAAGCGGCTTGGGGAGTACGACGCGCCCAAGTTTGTCGAGTTTGAGTCTCATGATGTAAGTATGGCACATTACAATGGCAATGGCAAATGGAATTGGCAAAACCTGGGAATTGAGTACTAATGGCAATAGATACAATTGGATACACGATGCTAGCTTAGTTGGTCGATCTTCGCTGCCAGAATAAAATCCGACTCGGTCAGGCCATCCACAGCGTGGGTCCAGAGAGTGATTTCGACCTTGCCCCATCCCAGCAGGATGTCGGGATGATGCCCCTGCTCCTCGGCCAGCGCGCCCACCCGGTTCACGAACGCCAGTGCCGACTTGAAATCGGGAAATTTGTAGCTGCGCACGATGTGATGCTGTTCGACGATATTCCAGTGCGCCGGCTCCGCCAGTTGACGATGAACGTCGGCGAGCTCTTTCCCTTTCAGCGGAGGCACACCGCCGCGGCAGGGAACGCAGGTTCGGCTTGCAAGGGTCGATGTGCTCAATGCGCTCCCTTAGAACGGAATATCCTCATCCGTGATCGGAGAACTGCCCGCCGGCACGTGCTCCGGCTCCGGCGCGCTCTGGTCGAAGTTGTTGCCGCCCGCCGAGGACGAGGACGACGATCCGCGCGAACTGCCGGCGTAGTCGCCACCGCCACCACCACCACCCTCGCCGCGTCCGCCAAGCAGGACGAGATCGTTGGCCACGACCTCAGTCATGTATTTCTTCTGCCCAGTCTGCTTGTCGTCCCAGGATCGCGTTTGCAAGCGGCCTTCGATATAGACCTTGCCGCCTTTTTTCAGATACTCACCTGCAATTTCCGCCAGGCGCTGCCAGAGCACCACGTTGTGCCATTCGGTGCGGTCCTGCCACTGGCCGTCCTTTCCCTTGAAGCGCTCGTTGGTAGCCAGAGTGATCTTCGCAACCGGCGTGCCCTGCGGCGTGTGCTTCACTTCGGGATCCTTGCCAAGGTTTCCAATCAGGATGACTTTGTTTACGCTTTTCATCAGTGCGGGCTCCTTTGCGGATGCTGACTTTCGAGACGCTCACTATATCAGAAGCGGGCGCCCCCAAGTCGGTGTCGCCCGTACAAGCAATTTGTGATGAATCGGACGGGCGGGGCCAGCAGCGGACGTGTTCGATTCGATTTCTAGGCAAACATCTGAAACAGCATTAGATAAACGATCACGCCCGTGACCGATACGTAAAGCCAAATTGGGAACGTCCAGCGCGCGATGGCTCGATGCCGGTCAAATTGTCCGCGCAATCCGCGGGTGAGCGTGATCAGCACCAGCGGAACCACAACGATTGCCAGAATCGTGTGCGAGGTCAAGATGGTCAAGTAGAGAGCCCGCACCCATCCCGTCCCGCGGAAATACACGATGCCGCCATGCCCGGGCCAGTGATAGTACAGATACGAAACCAGGAACAGTGAAGAGGTGACAAAGGCCGCGACCATCGCCGCGCGGTGAGCCGTCACTTTGCCGCGCGCGATGAAGGCGCGCCCGGTGACCAGCAGCACCGCGCTGCATCCGTTGAGTGTCGCATTGATCTTGGGAAAAATTGAGTAATCGGTCATGGGGAAGTATAGTTGTACGGAAAACGGAGCGCCAAGGCAAGGTACGAAGTGAGAGGTCAGATTGCAGAGGTAAAGAGGTCGGGTATAACCTCTGCAATCTGACCTCTCACCTCGTACCTTGCCCTGCCCCCGCTTGCGTATAAGATATGCCTACCATGCCTGAAGTAGGGGATCCTCAGCCGCCGCAACCGGCGGATACAAAATATTCCGATTCGCGCCCGCTGCCCGTGGTGGCAGTCTGGGCGCGGGATCTACTCGTGTCGCTGGCCATCTCCGCCTTCATCATCATCTTTCTCTACCAGCCAGTGAAGGTGGAAGGCACCAGCATGATGCCCGGCCTCGAAGACCAGGAGCGCATCTTCGTCAATAAGTTTGTCTATCGCTGGGAACCCATCCAGCGTGGCGATATCGTCGTCTTCCGCTATCCCCGCGACACCTCCAAGAGCTACATCAAGCGCGTCATCGGAATCGCCGGCGACCGCATCCGCATCGAGAACGGCCAGGTCTACGTGAACGGCGAAGCGCTCGACGAAGACTACGTCCCCAGCGATTATGCCGACGCGCGCTCGTACAGCGAAATCAAAGTTCCCGCCAACAGCTTCTTCGTCCTCGGCGACCATCGCACCATGTCGAATGACAGTCGCGACTTTGGCACCGTCAACGAACGCTACATCTACGGCAAAGCCGTCTTTGGATATTGGCCGATGGAGAAGCTGGGAAGGTTGCGGTGAAGCCAAGATGACCCCCCACATTGAGCCTTTGGCCTACGTTTCCCCTTACGCGTGGATTTTCTGGGCGGTATTCCTGGCCGCCTATGTGCCGGAATTTGTTGTCGTCGCGCGCTCGAAGCCAGCGCCCGGAGAAAAAACGGACCGTGGATCCATGGCGCTCATCGTAGTCGCGTCATGGCTGGCGTTTCCCGCCGCGTTTGCCGTTGCGTCTTGGTCGAAATTTGCTTTGTTGGCGGATCGCGTTGTCTGGTTCTCGTTGGGCATTGGAATTCTGATCGCAGGCTCGATGCTGCGCCGCTATTGCTTTCGAACCCTCGGCCGCTACTTCACCGGCAATGTCAAAGTGCATGCCGGTCATACCGTGATTGAGCACGGCCTCTATCGTTTTGTTCGCCACCCTTCGTACACCGGAGGCATGCTCATGTACCTCGGAACCGGCCTGGCGCTCACGAACTGGCTCAGCGCCCTGATTCTGGTGGGCATGGGCGCGATTACCTATGCCTATCGAGTGCGCGTCGAAGAACAAGCGCTCGCAAATTCCATCGGCACGCCCTACGTGCAGTACATGGCGAGAACGAAGCGGTTTGTGCCGTTCGTATTCTGAATGGGCCGCAACTTTGGTTGTGAGTGAACATCTACGGCAAAAGATACAAAATTCAGGAAGCGTGGGTTGTCCCCTCTGCAATCTGACCTCTGACCTCTGCAATCCCTTTACCTCTGCAATCCCTTTCGCCAACGCTGCTCTGCTGTTAGAATCTTGGAAATCCACTCCCAGGAGTTGAAATGCAAGCGATCCTTGCCCTCGAAGACGGCAGAGTCTTCCGAGGCAAAGGCTACGGCGCCAAAGGCGAGTGCTCCGGCGAAGTCGTTTTTAATACTTCCATCACCGGCTACCAGGAAATTTTCACCGATCCCTCCTACGCCGGACAGATCGTCGTCCTGACCAACCCCGAAATCGGAAACTACGGCACCAACTCCGAAGACAACGAATCCCAGCGCCCCTACATCGAGGGATTGATCGTGCGCGAGTTCTCGAAAGTCAGCTCCAACTGGCGCTCGCAGCAAGTCACCGACGAGTTCATGGAGCAGTTCAAGATTCCGGTGCTCGCCGATATCGACACGCGGGCCCTCGTGCGCCACCTGCGTACGAACGGTGTAATGCGCGGCGTGATCTCGACGCTTGAAGATGACGCCGAAAAGCTGGTCGCCAAAGCGCGCGCAATTCCAAAGATGGACGGCCAGGATCTAGCCAAAGTCGTCTCCACCAAGAATACCTACGTCTGGGAGACCGGCGAGCGCTCGCACTTGCCCGATGAAATCGTCGGAGTGAAAGACGAGCCAGCGCGCTTCCACGTAGTCGCCTACGACTTCGGCATCAAGCAAAATATCCTGCGCAAACTGCGCGGAGAAGGCTGCAAAGTAACGGTCGTCCCGGCGCAGACAACAGCAGAAGACGTACTGGCCCTGAAGCCCGACGGCGTGTTCCTGTCGAACGGCCCCGGCGATCCCGAGCCCTGCACCTATGCGGTCGATAACATTCGGCGCCTGATGGGACGCCAGCCGATCTTCGGAATTTGTCTAGGCCATCAGCTCACCGGCATAGCACTAGGCGGCAAGACCTTCAAACTAAAATTTGGACACCACGGCGGAAATCATCCCGTGAAGCAACTCGCCAGCGGCAAGATCGAGATCACCGCCCACAACCACAATTTCGCCGTCGATCCCGATTCGCTCCCGCAAAGCGAAGTGGAACTGACGCACATGGATCTAAACGACAACACGCTCGAAGGTATGCGCCACAGAAACCTGCCGCTCTTCACAGTCCAGTACCATCCAGAAGCGGCGCCGGGGCCGCATGATTCCCACTACTTGTTCAAAGATTTTGTGAAGATGATGGAGGAGTGCAAACGGTGAAAGTTTTGAAAGGGCACGCCTTCCAGGCGTGCCGCGCTAACGACCAACGACCAACGACTAACGACCAACGACTGATTTTTCATGCCCAAACGAACTGACATCTCGAAAATCCTGATCCTCGGCTCCGGCCCCATCGTCATCGGACAGTCGGCCGAGTTCGACTACTCCGGCACGCAGGCTTGCAAGGCGCTCAAGTCCGAAGGCTTTGAAGTCGTGCTGGCCAACTCGAACCCGGCCACCATCATGACCGATCCCGAGTCGGCCGACCGCACCTACATCGAGCCGCTCACCCGTGAGTATCTCGAAGAGATCATTCGCGTCGAGCGCGAGTTGTCGCCAAGCGCCGGCTTTGCCATCCTGCCGACCGTTGGCGGACAAACCGCGCTCAACCTTGCCATCGAACTCGCCGACGGCGGCGTGCTCGAAAAGTACAACGTGCATCTGATCGGCGCACAGATCAGCGCCATCAAGAAAGCCGAAGACCGTCTTGTTTTCAAAGACGCCATGCAGCGCACCGGCCTTGATGTCCCGAAGTCCGCGCTCGTCAACAATCTAAAAGACGGCATCGAGTTCGCCGGCAAAATCGGCTTCCCCGTCATCATCCGCCCAAGCTTCACCCTCGGCGGCACCGGCGGCGGCATCGCCTACAACCGCGAAGAGCTGATGGAAGTCCTCGCCCGCGGCCTTGATCTCTCGCCCGTCCACGAATGTCTGATCGAAGAATCCGTCCTCGGCTGGAAAGAGTACGAACTCGAGGTGATGCGCGACACCAAAGACAACGTCATCATCATCTGTTCCATTGAAAACTTCGATCCCATGGGCGTGCACACCGGCGACTCCATCACCGTGGCCCCGGCGCAAACGCTTACCGACCGCGAGTACCAGGTGATGCGCGACGCGGCGATTGCCGTGATCCGCGAGATCGGAGTCGAGACCGGAGGGTCGAACATCCAGTTCGGCGTCAATCCTTCGACGGGACGCATGGTTGTAATCGAGATGAACCCGCGTGTTTCGCGGTCGTCGGCTCTGGCGTCGAAAGCCACCGGCTTCCCGATCGCAAAAATCGCCGCCAAGCTCGCCGTCGGCTATACGCTCGACGAGATTCCGAACGACATCACGCGCAAGACTCCCGCCTGCTTCGAGCCCACGCTCGACTACGTAGTCGTGAAGATCCCGAAGTGGCAATTTGAAAAGTTTCCTGGCGCCGACGAATCGCTTGGACCGCAGATGAAGTCGGTCGGCGAAGTGATGGCCATCGGCCGTACGTTTAAAGAAGCACTTCAGAAAGGGATTCGCTCCCTCGACACCGGCAAGCGCGTCGGGTCGCAGAAGATCGAGCCCAAGATTCTCACACAGCGACTGGTCACGCCGCATCCCGAGCGCCTGACCTACGTGCAGTATGCCATTCGCCAGGGACACACGATCAAGCAGATCGCGAAGATGACTTCGATTGAGCCCTGGTTTCTCTACCAGCTCAAAGAAATTAACGACATGCAGCTGGAGCTGGAAAAGCATCCCATGGAGTCGCTTCCCACCGAAGTGCTGCGCGAGGCCAAGCGCATGGGATTCTCCGACGGTCGCCTCGCCGGGACCTGGCGTCTGGATGGCAAAGGCGGCCAGGAAAAAGTCCGCCACTTCCGCAAGAAGCACGGCCTGAAGCCGGTCTACAAGCGCGTCGATACCTGCGCCGCCGAGTTCGAAAGCTACACACCTTATCTCTACTCGACCTATGAAGAAGAGGATGAGGCGACACCCACCGCGAAGAAGAAAGTTATCATTCTCGGCTCCGGTCCGAACCGCATCGGGCAGGGAATTGAATTCGATTACTGCTGCTGCCACGCCAGTTACGCCCTGCGCGAAGATGGCTACGAGACCATCATGATCAACTGCAACCCCGAGACGGTCTCGACCGATTACGACACCAGCGACCGCCTCTACTTCGAGCCGCTCACGCTCGAAGACGTGTTTGCCGTCTGCGAACACGAAGCCTCCGGCGGCGCGCCCGTTGGCGTGATCGTGCAGTTCGGCGGTCAGACGCCGCTGAATCTCTCATTGCCGCTCAAGGCGGCGGGAGTGAACATCATCGGCACTACGCCCGAATCGATTGATCTAGCCGAGGACCGCAAGCGCTTCGGTAAACTGCTCGATGAACTCGACATCCCGCAAGCTCCCGGCGCCATGGTCGCCTCGGTCGAAGAAGCCGTCGAAGCCGCGAAGAAAATTGGTTTCCCCGTTCTCGTCCGCCCTTCGTACGTTCTCGGCGGACGAGCCATGGTCATCGCCTACGACGAAGACACCATCACGCAATACATGAAGCAAGCCGTCGAGTATTCGCAGGATCGTCCCATCCTGATCGACAAATTCCTCGAAGACGCCATTGAGGTCGACGTAGACGCGCTCTCCGACGGCGAAGATGTAGTCATTGGCGGCATCATGCAGCACATCGAGGAAGCCGGCATCCACTCTGGCGACTCCTCCTGCGTGCTGCCCACGGTTGATATTCCCCAGCCGCTGCTCGATCGCATGCGCGACTACACCTTCCAGTTGGCGCGTGCCTTGAAAGTGATCGGCTTGATGAACGTGCAGTTCGCCATTCCGCGCAAATCGTGCGGAGATGGCGATGCTAAGGTTTACGTGCTCGAAGTCAACCCGCGCGCCTCGCGCACCGTGCCCTTCGTTTCCAAAGCCACGGGAGTCCCAATGGCCAAAATCGCCGCCCGGCTGATGACCGGGCGCAAGCTGCGTGAGTTCCTTCCAGAAAACGTCGAGCGCGGCACGGACCTCGACACCGGCCGCTGCTTCTACGTGAAATCGCCTGTCTTCCCCTGGTCGAAATTTCCCGGAGTCGACACCGTCCTCGGCCCAGAAATGCGTTCCACCGGAGAAGTCATGGGCATCGCCGACAATTTCGGCGAGGCTTTCGCCAAAGCCCAAATTGCCGCCGGCCAGAAACTGCCCATCAAGGGCACAGTCTTCATCAGCGTCACCGACCACGACAAGCCGCAGGTGGCCGATGTCGCCCGTCGCTTCGTCGACATGGGCTTCAAGTTGGTGGCCACGCACGGCACCGCCGACATTCTCGAAGCCGCCGGCTTGACTGTCGATCGCGTCTACAAAGTAAAGGAAGGCCGTCCCAACGCCGTTGACCTGATCAAGGCTGATCGTATCCAGTTGATTGTGAACACGCCGCAAGGGCCCGACCCATACTTTGACGAGAAGGCAATCCGCCGAGCGGCCGTGACCGCGCGCATCACGGCGATTACCACGCTCTCCGCCGCTCGCGCCGCCGCCGAGGGCATTTCCGCCCTCCAGCGCGGAGAAGTGCGCGTGCAAGCCTTGCAACATTTGCACGCGGAACATACCGCGGCCAAGTAACGCGCATGAGGAAAGACCCGGCCATCCTGATCGCCGTCCTCGGCCTTCCATTGTTCATCTGGGCGGTCCTTTTCGGTCCGGCTGCCTTCGATCTTGTTTTTCATCGTCGGCCGCCCGAACGTTTCTTGATTCCCGCCGGATACAAAGGCTGGGTGCGCGTCGATTTTCGCCAGACCGGCGCCCCGCCCTTGCCCATGGAAGACGGTCGGCTTCTGCTCAAGGTGGATGCGCAGGGTGGACTGAGAACTTCCTCCGCTCCACTGGCTGGACATGGCGATGACGACTTCTTTTATTACTCCGGCGCAAACCGCACCTCCCTTTCGAGACTCGGTGTTTGTAAGGGCGGCATGGTCTGGCAAGCCGAAACCATGGTCGACGACCGAACCTCGACACCGTTTGTCCGCTTCTTTGTCGGGACCGAAGACGAGTATCGCCGCATCGTCGATCCCGACGGCAAGGACCTGCCCGCCTGCGAGTGATGCTGCAAATGGCCTCTATCGTTGCGTTTCATGCCGTGATGTTGCTTCTTGGCCTGGGCATCGCCAGCCGCGCGATACCGGAGGCGTTCGTCGCCAACGTGCTCGGCTATCTACATAAAACAATCGGAATTACCACGCCCTCTCCCGAACAGGTGCGGATGATCGCCCTCATCTGGATTGGGGCAACCGTACTAATTGTTGATGGATGTCTCTTTTTCCTGGTCTTTGTGACTTCGCTGTTGAACTGAAGATGACAAACTCGAGCGCGAAGCCCGATAATTCATATGTAAGCGTATTCGCGAGCCACCAACGACTGACGACCAACGACTGAGGCCCACCATGCTTTTATCCGGAATCTTCCCACCCATTACCACGCCCTTCTATCCCGACGGCGAAGTGTATTACAAGAAAATCGAATCCAACGTTGAGCGCTATTCGCGCACGCCGGTCGCGGGCATCGTAGTCCAGGGTTCGACGGGAGAAGCGATTCTGCTCTCGGATCAAGAACGCCGCGACGTGCTCAAAACGGCTCTGGCCGCCGCCGCACCCAATAAAGTGATGATCGCAGGCACCGGCATCGAGTCCGCCCGTGAAACTCTGCGCCTCACCGAATACGCCGCCGAACTGGGCTATGACGCCGCCATGGTGCGAACTCCACACTATTACAAAAAGCAGATGCACCCGCCGAACCTGCTGGCTTTCTATCGCACCGTAGCCGACCGCTCGGCGCTGCCCATCGTCATCTACAATTTCCCGCAGGCCACCGGATATGACATCCCCGCCGAGGTCGTGATCGAACTCGCCGGCCATTCCAACATCATTGCCATCAAGGAATCGAGCGGGAACCTGGACAAAGTGAAACAGATGGTCGAGGCCACCCGTCAGGTGAAGCGGGAAGCCACGGTGACCGAAACCTTCGAGGCCGTAACTCCCCGTATGATCCAGGCCGCGGCCGCCGAATCCGAAAAACAGAGCAGGGAATTGGTCAGCGTAGCCTCGCTTGTAGGCACAGCGGAATTTGTGGAGCGACGGGCGTCCTCGCCCGTCCACGAAGGCGAAGGCAGCCCTAAAAAGCCCTCATCTTCAGCCGTAACTGTCGTGGGTAAATTGAAGACCCGCAAGAAAGAAGTTGGGTTCCAGGTCATGGTCGGAGCCGCGCACCAACTGGAACCTTCGCTAGGCCTCGGAGCCGTCGGTGCCATCCTGGCCTTCGCCAGCGCCGCGCCCATGGCGTGCTACGAAATTTTCGCCGCGCTCAAGGACGGAGACACCGCTCTCGCCCGCGAAAAGCAAGAGCGCCTGAAACTCGCCGCCCAGCGCGTGGTCGGCGAGCTTGGCGTCCCGGGCGTGAAGTACGCCATGGACCTGGGCGGCTACTACGGAGGCCCCGCGCGCTTGCCGTTCCTGCCGTTGAGCGGCGAACAGAAAACCGAGATCGAGAAGTTGATGGCGGGGATCAAAAGCTAACCAAGGGTTGTCGTAAGACTCGGCGCATAGACATCACACGCCCTTGTGATCTCAATCACCCTCCCCTATAATTGGAACGAACGTTCGACATATGCCCGCTTTGCCCGCAACCCGAACTCCCCGCCGGGGGACGCGACGCCCCGGCCGAGCCGCAAGCCGCACTCCCGCGACCCGTTTTGACCGCCGCCTCGAACACATCCTCGACCACGCCACCGAGGTCTTCTGCTCTAAGGGATACGAAGGCGCATCCATGCGCGACCTTTCCCGCGCCACCGGCATGTCGCTGGCGGGACTCTATTACTACTTCGAGTCCAAAGAGCGTCTGCTTTTTCTGATTCAGAAGCACACCTTCACCACCATTCTCGAGAAACTCAAGGCGCGGCTCGCCGATATCTCCGATCCCGAGCAGCGCATCCGCGTCTTCATTCAGAACCACCTGGACTATTTCGTGAGCAATCAGCCGGGACTGAAAGTCCTTTCGCACGAGGACGACTCGTTGAAAAACGGCCTGAGCGCGGAGATTGCCGCCATTAAGCGCGAGTATTACCGCATCTGTCTCGGGCTCATGGACGATCTTCGCCGCGAGCGCGGCCTTGATTTCAACGCGCGCACCGCCGTGATGAGCCTGTTCGGCATGATTAACTGGATCTACACCTGGTACAACCCGCGCGTCGACGGTAATGCCGAAGCGCTGGCGGAACAGATGGGCAACATCGTTCTCAACGGAATTATGCACGGCCACAAGCCGCGCAGAAAGAACTAACGCGACACAAACATTTAGGGAGCAATCCATGGCAACAATAACGACAACACAGCCGGCCACCGGTGAGACCACCAAGCAGCTCATCAACTATCGAACCAATGCCGGCGTGGCCGTGATCGAAATGAACGATCCTCCGGCCAACACCTACACCTACGAAATGAACCGCCAGCTTGACGAGGCCATCCTCAAGGCGCGCATGGATAACGACGTCCACGTGATCGTCCTAACCGGCGTGGGCGACAAGTTTTTCTCTGCCGGAGCGAACATCAAAATGCTCGCCTCGGTCGACCCTACCTTTAAGTATTACTTCTGTCTGCACGCGAACGAAACTTTGCTGCGCCTCGAACACACTCCGAAGCTGGTCATCGCCGCGATCAACGGCCATTGCGTCGGCGGAGGCCTTGAGATCGCCATGGCTGCCGATCTCCGAATCGCGCGCAAAGACGCCGGCAAGATCGGTCTGCCCGAAGTTAACCTCGGCGTACTTCCTGGCACCGGCGGAACCCAGCGCCTGTCGCGCCTGGTAGGCAAGAGCAAAGCCATCGAACTGATGATCACCGGTAACACCTTCTCCTTCGAAGAGGCGCAGGAGTACGGCATCATCAACGACATCTTCGAACGCGACGGTTTCATGGAGAACATCCTGGAATACGCCCGCCAGTTCACGCCCCCGAACAAAGCTGCAAAGGCTGTAGGCCGCATCAAGCGCGCCGTGCAGACCGGATGGGAGATTCCCATGGAATCCGCGCTGGCCGTCGAACGCGAAAATCAGCAGATCCTTTTTCAGAGCGACGACGCCAAAGAAGGTCTCGCCGCGTATGTTGAGAAGCGCCCAGCCGTATTCACAGCCAAGTAGAAACAACATGAACCAAGGTGGACACATGGTTTCACCGGAAACTCCGAAACAGGTTGCTTTCCCCCGTGTTCCTCTGTGTACCAAGTGGTAAAGATTTGAGGTTCTCATGCCAGGCAAAGTAGCAAAAATCGGAAACTTCAGCGATTGGGTCGGTCTCTTCAACGAATGGCGTAAAGAAGTCGGCGTCGACAAAGACGATGTCGAGTCCTTCCACTTCGATACGCTTTACGGCGCGATCGAAACCGAGGAGATCCAGTTCGGCTCCTACAAGGGCCGCAACAAGTGGGAGAACCTGCGCCAGATTCCCACGCAGCAGATGCGCGATGCGCTGATGAACATGATCATCTATCAGGGCGACACCGAATTTGCCAGCGTCGAGCAGCAGCGCAACCTGTTTGCAACCGCGCCTACGGAATGGGATCGCCGCGCCCTCACCCGGGTCATGATCGAAGAAATGCGCCACGGCTGGCAGATGTGCGCCCTGCTCATCGACTTCTTCGGCTCCTCCGGCAAGGTCGAAGCGCAAAAAATGCTCGAGCGCCGCGCCTTCGAAAACGCCCGCCTGCTGGGCACTTTCAACGTCGACGTCGACAACTGGCTCGACTTTTTCACCTACACCGACTTTGTCGATCGCGACGGAAAATTCCAGCTCCAGATGCTGAAGTACTCCTCCTTCGCGCCGCTCGGACGCTCCACTTCCTACATGCTGCGCGAAGAAGCCTTCCACATGGGAACCGGCAACGATGGCCTGCGCCGCGTGGTCGAAGCGGGAGTGATCCCGCAATGGCTCATGCAGAAATATCTAAACAAATGGATCTCCAGCTCCTTCGACCTCTTCGGCACCGATCATTCGTCTTCGGCGCACTGGGCCTATGTCTGGGGAATCAAGGGCCGCTACGACGAACTGCAAAACGATAAGGCCGCCGACCTCGACGACCTCAACGACTACAGCCGCCATCTTTATCGCCAGGAAGTTGTGGGGTTGGTCGAGCGCCTGAACACATTCCTGAAGCCAGGCGAGAAGAAGTTCTACACCCCCGATATTCACTTCAACCGCAATATAGGACGCTGGGCAGGGAAGAAGTTTCACTGCGAGACCGGCGAACTGCTCGACGACCGCGCTTACCAGCAGCACTGCCAAGAGAATCTGCCCGGCGCGAAAGACAAAGAACTGCTGCTCGACATCATTCGCAACGAGAAGAAGTGGATCAAAGAAAAAGAGGGAGCGCGCGATCCGCTGTCCACCATCAGCGAACCGCGGAAGTCGGCAATCAACATTTAAGAATCAGAAAGTGGAGCGTTACGCGGAGGACAAGACACAAGATAAAGAAGTTGGTTTACCCCGTGTTCCGCCGTGAACCCCGTGGTGAAGAAGCAACCGCCGAAATGACCACCGCCGCCGCAATCCGCATCGCTGTAAAAGAGCTTCCGCCCGTTGCCCGCGTCAGGCTGGCAAGCCCTCCGTTGAACATCATCGACCGGCAGATGGCGCAAGAGTTGCACGAGGCTATGGCGCAACTCGAAGCGCGCCCCGAAATCTGCGCGATCCTGTTCGAAGGCGATGCCAAGGCCTTCTCCGCCGGTGTGGACATCAAAGCCCACCTGCCCGAGCAGATTCACGAAATGCTCACGG
>Ga0187890_10001291_pt1 | contig 18147 bp, 17 predicted proteins | sample June2016WEW_21_1_FD_133005 | JGI IMG/M metagenome (GOLD analysis project Ga0187890, IMG submission 133005) | Peatland microbial communities from SPRUCE experiment site at the Marcell Experimental Forest, Minnesota, USA - June2016WEW_21_10 | ecosystem: Environmental > Terrestrial > Soil >... | reverse complement strand
CCGTCGGGAGAGGCCGGTACAAGGAGGCAGTGGTAACGTCATAGCCAAGGGCCGTTGGCGCAGTTGGTAGCGCACTTGCACGACACGCAAGGGGTCAGAGGTTCGAGTCCTCTACGGCCCACTCGATTCTGCCCTCTACCTACCCCCTGGACGGGGTGTCGGAACTGCGTTGGTTACCGTGCTGGGCCACATGGAGCCACCCGTCCTGTGCCAGCATTCGAATGACTTCCCGGATCTTCGTCATGACGCCGCGGTATCTGGGGGTCAATGCCCTACCTTGAAGAATCGTGCTCCATCGCAGCGCGTTGCGCCGGGTCAGCCGTAGGTGCTGACCACCCCGGACGTGGTGATGCGGCCGATCGAGGCGCTCTCACCTGGCGACAACAAGTTCCCTTCGGCAAAGGAGAACAAGCCGTTCCCGCCGTTGGTGAACCACAGAGCGCCGTCAGGGCCCGAGGTGATGGCGCCGGGGCTGGTGATGCTGGGATCCGTGTAGCTGGTGACGACGCCCGACGTGGTGATGCGGCCGATCGAGGCGCTTCCTCCGAAGGAGTACGAACCTCCGTTGATGGTGATGGGGGGAATCCCGCCGTTGGTGAACCACAGAGCGCCGTCTGGACCGGTGGTGATGCCGCCGGGGGTGGAGATGCTCGGGTCGCTGTAGCTGGTGGCAACACCGGCGGTCGTGATCCGACCGATGGTGTTGTCGCCGTCGTTGGTGTACCACAGAGCGCCGTCAGGGCCGGTGGTGATGGCGTTGGGGCCGTTGATGCTCAGCGACGTATAGATCGTCACCGCCCCCGAGGTGGTCATGCGACCGATCGAGTTACTGCCGGTGTTGGTGAACCACAGGGCTCCGTCGGGACCGGCGGTGATCGATGTCGGGTCGGCGTCCACACTTGGATCGCTGTAGTTGCTCACCACGCCCGAGGTGGTGATTCGACCGATCGAGTTACTGCCCTCGTTGGTGAACCACAGGGCTCCGTCGGGACCGGTGGTAATGCCTTGGGGAAGGTCGATGCTCGGATCACTGAAGGTGGTGAGTACCCCCGAGGTGGACAGGCGGCCGATGGTGCCGGAAAAGCCGTCCGTCTCATCGAGGAAGCCACCAAGGAAGTCGGTGAACCACAGAGCCCCGTCGGGACCCGCGGTGATGGCAGAGGCGGAGACGATGCTCGGGTCCGAGTAGTCGCTGATGGCGCCGGACGTCGAGATGCGGTCGTTCCCGTAGACGTCGGTGGCCCACAAGGCGCCGTCGGGCCCGGCCGTGATGGAGGCGGGAGACACGATGCCGTCACCGATCGTGATGGCCCCGGAAAGGGTCAAACTCCGGAGCCCGTGCCTCGCTCCGCACGCATCGGTGATGGCGCCGGGTGTCAGAGAGCTGTACCCGGTGGCCATGCGGTCGTCCATGCTCGAACCCGGGAACGAGCCCGTGGCGGTGGTGGGGTGGGTGCTGCCCGGCAAGGCGAAGCCTTCATCCCCACTGCCATTGGTGAGGAGCTGCTCACCGCCGTAGCTGACGACGCTCGGGGTGAAGCTCGCCCGGCCCTGGTAGGTGGTGGCGCCGATGGCGCCGTCCACCTTTCCCTTCCACGTGATCGTGAGGGTGGCTGGCTCGTTGCCGTTCCAGGTACATCCCGACCCGAATCCCGACCCGAAGGAACCGGTGATCCGGCCGCTCCTGATGTTCACGACAGAGTCACTGGAGAAACATGACTCGAGCCTCCCCTTGACCTTCGACGGGTTTGCGGCTCCGCCCGAAGCGGTCAGGGGCCGCGAAAACGACACCTTGGCCTCGAACTGACACGACACCGAGCCCGGAGCAGGGCCTGCGTACCGGGACAGCGTGGCACTCTGGGCGGACGCCGGGAGCGCCGGAGTCAGCACCAGCCCCATTGTGAGTACCAAAAGCACTGCAAAGAACGGTCCCCGCCTCATAACCGCACCCCCGGACGCGCCGCGGGTCGTCTCTACGACCGGAGGACGCCAATTCCTGTCACCGTAGCCTCTTTTTCCCTCGGTGGCACGAGAAGTCCAATGAGCCAAGGAAGGCGAGAGCGGTCGAACACTCGGACCTCAGTCCGCAAAGGCTTGCCTGATTCGCACGTCGAGGAGTTTCTTCACGAGTGCCCGAGGCAGTGGTGTCTCGACGGGGAAGTGGAGCGCCCCCTTTGTGGTCTCGTATCCGGCGAGCTCGTCGTGCAGGTCCGCCAGCACCGATCCGCTGTGGGGCAGGTAACTGAGATGGTCCTTGAAGGCGGCGAACCCGGCGATCACCTTGCCCCGGAGTCTGAAGGCGGGCATCCGGTACGAGAGGCACTGTTCAGCGTCGGGGACGATGTCGAGAATGGTGATGCGCAGGGCCCGCAAGGTGGATTGCTTGGGTTCCTCCAGCGCCGCCAGGTACGAATCGATCTCTTTCTCCGACATGCCTCCAGTGTTGATTCAGCCCAGGCGGCGGTCAAGCCTCGGCCGTCGTGTGGTAGCTCCCGGACCGGAGGAGTCACCGGTTGGAACGCCGTGGTCGTCGACATCAGCGCGACTGACGCTCAGGTAGGCGACCAGACCGACGATCAGGATCGTCAGGCCGAAGCTGACCCGCCCATCTCCCCAGCCGAGCCCGCCCACGCCGTGGGGCTTGCCCATCCAGTCGGCGATCGAGGCGCCGAGGGGCCGGGTCACGACGTAGGCGAACCAGAAGGAGAGAATCGCGTTCAGGCCGAAGAGCCGGTAGGAGAGAGCCGGGACGGCGATCAAGCCTGCAAACAGGATGCCCGAGGTGAAATAGCCCAGATGCAGGGTGGTGGCGGTCATGTCGCCGGCCGCGGTGCCGAGCGCGAATGTCGATATGACCGCCGCCCAGTAGAAGAGCTCGCGGCGAGGGGTGTCGATGCTGTGGATCGACAGGGTCTTCTCGGTCGAGTGCCAGAGCGCGAACACGATGGCGAGCACCACTGCGAACAGGCCGGTGGAGACCTCGTAGGGAACGCCGAATTTAATGTGCAGGACATCAGCGGCCATCGTGCCGGACACGGCGACCATCACCACGGCCAGCCAGTAGACCCATGCCACGTAGCGGCGCACGGAGAACTGCAGCGTCAGCACCATGGCGAGGCCGATGGCGCCGAAGCCGACGGCGACGACCGGATCCAGGCGATGCACCAGGTAGTCCGAGGTGGCCTCGCCCATCGCCGTGGTCAAGAGCTTGGCCACCCAGAAATACGCCGTGATCTCCGGGACCTTCCTCATCCTCCCCGCCCCGCCCTGGAGCCGCCGAACTTCCTTGCTCCGGACGTTGCGACGGGTCGCGCTCGTGAACGCAAGGGCCGGCGCTTCGCCATCCATTGCGGTCAGATGGGGTCGCCGGCCAGATCGAGCCAGTGGCCCGAGAACATCTTGGGGCGGAGGCGAAACATGTGCCGTTGGTCACCGAAGCCCCAGGCCACACCCCCAGATGCCGGATCGACAGTGGTGGCCGGGCCGATGGCGAGCACGGTCCAGTGATGTCCGCTGTCTTCTTCGAAGCCGTCTGCTTGGAGAGCCACGACTGCGTCGTCGATCTCGCTGGCGACATGGTCGATCGACATACCGAAGAGGAGGTGGCCGTCGCCGAGGCCGTAGCGCACGGGATAGATGAAGGGCAACGGGCCGTGGACCAAGCCCACCCGACCGATGTTCGCCCGGGCCAGCAACCTCAGACAGAGCCCGTCTCCCAGCTGCCCGCTCTGGAACAGGGTCATGACGGGACTTCCGGTCGGGCTCGGCGGCGGCCTCGCTCCATCGGGTCGTCGATGGGCAGTGACGGACTCAAGGGCCGGGGTGGTCGCGGGGGAGGCTCGGGCGCCGGGCCGGGGCCAGGTGGACGAGCACGCTGTAGGTCACCAGGGCGATGGCGAGATGCATCACGATGAGGACGAGGACGGCCCTGACCGGTTGGCCTTTCCACAGGATCCAGAGGTCAGGCAGCCACAAGAACAGGGTGACGAGGGTGGCCAGGCGCACGAACAGCCACCGCGGAGAGGACGAGATCCTCACCACGATCGGCCACGCCAGACAGGCGCCGATGACCCCGACGACGGTCAGCTTCCCGTAGTCCGAGAACCGGAAGTGCACATAGCCCTTGGTGAGGGGGAACAGCGAGGTCCCGATGGCGACCAGGATCCTGTCGGCGGCGAGCGATCCCGCCACGGCGATGAGCACCGCCAGTCCGAACCGCCATGCCCGAGGACGAGGATGACCGGCGGGGAAGTCGATCCTGACACGAGCCAGCGCGCGCTCGAGCTGAGGTTCATCTCGATGCGACGGAGGTGCCTGGGACTGCGGATGCGACCCGGTGCTCACCATGACAACGCTACGGACCCGGGCCCGGAATTCCGACCCCCTCAAGGATGATTTCGCGTCTCACCCCACTCATCCTCAGGTCGAACACCGCCGCGAAAAGCCGCTGTGACCAGGGACGGCTCGACAGGTCATCCCGGAAGGGAGCCTGGACAGCCGCAGTACGATTGATGCAGAAGCCGACCTCGGGATGTGGCACATGAGCACGGTTCTTGACGCCGCAGACAGCGCTGCAGGCAGCGCCCCAGGCGGGGCGCCAGGTAGGGCCCCAGACAGGGCGGTGCGGCTCCCGACAGATGTGGATCGGGGGCTCTTCGGCGGTGTCCGTCGGGTTGTCCATGCCCACGCCCTCTGGACCGATGCCCTCTTGGCGATGGTGCTCGTGGCGCTGTCGACGCTATGGCTCGTGACGTCGGCCTTCTCCGGCGTCCGCATCGCCCTCGTCCAAGTGGTGTTGATCGTGCCGCTCATCTGGCGCCGGACGAACCCGACCGTCGTGTTCGTCGTCCTCTCCGTGGTCGCATTGGTGCAATGGCTGCTCGACTACCGGCTCGTCGGTGACATCGCGCTCCTCGTCGCTCTGTACACCGTCGCCGTCCATGAATCGCGGCTCCGCACACTGCTGGCAACGGCCGTGCTCGAGGTGGGAGCGGTCTTGGCCGCCACACGATGGTCCCCGGCCGGAACCGTGCCGAGATCGATCGTCTTCTTGACCGCCACGGTGGTGGCGGCCCTCTTCGCCGGATTGACGGTGCGGTCGGGGAGTGAGTACATGGACTGGCTGGCCGAGCGCGCCGCGCGTCTCGAGATCGAGCGCGACCAGCAGTCGGCCATCGGCGCGGCTCGGGAACGAGCCCGTATCGCCCGCGAGATGCATGACATCGTGGCCCACAGCCTTTCGGTGGTGATCACGTTGGCCGACGCCGCCTCGGTGGCCATCACGACGGACCCCGGCCAAGCCGCCGACGCCATGCACCATGCCTCCGCCGTCGGGCGCCAGGCGCTCAGCGACATGCGGACGATGATCGGCGTCCTGCGCACCGAGGATCTCGGGGTGGAGCTCGGCCCCCAACCCGATGTGGCGCAGCTCGGTGACCTCTTCGAGCGAGTTCGGGCGACGGGGCTCGAGGTGACCATGGACGTGGAGGGCGAGCCCTTCGCCTTGGGAGCTGCCACCGAGCTCACCGTGTACCGGATCCTCCAGGAAGCGCTCACCAACACCATCAAGCACGCGTCGGCCGCGACGGTGCACGTCGTCCTGCGCTACGCCCGTCCCCTGATCGAGCTCACGGTGGTGGACGACGGGCAGGGGACCGCCCCGCCGGGTCCCGGGGGCCACGGCATCGAGGGGATGAGCGAGCGGGCCAGCCTCCACGGTGGATCGCTGCGGGCGGGACCATCGCCCGGTCACGGTTGGGTCGTGTCGGCGACGCTCAGGGCGGACTCGACCGCGGTGAGAGCGTGACGATCCGAGTGCTGCTCGCCGACGACCAGGAATTGCTTCGGCTTGGTTTCCGAATGATCCTGGCGCAAGAGCCCGACATCGAGGTCGTCGGCGAGGCGGGAAACGGCGAGGAGGCCATTGCCCTGGCGTCGAGCTCCAACCCCGACGTGGTCCTCATGGATGTCCGCATGCCCGTGGTCGACGGGATCGAGGCCACTCGTCGCATCGTCTTGGACAACCCCGCCGTTCGGGTGCTGGTCCTCACGACCTTCGACCTCGATGCCTACGCCTTCGGCGCCCTGCGCGCCGGAGCCAGTGGGTTCCTGCTGAAAGACGTCCCCCCCGAAGAGTTGGCGGCCGGCATCCGGATCGTGGCCAGCGGTGACGCGGTGGTGTCGCCCCGCGTCACCCGGCGCCTGCTCGACGAGTACGCACACGTCCTCGATGTCCCGGGCGCCCCGGATCGGGCCCAGTACGACATGACCGTGGCGAAGCTCACCGATCGGGAGCACGAGGTACTGGTGGCGGTGGCCGAGGGGTTGTCCAACGCCGAGATCGCCGGGAGGCTGTTCGTGTCCGAGGCGACCGTGAAGTCACACGTCGGGCGGATCCTGGGCAAGCTCGGGCTCCGAGATCGCGTCCAGGCCGTCGTCTTCGCTTTTCGGGCGGGAATCGTCCGTCCCGAGTCCAAGCCGTAAGAGGCGGGCCTCCGACTGCAGTCGGGAGAGGCCCCGGCCTTCATCCCGGGGCGACCGTGATCTGGCCCGTCACTCAGCCCGCAGGAGGACGGCGGTGGGTGTCCGGGCGGCGAGGCGACCCGGGATGGCGGCGACCACATTGGCGAGCACGAGGGCTCCGACGGCGATGAGGGCGATCGACACCGCGGGAACGCTCGGCGCCGGCACGGCGTCGATCTCGTCGGCGAACAGTGTCCACAGGACACGACCGAGGACGATGCCCAGCGGTACGCCCACCACCGTGCCGATGAGCACGGCGATGCTCGACTGCCAGGCCACCACCGCAGCCAGCTGACGCCGGGTGGAGCCCAGGGTCTTGAGCAACGCCAGATCCCGCCGTCTGCGCCGGACCGACGCCACCAGCGTGAGCCCCAGCGCCACCACAGCGCCGGCCGCCAGGGCCGAGCCGAGGATGGCAGGTGTGGTTCCCATGGAGCGGTAGTTGATGATCTCGGCCGGGCGCAGGGGCGGCCCGGTGAACACGCCGAAGTTGTAGGTGTTCGACACCCGGGTGCCGATGCGTTGCAGTGACTCGGTGGCGGCCTTGTCGTTCACTCCCGGCCGGAAGTTCACGAAGATCTCCTGGGGCCCGGTCGTGGGGTCGTCGAAGGGGTCCCGGGCCGCAGGTGGGATGAGGGTGTCCGAGAGCAGGGCCCCGATCCCCATCTCGAGATGCGGGCCTCCTCCCGCCCCGATGGTGGGCATGGTGTCGACTCCCACAATCGTCAGGGTCGTGGCCGGGCCGGACCCCGCCCGCTCGGTCACCGTGGCGCCGATGTGCTTGTGGAGCTGGGCCAAGGTGATGGCCCCCAGCACGATCTGTCCGGGCCCGGTGAGCCCGTGCCCGGACAGCACCGGAGGCTGTACGGCCGCGCCCGGACGCTCTCCGAGCACCGGGATGACCTGTCCGTCGATGTGGAGGTCGTAGGCATAGGCCCCCGACCACGACCGCACGTACCGGTCATTGTCGAGGAGCTGGGTGGCGAGATGATCGGGGATGTTCCCCGACCCTCCGCCCGCCGACAGGATCGAGTCCCAATTCCAGCCCCACAGGCGGGGATGCGACACCAGGGCGTCGAGGCTGGATGAGAACGTCACCGTGGCGACCACCACGATGACGGCCAGGGCGGCCCCCAAGATGGCGGAGCGGACCGGGACGGCGTTGCGCCCCACGCCCGGCTCGAGCGCGAACCGCACCCCCGTGACCGCCGGAGCGGGCAGGCCGAGCGAGGCCGCCGCCGTGGCGGCCGTGGACCGGTGTCCTTCGGAGCGCCGACGACGTTCGTCGGCGCGGCCCGGCGCGGCCCGGTAACTGAACACCGCAGCGATGGCACCGAGGCCGAGGACGAGGACGGCAAAGCCCAGACCGAGCACCGTCCAGTCAAAGGAAAGACCCGGCGTCGGATCGACGGGCCGGACCGGACCGATGGGGGCGAGGGGGGACAGCGCCACCGCCACCACCACGGCGAGCGCCGACCCGATCAGGACGGCTCCGACGAGCCCGATGAGGCCGTCGACCGTGGTCATGGCCGGATCGGCGCCCAGCGCCCGGAGCGTGCGCAGGTCGTCGCTCGCCAGCCGGGTCTGGCGGCCGATCACCTGGCCGGCGATGAGCAACGCCGCCAGTGCGGCGATGAGTCCGAACACCCCCAGGGCGATGGACTCGGGCTTGATGGCCCGTTGCGCCTTGGCGACCACGGTGGACACCACGATGGGGGCGGGGAAATTGGGGGGGAGGACCCTTTGCAGCTCGGTGTTCACGACGCCGAGGTTGGCTCTGCCCGCCACCTGGATGCCTGTCACCGTGTAGTTGGAACAGCAGGCCAGGAATGGGCGGGTGAAGGCCGGGGTGAAGAAGGCCAGAGACGTCGAGTTGTCGACGTCGTCGGCGATCAGGTTCTGCGCCTGGAGCACCAAGGCGGTGACGGTGACCTCGATCTTGCGGTACGGGGCCATCTTGGGGGTGCCGAACGCCGGCGAGTTTGTCTGGGCATTGGTGTAGACGCCCATGAGGATGTGGGCGCCGAGACGGATGTGGGCGACCTTGGCCACGGCGGTCAGCACGGCGATCTGGTCGGCGCGCCGGGGATCGGGGAGGTGACCTCGCACGACGGTGAACCGATCCTGATTGAAGCCGTACCCGTCGTCACTCCCCAGCCCGTTGCCGGCCGCGGGAGGGAAGGTCGCCACGTCGAGGGGGGTGTCGTTCGGACCCAACGGGATCACGTCCAGCCCCGACGCGCTGCCGACCCGTTTGACATGGGGCAGTCGGGCCATGGTGTGCAGGAGCGCCGGGTTGTAGCCCAGCGTGGACCCGATGAGGGGGTTGATCACGGCCGTTACGGCCCCGAAGTCCGAGGGATTGGTGCTGGCCAGGTAGGCGGGATACGACGACTGGGTCCGACGGCTCCCGGCGATGGCCCCCATGGCCACCCCGCCCACCAGGCCCACCAGGAGGACGAGCGACAGGTAGGCCCCCCGCCGGCCGGCCAGGGTGGACCGGAAGCGGTACCAGGCCACGGGGAGCGTCGACCCGTTCATCGCCGCCTTCTCGCCCTGGCCCGCCGCCTCACGTGCTCTTTCGACCCCTCTCGACGGCGGAGGTGCACCCCGTCTCTCGAGGAAAGTCTGCCCCGGGCGCCGTCGGAGGCCAATGGGGACAGCCCGTGTCCGGTGGTCGTGCCTCCACCCCTTCGAGCGGCCCGCCGGACCTCAGCGAGCCGGGATGCGGACGCCGGCGCGCCGAGCCTGTGACGACGCCCGGGCCGCCACGACGAGCGTCCCGGCCATCACGACGAGCCCGGCCACGTCGATGGTCCCGGCGTGGAAGAGGTTGCGGGGTCCGGGGCCCCCGTCGAGGACCCAGGCGCAGCACGCGCCGAGAAAGACGAGCATGGCGAGGGCCGCGGCGGCCGACAGCTGAGCTTCGTAGCGGAGCGTCCGGGGCGACAGCTCCAGCCTGAGGAGAGCCTTGGCCGCCCCCACGACGACGCCCACCAGGGCCAGCGGGCTCACCGCCATCCATGCGATCTCGGCGGCGGGAAACGACGACAGCGCGCCGGGATGGGCCCAGTAGGAGGAGACCGACAAGGTCGAGGACCACGAGATGGCGGCCACCCCCCCGGGGACGAGGCCCTGATGGGCCCAGGCGTGCCCGCCGGTCCCCGGCCATCCGTTGCCGAAGTGCCTGCTCCCGGCGATCAGGAGCGCCCCGCCCCCCACCACCAGCGCCGAGGGCCCGAGGAGTCCTCGCCCCCGGCGGCGAGCGAGACGGGTCACGGCGTTCCAGGCCAGGGGGAGCGCAGCGAGGACCGCCAGCGCCACGAAGAGGACCATGGTGCACGACATGACCACCATGGCGGCGGTGGTGGCCGTGGTGTCGGGTGGGGACCACTGCCAGCCGATGGTGAGCTGGGACCACATGGCCGTGCCGAACGCGAGGAACCCGGCCAGGGCGCACCCGAGCGCCGCCAAACTGGCCCGCACCTGGTCGGAGGGATCGAGGGCGCGCCCGCCGAGCCCCGCGCTCGAGAGCCGGGCCGCCAGTCCGCTGCGCATGACGTCCCCCGTCCGTCGCCATGAGCGCGGCTGCTCGGAGAGTTCGGAGATCAACAGCTCGGTGAACTCGTCGCCGTAGCGCGAGCGCCAGCTCTTCGGATACCAGCGCAGCAGCCGCGTGACGCGGGGTGCGACGTCGATGGGCATGTCGCTCATGTCATCCCCAACTGCCGGCCAGCCGACGGAGTCCCAGATCGGCCACCCGGCGTTGGGCGGCGAGGTGGGTCCGGAGCGCAGCCGCGCCGCTCGACGTCAGGCGATAGGGGCGCCGTCTGTCGTCGCTGGGGACCGACTCGATGAGGCCTTGACCCTCGAGGCGGGCCAGCGCCTCGTACAGGGTTCCCGGGGCCAGACGGACGCCGGCGAAGGCCTCGATGTCCTTGGTGAGGGCGTAGCCGTGCTTGGTCCCTTCCGCCAGGCTGGAAAGGATCAGTGTGGCGGGGCCGGCGTAGCGCCCGAAGGTGCCGAGCGGTTCGGGATCGGAGCGGGTGGGGCGGGGTTCGGTCGATCTGGCCACCCCGCCACCCTATATCGGTTGCCGATCCATCGGTGACCGGCGCGGTGGGGCCGGTGGTTCAGCTCGTGGCGTCGGTGTCGGGACCCCACGGTTCGCGTACGTCGCTGAACGGGATGACCTGGGGGAGCACCGCGCCGTCGGAAGTCCTGCGGATCGAGTACCCGTCGAGGTGCAACGCCACGATCTCGAAACCCGCACTCCAGGTGCCGAGGTACCGGTTGCGCACCGCCACCTTCATCCCCACGTCCGATGTCGGAACGGTGCCTGGTTGCCTCGCGGTGATCGCATCGACGATGCTCACGGGAACACCTCCTTGCGGCGCCGGTCCGAGTTCTCGTTCCCACACCCGACGGCCCTGACGTGATGAGTCGTCACGAGCGGCGGCGAACTTGAAGGAGTCACTGTCCGTGGCCCTCGATGGAGCGGGGCGCGGCCGGCACAGGGTCGGAGGGCACGGTTTCGGCCGGCACAGTTTGGGAGGGCGCAGCGTACGGAGGTCCGCGTCTGTTGACCGGCCCCCGTGGAGAATCGCCCAGCCGCGCCACGGCCATGGGCACGACGGTACATCCTCGTCGGTGTCCGTTCGCGGATATCGGTCCTCGGGCCCGGGCGCGCTGGGCCTCCGGGACCGTGGCGCGTGTCTCGACTAGGCAGACGTGTCGGTGCGCGCCACCTCGGTCCATTGGCCCCCGTGGTGCGCGGAATGGCGCGCCGCGTCGAGCACGGCCATCTGGGCCACGCCGTCGACGAAGGTCGCCGGGTCGGGCCCCGCCGCGGGGACTCCGAGGATCCTGTCGCGGAAGGCTGCCGCCAGGCGGGTATAGGGCCCGTACTCCACGCCGAAGGTGATCATCTGCTCGTAGGTCGTCGTGACCGCACCCTCGGGCAGTGCGGGCGCACGGTCGTCGCGCAGGTCGTCGGGCACGGCGAGGGTGCGGACACCTGCCGCGTCGGCCACGTTGACCGTGTCCCCCACGCCCTCGATCCACGCCGTGCCGGTGGACCCGGTGACCCGGGTCTCGACGACGATGCCGCGGTCCGAGGCCGTGCTCTGCAGCACACCGACGCACCCGTTGCGCATCCGGAAATGCACGACGAACCCGTCGTCGGCGGTCATCGGTCGTTCCACGACATGGGCGAGCGACGCGCTCACCCCTGCGAAGTCACCCAGGGTGGCCCGGATCTGATCGATGAGCTGGGATCCGTGCGCGCCCAGCCACCCCCCGCCCGCCGACGCGTCGGCCCACCACGCCGGCACCACCGCCTGGGGATCGGCGAGCATGGGGACGTGCATGAGCCAGGTGGCCATGCGGGGCGCGCCGATCAGGTTGCCAGACACCGCCTGGGCGAGCAGGGCCTGCCCGGCGTCGAAGCGGAATTCGGTGCCCAGGAGATGGACGATCCCGGCCCCCTCGGCGGCGCGCAGCACGGTGCGCCCCTGGGCGGTGTCGCGCCCGAAGGGCTTCTCGCACAGCACGTGCCTCCCGGCGCCGATGGCCTCCAGGGCGAGCTCGGCGTGGGTGTGCGGCGGTGTGGCGATGGTGACGGCGTCGACACCGGGGAGCGCCAGCGCTTCGGCCAGGGTGGCGCAGGCCACGGGCACCTCGAACATGGCGGCACGCGCCGCCGTCCGCTCCGGGTCCCGTCCCACCAGGGCTCGCACCTCGAAGCCGGCGTGGCGCAGGGCGCGGACATGGGTGTAGCACCCGAAACCCGTTCCCACCACGACCGCACCGAGAGGCCGGGTGGGGGTGCGCGACGTGCTCATGACCGGTCCCAGCCCGCCGCGCCCAGGACCCGGCGGGCGGCCTCGGCGGCGGCGAGTGCGGCGGGGCCCGGTCCCGAGGCGTGGAGCTCGTCGGAGAACACCTCGACCCCTACCGGGCAACGCACCCCGATGGCGCGCAGGGCGCCGAGGTACCCGACGAGGTCGAGCTCGCCCGCCCCGGGCAGCTGCCGGTCGTGCAAGGTGGCGTCGATCAGGTTGACCTCGGCATCGAGGGGCGCGTCGTCGAGTTGGATGGCGAGGACGCGGTCGCCCGGCAAGGCGCGCAGCTCGTCGGCCGTGGTGCCGGTGCGGGCGCAGTGCCAGGTGTCGACGTTCAGCCCGCCGTTGGGCCGGTCGGCCAGGCGGACCAGCTCCCATGCCGTGGCCAGGTCGGGGACCTTCGACCACGCCAGCCATTCCAGGTGGACGAGGAGCCCGTGCTGGGCGGCGCGGTCGCAGAGGGCCGCGAAGGCCTCGGCCCCGTCCTCGACGGTCCACGCCCCGCCCAGGACCTCCGCCGCGTTGAGCGACCGGGCCCCCAGGGCTTCGGCCATGGCCAACAGGTCGTCCTCGCCGTAGCGGAAGACGTCGAGGGGGTCGACCTCGGCCAGGCTGCGCCCGATCTCAGGAGCGCCGGGCGTCCACCACCACGCCGGGTCGACCTCGGCCACGACGAGGCCGTGGTCGTCGAGCATGGTGCGCATCTCGCCGTCGCTGTGGCCCTCGCTTTGGGCCCGGGCGTAGTCGCGGCCCCACAGCGAGATGGCGTCGTAACCGGCAGCGGTCGCCGCCGCCAGCCGGTCGCGAAAGCTCGTGTCGCGCCCGATGGTGCCCGAGCACAGCACCAACGAATTCGGTCCCAGTGTCACGGCTTCTCCTTGCAGGCACCCTCGCCCAGCACGCCTTTCTCCCCCACCTCGAGATCCTCGTCGAGCTGAAGGACTGAGGCGCGCCGCCTGTCGGGTCAGAAGTCGGCCCGGAAGGCGGCGAGGGCGTCGGGGAAGCGGCCGTCGGTGATGTCGTTGTCCTGGCCGCCGGCGGTGTCGTTGTAGGAGAAGATGCACGTGAACGCCACGTTGTTGGCCGCGATCCAGTTGGCGAACTGGTTGATGAAGGTGGGATCGTCCCCCAGGCCGTACCCGTCGCTCCGGAAGTCGACCGACCACTCCGGGATGGCGATGGGCCGGCCTTGGGCGGCGGCGAAGGTCGTCAGCCAGTTGAGGCCCCAGGTCTGGGTGACGGCGTTGCTCCACGAGGCCTGGGGAGTGAAGGGGCTCCCCCAGTACTCGTCGTAGACGTCGGTGCCGATGTAGTCGACGTAGGCCGAGCCCGGGTAGGCGAGCTCGAGATTCCAACTCGACGATCCGCCCCCGTTGGGATTCCACAGGAACTTGAACTGCTGGCCCGGCACGGCCCGCATGGTGTCGACGATCTGTCTCCAGAACTCGGCGAAGTTCTGGGCATCGGTGTTGTTGGCGACGCTCCACGGATACCAGGAGCCGTTGAACTCCCACCCCAGTCGGAGGATGGCGTTGGAGGCGCCGTCGTTGACCAAGGTCTGGGCCAGGATGGTGAAGTACTGGTTGTAGTCACCGGCGGCACCTTCGGCGAGGGTTCCGCCCGAGCCGCCCGGGAGGATGGGCACACCGAGGACGAGGCGGTATCCGGAGTTCCGCCACTGGTCGAGCATCCAGTCCTCTGATCCCCCCGCTCCGTCCATCGCGTCCCAGCCGCTCGTGCGCAGGAGGTAGTCGGAGGCGAGGACGGGGTGGGTCCCGGTGATCGAGGCGAAATTGCCGAGCGCGGAGGGGTCGCCCGACCCGGCGTAGTCGCCGAGCAGGGTCGTCCTGGCGGTGTGGGGCCCCACGACCTCGGCGTCGAGGGGGGTACTCCCCGAGGCCGGCGCCGCGGCTTTGACCGGGGCCCTGGCCGCCACCTTGGCCGAAGGGGCGGGACGACGAGGTGTCGACCGGGCCACGGTACCGGTCGGGTACAAGTGGGTGGCGGTGCTCGTGGTGCTCGTGTTGCTCAGTGGCACGGCGACGGTGGTCGGAGGGGTCGGGACCGTCGTGGTGGGGGCGGGGACCGTCGTGGTCGTGACCTGGGAAGAGGGTGTGTTCGGTTGCGGCACCGTCGAATGCAGGGCGCCGGAGTCGGCGGCCTGGGTCTGTGGTGCCGACGGGCCGTCGACGGAGTCCATGGTCACCACGGCCGTGGCCGTCACCAGGGGCGCGGCCACGACTTTTGTCGCCGGGTGGCGGATCACCCCCCGCCTTTCGTGTCGGATCGCGTGGCGTGGTGCAGAGAGTCGGATCAGGCTCAACACAGCAGCTCCCTGTGAACGTCAGTCACACGTGTTGCTCGTGTACCAAATCGCGCCGTTCCCTCGCCCATCAGGACTTTTCGCGTGCGCGTCGAACGGTCCTTTTGAGATCGGGAGTTCGGGCAAGCAATCGGCCATTGCCCATGCGGGGGCCGACCTTAGCGATCGCTCCCGGTCGTGTCGACTCCGATCGCTGACGACGGCAACGTGCGTCACTGACATTCGTCGTGCCGAAAAATTGCAGGTGCGAACGAGAGAAACGACGATGCGAGACGAGTTACCGGGCTCTGATCACGACCGTGTTCGTGACCTTGTCGTGCAATGTCTGTCGTCGTGGGTCCCACAGCGGGAAGAGCATGTCGACGATCCACGGCGCGAACAGCAGCAAGAACAGCAGGTACTCGAAGACGCCGCGCGCCAGGGCGCGCGCATGCCCGATGGGTGCGCCGGTAACCGCGTCGACGGCCCTGACGCCCAGGGCCATCATCCCGACCGACTGCCCACGCGCCGATCCGATGAGCACGGTCGTGTAGATGAAGACGATGAGGACGGCGAGCAGGGCGCCCTGGTTCGTCACGGTGTAGCGCGACAGGAGACTCGACTGCGAGCCGTTGGCGGTCGCGGTCTGATGGACGGCGTGGAGCGGGACGAGGACGATCGCATCGATGAGGCTCGTGATGACCCAGTCGATGAGCCACGCCCCCACCCGTGCGCCGAAGCTGGCGTAAGGCGACAAAGGGCGACCGTACCCCGGCGTCTCGAATCCCGGTGGCAGGTAGGTGCCCTGGGAACCCGGTGGCGCATCGGGCCGATCCCAGGGGGCCGGGGCATGCCCGTTGTGACCCTGCCCGTTGGACTCGGGGCCCCGTGCCTCGGGGTCCTGGGAGCCGTGGACCGGAGCCTCAGGCGCACCGGGGTCGTCGGGGTCGTCCGAGGAGGGAACGTCAGGCATCGCCGGTCATTGTGACAGCCCCGTGTCCTCACGCTCCGGACCGCGTGGCGACGTGCTCGGTTTCTCGACGAACGGTGCGTCGGTGTTGAGCGACATGGGCACGTGGGCCACGATGACGTCGGTCCGGGTTCTCAGCGCCGCCGACAGGACGACCTCCAAGTGGTTGTGCAGCAGGCGGTACCGCACGCGGGTCGGGACGACGACAGGGATGAGGACGACGATCTGCTGCTCGTCCCTGGCGGCCAGTTCCTCGTCGATGAGGGCCACGATGGGCTTCACGACCGACGCATACTCGGTGTGCAGGACCCGCAACTCCACGCCCGGGTGCCACGCGTCCCACTGCCGGCTCAGGACCTCGGCCTCGTCGCCGTCGTCGGCGAAGGCCACGGTCACAGCCAGCACCTCATGGCCGATGGACAACGCTTCACTGAGGGCCCGGGATGTGAGGGTCGAGACCGTGGTCACGGGGACGATCACGAACGAATCCCTGCTCCCGCGCGGCTTGGGGGGCAGCGTGGCGAACCCCAGGATCTCGACGACCCGGGCGTAGTAGCGGTGGATGCGTCGAAAGAGGGTGATGAAGACGACGACGGCCACGACGACGAGCCACCCACCGGAGGTGAACTTCGAGACGAGGAAGATGACGGTGGACACGGCGGTGGCGAACGCGCCCACCGCATTGATCACGGCCCGTTGTCTCCAGCGCGGTGGTCGCGTCCTGTGCCAGTGGACGACCAGACCCACTTGGGACAACGTGAAGCCGGTGAAGACGCCGATGGCGAACATCGGGATCAACCGCTGCGTGGCACCGTGCACGGCGAGGAGCAGCCCGCCGGAGAACAGCGCCAACACCACGATCCCGTGGTTGTAGTTCTGGCGGTCGCCGCGCACCGTGAAGATGTGGGGGAGGTAGTCGTCACGAGCCAAGAGGCTGGCGAGAACCGGCAGCCCCCCGAACGACGTGTTGGCCGCCAGGGCCAAGGCCGCGGTCACGGCCAGCGACACGAGGTAGTACGCGAAGTGCCGGCCCACGGCTTCGCCCATGATCTGGCTGAGCGCGGTCTGACCGCTGCGGGGCTGGATGTGAAAGCGCAGGGCGAGGACGGCGAGTCCGAGCAGCATGGCGCTCAGGGTCAGGCCCAGCATGGCCTCGGTGCGCTTGGCCCGGATCTGGCGGGGCTCGCGAAACAGCGGGACGCCGTTGGCGATGGCCTCCACCCCCGTGAGGGCGCTGCACCCCGCCGCGAAGGCCCGCAGGACAAGCAAGACCCCGACCGTCTCGAGCCCGCCTGTGGCCGTGGTCGGACGTCCGAGCGGCGGCGCATGGAGGGCGAGGGGGTGGACGAGGCCGACGGCGACGATGCCCAGGATGCCGACGATGAAGACCATCGTCGGCAGGAGAAAGGCTCGGGCGCTGTCGCCCAGTCCCCGCAGGTTGAGCACCGTGACGAATGCCAACACCCCCAGGCACAACGGCACGGTGGCCGACAGGAGCCCGGGGAACGCCGAGGTGAGCTGGCCCACGCCGGCTGCGATCGACACGGACACGGTGAGCGTGTAGTCCACGACGAGAGATGCGGCGGCCACATGGCTGGCGTTGGTCCCGAGATTGGCGCGTGCCACCGCGTAGGCGCCGCCCCCGGACGGGTAGGCGTCGATGACCTGTCGGTAGGACAGGACGAGGATCAGGAGCAGCACCACGATGGCCACGGTGATGGGCAGGATGAGATGCAGCGCACCGACTCCCGCCACGGCCAGGACCACCAGGATCGCCTCGGGGCCGTAGGCCACCGAGGTCAGTGCGTCGAGAGACAGCGCCGAGAGGCCCTGGACCTGAGTGATCTGCTCGTGGGCCGTCTGGCTCGACGCCAGGGGTTGGCCCACCAGCAGGCGCCACACCGACCCGGCGGTGACGTTTCGACGAGGTGGTGGGTCGGTCACCGGTCCGGGGCCCGGGTCTCGGACCGGGGCGTCTGGTCTCGGCCCGGTGTTGAGCCACCGCGTCCACTCCGGTAGACCCTCTCCATGTCCGTGCTCGAAGCGCTCGCCATCGTCGGCGTGGGCCTCGTCGCCGGGACCATCAACACCATCGTGGGCTCAGGTTCGCTCATCACCTTTCCCACCCTGCTGGCGTTCGGCTTCTCCCCGGTGGTGGCCAATGTCAGCAACTCCGTGGGGCTCGTGGCAGGGACCTTGAGCGGCTCCATCGCGTACCGGTCGGAGCTGCGGGGCCAGCGGCCCCGGTTGTTGGTCTTGGGGGCCGCCGCCCTGGGCGGGGGCGCCACCGGTGCGGCGTTGCTGCTGGCCCTGCCCGGAAGCGTGTTTCGCCACGTGGTGCCCGTGCTCATCCTGGTGGCCTGCGTGCTGGTGGCGTTGCAGCCTCGCCTGTCGGCGCGCCTCGCGCTTCGAGCGGATCGCCCTGCGCACGGCGGCGCCGTGTTGTTCGTGACCGTCTTCTTGACCGGCGTGTACGGAGGGTACTTCGGGGCCGCCCAGGGCGTGATCCT
>Ga0187890_10001290_pt1 | contig 18152 bp, 13 predicted proteins | sample June2016WEW_21_1_FD_133005 | JGI IMG/M metagenome (GOLD analysis project Ga0187890, IMG submission 133005) | Peatland microbial communities from SPRUCE experiment site at the Marcell Experimental Forest, Minnesota, USA - June2016WEW_21_10 | ecosystem: Environmental > Terrestrial > Soil >... | reverse complement strand
TCGAGCTGTGCGACAGGCTCGTCGTCGAGGACGAGAAGGCATTCGAACACCTGTGGCGCACCCTCGGCCTGTCGGTGGACTGGAGCCAGACCTACGCCACCATCGACACCACGTCGCGCCGCACGTCCCAACACGCCTTTCTCCGCATGCTCGTCGCCGGACAGGCCTACTCGGCCGAGGCACCCACCCAGTGGGACGTGGACTTCCAGACCGCGGTCTCGCAGGCGGAGATGGAGGACCGCGAGCTGGCCGGCGCCTATCACCGGGTGCGGTTCGACAAGGCCGGCGCCGACGGGGCCGTCGACATCGAGACCACCCGTCCGGAACTGCTGGCCGCCTGCGTGGCGCTCGTCGCCCATCCCGGGGACGACCGCTACCGGGCCCTGGTGGGCGGCGAGGTGATCACACCCTTGTTCAAGGTCCGGGTGCCCGTGCTCACCCACCCCCTCGCCGATCCCGACAAGGGCTCGGGCATCGCCATGATCTGCACCTTCGGCGACGCCACGGACGTGACCTGGTGGCGCGAGCTGGCGTTGCCGACGCGCACCATCGTGGGACGAAACGGGCGACTGCGGGCCGTGGACTGGGGAGAGGACGGCTGGGTCTCAGAGGATCCCCGAGCCGCGGCCCACGCCTACGCCGAGCTCGAGGGTCGCACCGTCTCCCAGGCCCGGTCGCGCATCGTGGAGCTGCTGGCCGAGGCGGGGGCCCTGGTGGGCGAGCCCAAGCCCATCTCTCACCCGGTGAAGTTCTACGAACGCGGGGACCGCCCCCTCGAGATCGTCTCCAGCCGTCAGTGGTACGTCCGGACGCTCGCCCTGCGCGAGCGACTGCTCGAACGGGGCCGCGAACTGCGCTGGCATCCCCCCCACATGCGCCACCGCTACGAGGCGTGGGTCGAGGGTCTGAACGGCGACTGGAACATCAGCCGGCAGCGGTTCTTCGGGGTCCCCTTCCCGGTCTGGTACCCGGTGGGCGAAGACGGCTCGATCGACCATGACCACCCCCTACTCGCGGCGGCGGACCGCCTCCCGATCGACCCCTCGAGCGATGTGCCCGACGGGTACGGCCAGGACCAGCGGGGCGTCCCCGGTGGGTTTGTCGGTGACCCCGACGTCATGGATACCTGGGCCACGTCGTCGCTCACCCCCCAGATCGCCGGGCGCCGCGAAGACGATCCCGACCTCTTCTCGCGGGTGTTCCCCATGGACCTCCGGCCCCAGGCGCACGAGATCATCCGGACCTGGCTCTTCAGCACGATCGTGCGCCACGAGCTCGAGTACGGGTGCCTGCCGTGGACCGACGCGGCGATCTCGGGGTGGGTCCTCGATCCCGAACGCAAGAAGATGTCGAAGTCGCGCGGCAACGTGGTGACCCCGTTGCCGCTGCTCGAGAGCCACGGCGCCGACGGGGTGCGGTACTGGGCGGCGAGCGGCCGGCCCGGCGTGGACACGGCGGTGGACGAGGGCCAGATGAAGGTGGGACGGCGCCTCGCCATCAAGATGCTCAACGCCTCGCGATTCGCGCTGACCCGGCTCGGCAACCAAGCAGCCGCCACCACCCAGGCGGTCACCGCACCCCTCGACCTCGCCATGTTGCACCGCCTGGCCGACGTCGTCACCGAGGCCACCGCCGCGCTCGACGCCTATGACTACGCCCGGGCCCTGGAGCGGACCGAGGCGTTCTTCTGGTCGTTCTGCGACGACTACCTCGAGCTCGTGAAAACTCGCGCCTACGAGGACTCGGTCGAGGCCCCCCCGGCATCGGCGCGCGCCGCGTTGGCGATCGCCCTGTCGGTCCAGCTGCGCCTGCTCGCCCCCTTCTTGCCCTTCGTCACCGAGGAGGTGTGGTCGTGGTGGCACGAGGGCTCGGTCCACCGCTCCCCGTGGCCCGACGCGGGCGAGCTGTCGCCGGCCCAGGAATCCGGTGACATCGCCGTGCTGGAGATGACCACCTGGGTGCTCGGAGAGATCCGCAAGGCCAAGACCAAGGCGGGGCTCTCCATGCGGGCCCGGGTGGCGAGGCTCACCGTCGTCGACGAGCCGCAACGCCTGGCCCTCCTGGCGGAGGCGGCGGGGGACCTTCGTGACGCCGGAGGCGTGGACGAGCTCGTCACGGTGCCGGGACCTTCCGAGGTCATCGTCGAGCTGGCGCGACAGGAATAGCGCGGGGATCGCTGATGCCCGACGTTGACCGCACCACGAGCGAGGACCCGGGCACCGGTGACGACCTCGAGCTCGAGACGGTGATGCGCGGGTGCCGGTCGTCGCACGAGCGGCTCGTCTCCGCGGTGTCGGACTTCGACGACGCCACGCTCCGCAGCCCGAGCCGGCTCGAGGGCTGGACCGTCGGCCACATCGTCACCCATCTCGCCCGCAACGCCGACTCCCACACCCGGATGCTCACTGCCGCCGCCCACGGGGAAGCCGTCGAGCAGTACGCCGGCGGCCGCGAGGAGCGGGCCGGCCGGATCGAGTCCGGTGCCGGGAGAAGCGTCCAGGAACTGCTCGACGACACCCTGCGCTCGATCGCCGATCTCGAGAGCGCCTGGGCGACGATGACCCCCTCGGCCTGGGACCGACACGGCCTGTCGCGTGGACACCCCTGGCCGTGTCGTGCCATGCCCTACTTCCGGTGGCGCGAGGTCGAGATCCATCACGTCGACATGGGCACCGGGTACGAACCCGGGCGCTGGCCCGAGGAGTACGTGGGCCGGGAACTGCCGCTCCTCCTGGCCACGGTGCCCGACCGCCTGGAGAACGGCGCGCAACGGCGCCGGGTGCTGGCGTGGCTCATCGGGCGATCCCCGTCGGTGGGAGATCTCGACCTCGGCCCCTGGGAGTCCCGTCCCGGGAATTACTTCAAGGGCCTGTCGAGCTGAGCCACGGGCGGGCCCGCCCGGCGATGTCGGTCACTCGTCGAGCTTGAACACCCGCATGGCGTTGTCCCGCAGGAACTTCGGCCACACATGGTCGCGGAATGGGACGTCGGCGAGCTCGGAGAAGATGCGCTCCAGGGTGAGGGCCATCGGGTAGTACCCGGCGTAGATGATCTTGTCAGCACCACGCGTGTTGGCGTAGTCGATGATGGCCTTCGGGTAGTACTTGGGCGCGAAGGCGCTCGTCATGTAGTGGAGTCCGGGCCACTTGAGCATCAGCTTGACCGCCAGCTCCTCCCAGGGCTCGGCGCCGTGGCGCATGACGATCCGCAGTTCCGGGAAGTCGTAGCAGACCTGGTCGAAATGCATGACGTCCTGGCAGGCGGAGGGGACCCGCGGCCCGGCGATCCCGGCGTTCACGACGATGGGCAGGTCGAGGTCGATGCAGGTCTGGTAGACGGGGTAGTAGCGCCGGTCGCTCACCGGCACCTGGGGGTTGCACCCCGCCGGAAACGTCGTCACCGCCTTGATGTGGTGCTGGGCGTGGGCCTCGCGGATGCGCCGGACGGCCCCGGTGATGTCGTTGGGGTCCAGGGCTTCGAGGTTCGCCTTGAACCGGTCGGGATGCTCCGACAGGGCCCGCTCCACGACCGAGCCGGCCAACCCCACGAGCCCGATGGCGATGCCGAACCGGTCCATCTCCGCCAGGGTCACGGCCACGGTGTCGTCGTCTTCGGCCACGCTGTTGGGGTCGTCCTTGAACATGTAGGAGATCGGCGACGTCGAAGAGGCGCTCTCCTCGTCCCGCAGCTGAGGCTTGAGGAAGTCGAAGCGGCGGGCGGCCCGGGCGCTCGGGAACCCGATCATGCAGTCGACCACCCCGACGTCGGTTGGCATGGGCACGGCTCGTCACCGTACAGGGGGCCGAGGGGCCCTCGGCAACGTCCCGCAGGGTCGGCCACCCGCCGATCAGGCGGCCGGGCCGGGCCGGGCCGCCCGGAACGGGCGGTGCGCCTCTCCCGATGGCAACCTAAGGTCCGCCTCTCGGGTGTGGGCCGGCTCCCCGGCACGGATGTGGAGGATGGGATCGATGGACGTCGCCGACATGACGGGCAAGACGGTGGTCATCACGGGTGGGAACTCGGGCATCGGACTCGAGACGGCGGTCGCCCTGGCCCAGGCGGGCGCCAAGACCGTGATCACGGCGCGCGACCGCGCTCGGGGAGAGGCCGCCGTGGCCCAGATCAGGGCGCGCTCGGGACGCGACGACGTCGACCTCGTCGTCTTCGACCTCGCCAGCATCGCCTCGATCCACGAGGGGGCGGCCGCCATCCTGGCGCGCTGTGACCGTATCGACGTCCTGGTGAACAACGCCGGCCTGGTCCTGTCGGATCGACGCGAGACCGAAGACGGGTTCGAGGCGACCTTCGGGGTCAACCACCTCGGCCCCTTCGTCCTGACCGACCTGCTGCTCGACCGGATCAAGCACAGTGCGCCGGCCCGCATCGTCAACGTGGCCTCCACCGCCCACAAGGGGGCCCGCAAGGGTCTCGACTTCGACGATCTCCAGTCGACGCGCGCCTACGGGGGGATGCAGGTCTACTCCAAGTCGAAACTGGCCAACATCTACTTCACCACCGAGCTGGCTCGACGCCTCGAAGGAAGCGGCGTCACGGTGAACTGCCTGCATCCCGGCACCGTCGCCACCGGGTACGGGCGAGACGGCGACTCCAAAGGATTTCTCGCCTTCGGGCTGAAGGTCATCAAGCCCTTCGTCCTCAGCCCCGCCAAGGGGGCGCGCACCTCGGTCTACCTGGCGTCGTCGCCCGACGTCGCCGGCGTCACGGGTCAGTACTTCGTGAAGGACAAGGTCCGGAAGCCCTCCGCCGCGGCCCGCGACACCGAAGCTGCCCAGAGGTTGTGGAAGCGCAGCGAGGAGCTCGTGGCCGACAAGGCGTGAGGGTTGTTCGGGGCGGGTCCGATGCGGCCCGGCCCCGAAGGGTCCAGCTGGGTCAGCCCGCCTCACCCATGTAGGCCTCCAACAGATGATCGCCGACCTCGGCGGGCGTCCCCGATCGCACCAGGCGGCCGTTCACCATGACCCCGACCTGATCGGCGATGGCCAGCGCGGTCTGGGCGAACTGCTCCACCAGCAGGATCGTGATGCCCTCCTGGGCCACGGCCTGGGCCACGAGCTCGTAGAGCTCGGCCACGATGAGCGGGGCGAGGCCCATCGAGATCTCGTCGAGGAGCAGCATGCGGGGTTTCGTGAACAGCGCCCGGGCCAGGGCCAGCATCTGCTGCTCGCCTCCCGACAACCGGCCCGCCAGCTGCCGGCGCCGTTCGCCGAGGACGGGGAACCGGGCATAGCTCTGCTCTTCGAGATCCGAGACCTTGGTGGCCCGGCTGCGGTAGCTGTACATGAGCAGGTTCTCCGCCACCGTCAGGTTCGGGAACACCGCCCGGCCCTCGGGAACCGCACACAGCCCCCGGCGGGCCAGCCGGTCGGGCGTCGAGCGGCGGATATCTTCGCCGTCGAAGGACACGGAGCCCGACGTGGCCGGCATGCGGCCGCTGGCCACCTTGAGCAGTGTCGACTTGCCCGCTCCGTTCGGGCCGAGCAGCGCGTAGACCGATCCTTCGGGAACCTCGAGCGACACGCCGTGGACCACCTCGATGCGGCCGTAGGCGGCGTGGACGTCGGTCATCGACAGCATGGGGGCATTGGACATCGACGGGACGGGCGCGGGCTGGGCGGGAAAGGCGATCATCTTGTTGGCGGCCGGAGCGGTGCCCGGGTTGGTCCCCGACACGGGGGCGCCGACGAAGACCGCCGAGGAGGGCTCGGGAACGGGCGCATCGTCGACGGCGCCGAGGTACGCCGCTTGGACGGCCGGGTCGGCCTGCACCGTGGCCGGGTCGCCATGGGCGATGATCTCGCCGTAGTCGAGCACACTCACGTGATCGCAGATGTTCATGACCAGGCTCATGTCGTGCTCCACCAGCAGCACCGCCATGCCCCTCTGGGCCAGGTCCATGAGCACCCGCCCGAGCTCGACGGTCTCCTCCTGGTTGAGGCCCGAGCTCGGCTCGTCGACCAGGAGCACCGACGGCCCGGTGGCCAGGGCCCGCCCGAGCTCGACGAGGCGGGCCAGGCCGGTGGGGAGCAGGTCGGTCGGTTCGTCGGCCACGTGTGTCAGCCCGACGTGGGCGAGGATGATGTCGGCTTCGGCGCGCGACGTGACGCCGGTGGGGCGGCGACGCCTCGTCTCCGCCGCCATCTGCACGTTCTCCCTCGCCGTCAGGGTGCCGAAGAGCTCGAGTCGTTGGAACGTGCGGGCCACGCCGAGCCGGGCCCGGTGATGCGGCGAGAGGCGGGTGATGTCGTCGCCTCCGAGGCGCACCCGACCTTGGGTGGGCGGCTGCAGGCCGGTGATGACGTTGAACAGGGTCGTCTTGCCGGCCCCGTTGGGGCCGATCAGACCGTTCACCGCCCCGGCATGGACGTCAAGGTTGACGCCCTGGAGCGCCTGGAGCCCCCCGAACCGGACCGAGATCTCCTCGATGGCGAGCTCAGACAACCGAACGCACCTCGGTCCCGACCGCCGCCGCGGCGCCGGCGGGCGCAGGCGGGACCATCGCCGTCACGGCGGGGTCGAGGCGGTCAGAGATCGCCGCGCCGCGTCCCTGTCGCCGGTTCCAGAAGTCGGTGACCTCGTCGTAGAGCCGGCCGATGCCGTTGGGGTTGCGACCGATGGTCACCACCCCGAAGCCGATGAGGAGCTGGGTGAGGTCGGGGATCTGCGGGATGTGGGCGCCGATCACGGGGCCGACGGCCAGGAAGAGGCCGGCCAGGACCGCACCGGTGAGGAGGCTCACACCCGAGAGGGTGAGGCCCACGAAGATGGCGATGCTGAAGAGGAAATCGAATTGGGCGGCACCCACCTCGGTGTTGAGCCCGCCGTAGAGCGCGCCGGCCAGCCCGGCCAGCCCGGCGGAGAACGCGAACACCGCCAACTTCGTGACGGTCAGGCTCAAGCCCACGGTGCTGCAGGCGGCGGGCGAGTCGCTCATGCCCACGAGGCGGCGCCCGAAGGGACCGCGCCGCAGTGCGCCGACGCCGATGAGACAGAGGGCGAGGACGACGGCGAGGAACACGTCGAAGGCGCGATCGGTGGCGAAATGCATCCCGAAGATGTCGGGACGGCCCACAGCCACGGTACCGCCGACACCCATGATGGAGCTCGACTGGAAGAAGATGTTGTCCATGAGCACGGCGAACGCCAGCGTCGCCAGGGCCAGGTAGAGGCCGCGCAGCCGCAACACCGGCAATGCCAACACCGCGCCGACCCCGGCACACACGCCCATGGCCGCCAGTAGCCCGAGCACCGAGCTTCCGCCGTCGACGGCGTGCATCGTCACCGCACCGATCCCGAGGAACGTGAATTGACACAGCGAGACCTGGCCGGCGTAGCCCGAAAGAGGCACCAGCCTCAGCGCCAAGATGGAGAGGGCCAGGCCGTTGCCCATGGTGTAGAGGTTGTTGCCCGAGAGCACGGAGCCGAGCGCGATGACCACCACCACGACCACGACAGCCCCGATCAGCGTCGTCCGGGCGCTCGCCACCCGCGGGGGCCTCACCCGCACCACCCGGCCGATGGCCAGGCGGACTTCGGGGATGAGGAGCAGCGCCAGGAACAACATGATCATGGGCAGCGCGGCGTCGACGTCGTTGCGCACCCCCTGGGGGGCATAGCCGATGGCCATGGAGTTGGCCACGCCGAGGATCATGGCGCCCAGGAAGGTCATGGGCAGGCTCCGCAAGCGCCCCACCACGGCGGCGGCGTAGCCGTAGATCACGAGCTGGGTGAGCGTCTCGATGTTCATCCCCTGCACGCTCGGCGCCAGGAGGATGCCCCCGAGGCCGGCGAACATGACGCCGATCATCCAGGAGTAGGCCGAGATCCGGCCCGAGGGCGCCCCGGCCAGGGAGGCCAGGCTGGGGTCGTCCACCACGGCCCGCATGGCCACGCCGGTGCGGGTGCGCCGGAAGAACACGCGCAGGAAGACCGCCACGGCGATGGCCACCACCACCGTGATGAGCTGCTCCCACGAGAGAGTGATCCCGGCCACCGAGACGGGATTGCCGTTGAGGAGCTCAGGGGTGTTGTAGGTGTTGGCCGTCGGGCTCCAGATGATCCCCGCCAGGGCGACCAGAACGAGCAGCAGGCCCAGGGTGACCGCCAGCCGGATGCTCGTGGCCGCCCCGTACAGGGGGCGCATGACGACCCGTTCCACCACCATTCCGAGCAGGGGCGCGGCGACGACGAGGACGATGGCGAGCGACACCAGTTCGGGCAGGCCCCACCCCTGCCACAACTGCCAGAAGAGGTACGCCATCACCATGCCCATGGCGCCGTGGGCGAAGTTGAAGATGCCCGTCGTGTTGTAGGTGACCACCAGACCGCTGGCACTCACGGCGTAGATGGCGCCGAACACGATGCCGGCGATGAGGAAGCTCAGAAATTCGGTCACCGCGCTATGAGCCCTTTCGAGGCGTCACCCCAACGTCGGGCGTTCCGGGAAACGTCCATCTGCTCCCCTAAGACGTGGGCCGCACCATCGGGGTGTAGCCAGGTTCACGCAGGAATCGGTCCGCGCCACAGTAGAACCCCACACTGGGCGTGGGTGCCACGCGCTTGATCTTCCCGTTCTGCACCTGAGCCAGCAAGAAACACCCCGAGGGAATGGCCTTGGCGGGGTCGCTCGGCGGCACGAGCCCCCCGGCGTCGAAGAAGGTGACCTGGTTGAGCGCCTTGATGAGTCCCGCCCGGGTGGGCGGGTTGCCGGCGTCTTTGAGGGCTTGGGCGAAGAGCTCCGCCGACGCCCAGCCGTAGACCGACTCGATCTCGAAGTTGGGTTTGGAGTCGACCTTCTTCATCCACTTGTTGAACAAGCCGACAGCGGGGACCGTCTTGGCGTCCTGGCCCAGGTACAGGGCGTAGCCCTGCTCGATGTACATGTTGTTCGCGGCGCTGCCGGCCAGCGACAACAGTTGGCTGGAGTACGCGGCGCCCTCGATATTGACGGCCTTGAAGTTCTGCTGCTGGAACTGCTTGGCCAGGGTGGCCGCATAGTTGTCGGGCAGCTCCGTCGAGAAGAACATCTTCACGCCCTTGCTCTTCATGGAGATGATGTCGGGCAGGAAGTTGGTGTCGAAGGGACCCACGCCGTGGTCGTAGACGATGTCCCAGCCCGCCGCCTTCATGGCCGCTTCGACGGCGTGCTCGGCAGACATCGTCGACGCCGTGGCGTTCTCCCAGATGATCCCCACCTTCTTGACCGCCTGGGGGTACTTCGACTTCAGGTACAGAAAGAGGTTGAGCGGGTAGTAGCTCGAGGGGTTGGGGAGCGGGCTGTAGAGATAGGGGTCCGAGGAGAGCCCGGGGCTCAACGAGAACCCCACATCGGGCACGTGGGCGATGTCGATGAGCGGCTTCTCGGCCGAGTCCAGAAGTGAGAACCCACCCACCAGGGCGAACTCGGTACGGATCTGGGCGCCGGTCTCGGTGGCCACCTCGCCACCCTGGAAGGTGCTGTCCTCGGCGTCGAGCTTGAGCTTCCGGCCGTTTACCCCGCCCAGGCTGTTGATGTAGGCGAAATACGCCTTGGTGCCGTCTTCGGCTCCCTTGAAGAGCCCGGGAATGGGCGAGGAGAGGTCGTCGACCTGGCCGACGGTGACCGCGTCGGCGGTGACCCCGGGCGAGGAGCCCGATGTCCCTGACGAATCCCCTCCGGTGGGGGTCGAGGACGCCGAGCTCGCCGTCGAGCCCGGCGTGGTCTTCGAAGAACACGCCACCAGGATCACGCAACACACGGAGAGTGCGAGAGCGATCCCGGTACGTGGTGTCAACGGGGACACCCACCGTCCTCGGCGCGCTCGCATCCGCACCCTCTCTCGGTTCGCGTTCACCTAGCCCCCCTCTGTGTCCCTCTACTCACCCGTGCGGCCCATCCCCGGAGCCACACCCAGCTTGTCACGCCGCCCCCTGGGGCCTGCCGCGCCCCATGCCCACGACCACTACCCGTGCCGGGGCCCACCACGACGGCACCTGGTCTCACGCGGGAACGCGTTCTAGTTATTAATGCTACGTCAGATGCCGGGCCTATGGGTAGTGATGGTGGGGGCCACCCGTGGGCAGGGCCCCGGGGCCCGGCGCCGGGTCAGGGCGCGGTGGGCGTCTCGACTTCTTGTGCCTGGGCCAGCGACGAACGACGGAACCTGACTCCCTCGAGAAACCGTACGACGGCGGCGACGGCGTGGGCGCTGCGCACCGACGGGAGGACGTCGAAGGCGTGCTGTGTGTAGGGAAGCTCGGCGTACAGCGCGGGCGCCTTGGACACCGCCCGCAGCGCGGCCACGAAGGCACGGGCTTCGGAGACGGGCACGAGCGTGTCGTTGGTGCCGTGGACCACGAAGAAGGGCGGTGCGTCGGGGTTCACCCGACACAGGGGGGAGGCCGCCTCGAAGATGCCGGGGTCCTGCGCCAGGCGGCGCTTGAACACCCGCCGCTCGAGCAGTCCGAGCAGACCCACGTCGTAGCGCGAGCTCCCCCGCCCCACCGTCATGTCGTAGACGCCGTAGAACGGCACGCACGCGTCCACCGAGGCGTCGTCGTGCTCGAACCCGGGTTGGAAGTCGGGGTCACCGGGCGTGAGGGCCAACAGGGCAGCGAGGTGGCCACCGGCCGATCCGCCGGAAACGGCGATGAACCCCGGATCCCCGCCGTACTCGGCGATGTGCTCTCGCACCCAGACCACAGCGTGCTTGCAATCCACGATGTGATCGGGCCACGTGGCTCTCGGGCTCAGGCCGTAGTTGATGGCGACGGTCACCCAACCTCGTCGGGCGAACTCGAACAACAAGGGGAGCCCCTGTTCACGCTTGTCCCCGATGACCCACGCGCCGCCGTGGATGTAGATCAGGACCGGAGCGCCGGTCGGGGGATCGACACGCCGCCGGATGACGTCCAGGCGATGGGCGCGCGTGCCGTCACCCACATAGTCGATGTTGCGCACGGCGCGTACCGATCGGGTGGGGCGCGGGAAGGGATAGAGAAGCCGGGGGAAGCGCCACATGGTGTCACCGCCGTGTCCGGGAAGGCCGTCGACGTCCCCGCCCGGCAGCGGCATCTCCTCCTCGGCGCGGCGCAACACCCCACCCGCACCTGCCGAGGACCGGGCGTGGAGCACGAGCCCCGTCCACGCCCCCGCGTTGATCCCGAGCCCGACCCAACCGGGCCATGACCCGAAGGCGCCCGCGAGGGCGAAGAACGCCGTGGCGACCCCCTGCCACACGATGTGCCAGATGGGCATCTCGGCGGTGTACCAACCGGCGAAGAAGCTCGGCACCACCAGGAAGGGGTTCCGGGCCGGCCGGAAGGCGTTCACCACGAGCAGGGCGCCCACCGCGCTCACGGCCAGGTACACCCATGCCCACGCCATGGCACCATCCTCGCTCATGGTGGGAAGATGGCGCACGCCCAATGGGCGGATATCCGACGGCTGTGGGGGGCACGAACCGACGAACGAGGGTAATTGACCATGGAACAACTGACAGGGCTCGACGCGACGTTCCTGTATCTGGAGACACCCAGCCTCCACATGCACGTCTCGATGGCGGCGATGTTCGATCCGTCCACCGTGCCGGGTGGGTATTCGTTCGACAAGCTCCGCGACCTGGTGAGCTCCCGCCTGGAGCTGGCACCGATCTTCCGTCGGCGACTGGTCGAGGTGCCCTTGCGCCTGAGCCACCCCTACTGGGTCGACGATCCGACGTTCGATATCGAGTACCACATCCGCCGTGGCGCGGTGCCCGCTCCCGGCGGCGTGGAAGAGCTAGCCCAATTCGTGGGTGACGTGTGCAGCCGCCAACTCGACCGCGCCAAGCCCCTGTGGGAGATGTACATCGTCGAGGGGTTGCGGGGCGGCCAGATCGGACTGGTGACGAAGATCCATCACTGCACCATCGACGGGGTCTCGGGCGCCGAGCTGCTCGCCCAGTTGTTCGACCTCGAGCCCGATCCACCGGCCCGGCCCGCCCCCGACGGGCCGATGGCGGTCGACGACCGTCTGCCCTCGGACCTCTCGCTCCTGGCCAAGGCGATCGGGACCCGCGTGACCCGCCCGGTGGGCATGACCAAACTCGCCTGGCGGACGGGATGGGCCTTGCTCGACGTCAGGCGGGTCCGGGCCCGGGGTGCGGGACGGGCCGCGCTGCCGCTCACCACTCCCCGCACGTCGCTCAACGCATCGATCACCCCGCACCGGCGCGTGGCGTTCTCGTCCATCGCCCTCGAAGACGCCAAGCGCATCAAGCGCGCCTGTCACACGACCCTCAACGACGTGGTCCTCGCCGTGTGCACCGGAGCGCTGCGGCGCTACCTCATCGAAGGTGACGAGCTGCCCGACGAACCGCTGGTGGCGACGGTGCCGGTCTCGACGGCACCGAAAGCGGGAAACCGGCGCGGCGCCAACAAGGTGTCGGCCATGTTCGTGGCCCTGCCCTGTCAGATCGAAGACCCCGTCGAGAGACTCCATGCCATCCGGGAGGGCACCAAGGGTGCCAAGCAGGAACACAACGCCCTGGGCGCGGACGTGCTGCTCAATTGGACCGAGCACGCCACTCCGAACGTGTTCTCGACCGCGGCCCGCGCCTACACCCGGTTGAAGCTCGCCGACCACCACCGGCCCATCCACAGCCTGGTGATCTCCAACGTGCCCGGCCCCGACTTCCCCCTCTACCTGGCGGGAGCCGAGCTCGTCGCCGGCTTTCCCCTGGGACCGGTGATGGACGGCGCGGGGCTGAACATCACGGTGATGAGCTACCGGGGTGTCCTCAACTGGGGGCTCATGGCGTGTGCCGAGACCGTGCCGCGCCTGGCGAACCTCGCCGTATACATCCCCGACGCCCTCGCCGAGCTCGCCGCCGCCACCGAGGTCGGACCCGTCATGCCGGTGGGCGTGGCGCCGGGTCGGGGCACGGCCCCCAGGACCGTCGACACCCAGCCCCGGACGTCCCAGCCCGTCTCACGACGCCACAGCACGCCGGTGACCGGATGAGGGAGTGACCGGGGGTCGACCGCTGCGGATCGGGCTCGTCGGCTGCGGGATGATCGGCCAGATCCACGCCGACGGACTCCGCATGATGTCCGAGGACGGCGAGGTCGTGGCGGTGGGGGCCGCTGACCCCGCCGAGCAGTCGCGAGCTGCCACGGCCCGAAACTGTCCTTTCGAGTACCTGACCGCCGATCCCCGGCGCGTGATCGAAGACCCCGCCATCGACGCCGTCATGATCACCTCACCGACGTCGACACACCGCGACCTGGTGCTCGAGACCCTGGCGTCGGGCAAGGCACTGTTCTGCGAGAAGCCCTTGGCGCCCACCTTTGCCGAGGTCAGAGAGATCTGCGCCGCGGTGGCGGCCACGACACGCCCTGCCCAGGTCGGGTTCCATTCGCGCTTTCACCCCATCGTCAACGGCATCCGCCGACTCGTGGTGTCCGCCGAGCTGGGCGCCCCCATGGCCTACACACTGCGCGACGACCAGTATTGGCCCACGGGTGCTGTGGTGCCGGGCCACAGCTCGTGGCGTTCGGAGAGGGCCCAGGCCGGCGGGGGCGCCCTCCTCGAGCACTCGATCCATGCCGCGGACATCGTGTGCTGGCTCTTCGGTCCCGCGGTGCGGGTCTCGGCCCGAACGCGGGACGTGTTCGGGTACGACGTCGAGGACGTCGCCGCCGTCATGGTGGAGCACGCCTCGGGTGTCGTCGGCACCATCCTCAGCGTCTTCAACGGCGTTCGGGGACGCGAGGAACGCCGCTTCGAGGTCTTCTTCGAAGGCGCGGCCGTCGAGGCCACCACGGACTTCATCGTGGGCGCGACCGAGGACAGCTTCCTGGTGCAACGGCCCGACGCCGAGCCTGAGCGACCGGATCTCGACGAGCTGCGCACCGCGCACTTCGAGACCCTCGGGCTGGCGCGCCGGGACTTCGTCTTCTACACCTATCCCGCCGACCGTCACTGGGTGCGATGCGTCCAGGACGGCACCCCCGCCTCGCCGGGCTTCGACGACGCCCTGCGCGCTCACGAGCTCGTCGACGCCGCCTATCGGTCGGCGGCGACCGGAGCCTCGGTCTCGCCCTGAGGCCCCTGACGGTCGAGACCGAGGGAGGGGGTCGGCCGAGCTTGCTCTTCGGCGGCGACCGGGCGGCATGATGCGGGAATGACCAACCCAGATTCGCCGCCCGCCCGCCGTCGTCCCCACCGGCGCATCGGGGGTCTTGCGGCCGCCGTCTCGAGGTGGGTGGAGCCCGAAGACAATCCCTCGGGCGTGATCTACGGGACGATCGCGGTCGGGGCCGTGCTGGCGGCGGAGAGCACCCGACGAGAGACCTTTCCCGACACCATCGAGGCCACGGTGATCATCCTCGGCCTCTACTGGCTGGCGCACACCTACGCCACGGTGGTCGGCGACCGTCTCAAGATGCGAGAGACCCTCTCGATGGACCGGCTATGGCGGGCCTTCTTGCACGAGGGATCCATCGTGAAAGGAGCAGCCCTCCCCATCGCGGTGCTGATCGTGTTGTGGATGGCCGGGGTCTCGCTGCAGGCCGGGGTGAACGCGGCCCTGTGGACCAGCGCCGCCGCGCTCGCCGCGTTCGAGATCATCGCCACGCTGCGGAGCCCGATCACGGGCGCGCAACGGATCACCCAGATCGTGTTGGGCGCCCTCTTGGGCGGAGGCGTCCTCCTCGTCCGCGTCGTCCTGCACTGACGACGGCGGCGCCACCCGGACGGGCGTGGTCAGGCGGTGGTGCGGGACAAGGGCGCGGGTGGGGGCGGGGCCTCGAGGCCCACGGGGGCGCCGCTCGAGGTCAGCACCTGCTGCACCGGGGCTCTTCGAGGCGCCGTCGCTCTCCCGGGCCGCAAGAGTGAGCACGCCAGGCCCGACAGCAGTGCCATCGAGGCCGCGTACCACCACAGGTGTCGGAAGTTGTCGAGGGCGACAGCCGGTGTGTGCGGGGTCCCCAGGATCACGACGAGCAAGGCCACGCCGATCGCTCCCCCCACCTGGCGGGCCGTCTGGTTCACCGCGCTCCCGACGGCGAAGCGCTCGGGATGCAGGCTCGACACCGCCGCCGCGCTGAGCACCGGGAAGGTGAGCCCGATCCCGAGACCGGTGATCAGCGTGGCCGGCAACCAGCGCGCCAGATAGGACGGGTCGGCGCCGATCCGGGTCGCGTACCAGACGAGCCCTCCCGCGAAGCACGCCGTCCCCACGAGCAGGACCCGCCGGAACCCGACGCGGGCGGCGATCCGACCGGCCGGGCCCGACACGACGGCCACCACCAATGGCCCGGGGGTGACGGCCAGGCCCGCCCGCAAGATGGTGTAGTGCCACACCGAGGTCAGGAAGAGGATGTTGCCGAGGAGCATGGCGAAGAAGCCCATGGCATAGAGCAAGGTGGCGGCGTTGGCCACGCTGAAGGACCGGGCCGAGAAGAGGGTGAGGTCCAACACCGGCGCCGGGTGGTGCGCCGAGCGGTAGAGGAAGGCTGCACCGAGGACGGCGGCGGCGGCGAAGCACGCCACGACCCTGCCGCTCGACCAGCCCCAGCTCGGTGCTTCGGAGATGCCCAGGACCAGCGCGCCCAGGGCGGTGCTCACCAGCACCACGCCGAGGAAGTCGGGTCGGGCGCGCCCTTCGTCGGACTTGGAGTCGCTCAGGACGCGCCGGCCGACCATCCAGGCCAGGGCGCCGATGGGGAGGTTGACGTAGAACGCCCACCGCCATCCACCGGCCGTGATCAGAAGCGCACCGAGGGAAGGACCGGTGGCCACCGCCAGGGCTCCCACGCCGCCCCACATCGCCACCACCTGGGAGCGGCGTTCGCTCGGGAAGGCGCCGAGGAGCAGACCCAGAGAAGCGGGCAGCATGGCGGCGGCCCCGCAGCCCTGGATGAGGCGCCCCGCCACCAGAAGGCTCACCGACGGCGCCAGGCCGCACAGTGCCGACCCCAGGCTGAACACGCCCAATCCCGCAAAGAACACGCGCCGGCGCCCGATGCGGTCGGCGCTGCGTCCCGCCGTCACCAGCAAAGACCCGAAGACGATGCTGTAGCCGGTGATCACCCACGCCAGGGCGGCCCGGGAGTCATGGGGGAAGGACCGCTCGAGGGCGGGGAAGGCCACGTTCACGATGGAGAGGTCGAGCGACGCCATGAAGGCTCCGAGCGCGGTCACGACGAAGATCGCCGTGCTGCGCGACCCGACCGCGGGCATCGTCCCCGCCGCCACCGAGGAGGATTTTCTCATGCAACGCACTGTAGGAGATTGCATTCGATCATGCAACTCACTAGGCTGACCAGGGTGGAACGCAAGAGCTTCGCCGACATGGACTGCTCGGTGGCCCAATGTCTCGAGGTCGTGGGCGAGTGGTGGAGCATGCTCATCGTCCGGGACGTCTTCTTGGGCGTGAGCCGCTTCGACGAATTCCAGCGGCGATTGGGGATCTCACGAAACATCCTCCAGCAGCGCCTGGCCCGGCTCGTGGACGCCGGCGTCCTGACCCGGGTCCCCTATTCCGAGCACCCGCCCCGAGACGACTACCGGCTCACCGACAAGGGCCGCGATCTCTGGCCCGTCCTCACCGCCATGCGGCAATGGGGGGACAAACACGCTGCTGCTTCGGGCCCACCGCTGAAGGTCACCCACAAGGCCTGTGGCTCGGCCGCCGAGGCGGTGCTGGTCTGTGGCGCGTGCGGGGAGCCGGTCGGTCCGAGAGACGTGGAGGTGCGGCATCGGCCTGGGCACCGCGGCCTGGTATCGACGGCCCACCGGGTGCGCCAACAGGCCTGACCCTTCGGGTGACCCGAGCCTTTCTGGCCAGGTCCGTTGCTCACTTAATGTGTTTATAAGTCCACTTTAAGTGGTACCATGCCTCCGTGATGACGCAGGGGCCGGCCGAGGACCACCCGAGCACGGCGCCGCCACGTCCTCACCGCAGGTTGTGGCGGGCAGTGCTGCTCCTGGGTGGTGGCACCGCCGGTGTGGTGGTGGGCATCGCCCTGTCCGCCGCATTCGCAGGCGCTGCCGATGCGGCCCCCCCGCCCACACCGGTCACGCTGGCCACACCCGCTCTCGGCCCCGCCACGACGGCGGGCCGGGCGATCACGGCGCCCGCCCGCCACGCCCTGGAAGCCGTCTCGAGCGTCGTTGCGGCCACGGCGAGCCCCGCAGCTCCTGTGATCGACACCGTGCACCACGTCACCCAACCCCTGACGACGACCGTGCACAACCTGGCCGGCGCCCCGCTGGGCACCCTGACCGCGAGCCTCCCCGCCACGAGCCTGGGCACATCGATGGCCCCGCCGTCGACGCAGGTCGGCACAACACCCGTGACGGTCACGATCGACTCGCCGGGGATGGCGTCACCCCTGGCCCCCACGGCGGTCCCCCACCCGGGCTCGCCCGGCCCGGCCGGCCCGGCCGGCCCTTCTCCGGTTCACTCGCATCGTTCACAGATTCCTCCCCTGACGGCCAATGAGACGGCCGGGTATTCGTCGCAGAGTCAGGGAGCCAACCCCTTCGGAGCACTCCCGCCGACGAGCCTGCTGCTGCCTGTGCTCGTTCTCGGAGCCATGCTCCTGGCACGGGAGAAGACACCGTTGCGCGTCTTCGATCTGAGGTACTCCCCTCCTGGTTAGCCGTTCCTGTTGAGCACGCACGCGGCCATTCGCCGCGACCAGCCAATAGGCAACGACAACCACTCAAAGGAGTACGTGAAAATGAAGACCATTACGAAGCGCGCCCGTGCCATTGCCGTGAGCGCGTCCCTGTTCGGGCTCGCCGGAGCCGGAGTGGCACTGCTGTCCTCGACCACACCCGCCTTCGCGGGCTCGTGCTCGAACGGCGTTGCCGCCTCACCGGCGGCCCAATCGACCGCCGGGGCTCAGAAGAGCTCCACGGCGCCGGCTGCCGACAACGCCAATGCGACCTCCGCGTCCAACCCTGCACCCGCAGGTGGAACCGGCGGTGGCACGACGACCGGCACGGTGGTCAATACCAACGCCCCCGTCCAGGCCCAGAACCCCACATCCGGACGGACGTCATCGGGGTCTCCGTTGGTCAACACCAACGCCCCCGTCAATGACACCGGGAGCGGGACAGGGTCCGGAGGTTCGGGCACCACGGGGACGCTGGTCAACACCAC
>Ga0187890_10001288_pt1 | contig 18162 bp, 17 predicted proteins | sample June2016WEW_21_1_FD_133005 | JGI IMG/M metagenome (GOLD analysis project Ga0187890, IMG submission 133005) | Peatland microbial communities from SPRUCE experiment site at the Marcell Experimental Forest, Minnesota, USA - June2016WEW_21_10 | ecosystem: Environmental > Terrestrial > Soil >... | reverse complement strand
TTCGCCTTCTTCAATTCGGCGATCTGCGAGGAAAAGTCGTCGGACAGCGGCGGATAAAGGCCGAGATAGTGCACGTCAAAACCGTGGCTCTTGATGGTGGCGGGCAGGCCGTGCACCGGGTCGGAGGCGGCGACGCCGTCGGGGTCGTTGGTCAGCATGACGCCGACGGTCTTGTTGGTCGGCAAGGTCAGCCACATGTCGGCGAACATGTTGGCGACCATGTCGAAACCCCAGAAGAAGTGGTAGGTCCAGTCGAACCCCTTCTTCGGGTCGCCCTTGCGGCCGAAGAACCAGGCCTGCCACGGATCGTCCGAGGTAACGCACGGCACGCCGGCGAGCTCGCACTGGTCGGCCACCGGATTGGTGGTGTCGGAGGTCGACGAGGCGATCATGATGTCGACCTTGTCGTTATTGATGAGCTGCGCCGCCACTTCCGAGGCGCGGTTCGGATTGGATTGGCTGTCGCGGTTGAGGATCTGCACCGGATGCTTGTCGCCGGCGACCATGATGCCGTCGCCCAACGCCTTGGCGACGCCCTCGGCCACCCATTTCGACGGCTCGCCGAAAGCGGCGATCGGTCCGGTTTCCGGCGTGATCATGCCGATCTTGATGGTCTTCCCCGCGGCGCGCGAGGATTGAAACATCCACGGCGAGGCGATGGCGCCGACGCCGCTCGCCGCGATCAGCTTGACCAGCTTGCGGCGCGCTCGGTCGACTTTTCCGCTGTTCTTAGCCTGCGGTGCCCCCGCTTTTGGCGTCATGGTCGGTTTCTCCCTTGTCACTTGCCGTTTTGCTTGCCAGCCCCACTCTCGCGAACGGGTGGGACCGGCCCCACGCCATCATTGCAGACAAAAAGCGGACCGGAAACGATCTTTTCGTCGCCGGTTCAGGCGGTCCGATCCTTGTATGCGCCGCCGGCGATCCAGCGTTCGATCGTCGGCCCGACGGCGGCCCCGGTGACCAAGCCGGTCTGCCAATCGTCGCCAAAAGGCCGCACGATCAGCATCCAGCCGTCGCCGAATGCATCGCGGGTTAGCAGTTCAGGTTTGTCGACCAGATTTTCGTTTTGCGCCACCACGGTGCCATTGAACCCGGCGCGCGCGGCGCCGATCCATTTGCCGCCTTCGACCATGGCGAACCAGCGGTCCTTCTCGAAGGCGTGGCCGAGCCGCTTCGGCGTGAAGACGAGGACTTCGCCCATCAGCGCCGCGGCCCAGCTGGTGAAGCCGGTGCGTAGCGTGCCGTCGCCGAGCGGCGCATACCAAATCTGGTTCTCGACGTCGTAGAGAAGATGCTCGGGAAATTCGTGATCTTGGACGCGCGCCAATGCGGCACCTCTAGAACGTCAGCACGCGGCAATCGTCGCCCATGACGTCCTGGATCATGGCGGCGGCGCCCATCACGCCGTTGCATTCCGGAATGAGATCGGCCTCCGTCTTGCCGAACAATTCGAGATTGGCCGGGCAGGCCCAGAATTTGGCGCCTTGGCCGTGGGCTTCCTTGATCCAGTCGTAGACCGTCATCGGATCGCCGGGCTTGACGTTGATCGCCGAAGCGACGCCCTTGAGCATCAATTTGCCGGCGGTCGCGGTGCACAGCACATCGACCGGGTGGTCCATCGCCGCGGCGACGGCGGCGTAATAGAACGGGGCGCCGAGCTCCTCAGGATTGCGCGGGTCGGTGTTCATCAACACGATGAGCAGGCGGCGCGCGCTCATTGCAACTCGGTCTCCTCGACCTTCAGCCGCCGTCCCCATTTGTCGAAGAAGTGGCCCTCGTTGAGCACCAGCGGATTGGCGTCGAGCCGGCTTTCCAGGTCGCGCAGCCGTAGCCGCGCCGTCGGATTGTCGAGCGGGCCGCCGTCGGGCGCCGTGACCGAAAAAAACGACGCGCCGTCCCATTCCTGTCCGGCGCCGGCAAACAGAATGACGATCTCGCCCCATTCGGTTTCGGTGCCGATGACGTTGAGATAGGTCGAGCACAGTGGCAGCACTTTTGTCTCGGTGATCGAGACCAGCACTACCAGCGCGGTGAACGCGCCGGTCGTGACGAATTCGTCCGCGAGCCAGCGGTCGAAATCGGTCACCGGCGTTTTGGGTTCGGTGTTCGACAACAGACTTCTCCGTTCGCTTTAACGTGGCGGAAGAGAGAGGGAGTCGAACCCACCAAGGACCGGCTCGCGGCCCCTCCCGGATTTGAAGTCCGGACGCCCCACCGGGGACGAGTCTCTTCCTAAATCGGATGTGTCGCGGCCTGCCATGTCCGCCGCGCGGCGGAACAGGTCGAGCCGATGCTTGTTGATGCGGCGCAGATCGCCGCGGCGCAAGGTGACGCCGTGGCGGTCGAAGAATTCCAGAATCTGGATCGCGACCTTGCGGCCATTCTCGACCTTGTCGCGGAACTGGGCCGCGGTGAACTGGCCGTTCGGCGAAGTGCCGCCGAGATCGACGACGATGCCGACCATCTCGGCTACGGTCTCGCGCAGGAAGAAGTGATCGTGCGCGACTTCGTCGGCCTTGCCCATGCGGCCGAGAAGCTTGAGCAGGCGCCGGATGTCGGCCTCACGCTGGGTCAGCAATGTTGCAATATCGCGCACGCGCGGCGGCCGGAACCGCTCGGCGCCGCCAAGGAGCGGCGCGATTTTTTGCCAGATTTTTTCGTCCGCCGGCGTGAGGCGGACTTCGTGGCCGGACAGCCGCACCCAGGCGCCATCCAGCGCGATCTCCTTGCTCCGCACAAGTCCTTGGAGAACCGAGAGAAAAGCCGGCGCCGGCAGGCGGGGCTCAAGCTGCAGGCGGAGCCGTTCGAGGCCTATGCCAGGCAGATCCGGATTATCGGCATGAAATGTTTGCAGCGCCGCCAATAGGCCGCGCTTGAATTGCAGCCAGACCGGTGCCGACAGCGCGAACACGCGCTCGGCTGCCGTTGCCCGGACGATGCTCAGACGTTCCCAAATGGTTTGCGTCTGCATTTCGCTGAGCGCGCGATCGCGGGCGAACGCGGTGAGATCGACGTAGTGCGGAGCAGTTTCGAGCAAAGCCGCGAGCGCGCGCGCAGGATCTTCGGTCATATGCGCCTGCAATTGCGCCAACCGCTCCGGCGTGCGCCGCTTGCGCGGCGGCGCGCGCAGGTCCAGAAATTTGCCGCCGCCGATGGTGCGTTGCGCCGTTGTGTCGCGCAGCACGAAGCGGTCGCCGGCCGCCGCGGCGATCGGACGTTCGAGCACGATCTGCACCAGCGCTTCGCTGCCGGGCGCGACGGCTGTGTCGCCAAGCAGCACGATGCGGGCGCCGACTTCGGTCGCGGCATGATGCAGGCGCGCCGGCATCCATTGCGTCACCGGCTTCTGCTCGGTGGCGAGCAAGCGCAAGGTGGCGTCGATGCGGTCGGTCGGCGCGTGCAGATCGGGATCGAGCACGACCTGGCCGCGGGCGATGGCGTCCTTGCTGATGCCGTCGCCGGCAAGGTTGAGGGCGCAGCGTTGTCCAGCAACGCCGTGTTGCGTCGGTCGGTTCTGCGCATGGATCGAGCGCACGCGCGCCACCAGGCCCGACGGACTGATGGTCACGCGATCCTCGGTCGCGACCGCGCCCGACAGCACGGTGCCGGTCACCACGGTGCCGGCGCCGGGAAGGGTGAACGAGCGGTCGACGGCGAGGCGAAAACGCTCCGCCGCGGCCCGCGCCCGGATCGTGCGTTCGGCGTCGAACAGTTTTTCGCGCAATGCGTCGATGCCGTCGTTAGTCACGGTGGAGACTGCCACGACCTCGGCGCCTTCCAGGCCGGTGCCGCGCAGAAGTTCGCCGATGTCGGCCAGAACTTTCGCCTGCTGCGGCGGCGCGGCGAGATCGATCTTGGTCAGCGCGACGACGCCGCGGGCGATGCCGAGCAGATCGACGATGGCGAGATGCTCGCGGGTCTGCGGCATGACGCCGTCGTCGGCGGCGATCACCAGCAGCACGAAATCGATGCCGGTGGCGCCGGCCAGCATGTTGTGCACGAATTTCTCATGGCCCGGCACGTCGACGAAGCCGAGCACGGCGCCGTCCGGCGCCGGCAGATAGGCGAAGCCGAGATCGATGGAAATGCCGCGCGCTTTTTCTTCCTTGAGCCGGTCGGTATCGACCCCGGTCAGCGCGCGCACCAGCGAGGTCTTGCCGTGATCGATGTGGCCGGCGGTTCCGACGATCATGGTGCCGGCTCCGGCAACGGCGCGGCGGCTTGGCGCTCGGCGTCGGCGATTTGCCCGGGCGTCAGCACGGCGCGCGCGGCTTGAAAGAACTGTCCCGCCAGCGGGCTGCCACAGGCGCGGGCGCGCAACAGCCAGACGCACGCTTCGAGCGCATCGCGCTTGACGCCGGAGCCGAGATGGAACGCCGCGCCCAGCATGGCCTGGCCGTCGGCGTCGCCGCGTTCGGCGCCGCGCCGCCACCAATAGACCGCCTTCCCCGGATCGCGTTCGACGCCGAGCGCGTTGTGGAAAATCATGCCGAGCCGCGTCATCGCGGCGGCGATGCCGTGCGCGGCGGCGCGTTCGGCGAATTCGCGCGCAGCGACGTAATCCGGCGCGGCGACTTCGCCTTCGAGCAGCATCCAGCTCAACATGTCCTGGGCGGCACCGTCGTCCTGTTCGGCGGCGGCGCGATAAAGCTCGAGCGCCCGCACATAATCTTGTTCGACGCCTTCGCCCTTGAAGTAGAGCGCGGCGCAATTGCGCTGGCCGACGGCATCGCCGGCGGCGGCGGCCAGCGATAGCCATTGCGCCGCGAGCTCGGGATCGCGTTCGACACCGAGGCCGTCGCTGAAGCATGCGCCGACATTATTCTGCGCCCGGGCCACACCGGCCTGGGCGAGCGGCGCCCAGATTTCCAGCGCCCGCGCATAGTCGCCGCGGCTCGACGCCTCGTAGGCCTCGGCCATGCGGTCGGCGACGGTGGCGTCATCGCTCGGCGGCGCCTTTTTTGCCAGAGCCTCAAGCCAGCGCATCGGCGCCCTCCACGACAACGAGCGTGGCGAGATTGGCGACGAAGGCTTTTTCGTCTTCCAGGCAGCGCAGGTCGAGGACCACTGCGCCGTTTTCGATCCGTCCGACCACCGGGATCGCAAGGATGCGGAGCGCCATCGACAATGCGGTGAGCTGTCGGCCGCCCTTCTTGGCGGCGCGCGGCCTGATGGCGAGGCCGGCGCTCGGCACCGTTTCCATCGGCAGCGCGCCGGAGCCGATCTGGCTCGCGCAGGGTGCAACTGCCACGTCGAAGCCGTCGCCGATTTTGGCGGCGATGACCGGCAGCAATCGCCGTGCCGCAGCCTCGATTTCTTTTTTAGGCCGCGCCAGCAGACGCAGTGTCGGCAGGCGTTCCGCGACCCGATCCGGATCGCGATAGAGCCGCAGCGTCGCTTCCAGCGCGGCGAGGCGGATTTTGTCGATGCGCAAGGCCCGCTTCATCGGGTTATTCTTGATGCGCGTGATCAAATCTTTGCGGCCGACGATGAAGCCGGCCTGCGGGCCGCCCAAAAGCTTGTCGCCGGAGAAGGTGACGAGATCGGCGCCGGCTAAGACGGCTTCCTTGACCGTCGGCTCGTGGGCCAGCCCGTAACGGGCGAGGTCGATCAGCGTGCCGGAGCCGAGGTCGTTGACCAGCGGCACTTTGCGCTCGCGCGCCAGCGGGGCAAGGTCGCGCGCCAAAACCTCCTTGGTAAAACCCTCGATGCGATAGTTCGAGGTGTGGACTTTCAGCATGAGCCCGGTCTTCGGTCCGATGGCTCCGACATAATCCTTCTTGTGGGTGCGGTTGGTAGTACCGATTTCGACCAGTTTGGCGCCGGCGCGGCTCATGATCTCGGGCATGCGGAAGGCGCCGCCGATTTCGATCAGTTCGCCGCGCGACACTATCGCCTCGCGGCCCTTGGCCAGCGTGTTGAGCACGAGCAAAACTGCGGCGGCGTTGTTGTTGACCACGGTGGCGTCCTCGGCGCCCGTCAATTCGCACAACAGATCGCGGATCAGGTCATCGCGGTCGCCGCGATGACCGGCGCCGAGGTCGAATTCGAGCGCAACGGCGTTACGCATCGCCACCTGCGCTGCCTCGATCGCGGCTTCCGCCCACAGCGCGCGGCCGAGATTGGTGTGCAGCACGGTGCCGGTGAGATTGAACACAGGCCGTAGATTGGGTCGCTGCGCGATCTCGAGCCGCGTCAGCGCCGCCGCAGCGACATGCTCCGAGCCTCCGGGCGCGACGCCATTGACGCGCGCCGCGGCAAGCGTCTCGCGCACGGCGGTGACGACGGCAGAACGGCCAAACCGGGACGCGGCGTTCGCCGCCACGGCCGTGCGCAACACCTCGTCGACCGAGGGCAGCTTGCGCAACGCGGCGGATTCGGCTTTTGCCATTTGCGCCTCAATAACCGAGCAGGAACGGATTGACGGCGCCGCGCCGATAGCCGGTCTCCCGCAGCAGAATATCGAGCCCCAAACTGGCGACATCGTCGGCTACGGGCTCGAGCTGAGGGTTTTTGTGCTGGTGCAAAATTTTCACATAGCCGTGGCAATTTTCGCAGGTCTCCGCCTTGATGGTATCCGGTCCGCTGTCGAGTTCCTCGTAGGCGATGCCCTTGGTGGATTCGCAGAGCACGCATTTGATGCGCACCACGTGCCATTGCGTGGCGCACAGCGAGCAGGTGCAGAACCGCGTGCCGTGGGCGCCCTTCCAGCCGACGATCGCGGACGCCACCGGCGCGCCGCCACAGGCCGGGCAGACGCCGTCGCCGATCGGCACCAGCGCAGCCGGATCGAGCCGCGCCGCAAGCCGGGCGAAATGCACCTGCAGGGCGGCGGCGATGTAAACGTGATCAGCTAGTGTTTCGATCGGAATGGCATCCGCCAGCACCGCGCGCACCATGCCGTCGAGCGCAGCGGCATCGGCGTCGCGGGCGCGCTCGATCGCCGCGCGGGCATTGCCCGGCATGTCGATGGTGGCGGCCAAGGGCAAGAGCCGGTCCAGCGTCGCATCGAGCGCGGCGTCGACGGTGAAACGGGCGCGGTCAAGCGGCGGCATGGCGTGCTCGTGCGCCCTTTCGCGCGTGTCATCGGCCGGCAGATCGGGCTCTGGCAGGTCCTTTTGGATGCGATGCTGGCATTCGCTGATCGCGGCGAGGAAAAGCAGATAAGGTCCGAGCTGATGGCCTTCGGCCAGCGTGCGAAAGCGCAGCGAGCGTGTGGCAAATAACGTGAGCGGATCGGGCAGGCGCACGAATGGCGGCGCTGCGATCTCCCCGATTGGGATCGGATCGTGCCGAGGCGCGCCGGCCTTACTCATTTGCTACCTCACGAACCGCACGGGCCACGTGACAGACCGGTGAACGACGCCCGTTGCCGCCGGGCGCCGGCCGTTCAGCTACTTTTCTTACCACCAACCAGTTCGCGAAGCCACTTGCGATGGTGCCGCCACGCCCAGCCGCCGGTGACCTGGCCGCGGGTCATGGCGCCGATGGTGCCGCGCACCCAGATCGCGGCATAAACGTGCACGATCCAGACGCAGATGATGATGACTGCTGCCATGGAATGGACCAGCACGGCGATACGCTTTTGCTCGATGGTGGTGTAGCCGTAGAAATACTGGTCCCACATCACCAAGCCACTGCTGATCAGCACGATGATCAGGATCGACATCAGCCAAAACACCGCCTTCTGTCCGGCATTGTATTTGCCGACCTCGGGCAGTCTCTCCTCGTGCCCGGTGATCACGTCGTGCAGCCGCGCCAGCCAGGTGCCGTCTTCGGCCTTCCACAGATTGGCCCGCCAGAACCGGATGAACAGACCGGCGAAGCTGAAGAACAGCACCACGCCGATCCAGGGATGGATCGCCCGCGTCCACTGCCCGCCGCCGAACAGATCGGTGAGGAAGAACAGCCACGGACTGAACAGCGCCAGGCCGGACAGCGCCAGCAGCACCAGGCAGGTTGCCGTGATCCAGTGGTTGACGCGCGCGCCGGCCGTATAGCGGTCGACGGTGACCGGATCGCCCGGATGGACGCTGTCGCCCGGCTCGACATCATACGCCGTCATGGCCGACCACTCCCTGCCAATCGCTTGGCGGCTTCTTCATCCTCGCGCGAGACCTTGTTGGGGCCTTCGACGATATGATGGACGAAGCCGATTGCCGCCATGAGGCCCATCGCGGCCAATCCAAAATATTTGGTCGCGGTGCCCTTCCACAATTCCACGATCGGGCTGATGCGCGGATTGTTGGGAAGATTGGCGTAGATTTCCGGCTGGTCGGCGTGATGCAGCACATACATCACGTGGGTGCCGCTGACGCCCGGCGGATCGTACAGGCCCGCGTTCGCAAAACCGCGAGATTTCAGATCCTTGATGCGGTCGGCGGCGTGCTTGTTCATCTCCTCCTTGGTGCCGAAGGTGATGGCATGTGTCGGGCAGGCCTTGGCGCAAGCCGGACCCTGGCCGACGGCGACGCGATCGGAGCACAGCGTGCATTTATAGGCCTTGTTATCGACCTTCGAGATGCGCGGGATGTTGAACGGGCAGCCGCGCACGCAATAACCGCAGCCGATGCAGTTCTCGTGCACGAAGTCGACGATGCCATTGGAGTACTGCACGATGGCGCCGGGCGCCGGGCAGGCCTTGAGGCAGCCCGGGTCCTCGCAATGCATGCAGCCGTCCTTGCGGATCAGCCATTCGAGATTATTCGTGTCCGGGTTCACCCACTCAGTGAACCGCATCAGCGTGAACATTTCCGGCGTCAGATCGGCCGGGTTGTCGTAGGACCCGGCGAAGGTGCCGATGTCGGCGCGCTTGTCGTTCCATTCCAGGCATGCCGCCTGGCAGGCCTTGCAGCCGATGCATTTCGACACGTCGATCAGCTTGGCCACGGGCGTGAGCTGACGCGCCGGCGGCGGCACCGATGAGGCCGAGCGGCGCACCAGATCGGCGTCGCTCAGGGTAGTCGTCGGGTTCACCGTATTCGGGTTGGGAAGCTCGAATTCGAATGGTACGAATGCCATGGCTTCCTCCCTACGCCACCGGCCCGGACGGGATGGACTCGATGTCGACAAGGAACGCCTTGAACTCAGGCGTCTCGGCATTGGCGTCGCCGACATAGGGGGTGAGCGAATTGGGCCCAAAGCCCTTGCGGGCGCGACCCATAAAGCCCCAGTGCAGCGGGATGCCGACGACATGGACGGTCTTGCCGTCGCAGATCATCGGCTTGATGCGTTTGGTCACGTAAACCTTGGCTTTTACCGAGCCGCGCTTCGACCAGACGCGGACCCAGCCGCCATTGGCAATGTTCTTCTCCTTGGCCAGTTCTTCGCTGATCTCGACGAAGAATTCCGGCTGCAGCGAAGCATTGATCTGGCTGTGCTTGGTCCAATAATGGAAATGCTCGGTGAGCCGGTAGGAGGTCGCCGCGTAGGGGAACTCCTTGGCGTCGCCGAACTGCTCCATGTCGCCTTTGAACACGCGCGCCACCGGATTGCCCCTGATCTTTGGATTGATCGGATTGGCAATCGGCGATTCAAACGGCTCGTAGTGCACGGGGAACGGCCCTTCCCGCAACAGTGTGCGCCCGAACAACCGCCCGGTCCCTTCGGCGTTCATGATGAACGGGCCGACCACCTCCGGCTTGGCGTTCGGCGCAATGTCGGGCACGTCGTCACTGACCCACATCGTGCCGTTCCACTCCATGAGCTTGCGGCTCGGATCCCACGGCTTGCCGGAAAGGTCCGCCGACGCTCGATTATAAATAATGCGGCGGTTGACCGGCCACGACCACGCCCATTTCGAGAACGTGCCGAGACCGGCGGGGTCGCTGTTGTCGCGGCGGGCCATATTGTTGCCCGCCTCGTTGAAGCAGCCGGAATAGATCCAACAGCCGCTAGCGGTCGTGCCGTCGTCGCGTAGCGCGGCGAAGCTGACGAGTTGCTTGCCCTTCTGCAGGATCATCTTGGTCGCGTCGTTCGGATCGGGCACGTCTTCGAGCGCCGAGCCGTTGAGCTCGCGGGCCAGTTCTTCCGGCGTCGGATCGCCCGGGTCCTTGTAGTTCCAGGTCAGGTTGACGATCGGATCCGGGAACGCGCCGCCTTCTTTCTGGTAGAGCGCTTTGAGGCGCTGGCCGAGCTGGGCCATGATCCAGATGTCGTGCTTGGCCTCGCCCGGCGGCGTGCCGCCGGCCCAGTGCCATTGCAGCCAGCGTCCGGAATTGACCAACGAGCCGGTATCTTCGGCAAAGCAGGTGGACGGAAGCTGGATGACTTCGGTCTGGATCGATGCGGTATCGACGTCGTTGAATTCGCCGTGGTTCTCCCAGAACCGCCCAGTCTCGGTGTCGAGCGGATCCATGATGACGAGCCATTTCAGCTTCGACAAAGCCGTCGTCAGCTTTTTCCGGTTGGGGAATGCCAACAGCGGATTGAAGCCTTGGCAGAAGTAGCCGTTCATCTTGCCCTGGAACATCAGCTCGAAGGCGCGCAAGATGTCGTAGGCTGGCACGTCGAGCTTCGGCAGCCAGTCGTAAGCCCAGTTGTTGTCGACGGTGGCGGCAGCGCCCCACATCGACTTCTGGAAGCTGACGAAGAACTTCTTGTAGTTCTGCCAGTAGCTGGTCTGGTCCGGCCGCAGCGGCTTGAAGCCGCGGGTCGACATGTATTTGTCGAGGCTGTCCTCCTTGTCGAGCGGAATGTTCAGATAGCCCGGGATCAGATGCGACATCAGTCCGAGGTCGGTCAGGCCTTGGATGTTGGAGTGACCGCGCAACGCGTTCATGCCGCCGCCACGGCAGCCGACATTGCCCAGGATGAGCTGCAGCATCGCCATGGTACGGATATTCTCCGTGCCCTTGGAATGCTGGGTCCAGCCGAGCGCGTACATCGACGTCATGAACTTATCTTTGGCCGACGTCTCGGCGATCATCGCCGCCACCTTGAGGAACTTGTCCTTCGGCGTGCCGCAGATGCGCTCGACCATTTCCGGCGTGTAAGGCGCGATAGTCTTTTTCAGCAGATTCCACACGCAGCGCGGATTCTGCAGCGTGTCATCGGAGAGGACATAGCCGTCCGGCCCGATCTGGTAATCCCAGGTCGAGCGGTCGTAATCGCGCTTGGTTTCGTCGTAGCCGGTGAACAGGCCGTCTTGGTAATCAAAACCTTCCTTCACCAGGTAGGTCGCGTTCGTGAAGTTCTTGCAGTACTCCCACTGCACCCTGTCGTTCTGGATGCAGTAGTTGATCAGCCCGTTGAGGAACGCGATGTCGGTGCCCTGGCGGATCGGGGCATAGTAGTCGGCGACCGACGCCGAGCGCGTATAGCGCGGATCGACGACGATCAGCTTGGCGCCACGATTGGCTTTCGCCTCCGTGACCCATTTGAATCCGCACGGATGCGCCTCGGCGGCGTTGCCACCCATGATAACGACGAGATCCGTGTTCTTTATATCGGTCCACGAATTCGTCATCGCTCCGCGACCAAACGTTGGGCCCAAACTGGACACCGTGGGGCCGTGTCAGACCCGCGCTTGGTTGTCGAATACGAGCATTCCGGCGCTGCGCACGACTCTGTAGGTCGCCCAGGCCGTTTCGTTGGTGGTTGCCGAGGCCGCGAGGAAGCCGGTGGAGATCCACCGATTCACCGTGGTGCCGTCGGCGTTCTTGGCGATGAAGTTTTTGTCCCGATCGTCCTTCATCAGGCGCGCGATGCGGTCGAGCGCATAATCCCAGGTAACGCGCTCGAACTTGTCGGAGCCGGGCTTGCGCACCATCGGGTATTTCAGGCGCGTTTCGGCATGGACCATATCGAGCAACGCCGCGCCCTTCGGGCACAGCGTGCCGCGATTGGTCGGATGGTCGACGTCGCCTTCGATGTGGATGATGTCAGCCTGCTCACCCTTCGCAAGGTTGCCCTTGGAATACATGATGATGCCGCAGGCGACGGAACAATAGGTGCAGGTGTTGCGGGTTTCGGTCGTGCCGATGAGCTTGAAGGGCCGTATAGCCACGGCGTATGCGGCTTCGACGCCTCCAAATCCAAGCGCTCCGATGGTGGTGCCTGCAAGACCCGCGCTGGCGCCCGCCAAGAACCGGCGCCGCGAGAGTTCCATATTCAAGGTCGTCTCCTCAGACGTTTGCCCCCTACGGGGGACATTCCTGCCGCCCTCTATCGGCCGATAGAGGGCGTCGATGAATGTTACGCAGACCAATGTATTGAAGCGTATTTTTGAATGATAACAGTGTCAAACAATGCCAGTTCCTCGGCGATCGTTTGTGCGGCGCAATATAACACTGGAACGGGCTTGAAAGTGTTCAGCTTTTCGACGCAACCGATGGTTATTCCCGGCAATGCGACAAAATAATTCGGTGCGGGACGCAAGCGAAGCCGCATTGGCGTTGATTGGGACGGTGGTCCAGCGCAGAATGTATTTGTCGTGACGTTCCGCTTGGCTCCCGAGGTTCGGGGCACATTGCGTTTGAAAGCAGTCGCCGCGCTGACCTGCGCGGGGGCTGTTTTTTGTTTTGCGATGCAGCCGGCGGGCGCCACGGCCGCCGAATTGCAGCGCTGGAGCGGCGGCGGACAATCGGCATTTTCGCTGCCGACGATCGGTGGTGCTGCCGCGGTGCTCGAAGCGGCGCGCGGCCACGCCGTGCTGGTTCACTTCTTCGCGACTTGGTGCGAGCCGTGCCGCGAGGAATTGCCGGCTCTCAATCGCCTGGCTGCGCGTGCCGGCGGCAGCGTGACGGTGCTGGCGATTGCGGTCGCCGACGCCGACCGGAGCGTGCAGCGTTTCTTCGTAACCACACCAGTCGATTTCCCCATCCTGCTTGATCGCGATCGCGCCGTCGCCAAGGCGTGGAACGTCGCGACACTGCCAACCACTTTCGTTCTCGACGCGAGCTTGCAGCCAAAATTCGTCGTCGAATCCGATTTCGCCTGGGACACCATCGATCCCGGCAAGCTCTCGTCCGCGCTGGACGCGGCCGGCTCCACGTCGATCAAAGATGCCAGCAACCGATAGTTTGGGAGGATGACCATGCACAGACGCGAATTTCTCAAAGCCGGCGTAGCGCTGACATTTGCCGCGGAATGGCCGACGCTCGCCCATGCCGACGTGAACTTCGACCCGACGCCCGGCACCTGGCGCAACTTTCAGATCACGACGCGGCTCGAGATCGCCAAGCCCGCCGGCGTCAGCCAGGCCTGGATCCCGCTGCCGTCGGTCAATCAGAAAGATTGGATCAAATCGAGCGACAGCCAATGGACCACCAACGGCAAGGCGGTGCTGGCGCGCGATCTCCATTACGGCGCCGAGATGTTGCACGTCGCCTGGGCGGCAAACGAAGAGGCGCCGGTGGTCGAAGTTGCCAGCAGGATTGCGACGCAAGACCGCGCCGTCGATCTGACCAAGCCGGGCAAGCCCGCGATCGATCTCACGTCGGCCGACCGCAAATTCAATACCATGGGCACCGAGCTCATTCCGGTCGACGGCATCGTCAAGCAGACCTCGGACAAGATCACCGCTGGTAAGACGAACGAGATCGAGAAGGTGCACGCCATTTACGAATGGATCGTCGAGAACACCTTCCGCGACGCCAAAGTGCGCGGCTGCGGCATCGGCGATATTGCCTCGATGCTCAAAACCGGCAATCTCGGCGGCAAGTGCGCCGATCTCAATGCGCTGTTCGTCGGCCTCGTTCGCGCCGCCGGCATTCCGGCGCGCGACGTCTATGGCATCCGCGTTGCGCCGTCGAAGTTCGGCTACAAGTCGCTCGGCGCCGGTACCGAAGTCATCACCAAGGCGCAGCATTGCCGCGCCGAAGTATTCCTTAACGGCTACGGCTGGGTGGCGACCGATCCCGCCGACGTGCGCAAGGTCGTGCTCGAGGAGCCGCCCACCAATCTCGCCATCGACGACCCGAAGGTCGCCGCCGCCCGCAAAACCTTGTTCGGCGCCTGGGAGGGCAATTGGCTCGCCTATAATTTTGCCCACGACGTGGCGCTGCCTGGCTCGAGCGGGCCGAAGGTCGCGTTCCTGATGTATCCGCAGGGCGAGACCGGCAATACGCGGCTCGATTGCCTCGATGCGGATAACTTCAAATACACCATCAAGTCGAAGGAACTGACCGCGGCGTGACTGGGACCTTTTCACTGATGCGAGGGTTTTTCATCGGGTCTCACCTTGGAGATTGCGATGAAACCTTTCTGGATTGTACCGCTCTTCGCCGGCGCGATGCTGGCTGCGGCACCTATGATGTCGTCCGCGCAGGACAATCCGAAGCCGGCCGCGACGTCGCAGGACAAGACCGCCGCCGCGACCGATCCGGACGCTGCGCAGAATCAACCTTTCATGGCGACGGGATTGGATCTCAAAGGGCCGCCGCGACAGTTTCCGGCCGACCAGACGCCCGAATAGCGTCTAGTCACATCTCCCGGTCGCGCCCATGCTGACGCGACCGATGGCCTCGAACCCTGAAACTGTGCTCGACCTGCGCGGCCTGCGCTGCCCGCAGCCGGTGTTGCGCGCCAAGAAGGCACTGCGCGCTATTCCGGTCGGCGGCACGCTAGTGCTCGAATGCACCGATCCGTTGACCGTGATCGATGTCCCCGCATTCACCAATCAGACCGGCCACACGCTCAGCGCCCAGACGCGCGACGACGAGGTCTACATTTTCAAGATCGTGAAGCGGCGATGACCCCCATCTATTTCGACTACAACGCCACCACGCCGGTCGATCCAGCGGTGCTCGAGGCCATGCTGCCTTATCTGCAGGGCGAGTTCGGCAATCCGTCGTCGGCGCACGGTCTGGGCAACCGCGCTCACGACGCCATTGAATCCGCGCGTGCCGAGGTCGCCACCCTGATCGGCGCCGCGCCCGACGAGATCATTTTTACCAGTGGCGGCACCGAAGCGAGCAACTTCGCCATTCGCGGCGCGGCGCGCATCGACGAAAAGCGCCGCGACGTCGTCACCAGCACGATAGAACATCCGGCGACCGAGGTGTGCTGCGCGTACTTGGAAGGCGAGGGGCACAAGGTCACGCGGGTGCCCGCGCAAGCGGATGGCCTGATCGATCCCGCGCGTGTCGCCGCTGCGATCGACAATAAGACGGGGCTGGTGACGATCATTCACGCGCAGAATGAAATCGGCACCATTCAACCGATCGCCGAAATCGCCGCGGCGGCGCGGTGCCGCGGCGCGCTGGTCCATGTCGATTCAGCGCAATCGGTCGGCAAGATCGCGGTCGACGTCGAGGAACTCGGCGCCGACCTGCTTTCGATCGCCGGTCACAAGCTTTACGCGCCGAAAGGCGTTGGCGTCCTCTACATCCGTCGCGGGATCGCTTTACCGCCGCTCCTCCTCGGCGCCGGCCAGGAACGCGGCCGCAGACCCGGCACCGAGAACGTGCCGTACATTGTCGCGCTCGGCGCAGCCTGCCGTATCGCCGGCGCGCTGCTGGAGCGCGAAGCGACGCGGCTCTCCACCTTGGTCGGCGAACTGTTTGACGCGCTCGAGCGCGACATTCCGGGAATCGTGCTGGTCGGGCACCCGACGCGACGGTTGCCGAACACGCTCAACGTGCTGTTTCCCAATGTGTCCGGCCGCAAAATCTTGGAACAATGTCCGCGCGTCATGGCCTCCACCGGTTCGGCCTGCCACGCCGACAGCGAGAAGCCGTCCGCCATTTTGACCGCGCTGGGCATTGCGCACGATAGGGCACTCGGCGCGGTGCGGCTGTCGCTCGGCCGCGGCACCAAGCAAGACGATATTGCGGCTGCGGCGCGGGCACTCGCCGAAGCATGGCAGCGCGTGGCGCGCGAGCCGGCCGTCGCGGCAGCCGAATAAGGGAAGACGCCGATGAATGTCCCCGTGGTGCGATTGACCAGCCTGGCTCACGGCGGCGGCTGCGGCTGCAAGCTGGCGCCGTCGGTGCTCCAGGAACTCCTGGCCGATCAGCCGCTGATTGCGCCGTACCGGCAATTGCTGGTTGGCACCGAGACGCCCGACGACGCCGCGGTGTGGCAGCTCGACGACGGCACCTGCGTGATCGCGACCACGGATTTTTTCATGCCGGTGGTCGACGACCCTTACGACTTCGGCCGCATCGCCGCCACCAACGCCATCTCCGACGTCTATGCCATGGGCGGCAAGCCGATCATGGCGCTGGCGATCCTCGGCATTCCGGTCGACAAGATCGCGCCGGAGACCGTGCGCGAAATCCTCAAAGGCGGCACTGCGGTGTGCGCAGCCGCTGGCATTCCGGTCGCCGGCGGCCATTCGATCGATTCGCCCGAGCCGATCTACGGCCTCGCCGTCATCGGCATCTGCAAGACCGAAGATGTGCGCCGCAAATCCGACGCCAAGCCCGGCGACGCCATCATCCTCACAAAACCGCTCGGCGTCGGCATTTATTCCGCCGCGATCAAAAAGGGCGTGCTGCCGGCTGCGGGCTATGCCGAGATGATCGCGACGACGACGCTGCTCAACCGGGTCGGCGCCGACCTGGCAAAAGATGCCGCCGTGCACGCCATCACCGACGTCACCGGCTTTGGGCTTTTAGGACATGGTCTGGAGATGGCGCGCAGCTCCGGTCTCACGTTGGTCATTCGCTCGGGCGATCTGCCGCTGTTGTCGGAGGCGGCAAGCTTCGCGCAACAAGGCGCAGTCACCGGCGCGTCGCTGCGCAATTGGGCGAGCTACGGCCACGACGTGACGCTGCCCGAAGGTTTAGCGGACTGGCAACGTCATCTGCTCACCGATCCGCAAACCTCCGGCGGGTTGTTGGTGTCCTGCGCACCGGAACGCGCCGACGCCATCGTGCAAACGATCGTCGCCGTCGGTTGTCCGGCCGCACGCGTGATCGGCACCGCGGAGGCCGGCCCAGCCGGCATCCGTGTGATCGTCTAGTGCGCAGCACCGGACGAATGCGGATAGAGCGCCTGATGGATCAGCCGGCCGAGCGCGGCAATCTGATAGGGTTTGCGTAGCACCGGAAATTCCGGCTCGCTGTCGAACGCTCGCGTGTAGCCGGTGGTCAGCACGATCGGAATGCCGCCGTAGCGATCGGTGACCTTACGCGCCAGCGCTAGCCCATCGAGCTGGCCGGGCAGCGCGACGTCGGTGAAGACCAGATTGACCATCTGTCCCGAGGCCAGCACGTCGAGGGCTTCCGTCGCCGATTCCACGGCGATGGTTTTGTAGCCGAGCTGCTCCAACAGTGACACCGCGACGTTTTTCACATCTTTATTGTCTTCGACCACGAGGATGGTTCGCAGGTCGGCAGCCATGTAGCGCGAAGTGTCTTCGGGCGACGGCGCGGCGATCGGTGCGTCGCTGCGCGGCAGATAGATCGTGACCTTGGTGCCGTGGCCGATTTCGCTCGTGATCTGCACCGTGCCGCCGGAGCGGTGCGCCAGGCCGTAAACCTGGGACAGGCCGAGGCCGGTGCCCTTGTCCGGCCCTTTGGTGGTGAAGAACGGCTCGACCACGCGCGGCAACAGATCGGCCGGAATGCCGCATCCGGTATCGGCGACGGTGAGCGCGACGTAGTCGCCGGCGGCCTCGCTCGGCGCGTCGTGCGCGTTCAACGAAACGTTCTGCGCCGCAATAGCTATGCGGCCACCGTCAGGCATGGCATCGCGGGCATTGACCGCGAGATTGACCAGCGCCAGTTCGAGCTCGGATTTGTCGACGCAGACCGGCCAGGTCGCGGCGGGAACGTCGATCAGGAATTCGATATTGACGTGCATGGTGCCGGCCAGCACGTCGCGAATGGCGGCAACCGTATCGGCAAGGCTGATCACGGTCGGATTGAGCGGCAAGGTGCGCGAGAACGCCAGCAATTGCCGCGTCAAGTTCTCGCCGCGGGTCGCCGCCATTTCGATGGCCTGCAAGGCGCGAATGTCGCGCGTCTCGCTCAAGCGCTTTTTCAGGCTTTGCGCGTGCCCGCTGACGATCATCAAAAGATTGTTGAAGTCGTGGGCGACGCCGCCCGTCAGTTGGCCGATCGCCTCCATTTTCTGCAAATGGGCGGCCTGCCGCTGGGCGTGTTGCAGGGCGGCGGCGGATTCTTTTTCCGCAGTGACGTGCCGGCCGGCGACGTAGATCAGCCCGTTGTCCTCGGTCATGGTCCAGTGCAGCCAGCGCCAGGTGCCGTCCTT
>Ga0187890_10001286_pt1 | contig 18186 bp, 19 predicted proteins | sample June2016WEW_21_1_FD_133005 | JGI IMG/M metagenome (GOLD analysis project Ga0187890, IMG submission 133005) | Peatland microbial communities from SPRUCE experiment site at the Marcell Experimental Forest, Minnesota, USA - June2016WEW_21_10 | ecosystem: Environmental > Terrestrial > Soil >... | reverse complement strand
TTTTATTGACCACTTTCTTGAGTTCGTTTCCGGGAGTGAATTTGGCGACTCTACGAGCAGCGATCTTGATGGTGGCACCCGTCTGCGGGTTTCGGCCATTGCGGGCCTTGCGCTGCGAGACGGAGAACGTGCCGAATCCGATCAATGCTACCCGGTCGCCTTTTCGAAGGGCAGCGGTAACGCTGTCCACGGTGGTGTCGATCGCGGTAGTCGCCTGCGCCTTTGAAATACTGCAGGCTTCGGCGATCCGGTCAACCAGATCAGCTTTGTTCATGCTCTCTCCTGACACTAGTCATTACGGTTCCCGCGCATCAGCCGGGGAGGAAAGCTCAAGGCGCGAGCACCGGCGATGCCAATTTTCCTCCCTACGACGGGATTGTCAATGGGAAACACGTGCCAGTTGCCGCTTTTGACACCTTAAGCACGCGGCGGTGTGTAGTGATTGGAGAATGAGTCGAAAGTGCTAAGTGCTTTTCGTGTGTATGTGCGATTGGTGTGGGTTTGCGATTCAAAGTTTTCCTCCGTTCTACATCTTTCTCCACAACCCGCCGCCGCTCTACACAGGATGTGCACAGAAAGGAAACGGTTTCGAGTTGCGGCACAGGCCGCTTCGGGTGCAGAGTCTAAGTACAGGACAACGTACAGGACAAAGCACACAATCATGAAAACAGCAGTCGAAGTTTGCCCCCTGTGCGCGGGCTCAGGATGGAAGCCGGTTCCGGGAACGCCGGAGCGCGGCGTGACGCGCTGCGATTGCCAACTGCGGGCGCGCGGCGGCGCCATGATCGCGGCGGCGCGGATTCCGAAGAGGCATGAGCATTGTGAGCTCTCGAACTTTACGACGGATTTCCCGGGAGCCAGTCCCTCGATTGCGCTTGCCCACATCAGTGCGTCGCGCTTCGTGCAGGAGTTTGATCCGCGAGACGGCGCTGGGCTGCTGCTCATCGGAGGAATCGGGACCGGCAAGACCCACCTCGCAGTGGGTATTCTCAAGGAACTCATTGCGGTCCGAGGAAGCGCCTGCCTTTTTTGCGACTATCGCGAACTGCTGAAACAAATTCAGAACTCCTACAACGATTCTGTCCAGGCGACGGAACTTCAGGTGCTGCGGCCGGTGTTTGAAGCCGAAGTGCTGCTGCTCGACGAACTGGGCGCCGTGAAACCGAGCGAGTGGGTGTGGGACACGGTCAGCTTGATCCTCAACACGCGCTATAACGACAACCGACCTACGATCATCACCACAAATTTTGCCGACGAGCCGGCTGCGAGTCTGGCTCGATCATCGTCAGTGTCATTGTCGCCAGCGCGGGCGGCCGCGCGCGAAGAAACCCTGGGCGACCGCATCGGCGAGCGCATGCGCTCCCGCTTGCACGAGATGTGCCGCATCGTGAAGATGGACGGCCCCGACTTCCGCCAGAAATTCAAGAGCGCGAGCTTCGGATGAGGTTAGAAGTCAGATTGCAGAGGTTAAGTGTGTTCACCTCTGCAATCTGACCTCTAACCTCTGACCTCCTCTACAATCGCAACAGTGCTGACCGAACGCATCGAGTTCCATCCGGAAGCTGACGCCGAGGTCTTCTCCGCCGTGGCCGCCGCACCGGCTGTGTTTCTTCTGCGCGGCGAAGACGCGAACTCCGAGCCTTATGTCACCAAGACTGCCAACCTGCGGCGGCGCCTGCAGCGGCTGCTTTCCACTCCAGAAGAACATACAAAACGGCTCAACCTTCGCGACCGCGTTCGCTGGATCGAATACACGCTGACCGGCTCCGATTTCGAATCGGGATTCGTCCTCTATCAGGTCCTGCGCGCCGCCTTTCCCAATACCTACTCGAATCGCCTGCGGCTGCGCTTTGCTCCGCTGGTCAAACTGCATCTGGAAAACGAATTTCCGCGCGCTTCGATCACCACACGGCTTGGACGAATTTCCGGCAGGAATCTCTACTACGGGCCGTTTGTTTCGCGGGTGGCGGCGGAGAAGTTTATGAACGACGCGCTCGACTTTTTCAAAATGCGGCGCTGCGTGGAAGACCTCCATCCCGACCCGAAATTTCCCGGCTGCGTTTATTCCGAAATGAGGATGTGTTTGGCGCCCTGTTTTCGCGGCTGTACCGATGACGAATACCGCGCCGAAGTAGTGCGGGTCGAGAATTTTCTGGATTCGCGCGGCGAATCGCTGAAGCGGCAGATGGCGGCGGAGCGCAATGACGCCTCGGCGAAAATGGAATTCGAGGCGGCCGCCGCTATTCATGCGCGGCTCGATAAACTCACTCCCGTGCTGCAGCAACTGCCGGAGTTCGTCCGCCGGATTGACCAGTTGCACGCTGTGATCGTACAGAAATCAGTGCAGAGGTCTCGCCAGCCGGAAAGCGTCGCATTGTTCCGCGTCGACGCTGGCGCAATCGCGGGACCGCTCGAATTCCCCATTTCCGGTAGCGAGCACACCAAATCGCAATCCATGGAAGCCCGCATCCAGAGCGCACTGGCTGCGTTTCCACCGGCTAAGTCAGGCAGCGCGATCGAACGCATGGAGCACTTGGCGATCTTGAAGCGCTGGTGCTATCGCGGAACCCGCGCGGGCGAGATTCTCTTTGCCGATGACAGCGGAGAACTGCCGATGCGGCGCCTGGTACGCGGAATAGGACGCGTGTACAAGGGCGAAGCGCCCGAAAAGCGAAATGAACCCGGCACCGGTGGAATGACACTTGAAGTTCTCAACTGAGCTTCCACTTCATCTCTTCCCCTCTCATACAATGGGATTACTATGGCGAAGAAAACCAGGAAAACGACGACCGCGAAAACATCAACCAGGTCTGCATCGAACAGGAGAACCGCGGCGCGACCAGTGTCTCTCGAGCAACCCCTTCGCGACCACCTGCTTTACTTGCTGAAAGGCGGCGGGGCGCACGCTGACTTCGATGCCGCGATGGGCGATTGGCCCGTGCAACTCGCCGGAGTGAAAGTTGCAAACTTCCCTCACACCGCATGGATGCTGCTCGAGCACATGCGCCTCGCCCAGTGGGACATCCTGGAATTCAGCCGCAATGCAAAGCACGTCTCTCCGAAATGGCCCGAAGGATATTGGCCAGCGTCGGAAGCGCCGCCGAATGAGAAGGCATGGAGCGCGAGTATGGCTGCGTTCAGGAAGGACATGCGGACGATGGAGCGGCTTGTCGGCGACCGGAAAATCGATCTCTACGCCCGGATTCCCTGGGGTGATGGGCAAACGATTTTGCGCGAGGCGCTGCTCGTGGCCGACCACAATGCCTATCACCTCGGACAACTGGTGATGCTGCGGAAGAGCATCGGAATCTGAGCCAAGCGGAGCAACTGGAACACCGCCGAGACGCAGAGGACGCCGAGAAATTTTTGAGCCAAAATCAAGAACCGAGGGAGCGTGTTTTCTCTTCAAAAATCCTCGCCTTAGTTTTCTAAAACCCAACAAAGGTTTTCTCGGCGCTTTCGGCGTCCCGGCGGTGAAAAGCTTTCAAGCTGCGCGAACCGGCGTGCGCGGCGGCCTTTTTCGGAACACGACCCGTATCTCTTCCCGCCAGTGTTCGTCAATTCCCAGCACTTCCCAATCGATCTCCGGCGACAGATAGCGCAGGATCGTATCGGTTGTGGGATGCACGTGCAGAGCGGGCGCGACCAGCATCAGCAGAGGCTTCTGCGGGGAGATCTCGCCTCCGGGAAAATAACCGAATTGCGCAAACTCGCCGCGGCTCTGGTGCCAGGCAACGCGCGACCAGTAATCCACGCCTTGCAACGGCAGATGGATATCCTCGTCGGCTTTGAGTTCGACGACGGCCAGTCGCGCCTCGCGAGTAACCGCCAGTATGTCAATCATCGCTCGATCCGCCGCGGCGAAAGCGGGCACCTGCGCATACACCGGTTCCGGCCGCAACCGCCCGTCGAGGGCCGCGATGTTTCGGGCGACCAGCGATTCCAGCCAGCGCTCGGGATGCATCCGCCACAACGCATGATTCTTGGGACCGTCCTGGTGACGGATGGCCGCCGCCAGCCGCACCAGATCGGCAAACTGCGTTTCGTTCTCCGCGTTGAGAACGCGCTCTTCCGGCCCCACCCCGAAAGCAATTTCCTCGCTGCTCTGGAAGTTTCGCGGATCATGCGCAATCCGCGCCTGGGCGAGTTCGAGGCCATGCCGCCGGAATGAAATCAGCGCGGGCGAGAGCACCACGACTTCCGATTGCGGCAGAATGGCGCGAATGCGGGCGATGGATTGCGCAAAGCGTTCGCGTGCCAAGCCTTCATCGATCGATTGCACCAACCGAGTTGCCAGATTGCCGCGATCGCCGATATCCACGGCTGCGCACGCATCCTCCGGCTGGTCGAATTCGTACAAACGCCACTTCGCGGCCGTTGGATGGAGATGCGCCATGCGCTGCCGGGTAAGAGTCGCCATGCCTTTCGGCACAACCATCGCCAGGCCTTCGACCACGCGGCGTCCCTGCTGTGCCAGACGGCAGGATTCGAGCCAAAGAATTCCGCAGGTCAGCGCGCCGTCGACGGTCGATTGCGTTTCCTGGTCGTTCACTCCCACGATGGCGAGGGCGCGCTGTCCCTGGCGCAACAAGCCACGCAGGTAGGCCGGACCGAAGGAGTGTTTGAGGTCCACGCCGGCGGTGAACCGGACGACGGTCCAGCCGGGAAGATTTCGTTCGAGCGCCCGGCGCAGACGAGGTTCGTAGGCGCCGCGCGCCGCCCGTCGAGCGGCCAGCGAGCGCTGATCGCGATCGCGGCAGAAGTCCAGCCGGGTGGGGCGGTTCTGGCCCATGCGCTGCACCTGCAACCGGAGCGTGGTGGCCTCCACTTCCGCATCCAGCACGCGCCGCACGAAATTCCGCTCGCTCGACCACAGATGCAGCAGGCATTTGTGGTGCTCGCCGGAAACCGAATATTTCGACTCCGCCAGATCGAACGCGATGGCGCCATCTTCCACCACGACCGCGGCGCGTGCTCCGTCGAGGAAGTCGGCGAGCATTTGGCTGAGGGAGTCTGGGGTCATGAATCATGATTCTTTGACACGATCCACGCCTTTGTCTGTGATCCCCGTACACCGCAGTTGTGTCGAATTGGAAACCGTCCGAGCCTTTGCCGGAGCCGAAATCCTCGCCGAAGCAGAGCTTGGACAGGGTTATCTTTCAGAGTTTGCAAGGGCAGGGTGGTCACCAGGCCACATTGACAAGTGACAATGTACACTATACGGTGTACCCCAGTGATTGGGAGCTTCAAGCATCGCGGCCTCAAACGGCTTTATGAGCGCGGGGACCGCAGAGGGATACGTCCCGACCTGCTCGACGCGGTGGAAGACATTCTTGCCCGGCTCGACGAAGCCGAGACGCCGCAGGCCATGAACCTTCCCGGGTATCGCCTGCACCCGTTAAAAGGCGGACTGAAAGGCTTTTGGTCGGTCACTGTGCGGGCGAACTGGCGTATTATCTTTCGCTTTGAAGGCGCGGATGCGTTTGACGTTGAATTGACCGACTACCACTAAGTAGCAAGGAGCACACACCATGCCGATGAAAAACCCGCCGCACCCCGGACGCAGTATCCGAACCGCGTGTCTTGAACCCTTGGGCCTGTCCGTCACGGATGGTGCGGAGGTCCTTGGCGTCACCCGGCAAACGCTCAACAACGTCGTCAACGGCAAGTCGGGGATCAGCCCCGAGATGGCGATCCGGCTCTCGAAGGCCTTTGGCAGCACGCCGGAAACATGGTTACGGATGCAGCTTGCCTACGATCTCGCACAGGCCCGAAAAGACGAGACTAAAATCAAGGTCCGCCGCCAGCATATGCTTCAAGAACTCCACGCACAGTGACGGCGGCGTGGAAAGGTGGCGGCGATTCGGCCAACCACGAGTCCCGACTCCATTGGATCTAAATGCGGTTGTGGACGCGACCCAGCCTTGGTGTTGCGGCGATAATGAACGCGGTTCGAGCGGTTCGCAAGACCAAGTTGCAACTGAAGGGGTTCAGAAAATGGAAATCAAAAGAATTGGCTCGCAACCTTCGGTCAAGGGGCCGTCAGAATGGTTCACCGGCACTGTAAGGATTGACCCGCTTTTTCAGGCACCCGATCCGGCACTTGTACAAGGTGCCAGCGTAACGTTCGAGCCGGGTGCGCGAACAGCATGGCACACACATCCGCTCGGGCAGACTCTCATCGTCACGGCTGGCTGCGGCTGGGTTCAGCGCGAAGGCGGACCTATCGAGGAAATCCATCCCGGTGACGTGGTCTGGTTCTCGCCCGGCGAGAAGCATTGGCATGGTGCCACGCCAACGACGGCCATGACGCATATCGCCATTCAGGAAAAGAAGGATGGCAAGGTGGTCGACTGGATGGAACAGGTCAGCGACGAGCAGTACCGCTAACAGTAAGGCGCAGGAGTGCAAATGCCAACGCGGAACGATGCTCTAAAAGACCGCCTTTCCCGATACCGCGAAATTAACATCACTGTGACCGGCAGAAAGTCAGGACGCACCATCTCAATCCCCGTTTGGTTCGTATTGGAGGACGATAAGCTTTACCTCCTGCCGGTGCAGGGGTCGGATACACAGTGGTACAAGAACGTGCTCAACAACCCGATGATTCGGATCGATGCGCGGCGCGCGGAGGCTGAAGTCAAGGTTGTTCTTATCACTGGCGCCACACAGGTGTCGCCCGTGGTCGAGAAATTCCGCGCCAAGTACGGGAGCAACGACGTGAAGAAGTACTATTCAAAGTTCGACGTTGCCGTTCTCGCTCAGATCCCGTGATGGTGCGTCCCGACGGGGAGGTTAGTCTTGAAATCAGATAGCGTTCGCGACCTGGATTGCCTGGGTTGCGGATGCCGGTCGGTTCGCGGGCCATTGGAAACCGGCCCACTTCAATAGTCTCGCTCCTGAGGCTGACGGCTTCCCGTTCATGGGATAATGCAGTTAACCGCTGCGAGTCGTTTTAAACCCAAGGGCATCCAACTATGGTGATTGCCAACCAGGAACGCTTCTTCTTCACCCACTACGGGCTTACGAACCACGATCTTGAGACTTATCTGGCCGCGGCGCTTTCGGCGGGCGGCGACTATGCCGATCTCTATTTCGAATACCTGACCTCGACCTCGCTGATGGTGGATGAGTCGCTGGTGAAGTCCGCCTCGCAGGGAATTTCGGCGGGCTGCGGCGTGCGCGTCGTTTCCGGCGAGCGCACCGGATATGCCTACACCGACGATCTTTCTCCACAGCGGATTCTGCATGCCGCGCGCACCGCGGCGCTGATCGCGAGCGCGCCCTCCAAGACTACGGTCGCCGGATTCCAGCAGAAGCCGGCGCGCAGCTTGTATCCCGTGGCGTTGCCTTCGGTGGATGCCGACATTACCGCCAAGGTTGAACTGCTGATGCGCGCCGATCGCACCGCTCGCGGATACGATCCGAGAATCAAGGAAGTACGCGCCAGTTATGCCGACGAACTGCGGACCATCCTGGTGGCCGGCTCCGACGGCACGTTTGCGGAAGACTCGCAGCCGCTGGCGCGCGTGAATGTTTCGTGCATCGCGAAGACCGACGCCAGTTCGGGCCGCGAGTCGTCGGGACGTGGAACCTCGGGCGGCGGCGGGAGGGTTGCGCTCGACTTCTTTTTTGGCGACAAGACTCCAGAGTTCTTTGCCAAAGAGGCTGCGCGGCAGGCGATTCTGCAACTCGATGCGCGCGACGCTCCAGCGGGAGACATGGCAGTCGTGCTCGGCCCGGGATGGCCCGGCGTGCTGCTGCACGAAGCGGTGGGTCATGGGTTGGAGGCGGACTTCAATCGCAAGAAGACGTCGGCATTCGCCGGGCTGATCGGCAAAAGAGTGGCCAGCGAAAAGTGCACCGTGGTCGACAACGGCACCATGCCGTGGCGGCGCGGCTCCTTGAACGTGGACGACGAAGGCCAGCCGACTCAGGAAACCGTGCTGATCGAAAATGGAATTCTGAAGGGATATCTCAGCGACAAACTTTCTTCAAAGTTGATGGGCCTTGCCGATACGGGCAATGGACGCCGCGAGAGTTACGAGCACATTCCGATGCCGCGCATGACGAACACATACATGCTGGCGGGGCAGGACGATCCCGGAGACATTATTCGTTCGGTGAAAAATGGCGTTTACGCGGTGAACTTCGGCGGCGGACAGGTCGACATCACGAACGGCAAATTCGTATTCTCGGCGTCGGAAGCCTATCTCATCGAAAACGGAAAAATCACCGCCCCCATCAAGGGCGCAACCCTAATCGGCAACGGGCCCGATGTGCTGACACGGGTTTCGATGGTCGGCAACGATTTGAAACTCGATGAAGGCGTCGGCACCTGCGGCAAAGATGGACAGGCTGTTCCGGTCGGCGTCGGCATCCCGACCATTAAGATTGACCGGCTCACCGTCGGCGGAACTGCGAAACGGGAAACCGGCGGGTTCATGCAATAGACAGGAAGTCAAAAGTAAGAAGTCAAATTGAAGAAGTAAAACCAAATCAAAATCACCCAAAGTGAACTTCTTCAATCTGACTTCTTACTTTTGACTTTATTTCAATGACGACAACACTAGAAACCAGCGAAACCAAACTCGTAACCGATCTCAAGGAAATTGCCACCGACGTTGTCAGCCGAGCGATGAAAGGGGGCGCGACGGCGGCGGAGTGTGTTGTCCGCGAAGGCGACGAATTTTCGACCGTGGTGCGGCTCGGCCAGGTCGAAACGCTGAAGGAATCGGGCTCGCGCGCCATCGGCGTGCGAGTCTTCGTCGGACAGCGCGCGGCCAGCACCTACTCCAGCGATTTCTCCGCCGCGGGCATCGAGCGCATGTTGAAGTCGGCGCTCGAACTGGCGAAGATCTGTTCTGAAGATCCGCACGCCGGAATTCCAGAAGCCGGCAAACTCGGATCGCTCTCCGGCGACCTCCATCTTTATCACGAAGACGTTTACTCGCTGCCCGGCCCCGAGCGCATTGAGTATGCGCGCCGCGCCGAAAAGGCCGCGCTCGACACCGATCCCCGCATCAAGAACTCCGAGGGCGGATCGTTCGACGCCGCCACCGGCAGAAAAGTGCTGGCGAATTCTCACGGCTTTGTCGGCGAATACCGGCGGTCGTATTGCTCGGTTGCGGTGGTGCCCATCGCGCAAGACGCGAACGGCCTCATGCAGCGCGATTATTGGTTTTCTGTCTCGCGCAGCCTAGCCAAGCTCGACTCGGCGGAGAAAGTCGGAAAAGAAGCGGCACGCCGCACCCTGCGGCGCCTGGGCGCGCGCAAGGTGAAGACCGCGCATGTGCCGGTGGTGCTCGATCCCATGGTGGCAAGCTCCATGCTCGAACATATTTTCGAGGGAGTGAATGGCGACTCGGTCTATCGCGGAGCCTCCTTCCTGGCGGGCAAACTCGGCCAGAAAATTGCCGGAGTAAACGTAACCGTCATCGATGACGGCACCATGCCCGGCGGCTTCGGCACCACGCCCTTCGATGGTGAAGGCATTCCCACGCGCCGCACCGTCGTGATTGAAAACGGAATTCTGAAATCGTACCTGCTGAATACGTACACGGCGAAGAAGCTGGGACTCGAGACCACGGCCAACGCATCTCGCGGACTCGCCGGCACGCCGGGGATCGGGCCGGGGAATTATTTTCTCCAACCGGGAACGAAGACGCCGAACCAGATTATCGCGGAGATCAACAACGGCCTCTATGTAACCGAGTTTCTCGGTCACGGCGCCAACTTAGTAACCGGCGACTACTCCCGCGGCGCCTCGGGCATGTGGATCGTCAATGGCGAACTGGCCTACCCCGTCGAAGAGATCACGGTCGCCGGCAATCTCAAAGAGATGTTCTGCAATATTTCAGAAATAGGCAGCGACCTGGAGTTTCGCGGCGGCGTGGCCTCGCCTACGGTCCGCATCGATGGACTCACGGTCGGCGGAGAATAAGCCCGTGTGGGGAGGTCAAAGGTTAGAGGTCAGATTGCAGAGGTAAGAATCTCCGGCTTCGGTTTTCACCTCTGCGATCTGACCTCCGCAATCCGGGCGTCAACTCAGGCGACGAGCCCTTGGAATTAACCTGTTATTAACATTCGCCGTGTCATTCGCCAGTAACATTTCTGGCATGCCCGATCAGCCGTTGCAAATCGAAGATCTTCCCGGGTCGCGGGAGGGAATCCGCATCCTGCGCCTTTCTGGACCGCTGACCCTTTTCAATGTATTCGGCTTTCAATCCAAGTTGCGCGCCGACAACTCGCGCGCGCTCATCCTCGACTTCACGGAGGTCCCACTGGCGGATTCCTCGGGGATTGGAGCGCTCGTCGGCGCCTATGTCACGCGACAAAAAGATGGGCGCAGCCTGGGGTTGGTGGGCGTGAATCAGCGGATTCACCACGCTCTCGAAGTCACCCGGGTGGAAGATTTCTTTCGTTTTTACGGGACGGTAGCCGACGCGGAGCAGGCGGCGGCGTGAAGCGGAGAGCCGGGCGTCCCCGCCCGGGTCGCCTCGCTGCCCGGGGACGGGCGAGACGTCCGTCGCTCCACTAATCCGGTCCGCTGCAAAAAGAAAGGCGGCCCGCTCCGGCCGCCTTCTTTTTCCGAATTTTGGTTGTGGCCTAGACGCCTTTGACGTTCTCTGCCTGCCAGCCCTTGGGGCCTTTCACGACGTCGAACTGAACTTGTTGACCTTCCTGCAGGCTGCGAAACCCGTTTGCCTGAATGGCGGAGAAGTGAACGAAAACGTCCTCGCCGTTCTGGCGGCTGATAAAACCATAGCCCTTGGCATCGTTAAACCACTTTACTGTTCCGGTTTCCATGATGTTGCTGTGTTCCTTTTGGGTTGAAGTGTGCGCTGGAACTCGCAGGATAGTGCAGACAGATCACGCTCAGGCAGGTCACGCTTTAGAGCAGGGTACTGCTGAACAGCCGCAAAGTCAGACGCACCTAGATTGTACATATTCGGAGGCAAATGGCTAGAAGATTCTGTGCCTACAAAGGTAATCGGTCCTGGTACTCGTTACCCTGGCAACCTCCTGAAAATTCCCGGTCTCCCCCTCCATTCTTTTGTATCACGCTGAAAAATAAGGCGATCAACTTTTGGCAGGATTCTTGCTTTCTGGAAGCAACGAGTAACTGAAAACGAGCAACCAAATCAGTCTGGAGGATTCCATGCCGACCCTACATGTCGAGTCCCTGCACGGCCTGGCGCCGGGTGAGTGTAGAAGTCGCTCGACGGCGCCCTCAACCACGTTGGCCAAGAGAAGGTCCAACTTCGACCCGGAGAAATTTCTTGCCACCATTGGCGTGGCTGGGAAAGTCGTAGCTTTCCCCGAGGAACAGACGGTCTTCATGCAAGGAGATGCGGCTGACTCGGTCTTCTACATTCAGGAAGGCAGAGTTCGACTGACGGTCGTATCCAAGACTGGCAAGGAAGCAACTTTGGGCATATTGAGCCAGGGAGAGTTTTTCGGAGAAGGGTGCCTCGTCGGAAGGCCTGTACGCATGAAGTCTGCGACCACCATGACAGATTGCAAACTTCTGTGCATCGATAAGAAAGCCATGATCGAAGCGCTTCATCGGGAACACGAATTCTCCGACATGTTCGTGGCTAATCTGATGACACGGAATATCCGATACGAAGAGGATTTAGTTGACCATCTTTTCAATTCGAGCGAAAAAAGACTGGCGCGAGCCCTGCTAAAGCTGGCTCGCTTCGGGAGGGAAGGCACCCCCAAGTCTGTAATCCCGAAGATCAGCCAGGAAACCCTCGCCGAGATGATAGGCACTACCCGCTCGCGGGTCAGTTATTTCATGAACCGCTTCAGAGAGTCAGGCTTCGTCGACTATGGCGGGGGAGGGTTGCAGGTTCATAGCTCGCTTCTGAATGTTGTCCTTCGCGACTAGCCTTCGCGCGGCAACCTGAAGCCCGCACCACTAAATTAGCTCTGGAGGATTCCATGCTAGCCATATACGTTGAGAATCTGAGCGACCTGACAGTGATTGAGTGCAAAGGCAGGATCGTCCGCAGCGAAGAGGTTTTCAAGCTTCGCGATGTTGTGCTGGCGCAAACCGCTGCCCGCATTATTGCGCTGGATCTTTCCGAGGTAAAAGCAATTGGCGGTGGCGGCCTGGGTATGCTCGTGTTTCTCGATCGCTGGGCGCGCGACCGCAATATTCAATTCAAGCTGTTTAGTCCCTCCCGACCGGTCGTCGAGGGGCTGGTAGGTAACCGCTCAATCCTGGACTTCGAGATTGCGAGCTTCCACGAAATGATGCGGATCGTGATGCATGCCGATAACCACTACGCTCTTGCCGCTTGAGCATTCCGCCTCTGCTTGGCGAAAGGCGATTCCCATTTGCAAAATTCCCAGAGCCTCGTTCATAACGTTGAACTGCGATCCGCCGTGCAGAAACCGAGCTACAGCGCCGCCGCCTGTTGCCGCCGTCGCGCCTGAATCTCGATATAGACGTTGATCAGCGACACGGCCGCGGGCGTCACGCCGGGAATGCGCGAGGCCTGGCCAAGCGTCTGCGGGATTACTTTGCCGAGTTTCTCCTGCATTTCGCGCGACAACCCGCTGACTGCACGGTAGTCGAACCAATCCGGAATGCGGCGCTGCTCGGCCTTCTTCAGGCGTTCGATGGCGCGCTGCTGTTGGCCGAGGTATCCGGCATACTTAATCTCCGTTTCGACCGACTTGAGCTCGTTGCGGACTTCGGAGGAGATCTTTGCCACAGGGGACACGGGGGAAATCCTTTCGAAAAACTTGGGCACCAGATCTCTTAGGACGGGCGCGAGTTGCTCGATGACGATCTCCGGCCGCTTGAGCAACTGCGCCAAGGGCTGGCCAACCGCGGACGACAGATCCGTTGCGCCGCCAGCTACAGCATTCGAGCCCCGCTCGATCGCCTCCGCCATCTCCCCTGTCAGCTTCGTCCTCTCCAAGATTTGCTTCACTTCCTCCAGCCTCCGCTGTTTCGCCTCGAATTCCACCCACGCTTCATCCGAGATCAGCCCCACGCGCCGTCCGTGCGGAGTAAGCCGCCGGTCGGCGTTGTCGATGCGCAGGTGCAAACGGAACTCCGCGCGCGAAGTAAACATCCGGTAAGGCTCTTTGGTGCCTTTCGAAATCAAATCGTCGATCAGAATGGCCGTGTACGCTTCCGTGCGGTCGAGCACCAGCGGAGACTCTTTCTTCACCTTCAGAGCCGCGTTAATTCCGGCCATGATTCCCTGGCACGCCGCTTCTTCGTACCCCGACGTCCCATTGATCTGCCCGGCGAGAAACAGTCCGGCAATCTTTTTCGTTTCCAGCGTGCGCTTGAGTTCCGTGGGATCGATCGAATCGTACTCAATCGCGTACCCAGGCCGCATCATCTCGGCGCCATCGAGCCCGGGAATCGACTTGAGGATCGCCAGTTGCACATCAATCGGCAGCGAAGTGCTCATGCCGTTCACGTAGATCTCGTGCGTGTTCAGGCCCTCGGGTTCCAGGAAAAGTTGGTGCGTCAGTTTGTCGGGAAACTTGACGATCTTGTCTTCAATCGAGGGACAATAACGCGGCCCCGTCGAATGAATCTGTCCGCTGTACATCGGCGAGCGATGCACGTTCTCGCGAATGATGCGATGCGTCTCTTCGGTGGTAAAGGCGATGTAGCACGGCACCTGCGAGTCGTGATGGGCAACGCGCCGGGTGCGAAAACTGAAGGGAGTCGGATCCAAATCGCCCGGCTGCCGCTCGAATCGCGCCCAGTCAATCGTGCGCCCGTCGAGCCGCGGAGGCGTCCCGGTCTTGAGCCGGCATCCGCGCAGGCCAAGCTTCTTGAGCGCTTCGCCCAGCAGAACCGCCGCCGGTTCTCCCGAACGCCCGGCGGGATACTGCTGCTCGCCGCAGTGAATCAAACCGTTAAGAAAAGTCCCGGTAGTGACGATGACCGCATTAGCCGAAACGCGCCGCCCATCGCGCAGCAGGATGCCGCGAATGCGGTCGTTAGTCGTCAGTCGTTGGTCGTCAGCAATTGCAGACTCCTCGCTTCGCTCGGAATGACAATTTCCATCGGAACCCGCGAACGACCGACGACTATCGACCGACGACTCCTCCAGCATTACATCCACGACTTCCGCCTGCTTGATCTTCAGATTCGCCTGCGACTCCAGCACTTCGCGCATCTTCAGGCGGTAGGCCTGCTTGTCGCATTGCGCCCGCGGCGACCAGACGGCGGGTCCACGAGAAGTATTGAGCAGGCGGAATTGGATTCCGACCGCGTCCGTGATTTCGCCCATAATGCCGCCCAGCGCATCCACTTCGCGCACCAGGTGCCCCTTGGCGATGCCGCCCACCGCGGGATTGCACGACATCTGCGCGATCAGATCGACGTTCAACGTATAGAGCGCCGTCTTCATCCCCATGCGAGCCGCCGCCATGGCCGCTTCGCATCCCGCATGGCCAGCGCCCACCACCACCACCTCGAAATGTTCGTCAAACGCCTGCATGTGCGGTTGTTCAAGCCCCACAACAACGGAGGGAGTACGGCTTGGCTAATTGTAGCAATGTTCTACGCTCAGACAGCGAGAGTGAAGCCCGGGGCGCGCGCTTCTAACGCCCGTCCTTGTGAATCGCCGGTCGCAACGGTATAGTTGGGAGTTATCGGGGTAAATTATGGAAACGAACATCATGGAAACAAAGCCATTTCTGTCTCTGCTCGAAGAACGCATTCATCGCTACGACTTGCTCTGTCATCCCTTTTACCAGGCTTGGTCGGCGGGCGAACTGACCCACGACGATCTGCGCGCCTATGCCGAGGATTACTACTCTCACGTGGAGGCGTTTCCGGGCTATCTGGCGCAGCTTGCCGTCCGGCTGGAAGAAGGCGAACTGCGCCGCGCCGTTCTCGCCAACATGGCCGATGAGAAGGGCGGCGAGGATTCCTTCGTCGAGCCGGAACGTTCGCACTCCGAACTGTGGCTCGATTTTGTCGAAGGCGTGGGCGGAGGCCGCATTCCGAAACGGCGGCCGGTTGGGGAAGTTGGCAAGCTCATCTCCTGGTTCCAGCGCGTCGCCGGCGAAGGCACTCCAGAAGAGGCGCTGGCGGCTTTCTATGCCTACGAATCGCAGGTGCCGCGCCTGGCGCAAGAGAAAGATCGCGTCCTGCGCGAACTCTACGGCGCCGATGAAAAGACTCGCGGCTATTTCACTTTGCACGCCACCGCCGACGTGTATCACGCGCAGGTGTGGCGCACGCTACTGGAGAAGCGGGTCAAGGCCAATCCGGAGACTGCCGAAAAAGCACTGGCTGCCGCCGAGAGAGCGGCCCAAGCTTTATGGACCGTGCTAGATGGCTTCGAGGCGCGCCGCATGGAGCAGGTGGCGGCGTAGTTTCAAATCGGAATTAGGAAATCAACCTGTAGAGACGGGCTTGCTCCGTCTCAGCCGCGGCCAGCCGCGGCTCTACGAGTTTCGCCAGTCGGTCCCGGTTGCATCTACAATCCATTCTTGAGCGGGAATGCCCCGACCTATCCCCATCGGCGTGCGCGGCGAGGCGGCTGAAACCGTCGAGTTCAAGCACACCATTGCCGCACATCATCCGGAGTTGCCCCCCGTGTATTCGACTCCCGACATGATTCGGCTTATGGAAACGGCGGCCTTCCATGCGCTGCAACCATTTTGTGACGAGGGTGAAATCACGGTGGGGATCTCGATCCACGTCGAACACCTAGCGGCCAGCGGAATCGGAGTGCGAATTCAAGCCGAGGCGGAACTGGAATCGTTCGACGGGCGCTTCTACATCATGCGCGTCCGCGCCCACGACGGCACGCAGGAGATCGGAAGCGGCACAGTCGGGCGCGCCGTGGTGCACGTACCCAGCTTCGTCAAGCGCATGCGAGATAAAGCTCGCGGCAGCTGACGGCGCTCGGAGCAAGCTGGGCTTGCAGAGAGAAGTTATGGAATCCCAGACCGACAAAGCGATCCAATTCCGGCAGCTCCATCGCGGGCCGGGCGTGCTCATCCTCCCAAACGCGTGGGATGTGGCCAGCGCGCGCATCTTCGAGGATGCCGGCTTTCCCGCGATCGCCACCACCTCCGCGGGCATAGCTTTTTCGCTGGGCTATCCCGATGGCGAGCGCATTCCACGCGAGGAAATGATGGCCCGCATCGGCCGCATCACTCGCGCCGTTCAAGTGCCTGTGACCGCTGACGTCGAAGCCGGGTACGGTTCCACGGCTGAAGATACCGCCAGGACTGCGCGCGAACTGATTCAGGCGGGAGTCGCCGGAATGAACCTGGAGGATGGGAGCGGCAATCCGGATCGACCATTGATTGACTTGCCGTTAGCGGTCGAAAAGATCAGGGCAGCGCGCCAGGCTGCCATGCAAATGCACGCGCAATTTGTGATCAATGCTCGCACCGATGTGTATCTGTTGCCGGGAGGCAATCCGGATGTCGACTATTCCGAAGCGTTACGGCGGCTGCTGGCGTTTCGGGATGCGGGCGCCGATTGCGTCTTCGCGCCCGGACTCAAAGATGCCGAGACGATTGGACGGCTGGCGAAAGCCGTCGAGTGCCCACTGAACATTCTCGCCGGACCGGGAACGCCCTCGATTACGGAACTCGAAAAACTGGGAGTGGCGCGCGTGAGCGTGGGATCGGGCCCTATGCGTGCGGCGCTCGGCCTGTTGCGACGACTGGCGGAGGAACTCAAGACCTCCGGAACGTATACCGCAATGGAGGGAGCCGTGCCTTATGCCGAGGTAAACAAGCTTCTAGGCGGCTAAGCCACTCCCTCGCATCGTGTGGTGACGGGGCTCCGCCCCGTCCGGGGCAAAGCCCCGCCCCCAAACAAGCCCACTTCTCACCCGTTGATCAGATTCATCATCTCTTCCGGATAGCGCAATCCCGAGGCGGCGCCCGAGGGAAAGACGTCGTTCAGTTGGCGCAGATCATCCGGAGTCAGTTTCAAGTCCACCGCCGCGGCGTTTTCCTCGAGATACTTACGCCGCTTCGTGCCCGGGATGGGGACAATGTCGTTACCCTGCGTCAGCACCCAGGCGAGCGCCAATTGTGCAGGCTGACATTTTTTTTCGCGCGCGATCTCTTTCACTTTCCTTACCAGATCCAGATTCTTCAGAAAGTTTTCGTCCCGGAAGCGCGGCGACAAACGGCGGTAATCATCAGCCCCCAGGTCTTCGAATTTCTTGAATTGGCCGGTAAGAAACCCGCGTCCGAGCGGACTGTAGGCGACAAAGCCGATCCCCAGTTCGCGGCAGGCCGCCAGGATTTCCACTTCCGGATCGCGCGTCCACAGCGAATACTCCGTCTGCAGCGCCGCGATAGGATGCACTTTCACCGCGCGCCGCAGAGTCTTTTCGCTCGCCTCTAAAAGGCCGAGATAGCGTACCTTGCCTTCTTTGACCAATTCCGCCATGGCGCCAACCGTTTCCTCAATCGGCGTCGCCGGATCGACGCGGTGCTGATAATAGAGGTCAATGTGTTCGACGCCCAGCCGCTGCAAACTGCCTTCGCAGGATTTCTTCACGTAGTCGGGCTTGCCGTTGACGCCGCGAATATTGGGGTTCGTGGGATCGCGCACAATGCCGAACTTCGTAGCCAGCACGACTTGGTCGCGCTTGCCCTTGATCGCCCGTCCAACCAGTTCTTCGTTCTTGTAGGGCCCGTACATGTCAGCGGTATCGAGGAAGTTGATGCCCAGTTCAAGCGCCCGATGAATGGTCGCGATGGATTCAGCGTCATCGCGCCCGGAGTAAAACTCCGACATGCCCATGCAGCCCAGGCCAAGCGCGGAAACTTTGAGACCGGAACGTCCAAGATCGCGGGTTTTCATGAGTGCTCCTTTCGCGGGGAAAAAAAGCGGCTAGAGATTTGAAAATTCATGGTCCATCGCCCTTATGGTCCATCGTTCTCATGTCCATCGTTCTTATCTTCCATCGTTCTCATCTATGGATGCAACCGCCGCGGAGAAGGTTCCGACCACCGGAAGTGTTCCACAAATTGCGTCGCTCCCGCTTGCTTCGGCATCCGATACGAAGATTTGATTTGCGTGCAGCCATGAATCGAGCGCCGATGTGGTTTGAACGGAAGTTTGACTTCACGTTTCCCGTGGAGCAGCATCCGAACCTGTGCGCGCGCTTGCGAGGCACGCCGGCCCGGCTGGAAGAAATCGTCCGCGGCGCCGAT
>Ga0187890_10001283_pt1 | contig 18212 bp, 12 predicted proteins | sample June2016WEW_21_1_FD_133005 | JGI IMG/M metagenome (GOLD analysis project Ga0187890, IMG submission 133005) | Peatland microbial communities from SPRUCE experiment site at the Marcell Experimental Forest, Minnesota, USA - June2016WEW_21_10 | ecosystem: Environmental > Terrestrial > Soil >... | reverse complement strand
TACTAGATGCCCTGGGCGGGACGGATCGCGCCCCGCCCAGGTCGCGGCCAGCCGGGCCCTCCCGGGCTGGCCGCAGCTTCCGGCGCCCGGCGGTCAGGCCATGTCCACCACGGTGCGCAGCCGGAGGTCGCGCGAGGACCGGCCGACGGCGATGGTGAACTCGCCGGACGGCCAGGTCCACCGGGCCGCCCGCTCGTCGTAGCGGCCGAATACCCGGGCCGGGATCGTGACGGTCACCTGCGCGGTGTCACCGGGGGCTGCGACCGCGGAGCCGAACGCGCCGAGGACCCGCACCGGCCGCCCATCGGCGGCGGGACCAGCCACGTACGCCTGGACCACCTCGCGCCCGGGGCGGTCACCGCTATTGCGCACCGTGACTGCGATCGTGAGGTCGGCCCCGGCGGCCAGGACGGGGGATCCGGCTGCCAGCGACTCATAGGACCAGCTGGTATAGCCCAGCCCGTGGCCGAACGGGAACAGTGGCGTGGTCCCGGCCGCGTCGTAGCCCCGGTACCCGATGAGCAGGCCCTCGTCGTAGCTGAGCCGCCCGTCGTCGGGCACGGACCGCAGCACCGGGCAGTCTTCCTCGCGGACCGGCATCGTCACCGGGAGCCGCCCGCCCGGCTCGGCCCGGCCGAGCAGTACGTCGGCCAGGGCCTCACCCATGGCCTGGCCGGGCAGCCAGGCGTAGAGCACCGCGGCGACCCGGTCCGCCCAGGGCATGAGCACCGGCATCCCGGCGTTCACCACCACCACGGTGCGGGGATTGGCCGCGCTCACCCGCTCGATGAGCTCGTCCTGGCGGCCGGGCAGCCGCAGGGTCTCCCGGTCGAATCCCTCGCTCTCGGTCGTCTCGGCCGAGCCGGCCACGACCAGGGCCACGTCCGCGGCGGCCGCCGCCCGGACCGCCTCGTCCAGCGCCCTGTCCCCGTCAGGGGAGGCCACGATGCCGAGCCGCACGGCCAGCGGGCCCTCCGCGTCCGCTGACGGCCGGAAGTCCAGCCGCACCGCCGCCTCCTGCCCTGCGGTCAGCCCCACCGTGCCCATGACCTGGCCCGGCCGGGTCATGGTCTCGACCGGGTCGGCGGGGACCGGGGTTTCCTGGTCCGCGATCATCGCGCCGTCCACGGCCAGCACCAGCCGTCCCACCCCCGCGGCGCCGACCGTGTGCGGCCCGGTGTTCTCAGCGCGGAACGTGGTCAGCACCGTCACGGTCCCGCCCTCGCCCCAGCCGATGCCGGGCGGCAGCCCGTCATCGCCCCACCAGGCGAACACGGTGGACTGGCGGTGCTCGGAGCCGAGCAGGGCGCCGCCGGAGTCGCGGTACTCCACCCGGACCCCCGGGTCGCCCGAGACCGGGTCCCGCAGCATCCGCGACGGCGGTTCCGGGACCATCTCCCAGGTCTGGCAGCCGGCTGCCACGGTGACCTCCGCCTGCCCGGCCAGGGCGGCGCGGAGCGCGTCCGCCGGGGTGGACAGGCCACCCGGCATCACAGCCGCGCTGCCGCCGCCCTGGATCACGGGGTGGACCGCGTTCGGCCCGAGCACGGCCACGCTACGGAGCGCGGCCGGGTCGAGGGGGAGCGCCTGGTCCTCGTTCCGCAGCAGCACGAGGGACGCGGCCGCGGCCCGGCGCAGCAGTGCCGGTTCGATCTGGGCCGGTCCGATCTGGGCCGGTCCGATCTGGGCTGGTTTGATCTGGGCCGGCCCGTCCAGGCTCGGCCCGTCCAGGCTCGGCCCGTCCAGGCTCGGCCCGTCCAGCGCCCCCACCTGCCGGGCCAGCCGGAGCAGCCGGAGCACCTTGTCGTCGATCACCTCCTCGGCGACCGCGCCGCTGCGGACCGCCTCGGCCAGGGCCGTTCCCCACGGCCCCCGCGGCCCCGGCATGACCAGGTCCAGGCCCGCCTGGGCGGTGGGGACCGTGCTGCGGGCGGCGCTCCAGTCCGACACGACCACGCCGGTGAAGCCCCATTCGCCCTTCAGCAGCTCGCGCAGCAGGCCCTGGTTCTCGGTCATCAGCGCGCCATTGACCGAGTTGTAGGCGGCCATCACCATGACCGCGCCGGCCTCACGCACGCAGGCCTCGAACGGCACCAGGTACAGCTCACGCAGCACCGCCTCGGCGATCCGCGCGTCGTAGGTCCAGCGCTCGGTCTCAGAGTCGTTGCCCACGTAGTGCTTCACCGCCGCGCCCACCCCGGCGGACTGCAGGCCGGCCACGTAGCCGGCCGCGATCCGGGCGGACAGCACCGGGTCCTCGGAGAAGCACTCGAAACCGCGGCCGCCGAGCGGCGTCCGCATCAGGTTAATCGTCGGGGCCAGCACGACGTCGATGCCCTTGCCCCGCGCCTCGGCGCCCAGGGCGGCAGCGAGCTCGCGGACGAGCTCGCTGTCCCAGGTGGCGCCGAGGGCGGAGGGGCAGGGCAGGCTGGCCGAGGGATTCCGGTCATCCTTGGTGACGCCCCGGACGCCGGCCGGGCCGTCAGACATGACGATCGGCCGGAGTCCGAGGATGTCGTCGCCGTAGGTGCGCCAGCTGTCCGCGCCGGTCAGCAGCTGCACCTTCGCCTCGACAGGGAGCGCAGCCACCCGGCTGCGCTCCTCCGTCGCCTCTGTGGAAGTTGTCATCAAGTTCCTTGCGTCGCGTCCTGAGCGGTCAGGACTTCGGCGTGAGGTGCAGGATGGTGTCCTCGATGTAGGGCGTGTTGGGAACCGGGTTCATGTACGGGTCACTGGCCGACGGCCACCCGGTGTAGTTCCTGGTCGAGACCTCGGCCCACGCCCCGCCGTTGAGCAGCGGAACCACGGGCACCTGGGTGGTCATGATGTTCTCCAGCTTGGTGATGGCCGCCTTCTGGGTGGCGGGTTCGCCGGAGCCGGCGAACTGGGCGAGCGCGGCCTGCGCCTGCGGGTTGGAGTACCGGCCGAAGTCGCCCGCCGCCGGCTTGCCGATCGGCGCGGTCAGCGAGCTGTCCAGCCAGCTGTCGTAGATGAAGTACGGGTTGGGGCCCTGGTTGCTCCAGTGCAGGGTGGCGTCGAACGTGCCGTTCGCGACGTTGCCCGCCCACACGGTCGGGTTGCCGATGCCGTCCACGGAGGTGTCGAAGCCCAGCGCGTTCAGCTGGTGGGAGATGATCTGGTCGTCGGTGTAGTAGTCGCTGTACGGGACCGGGTCCTGGATGGCGAACTTGATCGTCTTCCCGTTCTTGGCCCACTTGCCGCCCGACTTGGTGTAGCCGTCGGCACTGAGGATCGAGGCCACCTTGGCCGGGTCACCCACGGCCGGGAGATTGTTAGCCAGCGACGGGTCGAGGTACGACTGGTGGTTGGGGAGCAGCAGCCCGCTGGTCGTGTTGACCGGCGGCTCATAGCCCGTCTCGCCCTGGACGTTGAGCTGCGACCGGTTGATCCCGTAGCTGATGGCCTGGCGTACCGCGGGGTCGTTCAGCGGGGCTTTCGTGGTGTTGAGGTACATGCTCACCACGTTGTTGGCGCTGAAGTACGGCTGGCTGCTCAGCCAGGTGAGGTTGTCCGGGCTCTTGGCCAGGAAGTTCCCCTTGATGTTGGCGATGTAGTTGCCCGCGAAGTCGATCTGGCCGCTGGACACCGGCGGGACCAGGTTGGCGTTGGTGTTGTACCCGGGGAAGTCGATCTCCGGCACGTGCACCTTGGACTTCTGCCAGTAGTACGGGTTCTGCTTCAGCGTGTAGCCCTGCGGCGAGAACCGGTCCAGCATGAACGGGCCGGTACCGACCGGCTTGGCGTCCGCATAGGTCGCCGGATCGCTCACCGACGACCAGACGTGCTGCGGCACGATGTAGACCTGCCCGATCAGGAACAGGTTCGCGTACTGCGGCGCCTTGAAGTTGAGCACCGCCGTCGTCGCGCTCGGCGCGCTGGCGCTGGTGACCACGGGGGCGCCGTTGGTGTTCAGCTTCGGGTTGCTCTTGATCATGTTGAACGTGAAGGCCACGTCCGCGGCGCTGAACGGCTTGCCGTCGTTCCACTTCACGCCCTTGCGGATGGTCAGCGTCAGCGTCTTGCCGGCGTTCGACCAGCTGTCCCCGGTGGCCAGCATGGGGATGGGAGCCTGGGCGGAATTGAGCGTGTTGAAGATGAACAGCGGCTCGTTGTACAGGGCGATCGAGTTGGTGAGGGTACCCGTCGACGTGAGCGAGAACGGGTTGAACGTGTCGGTCATGGGGGAGAGCGGGGTGCTCTCGACGACCAGGGTCTTGCCGGTGGCCGTCGTGGTCTTGCTACCACCGGACGAACTGCTGCCGCAGGCGGCCATACCCATGCTCAGGGCGCCGGCCACGGCCAGGGTTGCTAGGAACTTGTGCCTCATTGCTTAAACTCCGTTGTGCCCGGCCGGCTCATCGCCGGCCTGTTGTGAGCGACCGTGTCGGGGTCTGTTATCGGTGGGGCGGGGCGGGTCGGCCGGGTCATGCTGTCCGCCTGCCCGTTCCGCCTGGTTACCGGGGCTGTGCACGGGGTGCTGTGCACGGTCTGCTGCGCGCCGGGTGCTGCGCGCTTCGGTGCTGATGAGGGCCGCTAGGCGGTATCCCGGTTCATCACGACTCCTCCCCTCCGGTTGCGGGACTGGGTGGCAGGCCTGGACCGTCGCCGGGGTGCGGCGTGTCCAGACCGTTGGGCCTGGCGGCTGCCCGGGACGGTCCCGTTGCGGCGCCTGAAGCCTGTCGTTGCGCGGCGGTCAGCCCGGAGACGTGCAGCCAGCAGGCGCTGACGTGCCGGTCGGCGACCTCGCTGCCGGGCGGGGTGGCCTCCGCGCAGATCGCCATCGCGTGCGGGCAGCGGGGGTGGAAGCGGCACCCGGATGGCGGATCCACCAGGCTGGGCGGGGATCCCCGGCCCTGGAGGGAGAGCGGCGCGGGCCGGTCCGGGTCCGGTGCCGCGCTGAGCAGCAGCCGCGTGTAGGGGTGGGCCGGCTCGTCGGTCAGCGTGACCGCCGGGCCGGACTCGACGACCTGGCCCGCGTACATCACCATGATCACGTCGGCCAGGTAGCGGGCGGAGGCGATGTCGTGGGTGATGTACAAGATCCCGAGCCTGTCGCGTTCCCGCAGGTCGCCGAGGAGGTTGAGGACGCCGAGCCGGATCGAGACGTCCAGCATCGACACCGGCTCGTCGGCCAGCAATACCCGTGGCCGGACGGCCAGCGCCCGGGCGATCGCCACCCGCTGCCGCTGCCCGCCGGACAGCTCGTGCGGGTACTTGCGCAGGAACTGCTCGGCCGGGGTGAGCGAGACCCGCTCCAGCAGGCCCGTCATCGCCGCCTCCAGGTCCGCGCCCTGGCCGCCGAGCCCATGGATCCGCAGCGGCCGGGCCAGGTGGTAGCGCACGTCATGCACGGGGTTGAGGGACGAGAAGGGATCCTGCAGGACGAGCTGGACGTCCCGGGCGTACTCCCGGCGGCCCCGGCTCTGCGCGGGCACCGGCGAACCGTCGAGCAGCAGCTCCCCGGCCGTCGGCGTGATCAGCCGGGCGAGCATCCGGGCCAGGGTGGACTTCCCCGAGCCGCTCTCGCCCACCACCGCGGTGATCCCGGATTCCGGCAGTGACAGCGAGACGTCCTCGACGGCGTGCACCACCGGAGGGTCCGCGCGTCGGCCGCGGGCCCGGGCCAGCCTGGCCCGGCCCCGCCGCTGCGCGTGGTGCACGGCGAAATGCTTGGTCAGCCCGCGCGCTTCGAGCAGCGGGACGCCGGTGCCCGGCGCGGCGGGACTGGGGGCGGTCTCGGTCATGACTGGCTCCCGGGGTCCGGAGCGGCGATGCTGGGCGCGAGCTGGCCGGCGGCGCTGCCGGCCGCGGGTGCGCCGGCTACGGGGGTGCTGGTCGCGGCGGTGCCGGGTGCGGGGCCGCTGGCCGCGGGGGCGCTGGCCCCGGGAGTGCTGGCGGGCCGGGGTGCGGCTCCTGGCTCGGGCTGGCCCAGCTCCTGGGGCACGGGCCGGGTGCCGTCCTGCAGCCAGCAGGAGGCCAACCGGTCACCGGCCGAGGCGGCGGGTTGCTCCAGCGGCGGGGACTGCTCCCGGCAGATGTCCATCGCGTACGGGCAGCGCGGGTGGAACACGCAGCCGACCGGCAGCATCCGCAGGTCCGGGGGAGAGCCGGGGATGCCGGTCATGTACCGGCGCGGGCCGTGCAGCGCCGGGAACGAGTTGAGCAACCCCAGCGTGTACGGGTGGCGGGGGGCGCGGAAGAGCTCGTCCGCGGCGGCCCGCTCGACCAGGCGGCCGGCGTACATGACCGCGATTGAGTCCGCGATCTCGGCCAGCAGTGACAGGTCGTGGGTGATGAACAGGACCGCGAAGCCCAACCGCTCGCGCAGCGCGGTGAGTTCCTCGAGGATCTCCCGCTGGGTCACGACGTCCAGCGCGGTGGTCGGCTCGTCCAGGATCACTACCTGGGGCTCCAGCGCCAGGGCCATGGCGATCATGACGCGCTGGCGCATCCCGCCGGACAGCTCGTGCGGGTAGCTGCCCAGCCGGTCGGCGTTGATGCCGACCATCGACAGCAGTTCGGCGGCGCGGGCCCGGCGGGCCCTGGCGTCCATCCCGGTCACGTGGGCCTGCAGGACGTCGGTGAGCTGGGTGCCGATGGACATCACCGGGTTCAGCGCGTTCATCGCGGACTGCAGCACCACTGCGATCTGGGACCAGCGCAGCCGGCGCAGTTCGGGCTCCTCCAGGTCCAGCAGGTCCACGGCCCGGCCCGGCTCGGGGTAGTAGAGGGCCTCGCCGCCGGTGATCATCCCCGGCGCGCGGAGCAGCCGGATCGCCGCGTAGGCCAGCGTGGACTTGCCGCTGCCGCTCTCCCCCGCCAGCCCCAGCACCTCGCCGCGGCGCAGCACCAGGTCGGCATCAACGACCGCGTGCACGGCCCCGTCGCCTGCCCCGTAATCCACCCGCAGGCCGCGGATCTCCAGCAGTGGCTGCGCGGTCATGACGTCTGCTCCCGGGTCCGGGGGGTGGTGCTGGTGCTGGCGGCGACGCTGGTGGTGCTGGTGGTGCTGGTGCTGGCGGCGACGGTGCTGGCGGCCGCGCCGGGTGCGGGCCGGGAGCGGACCACGGGGGTGAGGCCGAGCTCGAACCGCCGGGGCAGGCCCTGCCCGCCCGACTTCTTCGCCTGGCGCCGGGCCACCCCGGCCGCGCGCAGCCGCGGGTTGATGAACTCGTCGATGCCGAAGTTGAGCAGCGCCAGCGACGTGCCGAGGAAGGCCACCGCCAGCCCGGGCGGGATGTACCACCACCAGTAGCCGCTGAGCTCGGCGTCGGAGTTCTGCGCCTCGAACAGCATCGAGCCCCAGCTCCAGTGCTCCGGGTTGACCAGGCCGAGGAAGGCCAGCGCGGTGTAGGTGCCCACCCCGTACAGCACGGTGAACAAGAACGAGGCGGCGACGATCGGCGCGAGGTTGGGCAGGATCTCGAACCCGACCACCCGCCAGCCGCGCTCGCCCACGATGCGGGCCGACTCCACATAGTCGCGGGACCGCAGGGACAGCGTCTGGGCCCGCAGCACCCGGGCTCCCCAGGCCCAGCCGGTGATCGCGATGATCAGTCCGATCAGCAGGTCGTTGGTGGCTCCGGCGGGCGACAGGAAACCGAAGATCACGATCAGCAGCGGCAGCGCCGGCATAACCAGGAAGAAGTTGGCCAGCATGGACAGCAAGTCGTCCGCCCACCGGCCGTGCAGGTACCCGGCGCTGACCCCGATCACCACCGACAGGATGGTGGCCGCGATCCCGGCCAGGAACGCGACCAGGATCGTGCTCCGGCCGCCCGCCAGCAGCTGCGAGAACACGTCCTGCTGCGTCTGGGTGGTGCCGAGCCAGTGCGCCGCGGATGGCGGCTGGGGCACCCCGTTGGTGGTGGACGAGCTGGCCGACGGGCTGTACGGGGCCACGATGGGGCCGATGATGGCCACGATCAGGAACACCGCCAGCATGGCCAGCCCGGCGATGATCTTGGGGGAGCGGGGCAGCTGGATCCGGCGGCCCCGGATCGGGGCGCTGACCGGGGGCGGCAGCGGCCCCGCGCCGGGCTGGTCGCCCGGGCCGGATCCACCCACGCCCAGGCCGCCGAGGCCGGTTCCGCCGAGGTCCGTGCCAGTGCCGATAGACATCGCTCAGGCCTCCTGGCGGGTGCGCGGGTCGAGGAGCACATACACGGAGTCCGCGGCCAGGTTCGCGAGCAGCACCGCGAACGTGATGATCAGGAAGATCCCCTGGAGCAGCGGATAGTCGCGGCCGCTGACGGCCTGGAGCAGGATCCAGCCCAGGCCGGGGTAGCTGAACACGATCTCGGTGAGCAGCGCCCCGGAGACCACGAACCCGATCGCCAGCGAGAATCCGGACACACTCGGCAAGACCGCGTTGCGGGCCGCGTACCAGATGACCCGGCGTTTGGGCAGCCCCTTGGCCTGCGCCACGAGGACGTAGTCCTCGTCCATGGTGGTCACCATCACGTTCCGCATCCCGACGATCCAGCCGGCCGCGGAGCAGAGCACGATCGTGGCCGCGGGCAGGATCGCGTGATCGAGCACATCACCCACGTAGGCCGCGTTGAACCCGGGGAAGTCCAGCTGGTTGTAGGCCCGGCCGGTGGGGAACCAGCCCAGCCTGTTCGCGAAGATGTCCAGTGCGATGAAGGCCACGAAGAAGTAGGGCGCGGCCTGGAAGAACGTGGTGGCCGGGAGCAGGTTGTCCAGCCAGGTGCCGCGCCGCCAGGCGACCAGGACACCGAGCAGGGTGCCCAGCACGAAGCTGATCACGGTGGCCACGCCGACCAGGCCGATCGTCCAGGGCAGTGCGCTGCGGATCACGCTGGTCACCGTGGACGGGTAGTAGCTGGTGGACACGCCCAGGTTGCCGTGCGCCAGGTGCACCCAGAACGTCGTGTACTGGCCCCACAGGCCCTGCTTGCTGTCCAGGCCGTACTGCTGCTCGAGGGAGCGGATGGTGGCCGGGGTGACGTTGCCCATGAGGTGGGACAGCACCGCCTCCACCGGGTTCCCCGGCATCAGCCGCGGGATGAAGAAAGTCACGGTGACCGCGAGGATCGCGGTAACGATGTAAAACAGCAGCCTGCGGGCGATGACGCGCATGTCGTCTCCTCTCAGCCCACGAGCCACGGGGGCGTGGCCGGGTCGGGGCGGCATCCGCAGCTCTCGCGGGCGACCAGCCGGGTGGGCAGGACGATGTTGCGCGGGGCGTGCCCGGCGTCATTGATCATGGAATAGAGCACCTCGAAGGCAGTCGCGCCGAGTTCCTGGATGGGCTGGCGCACGGTGGTCAGCTGGGGCCGGAGATGGCGCGCGACCGGGATGTCGTCGAAGCCGGTCACCGCGACGTCCCCGGGGACGTCCAGCCCGTGCTGCATGAGCGCGTACACGACCCCGAGCGCGGTCTGGTCGTTGGCGCAGGCGATGGCCTGCGGGAGCTTCCCGCCGCCGATGCCGCTGGCCAGCATCCGGTCGATGACCCGGGCGCCGCCGGCCGCGCAGTAATTCCCCTGCCACTGCGGTCCGTCGAGGAACGTGCCGCCCGCCGCCTCGACCTCGGCGCTGAACGCGGCCTGGCGGGCCAGGTTGTCCGGGCTGTCCGGGTGGCCGCCGAGGTAGGCCAGTGTGCGGTAGCCGTGGTGGCGGACGAGATGCCGGGCCAGCTCCCGCATGCTGCCCTGGTTGTCGCCGCCCACGTTCGAGGTGGTGGGCGTGGCCACGCCGGCCAGCGTCACCACCGGGACCTGCCGGGACAGCCGTTCCAGCTGGTCGGCGTCGAGTACCTGGTCGTGCAGGATCAGCCCGTCACTCTTGCGGGCCAGTGCGAACACCCGGCGGGTGTGGTCGTGGTCGTCCACGTCCACCGAGCTGACGAGCAGGTTGTAGTCGCGGTTCTGGGCCGCCAGCTCGATACCCCGGTTGATGAGGTCCGGGAACTGGAGGCTCTCCTCCTCGTCCTGGAAGATGTCGTCGCCGAGCGGCTCGGTGGGCGGCGGCCGCCTGATGACAACCCCGATGATCTCCTTGAGCCGGGCGCTGAGCGCGCGGGCCGCCCCGTCCGGGATGAACCCGAGCTCGGCGACGGCCGCCAGAACGCGGTCCCTGGTCTCGGGCATGGGGTTGCCGCGGCCGTTGAGCACCCGGGATACCGAGGCGATGGACACCCCGGCCGCGCTGGCCACGTCGTAGATGGTCGGCGGGGGAACCGGGCCGCCCCGCCGCCCGCCGAGCAGGCCAGCCGGGGCGGTGGCGGAGACGGTGTCCGCGGTGGCGGTGCTGGCTGGGGCGGAGACGGTGCCGGTGCCGGTGCTGGCTGGGGCGGTGGCGGAGACGGTGTCCGCGGTGGCGGTGCTGGCTGGGGCGGTGGCGGACGTGTAGCTGGGGCGCGCCAGGCCGTCGCGCGGGGCGGCATCACCCGCCGGGCCGGCCGCGTCGAACGCGGCGCCGGCCTTATCGCGACTGTTCACTGGAACGCTCCCTTGCCTGGCTGCCCTGAGTCTCTGCCCTGACCCGCGTGCGGGGCCCTGGACAGGGACAACTCACTCTTCGGTAAGCGCTTACCCGCAGCCCCTTAAGAAAGCGGCTGAATCAAGAGCCGCTGACTTGGCCTGGCAGGTAAGCGCTTACCAACGAGACACCCCGAGGATATTTCGCGCTCCCAGCCGACTCAACCCCCCGGCTCTACTGTTACGGGAACGTGACGGAGCGGACAAGCCGGGCTCGTCCCTCGGGCAACCCGGACTCGTCCCGCCGCCCGCGCGGAGCCATCGTGGCGCCGGGACCCGCCTGGCGCAGTGACCTGCCCGTCCGCCTGCCCATCTACCCGTCGATGGCTGTGGCGCTCATGATCGACATGGCCGCACCCGGACTGAGCGGACGATCGTCGGCCAGTCCGGGTGCGGAGTCCGCCGCCGGAGCAGCCTTGTCATATGTGCCATCGAAAAGTGCGATGTTGGGTCCGTGATCAACCGATTGGTGCTGTCCCAGCGACACCAATCGTCTGATCACGTTCGCGGGATCATCGGCCTGGCGGCACACCTGTCACACCAGCCACGCAGGCCGCAGAGGGCAGGCGGCTCGGACGTAGGGGACGCTTTGGATCGTGGGGACAGCGGCTTCCGCACACCAGCCACCCGCGGGTGGCCGCCGCCCCGGCCACGGCCGGGGGGTCCCGGCCACGGTCGGGGCGCCCCGGCCACGGCCGGCTACTCCCCTTGACATCACCGCAGGTCAGGGCCTGGTTAGGAGAAGCGGGACCGGGATCACCGCACCCGGCAGCGGGAAATCACCACAAACGGCCAGCTATGCGGACGGGCGCCCCCGGGGGCAGGAGGGGAGCAACCTGAGCGCACTAAGGGCGGGTTGTGAAACAGCCACGAAACACGATGTCCGGCAGGTCCAGGTCCGTTGTCCACGGCGTAACAGTTGGGAAACGTCAACGAAACCCGCTCATGGGAAACATGAAGCGTTCTAGACGGACACCGAAGTGGCCGGCCGGATTTAGCTAGCCCGGGGGGATGCCCCCCGGATCACGCTGCGGTGATAGCGCGGGAGTGGTTCCAGCAGTCCGCCATTGGGCCTGATGGAACCGTGACCGGAACCCCCCGGCAAGCACTTCCAGGGTAGCCCCATGGAGGCGGAGAGTAGTGGTTCCCTACGCAAGCTGGCTGTCATCTGGAGATAACGCATGGCAGATGACAGCCGCAACACTGGTCGGCCTCATGAGCATCCCTGCCCTGGCCGTCTTGTACGGCGGCTTGGTGCAGAAGAAATGGGCCGTGAACACCATGCTGATGGTGTTCTGCACGTTCTGCCTGGTGCTGATTGTCTGGGTGCTGTGGGCCTTCAAGATGGGCTTCGGCTCGCCCTGGATTGGCGGCAGCCTCCACTTGCTAGGCAAGCCGGGCCCGGTGGTCGGAGCCGGCGATGAACAGGGGCAGGCCAATATCCCCTTGCTCACCGCCGGCATGCCGAAGTTCCGGTTCCCGGAGTCGTCGCTGGTCTACTTCCAGTTCGTGTTCGCCGCGATCACCCCGATCCTGTTCATTGGCAGCGTGGTCGGCCGGATCAACTTCAGGGTCTGGCTGATCTTCGTCCCGCTGTGGATCACGTTCGCCTACGCCGTCAACGCGTTCCTGCTCTGGGGCGGCGGCTACTGGGCCGGCAAGGGCGCGCTGGACTTCAGCGGTGGCTATGTCATCCACCTCGCGGCCGGTGTCTCGGGGTTCGTCGCCGCCTGGGTCATCGGGCCCCGGCTCCAGCGTGACCGGGACCACGCGGTGCCGAACAACCTGATGTTCGTCGCGGTCGGCGCGGGCATCCTGTGGCTCGGCTGGAACGGCTTCAACGGTGGTGACCCGTACTTCGCGGGCGCGGACGCCTCGGCGGCCGTGGTCAACACCAACCTCGCCACCGCCATCGCCATGATGACCTGGATCATCATGGACATGATCGGCGGGCCGGAGAAGAAGCCGACCTTCCTCGGCGGCCTCAACGGCATGATCTGTGGCCTGGTCGGCATCACCCCCGCCGCCGGTTATGTCAACGGCGTCGGCGCGATCGTCATCGGCCTCGTCTGCTCGGGCATCGTCTGGTTCGCGTGGAACTACCTCAGCAAGGTCCCGCCGTTCAACAAGGTGGACGATGCGCTGGGGGTGGTCTACACGCACGGCATTGCCGGCCTCTTCGGCGGCCTCCTGGTCGGTTTGCTCGCTGATCCAAAGATGATCGTCTACCTGGGCATCGGCAAGAATCCGGTCAACATCTCGGGCAGCGGCCTGTTCTACGGGCACGCGCACCAGTTGCTGGTCCAGCTGGGCGCCGCGGTCACGATCATCATCTGGGACGGCCTCGTCACGTTCCTCCTGCTCAAGGGCATCGGCCTGTTCATGAGGCTGCGGATGACCGACGAGGAACTGGAGATCGGCGACGTCGCTGTCCATGGCGAGGAGGCGTACCCGTCCGAGGACCTGGCCCTGTCGGGGGTCGGTGCCGCCCGGGCCGCCGAGCTGGCCGCGGACGCCAAGATGTCGATGAAGGCGGAGACGTCACCGCCAGAAACCTGACCCACCCGCGCACGTCGCGCACGTTCAACCCGGCGGCCCTCCCGCGAGTCCAGCGCTCGCGGGAGGGCCGCCGGCCTTCAGGAGCCCGCAAACGAAATTCGCTCTCCCGCGTGTGCCCCGGGGCAGCGCGGCCGCCTGGCTCGCCCACCGGCGGCGTTCTTACCCGTCGCCGGCGGACGAGCCGATCCGCGCAGCGATCCCGTCGAGCAGCCAGTCCAGCCCGAACTCGAACCGTGCGTCCCGGGTCTCTGCCGCATCCGGGTCGTATCCGGCGCTCATCAGCTGCGCGAGGTGCGGGTACCGGCCCGTGGCCTGGACCCGCGCGGTGAACTCGCCGACAGCCTTCTCGCGCTCAGCCTCGGTCAGGTCCGCGAGCATCTGCTCCATGTAGGTCTCGCTGTTGCGTTCCTGCACTTCGCGCAGCACGGCACCCATCACGTAGGTGCCGACCGTGGTGGAGATGTCGATGGCCAGGCGCATGTCCACGCCCAGCCCGTCGAAGTAGGCCAGCGTGCGCTCCACGTTCCGCAGGGACCGGGGGCCGACCGGCGGCCGCCCGCCGATGAAGTCCATCATCCACGGGTGCTCGTGCAGGCTTTCCCTGATCGTGCGGGCCGCGCCCTGCATGTCCCGCCGCCAGTCGCCAGACGGCTCGGGGTTCTCCCGGTCACCCTGGATGGTGTCCAGCATCAGGTCCAGCAACTCTTCCTTGGACACGATGTGCCAGTACAGCGACATGGTCCCCGCGTTCAGCTCGCGGGCGATCCGGCGCATGGTGACCGCGTCGGCGCCCTCGGCGTCCGCCACCCTGATCGCCACCCGCACGATCTCGTCGCGGGACAGGGCCGCGGCACGCCGGGGCGGGTGCCGCTGGCCACGCCGCTCGTCCTCGCGCAGGTGGGTCCGGAGCCGCTCCGCCCGCTTGTCACGGGGGCGTGCGGCCAGGAACGGGACCCACAGGTCCTCGTCGTCCGTATCCACCGGGGCTCCTTCCTGCGCGTGCTGCCGATGAACTTACCGGCCCGGGCAGGGCGGCCCGGCCCGCTCCCCAGCCCGCACCCTCGGCCCGACCGCCCGTCGCCGGTGAGCTGGCCCTGCCATGTTGCCCCCTCGTACAGCGTACTGCTATCGTACCGCGTACGAGCTCGTACGGCGTACGAGACAGGCGGGCTGGACGCGAGCTGCAGGCAGGTCCCGCGGAGTCCCAGGCAAGGAGGAGAAGATGGCAGACATCCCCGCCATCGAGGCGGAGGGGCTGGCCAAGAGGTTCGGTGCGACCCAGGCGCTGGCCGGCATCGACCTGTCCGTGGCTGCGGGCAGCATTCTCGGGCTGCTCGGCCCGAACGGGGCCGGGAAGACCACCGCGGTACGGGTGCTGACCACGCTGCTCCGCCCGGACGCCGGCCAGGCCCGGATCCTCGGGGCGGACGTGGTGGCCCAGGCCGGTGAGGTACGCACGCACATCGGCCTGACCGGGCAGTACGCCGCGCTCGACGACTACCTGACCGGGCGGGCCAACCTGATCATGATCGGCCAGCTGGGCCGCCTCAGCCACCGCCAGGCCCGCCAGCGGGCGGACGAGCTGCTGGAGCGCTTCGACCTCACCGGCGCGGCCGGCCGGGCGGTCAAGACTTACTCGGGCGGCATGCGCCGCCGTCTGGACCTGGCCGCCAGCCTGATCGGCCGGCCTGAGGTGCTGTTCCTGGACGAGCCGACCACCGGGCTGGATCCCCGCAGCCGGTCGGTCATGTGGGAGATCATCCGCGAGCTGGCCGGGGCGGGCGCCACGCTCCTGCTCACCACCCAGTACCTGGACGAGGCCGACCAGCTGGCGGACCAGATCGCGGTGATCGACGCGGGCCGGGTCATCGCCGCTGGCCAGCCGGAGGAGCTCAAGGCCAGGATCGGGGACGACCGGCTGGCGCTGGAGCTCGTTCCCGGCGCCGACACGGCCGCGGCGGCGGCCGTGGTCACCGCGTACGCAGCCGGGCCGGTGAGCGCGCTCGCCTCCAGTCCGGGCGGGGGCGGCCCGCAGATCAGCGCGCAGGTCACCCGCCGGGACGGGATCACCACCGAGGTGGTCCGGGCACTCGACGCGGCCGGAGTCCCGGTCACCAGCGTGACCCTGCGCCGTCCCTCGCTGGACGACGTGTTCCTCACCCTCACCGGCAGCCTGGCCGTCGATCCGCAGCCCGCGCCGGGCCCAGCCCTGGCCGAAGTCACCGGAGGTGCCGCATGACGACCAGTACCCTGCCCGTCACGACCGGCGGGCGTTCCGCGCCGGACGCCGGCGCGCCGCGCGGCGGTGCGCTGCGCGGCGGTGCGCTGCGCTGGTGGATCAGTGACGTCCTGGTCCTGACCCAGCGCAGCCTGGCCCGGATCGTCCGGGAACCGGAGACGCTGATGGACGTGACCATCCAGCCGATCGTGTTCGTGCTGCTGTTCGCCTACGTCTTCGGCAGCGCGATCGCCATCCCGGGTGGCGGCAGCTACCGGGAGTACCTGATCGGCGGCATGCTCGGCATGGGCATCGCCGGCACGGCCCCGGGCACGGCGGTGGCCCTGGTCACCGACATGAGCACCGGGCTGATCGACCGGTTCCGGTCGCTGCCGATGTCCCGCGCGGCCGTGCTGGCCGGCCGCACGGTGGCTGACCTGCTGACCCAGGCCCTCGGGGCGCTGGTGGTGGCCGCGGTGGGGCTGGCCATCGGCTGGCGGGTGCACACGGGGATCGCCGACACCCTGGCCGCGTTCGGCCTGGCTCTGCTGTTCGGGTACGCGTTCACCTGGGCCGGAGCCTGCCTCGGCATGGTGCTGCGCAGCCCCGAAGCGGCTCAGCAGCTCGGCTTCATCCTGTTCCTGCCGCTCACGTTCATCTCCAACGCGTTCGTCCCGACCCAGGGGATGCCCGGCTGGCTGCAGGCCATCGCCAACTGGAACCCGCTCAGCGCACTGGCCGCCGCGTGCCGTCATCTGTTCGGGAACCCGGACCCGGCCGCCGCGGTGCAGGTCTGGCCGATGCAGCATCCGATCCTCACGGTGCTCCTGTGGTCCGCCGCCCTGCTGCTCGTGTTCGCCCCGCTGGCCGTCCACCTCTACCGCCGCAAGTCCCTCGCCTGACCGCTCCGGGGGGAGCCGAGGGCAGGGCCAGCGCCCACATTTCACGCCGGACGTGCGTCCTGCGAGGTGTTTTGTCCGGTTCAGGCGCACGCTCGGCGTGAAATGTGGACGGGAGTGGCCAGTGTGACTCGCGGGACCAGGAGCAGTGCGGTGATCAGGGGAGTCAGTGGCCGCGGAAGGCTTCCTCCAGCCACCAGGCACCCTGGCCCGAGGTGACCTTGGCGTCGATCAGCATGGGGCGCTCGCGGGGGCCGTCGAGCCAGTCCTGTACCGGGCCCAGGTCGGCCGGCCTGCGCACGGTCACTGCGTCGCAGCCGAATCCGCGGCCGATCCCGGCCAGGTCGGCCGGGGGGAACCGGACCGTGTCCAGCGGGTGGCCATCCGGCCCGAAGTGGTGCACCTCGGCGCCGTAGGCCTCGTCGTCGTAGACCACGATAAGCATGGGCAGCCCGAGCCGGACCACGGTTTCCAGTTCGCTCACGGACATGAGCGCCCCACCGTCGCCGAGTGCGGCCACGGTGAGCCGGTCCGGGCGGGCGATCGCCGCCCCGATGGCTGACGGCAGGCCGAGCCCGATGGACTGGTAGGCCTGGGTGAAGCAGAACGCGTCCGCGTCGGGTACCGCGAGGTACATGCTCGGGTAGCCCATGAAGTTCCCCGAGTCCACGCTGACCGTGCGCTGGACCGGGAGCATGTCGTCCAGGGCGATGGTCAGCGTGCGCGGGTCGATCAGGCCGTCCCCGGTCTCGTCGGCATACGGCACGTCACGCCACCGGACCTGGCGCTCGATCCGCCCGCGGACGTCGTCGGTGCGGTACCTGGGCCCGCTGGCGAAGCGGTCACCCAGCGCCGCCAGGGCGGCGCGGGCCGTCTCGGCCACGTCGCCGAGCACGCCCAGCTGCACCGGCCGGTGCGCGCCGATCGCCGCCGGGTCGTCGTCCACCTGGACCACGGTGGTCTCCGGGCCGATCAGGGCGCCGTGCCGCATGGTCCACATGTTCAGCGAACAGCCCCAGCCCACGATCAGGTCAGCCGCGCCGATCAGCTCCGCGGTCAGCGGGGACGCGAAGCCGCCGCTCACGTCCAGGTCCCACGGGCTGCCGCGGAACAGCCCCCGGGCCGCGGCCGAGGTGGCCAGCAGCGCGCCGCAGGCTCCGGCGAGCCGTTCCAGGTCCGGGCCGGCCCGCGCGACCCTGGCCCCCCGCCCGGCCACGAACACCGGCCGCTTGGCCAGGGCCAGCTGCCCGGCCAGAGCGCCCGCCGCGCCCGCGGCGGGCGCGACGGGGCCCAGCACCGGTGCGGCTGGCGGCGGCTGCAGGTCGCAGTCCCCGCCCTGCACGTCGAGGGGCAGGGCCAGGATCACCGTGCGCCGCTGCCCGGCGGCCGTGTGGTAGGCCCGCGCGGTGTCGGCGGCGGCCGAGGCGGGGGAGTGCAGCCGCTCGGGCACCGCGCCCACCGCCGAGGCCAGGGCGGCCACATCGATGCGGAAGTTGGACCGGACCGCCGCGGCCGCCACGTCCGCCGCGAGCACGAGCAGCGGGGTCCGGCTCTTGGCCGCCTCAGTGATGCCAGTCATGGCATTGGTCAGTCCGGGGCCCTGGTGCACGGTGAGCAGGCCGGTCCGGCCCGCCGTCCGGGTCCAGCCGTCGGCCATGCACGCCGCACCACCCTCGTGCCGGGCGGCGATGTACCGTGCGCCCCGGCTGATCAGGGCGTTGGTGACATGGAAGTTGCCGCTGCCGACCACGCCGAACACGGTGTCCGCGCCCAGCCCGGCCAGGGTTGCCGCGACGGCCTCGGTGACCCGCATCAGGTCAGGCGCGCTTGGCTGGCGGGTCGGCCGGGCGCTCGATGAGGGCCATGGCCCGGCAGGGGCTGCCCGAGCCGCCGGTGATCGGCAGCGGCCCGGCGATGACCACCGCGCCGCGGGGCGGCAGCAGGGCCAGGTTCTGCAGCTGGGTGAGCCCGTACTTGCCTGCTCCCAGCAAGGATGCGTGGCAGGGGAAC
>Ga0187890_10001282_pt1 | contig 18245 bp, 20 predicted proteins | sample June2016WEW_21_1_FD_133005 | JGI IMG/M metagenome (GOLD analysis project Ga0187890, IMG submission 133005) | Peatland microbial communities from SPRUCE experiment site at the Marcell Experimental Forest, Minnesota, USA - June2016WEW_21_10 | ecosystem: Environmental > Terrestrial > Soil >... | reverse complement strand
GGCGATGTCATGGAAGTAGGCCGAGGCCGTGCCGAACCGCATCGGCGGGACGATTTTATCCGGCTGCATCCAGTGCACACCCTCGTCCAGAATGGCTCGCGTCGGGCCCCCACCATGATCGCCCACTCCGTACAGGTCCATCATCTCGGCCAATCCCGGCGCCTGCTTGCGTGCAGTTGCGAGGTCGTCCGCCAGACGGACAGGATTCAGATCGGTATGCACGTAGTCATGGGGAAAGTAAGTGAGGACCTTGCTGCCGTCTGGCGACTCCCACCAGAACAGCTTGAAAGGCAGCTGATTCGTGTCATTCCAAGCCATCTTCTGGGTGACAAAGTAATCCACGCCGGACTTCTTGTAGATTTGCGGTAGCTGCCAGTTATAACCAAACGAGTCTGGATTCCAGCCGATGTGGACGTCCACGCCATACTCCTTCTGGAACCAGCGCTTTCCAATCAACAACGAACGCGCCGTGGACTCACCGTCGGGGATGTTCAAGTCGGGCTCAACCCACATCCCGCCGACAATCTCCCAGCGGCCTTCTTTGATCCGCCGTTTGATCTCCGCATTCATCAGTGGATATTTTTCGGCGATCCATTCGTTGTACGCGGCGGCCGACTGCGTATAAGTGTAGTCGGGGTACTCGTTCATCAGTTGCAGAGCTGTGCCGAATGTGCGCCGGACGACGTCGACAGTTTCGGTCCAGGGCCAGAGCCACGCAGCGTCGATATGTGCATTGCCGGTAAGGTGCAGGCTGGCTTGCCGGAGCGTTGGCCGCAGCGGTTCCAGTGATTCCTGAGCGCGCCGCAGCGAGGCGTCAAAGGCTGCCTGGTCTGCCGCATCGAGTGCCTTCAGATCCACCGCGCGAATGGCCTTTTCGAGCACGGCAGTATCTGCAGAGACATTCCTGGACAGACTCGGAAGCAGAATCGCGGAGGCGAGAAACTCGATCCGCAGGTCATCGGGATTGGGACGGCTCTCAGAAAACTCGATTTTCTGCTCCGTCCCCTGGAAGACTTTCCTGTCGACGGTGGGCAGTAGTTTGACCGCGACCAGCACCGTGTCGCCGGATTTTGCATGATCGAAGAGAACGATGGGCTCAAGGTCGTCGCCCATGGCCACGCGACGGCCATTCAAGTAAATGATCTCCGGCATGGGGCCGTTCGCGTCGGCGCGAAAGCTGAACCAGATTCTGGCGCCCGTGAGGTCGTATCCGTTCAGCGTGGGAGGCACGGTGATGGAGCGGCGATACCAGACCGCTTCGGTCGTGGCCTCGGTTCTGCCCCGGACGACAGGCCAACTCGAGTCATCCAGATCGACGGCTTCCCCATGTGCAAGATCGCCCACATGCGTCTTCCATCCGTCCGCAGGCAGCGCGTCTAGGCTCGACAATCGCTGGATTGCCGTCTGGGACTGGCTGGAGAGCGCGCTCGCGATGCGTGCGCCTTCAGGGGCGGACTGCGCCTTGGCCGAGAGTGTTAACGAAACGAGAAAGGCAAAGACGGCCACTACTGAAAGGCCACGCGTGGCAACAAGCTGCCAGATAAATGTGTTCCATAACCGTGTCATCACGAATCTCCTTTGTTGCCACGAAAAATAGCGTCGAGCGTAGAGCCGCGCTGTAGTCGCTTACAAAGCGTGCCAGCCTAACGAAGCTATATAATTTCTGCCGAGCGAACGATGGTAATCTGAGTCGCCATGAACATCAAGGAAGTCGCGGCCCGCGCGCCCGCCCATCGAGCATTTTCAAGTCGTGCGACCGTGTGAATCTAATCGGCGAGAGCGATCACAGCACGGTGCGCGCGTTCGAAGAATCACGGGAGCAGGTAAGGCGCCTGCTGCGTGAGCAAACGGAAGGCGAGGACTGACTGGCGTGGAACTACACAAGCTTCAGAGTAAGTCGCATCGCCGCTACAATCCGCTGACGCGAGACTGGATTCTGGTTTCGCCCAATCGTACGGATCGACCCTGGCAAGGCCAAACAGAAAAGCCTGCTCAGTCATCCTCCCCCGCTTACGACCCCAGCTGTTACTTGTGTCCGGGGAACCTCCGCGCTGGTGGCGTGCGCAATCCGCAGTACTCGTCCATCTATGTTTTTGACAACGACTTCGCCGCGCTGCAGCCCGACCTGCCGAGCCTGACGGTCGAGGATGGCAGTAAGAATCTGCTTATCGCAAAAGCGGAGAGCGGCATTTGCCGCGTTCTCTGCTTCTCGCCACGCCACGACTTGACGCTGGCGCAAATGGCGCCGGACGAAATCAGTTCTGTTGTCGACGTGTGGGCCGAGCAGTACCGAAGTCTTGGCGATCTCGCATCGATCAACCACGTCCAGATTTTCGAAAATCGTGGCGCGATGATGGGATGCAGCAACTCTCACCCCCACGGCCAGATATGGGCCACGCAGACCCTTCCAAATGAACCGCGAAAGGAGCAGGCATCGCTCGAAGATTATTGGCGGGAACACCGCAGCTGTCTTCTGTGTGATTATTCTGGCCTGGAATTGGCGTCAGGCGAGCGGGTCGTCTGCCAGAATGATTGCTTTCTCGCCGTGGTGCCTTTCTGGGCGACCTGGCCATTCGAAACCTTGCTGCTGAGCAAGCGGCACCTCACCGATATCGATAGGCTGGATGCCTCAGAACGCGCAGCCCTGGCCGATATACTCAAGCGTTTAACGACCCGCTACGACAATTTGTTTCAGACCTCTTTCCCGTACTCGATGGGCTTTCACCAGCGTCCCACGGATGGTGGTGAACATTCGGAGTGGCATTTCCACGGTCACTTCTTTCCGCCGCTGCTGCGCTCAGCTGCTGTGAGAAAGTTTATGGTGGGTTTTGAGCTGTTGGCATCGCCACAGCGCGACATATCGCCGGAACTCGCAGCCGAGAGATTGCGAGAGATGTCGGAACAACATTATTCACTGCAAGTATGATTACGGGAAAATCTGCGTTCGCGTCCGTCCCTCTGGGGTGTGAAAATTGATCCTGGTCTTGATGGGTGTGAGCGGCGTGGGCAAGACGGTCATCGGAGCGCTGCTCTCCGCTCGTACTGGGTGGAAATTCGAAGACGCTGACGATTATCACTCAGAAGAAAGCCGGCGGAAAATGGCTGCGGGAATCCCGCTGACCGATGCCGATCGCGGGCCGTGGCTTCTGGCGCTGCATGAGCGCATGCTGCGGTATTCTCAAAAAGGGGAAAGCGTTATTCTGGCCTGCTCGGCACTAAAGCAGGAGTACCGCGAGGTGTTGGCTGGCGGTTTTGCGAAAAACGAAATGCAATTTGTCTATCTGCACGCGCCTGCCTCGCTGATCAAAGAGCGCATCCAGTCGCGTCATCATCCTTACATGAGCCCGGACTTGCTCAATAGCCAACTGGCAACGCTAGAAGTGCCTTCCGACGCTTGGCCTATCTCCGTTGCCGGAAGTCCGGAGGAGTCCGTCGAAAAGATCCTCGCGCGGCTGCGCGAAGCAGGTTTGTTCACGACCGTAACGGAGATACAATGATGACGCCTCATCTCCCTGGTCTGCGAAACTCAGAGGAAGCAGAGACGTCACCCGGACATAAAACATTGCCTGATGAATACCGAGTACCCCAGAGGGCTCAAATGCGCCCGAGAACCAGGAGAATGATAACGATGAAGAGGATGAGTCCCACTCCTCCGGTCGGGTAATAACCCCAGTCACGACTATGTGGCCATCGTGGCAGAGCCCCAAAAAGTGCTAAAACCAAGATCACAATCAATATAGTTCCAAGCATAATTCCTCCTTGATCTACTGCGCTGAGGCGGCGTCAAACGTCACTCCTAAAGGTGGCGGCTTTGATTCTGTCCAGTTCCAGCACAGTGTCCCCGGTCCCCAAGTTTCGCAACATCGGAACCCGACCTTGAGGGGGAAGGCTAGCTTCGTTATAGGCGTTCCCCCGTTTCCTTGATGGTCAAAACTGCTCAATGCGAAGAGGTAGGATCTAAACGGATTTAGTGCTCGCAGGGACGCAGGTGACTCCGGGTGGATAACGTCTCCAGGACGCGGAATATCAAGTCGAGCAAGGCGCAGCCAGAAAAGAAAATGGCGCGAGCCCACGGAGCGGACCCGCACCACTATAAGAGTTAATCAACCTTCACTTATGCCTCAAACCGCCTGACGCAATGCCTCGCGCGGTCAATCGCTACTGGCGAGGGCGCTCTTCGGTTTTCGGCGCTTCTTTTGCAGCAGGACGAGGTGCAGGCTGCGCATGAGCCGCAGTCTCCGGATGTGGCGCACTCTGCGCCCGTGGTGCGGCTTCGGCGCGAGGTGCGGCCTGTTCCCGAGGCGCGGGCTGCGCGTGCGCGGCAGGCGCCTTACTTGGCTCCGTGGACGCTCGAGCGGCCTTGGGCTTCGCGGTGTTCTCGTTCGAGCGAGTAGTAGCGGCCTTGTTCTCGGAAGCCTTATTTTCAGCGGCCTTATTCGTAGCTGCTTTGTTTTCGTTCGAGCGAGTGGTAGCGGCCTTGCTCTCGGCAGCTTTGTTCTCGGAAGCCTTATTTTCAGCTGCTTTGTTCGTAGCTGCTTTGTTCTCGTTCGAGCGAGTGGTAGCGGCCTTGCTCTCGGCAGCTTTGTTCTCGGAAGCCTTATTTTCAGCTGCTTTGTTCATAGCTGCTTTGTTCTCGTTCGAGCGAGTGGTAGCGGCCCTGCTCGCGGCGGCCTTGTTCTCGGAAGCCTTATTTTCAGCTGCTTTGTTCGTAGCTGCTTTGTTCTCGGTCGAGCGAGTGGTAGCGGCCTTGCTCTCGGCGGTCTTATTCTCGGAAGCCTTATTTTCAGCTGCTTTGTTCGTAGCTGCTTTGTTCTCGTTCGAGCGAGTGGTAGCGGCCTTGCTCTCGGCGGTCTTATTCTCTGTTGCCTTGTTCTCCGCAGCCTTGTTCTCGGGGGCCACAGCCTTGTAAGGTGCTCCCGCCTGCTTGGCTGCAACTACACCCTTGCCGGAAAACTCTCCCGGTTTTGATGTTGCAGCGATCGCCGGCCGTCCCTTGTTCACAGACGCCAATAGTTCATGGTTCTTGCTGGCGGCCTGTTGATGCTCGGTCTGTGCGGCTGTTGCTGGAGTATGACGTGCGTGGGCCGCGGTCTCCTCTGCAGCGGTGGGGCGGGCAGTAACTCCACCACTGCCGCCGTTATAGCTGACATGGGTCACCGTGGTGTTAATTACGGTCTTGTTGTAAACATTGTGAACGATCGTGACGTTCACGTTATTTACTGAGGAGTTGTAGTTGAAGGCCCCGTTGTTCCAATATCCGCCTCCATAGCCGACCCCACCATAGCCGAAGCCGTAGTTGACGCCGCCGTAGAAGCCGACCTGCTCGCCCCAGTAGCCTTCATTCCAGCCGTAGGCGTTGTTGCCCCAACCCCAGTAACCTGGAGTCCAGAGCAAACCTGCTTCAGGAGGCTCCACCCACGTACCCGGCACCCAAAAGTAGCCTTCCTCCCCGTAAGACCAGTAGCCGGGCGTCCACAAATAGCCGGCTGCGGGGATCATGGGTTGCTCGTACACCGGTAGCTCCGGCGGAGCGATGGTGATGGACACTCCGAACTGCGCGAGCAATGTGGCCGGTATGGCCAGTATTAGAAATGCAAGCAATAACAAACGGATGGTACGCATTTTAGTCACCTTGCCTGATCATCCTTCGATTGCCCGGTTGTGCCTTGCTGCTGCGGGCTGCGTGGAGTGAAGGGCGGACGCGTCACATTTGCGTCACAGGGAAGGATTCCACGGACGTACCGCAAAGTCTGTGCAATATGGATCAGTTTCTTGGAAGGCAGAGAAAGCTACCGAAATCGATTTTGCCGGGATGGCCTTTACTGTGCAGCAAAGAAAGCGGCGCGAGCCCAAAGCCAGGGACCCGCGCCGTTTTGCCAACTTGGTTGTGCCCCAAGCCCGCAGCGGATAGCCGCTATAGATTGACGACGAGCGCAATATTAACGCCCGGGTACATCGGGTTGCACAGGTAATACACGCCGTCAATGTCGACTACAAAAACGTTTTGCGTGTAGAGCCAGTTGCCGGGCCATGCGCCAACAAAGCCGAACGAATAGCCGCCGTATTGGAAGCGGCGATTCCCGTAGTCGCCTTGGCTGACATGAAACGTGTGGCCTGATCCGAAATTGGCCTTGTACTTATCGTCGGGAATGCGTCCACCACCGGAGTGCTGCGCCGGCTGTGCGTTCTTAGCATGTGCGTTTTTTTCTTCCGGCTTGGCAGTTTTTTCCTGCCGAGCGTTCTTCTCTTCAGGCTTCGCAGTTTTCTGTTGCGCGCCTTTATCCTCTTGCTGTGCGGGCTTAGCGGGCTGCGCCTTTTTCTCGTCCTGGGCAGGCTTGGCTTTCTGTTCCTCCTGCTGGTCGTGCTGCTCCTGTGCGTATACCGGAGCAGCTGCTCCGAGGCTCAAAGACAGAATTGCTGTGCTGATCACTCCTACTAGTTTCATGGGTGGTGCCTCCGTTGTCGATCGATTCGTTTTCGGCCGCTTGCTCTACTGCAAGCTTCCTGTTGTCGCGTTAACCGGGCTGCCAATGGCGTCGCCCGATACAAGAAGTTCCACTCTCCGGTTCTGCTGCCGGCCGGCAGGGTTGTCGTTGGTGGCTACCGGCAAAGTGTTACCGAAGCCTTTGGCACTGACTGAATTGGTGGCTACGCCTTCTTGCACCAGGTAGTCGCGCACTGAATCGGCGCGATTTTCTGACAGGGTCTGATTCATGCTATCGCCGCCCACATTGTCCGTGTAGCCGCCGACTTCAATGTTCAGCCCAGGGTAGGCGAGCAGAATGCCGGCGACTTTAGCCAGCTTCTCCCGTGCTCCCGACTTGAGCGAGTACTTCCCGGTGTCAAACAGAACATCGGACATGCTGACGATGAGCCCGCGCGCGCTGTCGCGCGTTTGCAGAATGGAATTTAACTGCTCGGATAACTTCGCACGCATGGCCGCTTTGTCGGTGTTGGCCTGATCCGCGTTCTGCTGGGCCTGCTGCGCAGCTAAGCGGGCTTGGTCCGCATCAGCCTGCGCTGCGGAAACTGCACTTGCCGATGCAGCCTGATTGAGCGCCATATCGGACTGAGCCTTCGCCGTTGCAGCTTGTGCATTCTCTGCGTCCGTTCGTGCCTTGGCCGCATCTAGGTCTGCTTGGGCCGTGGCCGCCTGGGCTCGGTCCTTCTGCCGCATCGCGTCATCCGCCTGGGCTTGCGTCTGCGCTTGTGCGTCCGCGGAATTCTGTCGTTCGTTTGACAGGCGCAGCTCATCCTCTTTCTTGACTGCAATGGCCCGTGCATCTTCGGCCGTCTGTACGGCATCGCGAGAGATTGCGATCAGCGGTTTCGTATCGATGTGTTTGCTGGTCGCATACTCGTCGGCGTTGTTCATTAACTTGACGGCGCGCTGATAGCTGTCGCTGGCATACTGCTCGGCTCCCTCGGATTGAGCGATGCGCAGCGCATTACGCGCCTCGAAGAATTCCAACGGCAACCTGGCGTTCAGAACCACCGGATCGAACTTGTAGCCGGTGGGAATGTAGCCGCCCCGTTCCATTAGTTCGTACTTGGCATTCACCGCTTCGCTGGTTCCCTTGGTGTCCTCGCGAACCACGTTCTCGAGCACAACTGCATTGCTGGGCTGCCGAACGGCATAGTAGGGTTCCGCGGTGACGATCAAAGCGAATGCCTGAAGGTCGGTGGTTACCCGCACTTTGCTGCGATGGTTGTCGCCAACTAAAATTTCACCCAGGTTCTCGGCGCGGCCTTCGGGCGAAATCGCCCACAGAACGTAAGTCAAATACTCGTTGCCGAAAGTCGTCGGCCTCTGCAGGTCGCCAAATTCTGCGTCGATCTCAATGGATCCGCGCTTACTGTTTACCTTGGCTTCACCGTTTGCGGAGGGCATCAGGTCCGTGCCCGCGAAGTCCAGCTTCGAACTTCCGCTGCGATGCTCATAATTGACCGCTTGCACGCTGCGGCTGATGACGGTCACCCGGAACATGGGAGTCGAGTTCATACGCTCCACGATTGGGGTTCTTTGAGGATCATTTTGCGCGACTGCGGGCAAGCTCAGCGCGATTACGGCGGCGAACAACAGCTTTGTTTTCACAATGTCTCCTTAAGGCAGGTATCTGCCGCGTTATTCGATTCAAAGTTTGAGTTTCGTGTTGTGGTCTTCGAAGCAGCCTCGCTACGCCTCATCCTTTTCCGAGGTGGATACTGGATAGGGAGTGAAACAAGCCAAAGACATTAAGCAGCCAAAGAACCACGGCAATGACCACCACTCCGTTTAAGATTGACTTGATCTGTCGTTGCATGGGAATGAACCGATTCACCAGCCATAGAAGAACACCCACCACGATAAGAACTTCCAGAAGTTGAATTAAGGGCATGGCTTGTCACCTTTCTCGTTTCGCGGGCCAACCCCTCTCATCCGCTTGGAGGCGTTGCCCTAATCTCAGTTGTTTGAGAGCTTTTAGGGTCAAATCGTATTTGCATGGCGATCGCGGCGATCGCGGCGCTAAACACGGGTGAAGACTGCCGATCGGCTGGATGTGGTCGCTTCGCAGGTTTGATCAGCGACCTAAGAAAAGAGCTACGAATCAGCGGTCGCGGCTCCGTCTACACACTCAGGAGAATAAAGAATGACAGGTGTAGACTCTCGCGTCTGAGCAACATAGCTCACATGCTGAGATTAAGATTGCGGGCTCATAACCGTGACTGGTCCAATCATCACGGCTTTAGAGTGTCTGAGACTTAGAGCGGTGCATAGGGATTGCCGGCAACCCCTGATTGCAGGGAGTGCATCTGCGCCCACGAATAATCTAATTCCTGTCCGCACTCCAGGCACACCTGGTACGTTCGTTCCTTGATCGTGAACACCCGGCTCCGCTGGCCGTGACGGCATCCAAAAGTAAACTGAAAGAACCGCCGCAGCGGCTTCATAAATCCCCCCGCTGACGGCGCTCGCAGCTTCCATTGGCATCCAGCCAATGCAATAAGGAGCGCACGCTGGCCCGAGCCAAAGCAATCGAGCAATCCGCAGCTCCGTAGTAAATGTTGAGGGTGTCGCCGTCCGGGTCCATCGTATATCCACAGGGGAAGACAACGTCGTCGACATCGCCGCGGCACTCATAATCCGCTTCCGGTCCAAAGATCCATGAATCTCCCCGCAGTATGCATTTTGCCGGATTCTCCAGTTCGAACAGGGCCAAGCCCAATCGATAGAGGCAGCCGGAGGGCGTGTGCCGGACTCCGTGGTACAGCACGAGCCATCCCCTGGAAGTCTCGATGGGCGGAGGCGACAAACCAATTTTATTGGCGTCCCACCAGGCGCCGCGGCGCGCTTCCAGCATGAGCCTGTGCCTGCCCCAATGGCGCAGATCGGGAGAGTAGGAAATCCACATGTGCGCTCCCAGTGTGGTTGCGGGACGATGAATCAGCGCCCAGTATCCATCGATTCTCCGCGGAAGAAGCGCCGAGTCCTTGTCGTCCGGGGACATAATCACGCCGTAGCGCTCGAAACTGTGGAAGTCCTTGGTCAGAGCCAGCGATACCCCGGGACCACCGCGCGAATAAGAGGTATAGGTGACCGCATACTGCTGCAGTTCGGGCACGAAAGTGATGCGCGGATCCTCGATACCCCAGATCTCCTCTGGAAACTGCGTCGGACTGGGCATCAATGTCGGTTCGCGATCGATGATCCAACCATCCATTCCGTTAGCAGAGCGCGCCGCGCAAAGATGCGACAAACCGCGGCGATCCTCCACCCGGCAAAGCAGCAGCGTAGAGCCATCCGCGAGCAACGTTGCGCCCGGATTGAACACACTATTAATAGAGTATGGCCAATCCCTGCTGGTTAGGATCGGGTTGCCAGGATGCCGCAGCAGCAGCGGCTCGTAGCTATTGCCCACTAGACCCGGAAGAGTTTCTGCGGGTACGGTCACGATAGGATCTCCATAGGTTCAGACTGTTGCAGAGTGCGCATCTCTAGATGCGCCATCAAGAACGATAATGTGGATTCCGCGCCCTGATTTTCATTCGCGCGGTCGGGATGAAGGCCGTCCCGGCAGCCGCCGGTGACGGGATCATAAAGCGAAACTTGCAGATCGTTGTCGCCCAGGAACCAGTTGAAAGCCGACCAGGCTTCGTTGCGCCAGCGGCTGTCGCCGGTTAAGCGGTAGGCCTGTAAAGACGCGGAAACCGCGCCCGCAGCTTCAATTGGCTGTTGATCAAAGCGCGCCTTTTCTCCACCCTGGGGATAAAAGCCCTGCGATCCGATGGGTACAAAGTGGCCGTTGGTTTCGCAATGCTGCGTCTTTAGCAGCCAATCCAGCGCTTCCAGGCCGGCGGAAACCATACGATCGTCCGCGCACGCCGAGCCCACCAGGAGCATCGCTTGGGGCAGTCTGGCGTTGCCATAGGCCAGAATATTCTCGAACCACTTCCAGTCCCGGCTGCGGATCGACTCATACATTTCGAGCAATCGCCGCGCCAGAAAGGATCTTATTTTTTGTGCATCCCGGTCTCCGGGATACGAATCGAGATACTCCTGAATCCCAAGCAGGGTGTAGGCCCAGGCACGGGGGCTTCTGAATCCCATCGCGGCGGGAAAAGAGAACTCGAACAAACGTCCGGTCGCGCACTTCAGTCCTTGATCCTTCGACCGCCCGAGAACCGTTCCCAGTGCCCACAGCGCGCGCCCATGGCAATCCTCGGAGCCCTCGGCTTCGTTCCAGTGGAGATCGTAGCCGAGAAAGTTTCTGAATCTGCCTTTCGCCGGATTAAAAGCGTGCTCCAGGAACGCCAAGTACCGGAAGGACAAATCCGGGGTGACAATGGTCGCGGCCGCTGAGTCGGCCGTCCCAAGCTGATCTTCGTTAAGCTGCGCCAACAGCACCTCGAAAATGAGTGCGCGTGCATTGTCGTCCGTGGTGTAACCTTCTCCGCGATTTGGGATCGTGAAGATGGCATGCTGAACGATTCCGGTGTCATCGGTCAGCCGCTTCAGGTAATCCAGTTTCAGTGCAGGCAGTTGATTGAGCAGTTTCCGCGTAGCGCGGGCCGAGAACTGAACTCGAGGACTTTCCATGCGATCGCTGCGCACCCGGGAAAAACTTCCCATGTACCCTTGCGCTACTCGTTTCCAGATCATGTCCCGGGCGAAGAGATATGCGCGTTTACGCATGGCATGCCGGATTGCGGGTGTGTCCAGGAGTTCTACGGTTTTCTGTGCGATCGCGCCGGGATTTTGGAAGGGAACCAGCGCCCCCCGGCGATCGTCTAACAACTCGATCGCGTGCCAATATGGGGTCGAGATGATCGCCTTGCCTGCGCCCAATGCGTACGCGAGCGTCCCGGAGACTACCTGCTCTTCATGGCGGTAGGGCGTGATGTAAATATCTGCTGCGCCAATAAACTCAACCATCTCCTCCGGGCTGACGAAGTGGTTATGGAAGATTACATTGGACTCTACTCCCACTTCCTTCGCCAGATCCTGTAAGTACGCCCGGTACTGATCTCCCTCGCGACGGAGAATATGAGGATGGGTCGCGCCCGCGATTATGTAGACAACATTGTTGTGTTTCGACAGAATCTGCGGCAGCGCTTGAATCACGTTTTCGATTCCCTTATTGGGCGAGAGCAGGCCGAACGTGAGTAGCACCGCCTTTCCTTCCACGCCAAACCGGTCTTTATAGAAATTGGGGTCCAGGAACGGCAGATCTGGAACTCCGTGCGGAACCATGTCGATTTTGCTGCCCGGCACCTTGAAGACTTCCTGCAGAATTTGGGAGGAGAGCTGGCTCATGACGATAAGGCGATCGGAAAGCTCCGCGATCTCTTCCATCACCATAAGCTGGTTGGGGTCTGGCTCGCGCAGTACCGTGTGCAGCGTGGTCACCGCCGGCATCTTCAACCCGCGTAGCAGATGCAAAATATGGCTTCCCGCCGGACCCCCAAAGATTCCATACTCGTGCTGCAGGCACACCATGTCGATGTTGTTGAAGTTCAAGAACCGGGCGGCTTCCTCATACGACGCGACTTCGTCCTGGGCGAGCGACCACCGCACTCGTGCCGGATAGTCATACCCTTCTTCGGTGTCGTTGACCGGAAACGCCAACAGTCGAGCCGCGCCGTACTCCGCAGAGATAGCTTCGCACAGGTCCGTGGTGAAGGTAGCAAGTCCGCATTGTCGCGGAAGATAATTGCCGATCACCGCGATTCGACTGGGTAACGACGGCTTCGATTGCGCTCGCGCGCGCGCCGGTGAGACTCCGTCTCGCACCAGGGGGCGAGGAGAAACCACTTCCAAGACTCGTTTGGGAATCACTGTGTTCGATAGCGACATTTGTCCCTGACCTGGTGAGAATGAGTACTGAAGAGGCCGCCTTCCAGATGCACCGGAAGCGACTGACTGGAACTGGTTTGAAATTTACCTCCGTTTAAGTATTCAACGAAAATGGACTTGCTGGCTGGTCAAAATTGACCAGCCTGTCGCCGACGAACGGTGCATCATGCGGCTATGAAAAACAAGGAGGAACAGGCTCTGTCTGTTCGTTGCCCCACCTGTGGAGCCAAGCCCGGAGAGAAATGTGAGCTTAGCACTGGCCAACCTCGCACCGCACCGCATCGGGATCGAAGAATTGAGGCCGCGGAAAAACAACAATAACTGTCCAGCTCTGGCGGAAGTGGCCAAACCCTGTCGGTCGGCGTCCCTCCCCGTTACAGGCCCTTACCTCCTTGCGAGGTCGTGGGCGCGAATAAAGCGGCCTAGAAGAGGTACCCCTTTGTGTATAACCCGCCGCGAGGCAGATCTATGCGAAGCTGAATGACGTCCCGGACTCAGGCGGGCGTGGGCTGGACGAGCGTTGAGCCGAGCCGCTCGAAGGCATGGTTCACCAGCGCGGCTGCCGCCGTGCTCTCTTGTTGGGTGGGGGTGGGAATCTGGAGCAACCCCTGCCGGCCAAGGTTCGGCGGAAGCTGGAACGCGCCCTGGTGCTGCATGACAAATCCCAAAATGTGGGCCAGCCCCTCCGACTGATATCCGTTATCGAAGCGGACGCCGGTGGCGTGGAAGGTGGAAGCTGACATCCAGTACTCACAGGCCAGAAGCCAATGGCCTCGAGTTATCGATGACCAGACCTTCAAATAGTCCAAAGTGCCGCCGGGGGCGAAGCCGTATTCAATATGAAACAATCCCGCTTCGGTTCCGTGCATCAAGTCTGTCCAGGACATTACGATGGCCGATTCAAGGACTTGGTCGAGACTCTGATTTCCGTCAGGTGCCATAAGCTCACTCCTCGGAAAGGACAACGCCTCGGTCTCCGGTTTATTCCCGGTTGCGCTGGGACGATCGCCGTACCTCGGCGCTGTCCAGGTAGCAGCTCTCCTGGATGTGGCGCGAGTGCGCGGAAACAGTTACGTACGGAAGGCCCAGGAAGCGCTTCGACACAATTCCCGTAACTTCGAGGCAGTTGAAATCCTGCAGCTTCACTTTTTCGAGGATTCTCTGCAATGCGTTCTGAATCTTCTTCGCTTCGAGCGCGCCAAGAAACATCACCTCGACTTCTGCCGCCATGAAAAAGAAGTTCCATCCCGCCGCGTGGAGTTTGCGGTCAAGGGCAAAGCTATTGAGGGATTTGACTACTCCCCAGCTCCCTGAGTAAGGCTGACTTTGCAGCCCCAGAAGCTGGGCGACAGGGATCTGCTCTTCGATCAAAATCGAGCCGACCTGAACCGATGTTGGCATACATCTTTCGGAGAAACCCCCGCTGCAGGGTTGGCCCTGCAGCGGCGTCTGGATAAACAACAATTACAGTGGAGCCTAGGCTATGACCGCCTTCAGCTTGCGCCGAACGATGCCTGCAACACCGATTAAGCCCGTGCCCAAAAGACCGAGAGTGCCGGGCTCTGGAGTTGACGCGGTGTTGATGTTGGTGTCACCGCTCGAGATAGTAGTCTGGCCGTTGAAGAAACCCTTGCCGGTGTTAATGGTCAACTGCACGGTCGCGCCGTCGACGGTGGTGCCGTTGTACCACGTTCCCGTCAAAGAACCAGTCAGAGTGTAGTTGTGGGTCCCGTCGGCGAGAGTCACCAGCGTCCAAGTCACCGGTCCAGTGAAGGAGCCGTTGAAGATGACGCCGGTGGGAATCCCGCTGGTGCCGTTACCTGTAATTTCAAACGTGCCGCCTGCGGCGAATGTGCCGCCCGTTTGCAAGCTGCCGGTAAGGGCGCCTGTGCTGAAACTTATTGTCCCGAGATTGTTGCCGGTAATCAGGCCGCCGCCGAGACCATTCACGGCAATCAGCGTCGATCCCGAAAGGGTTAAACCACTGTTGCTGCCTGATAGTGTGCCGCCGCTGTTGGTGAAGTCGACGCTGCCAGCGAAGGCTGCAAACGGAAGCGCCAGAACTAGAATAGTGAGGAAAATCGTGCTTTTGATCATGTGTCGTGTCTCCTGGGAATTCACGAGATCCTGGGGGAGAAGTCGTGAGATACAACGAATCGGTAGCTTGTAGTAGGTATTTTCCGTTCGTTGCAGTACCCAAATAGTGGACTGCGGGAAAGGGAAAAACTGCTCAAAAGTGACCACTCGTGCTGGAATCTTTCCCCCAATCCCGGCAATCCAGCCGCAGGGCTCCTTATCAAGGACCATCAATAAGTTTCCGCATTGCATGGCTCGAGGTGAAAGTGTGCACAATTGCTCACTCTCGCAGGCCAGACAGCTTTATAATTTCGCTTATGAAGCGGGCTGCGCCAGCTAAGAAGATCCGTGACTTCGACCCCGACACCTTTCTCGCGACCATTGGCGAGGGCCGGAAGCTGCAGGCGGTGCCGAAGAAGGAAGTGATATTCGCACAGGGGGATGGGGCGGACGCAGTCTTCTATATTCAGAAAGGTAAAGTACGACTCAGCGTCGTATCCAAGGCCGGTAAGGAAGCGACCATCGCCATTGTGAATGAGGGAAACTTTTTTGGGGAGGGCGCACTGGCAGGCCAGCTCTTGCGTATGGGTTCCGCAGCTGCCATGACGGATTGCGAACTTCTCCGGGTGGACAAGAATGCGATGATGGAGGCGCTGCACCGCGAACACGCTTTTTCCGACATGTTCGTGGCCTATCTGCTGGCCCGTAATATCCGTTATGAGGAGGATCTGGTCGACCAACTCTTCAATTCCAGTGAAAAGAGATTGGCCCGTGTCCTTCTGTTGCTCGCTCATTTCGGCAAAGAGGGCAACCCCGAAACCGTGGTGCCGAAAATCAGTCAGGAGACCCTGGCGGAGATGGTGGGAACTACTCGTTCGCGAGTGAGCTTCTTCATGAACCGGTTCAGGAAATTGGGTTTCATTCACTACGCCGGGGGAGTAGAAGGTGGTCTACAGGTCCACAGCTCCCTGCTCAATGTAGTTCTGCACGATTGAGCGCCTCCGCGTATGCCGTGTAGGCCGTCGTTAGGTGGCCGGTCTCTGGCGCCCGCGCTACTTCCCATTCAACCGGCGACAGATGGCGGGCCAGTGCCGACTCCGTTGCTTTGCTCTCCCGATGTCCGCAGCTGAGGCAGATCGCTCCTACTTGCTGGAGTTCAGTCTCCTTGGATATTTCATTTTCGCGGACCGCCAGTGATCCGGCGATGACCGGTCCGCTGCACCTGTCACACGAATAGATGGAGAGATGAAGGTACTGTTTTCTCATTCGTGTCCTCCGGGCAGCATAAAGACATCTCCACAAGATGCTAGGACCTTAGTGAAGGAGATATCTGATCAATATTGCTCAGTTTCCCACTTAGACCCCAATCGCTGCCAAGCCTACTCCTGTTGAATTGTGATCAATGTTGAGCAGACTTATGGGAAATCCGCCTATATACCTAAACCGCATGGCCACTAATAGTACGCTGCTCTGCATTCACCGGGATCCGGCGCAACTCAGTTTGCTGCAGGACAACGGATACGACTTAGTCACCGCGGCTAATGGCCACGAAGGTTTACGGCTTTTCATGTCGCGGCCCGTCGATGCAATTGTGCTCGAGTACTACCTGGGACTCTTGGATGGCGCAATCATCGCGGATGAGATCAAACATGTCCGGCCCGACGTGCCCATTGTAATGCTGGCCGACCACCTGGAATTGCCCAACGGCGCTTTGAAGTCCGTGGATGCGCTCGTGACTAAGGCCGACGGGGCTCACTTCCTGCTGGCAACTATCCACTTTGTACTGAACGAGGGGCTGGATGAGCGACGTAAAGGAACGCTAAAGGCCCAAACGCTGGCCCATGTCCGCCGTCCCGTCAGATCACGGGAGGGAGAGGCCCTTCGCCAGGTGCATCCTTCTCGATTAGCAACCGATGGGAAAGGCGTTCCTTTTTCACCAAGTGAGTGGAAAAACATCTGGAATGGAACTGTTCGATTCTGACTTTAGAGGCAGAAACTCTCCAATGTTGCCAGTCGGAACTTACTTTGGATGTGAAGTTCCCGTCTTGGGACAATTGAAATCTCAAGAGCACAATTGAACATCTTTCCACCGAGCGATGCGGAATAATACTCGCGTGAAATCTAAGAAGCTCACGTTGCGACGGATCTTATCCGTTCGTTGTCCCATGTGCAGAGCCAAACCGAAGGAGCAGTGCACACTTAGCACAGGACATCCATCCATTAAGACGCATCTCGCGCGCGAGTTAGCCGCCGCCAAAGCTCCCCTCCCTGAGAACTCCGGCCGGGCGGCCCTGCGAATGTTGAAGAAAGCTACAAGCCGTGGGTTTCGCGCTCTTTTCCCACATAAAGCTTAAGTAGAGGCACGCGTTGAAGAAACGATGCGTTCAATCTCCACCTGCGTTTCAAAGAAAATCCTTCACACTTCACTTCGTCCGCTCAGAAGGTTAATGACGAGAATCACCAGCGCCACAACTAGCAACAGGTGGATCAGGCTGCCGGCCACATGGAGACTGAAGCCTAAAAGCCACAGAATCAGGAGCACAACAAAAATTGTCCAGAGCATGATTATCTTCTTGAACGCCTTTCCAGAATTGTCTTGTGTTTATTTCTTAAGTAACTCCTCCGAGCGGCTTTCCGCACTCCAAACAACATCGTTTCGATCGCGAAGTAATCAAACCGCAAAAAGGACACATCCGCTGTGAACCGCAGTCCTGATTCGTAGGCTTGAGGACCTCGGAACGCTTCATGAACGAGTCAGCGAGGGCCGCGAGCCATCTGCGAAAGCGATTGCGGAACCGGCGAAGTGCCATCGAGCGACCTTCGCGATTTCCTTCGTTGGTGGGGCGTTGTTCCATCACGAGGTAAAGGGCCGGCGTGATCGGGTCTTTTGCAAGTAAAACCGGTAAATCAACCATGACAGCCCGAGGCGGGCGATTCTGTGCAGGATTGCTCACATTGGAGGAAAACCTCCCCGATGGAATTGTGCAAAAGCGGCCGAATTTGCTTTGACCACAAAGCGCAAGTGAGCAATTCAGACCAGCTATTTCGTTCCTGACTGGGTGATCATGAAGCACGAGACGAGGACTTCTGCGATCTCTTTCAGGTTTCTGAGCTAAGTCAGGCCATCTGGAGTTCTCCCCTCTTAGTTGTGCAGCCCCCAAAAGGAACCAAACATGAAGAAGTCAATGTCGTTGTTGTTAATGAGCTTGCTGGGCTTGGTAGGAACTTGCGCCTGGGCAGGCTCGGCTCGGGAAGACACGGTCGAGCGCATGCAGAAATCCGTGGACGTTCTGCAATCGATCATGTCAACGCCCGATAAAGGCATTCCAGAAGAAGTGTTGAGCGGCGCCAAGTGCATCATCGTAGTGCCGGACTTGATCAAAGGTGGCTTCATCTTCGGGGGCAAGCACGGCCGCGGCGTAGCCTCCTGCCGCACGCCTGAAGGCTGGAGCGCTCCCGCATTCATCTCAGTCGGTGGTGGGAGTTGGGGATTGCAGATCGGAGTCGAAGGCGTGGACCTGGTCATGCTGGTAATGAACGACCGTGGTTTACAGCATCTGCTTTCCAGTAAGTTCGAAATGACGGGTGAAGGCTCGGTGGCTGCGGGTCCAGTAGGCCGTCACACTTCCGCTGGAACTGACATATTGCTGAATACTGAAGTGCTCACCTACTCGCGTTCGAAAGGCGTGTTCGCCGGTCTGACGTTGGAAGGTGCGGTTATCGAGCAGGACAATGACTCGACTCGCGCCATTTATGGCCACCACATGATGTTCCGCACCATTCTTTCGGGTCATGCGTCAACGCCCGCAAGTGCGGACGCGTTTGTGAAGGCTGT
>Ga0187890_10001281_pt1 | contig 18260 bp, 14 predicted proteins | sample June2016WEW_21_1_FD_133005 | JGI IMG/M metagenome (GOLD analysis project Ga0187890, IMG submission 133005) | Peatland microbial communities from SPRUCE experiment site at the Marcell Experimental Forest, Minnesota, USA - June2016WEW_21_10 | ecosystem: Environmental > Terrestrial > Soil >... | reverse complement strand
TCGGTGGCCGCCGCGGCCATGGCGCTCACCGACGCGGGCGAGATCGGCGCCGATCCCGACCGGTGCGGCGTCATCTTCGCCACCGGGGTGGGAGGGCTCGAGACGCTCCAGGAGCAGATCGGCGTGTTCCACGAGAAGGGCCCCCGCCGGGTGTCGCCCTTCCTCATCCCCATGATGATGGTCAACGCCGGCGCCGCCCATGTCTCGATGCAGGCCGGGTTCCACGGGCCGTGCGAGACCATCGCCACCGCCTGTGCGGCGGGCACCCACGCCATCGCGGCGGCGGCCCGGTTGGTGGCCACCGGTCGGTGCGACGTCACCATCGGGGGAGGCGCCGAGGCGGCCATGGTCGGGGTCGGCCTGGCCGCCTTCAGCAACATGACCGCGCTGTCGAGCGAGGGGAGGTCGCGGCCCTTCGACGTCCGGCGCGACGGCTTCGTGTGCGCCGAGGGTGGTGCCGCACTCGTCCTCGAGGATCTCGACCACGCCCGGCGACGCGGCGCCCGCATCTACGCCGAGCTGCTGGGATCGGCCTCCACCGCCGACGCCCACCACATCACCGCCCCCGCCCCCGGAGGCAACGGCGCCGCGGCGTGCATGGAGCTCGCCCTCGCCGACGCCGGGGTGTCGCCCCGCGACATCGGGCACATCAACGCGCACGGCACCTCGACGCCACTCAACGACCTCGCCGAGTCCCAGGCCATCGAGAAGGTCTTCGGCTCGCCTTCGCCTCCGGTCACCTCCATCAAGGGCGTGACGGGTCATGCCCTGGGCGGAGCCGGAGCCATCGAGGCGGTGGCCACCACGCTCACCATCGACCGGCGACTGATCCCGCCCACCGCCGGCTACGAGCAGCCCGACCCCGAGATCCACCTCGACGTGGTCCACGGCCGGGCCCGGCCCTGGGACCCCGCGCCGGCCCTTTCGAACTCGTTCGGATTCGGCGGCCACAACGGCTGCTTGGTCATCGGCCCGCCTCCCGCCTGACTTTCCGCCGACCCCGTGGGTGTCGGCGCCACCGACCGCCGCGTCGGCCTCGCACCCGGTGCGTGGAGAGGGCGCTTTTGCCCGGTCCAGACCCCGAGGACACGGCCCCGGACGCCTAGGCTCCGACGGTGCGAAGACGGGGGCGAGGGCACGAGACCGAGGCTCCCCCGTCCCCCGATCACCCGGTGAAGACCAGGGAGCGACGGCCTCTGGGCGGCGCGCTCCCCGACGTCGTGGGCGTGGTCTGGACCGTGGCGGCCGCCGCGCTGGTCCTGTGGCCCGCACTGCGAGCCGGCGTGTCGTTGGGCCCTTTCGACCTCCTGGCCGGATACGGGCTCACCCACCAAGTCGGCGTGGTGGCGCACAACGCCGTGCAGGCGGACCAGATCCGTCAGTTCATCCCGTGGACGGACCTGGCCTGGCACCAGGTCCACGCCGGGCACCTCCCCCTGTGGAACCCCTACAACGTGCTCGGCATGCCGCTCGCTTTCAACTGGCAATCGAGCGTCTTCAGCGTGCCCACGCTCCTGAGTTATCTCTTCCCGGTGCGCGACGCCTACACCGTCATCGTCCTCGCCAAACTCGTCTTCGCCGGGACCGGCGCCTACGCGCTGTGCCGGGTGCTCGGGCTCGGCGCCCTGGCCGCGGCCTTCGGCGGCACCGTCTTCGAGTTGTCGGGCCCCATCATCGACCACGCCGGGTGGCCTCACACCGCCGTGACCTGTTGGTCGGGATGGATCTTCGCGGCGGTGGTCCTGGTGGTGCGCGACAGCCATCGTCTGCGCGACATGGCCCTGGTGGCGGTGTTCGTGGCCCTGGCCGTCTACGGAGGCCATCCCGAGAGCCTCGTCGTGCTGGGCGTGGCCCTCGTCGTGTTCGTGGTCGTGTGGCTGGTGCTCCGGGCCCGGGCCCGACACGGGTCGACGGTGCGCCCCCTCGTCACCCTCGCCGTGGCCGGGGTGTGCGGGCTCGGCCTGAGCGCGCCCCTCCTGCTCCCCGGGGTCCAGCTCGGGCTGACCTCGGCCCGCAACAGCGGGTCGGGGGTGGCCACCTTCCCCCTCACCCATCTCCCCAACCTGATCGCGGCGGGCCTGCAGGGCACGGACTTCCGGACCGCGGCCTACGTGGGCGTGATCGCCCTGGCCCTGGCCGGGGTGGGCCTGTGGGGGGGCCGGGGGCGCCCCGAGGTGTGGGCGCTGGCGGTCATGACCGTCGTCACCGCCGCGCTCACCTTCCTCTCGCCCGTGGCCCAGCTGCTGCACCACTTCCCGGGGGGAAGCACCGTCACCTGGAGTCGGGCCGTCATGCTCATGGCCCTGGGGGTGGCGGTGCTCGGCGCCGTCGGCCTCGACCTCGTCGTCCGGTCCGACTCCGAGACAGGGCCCGGCGCGGCCCGGACCGTGGCCCGATGGGTCGGGGTGGCCTTCGCGGCCGGCGGTGTCGCCGCCCTCGGCGTGGTGGCCGCCTGGGGCCTCGGCTTCTCCCAGTTCGCCGAGCACCGCAACAGCCTGGTGTGGCCCGTGGTCCAGGCGGTCGTCGGGCTCGGGGTGGCCGGCCTGCTGTGGTGGCGCACCCGGGACCGCCCGGCGACTGCGCCGCCGCGGCGCCGCGGCGCCGGTCGGCTGGGTGCGGTGGTGCTGCTCGGGGTGGAGGCCGCCTTCCTCTTGAGCACGGGGGCGGCGTACTGGTCGGTGAGCTCGACCTACTTCGCCCCGACGCCCGCCGTCACCGCCCTGCAGCACATCGCCGGCTCGTCGCTGGTCGGGTTGGGGGTGTGCCCCACCCACGGCCGCCACGCAGCGGCCTCCGAGTTGGGCATCCGCCCCGACGCCAACGTCGGGTACGGCCTCTCGGAGATGGTCGTCTACGACCCCATCCTGCCCGAGGCCTACCTGCGCTCGTGGGCGGCGGTGAGTGGCACCCAGACGACGCGGGCCCTGGCCCGACTGGGCATCTTCTGCCCCCGCATCACCACCGTCGACCAGGCCCGGCTCTACGGCGTCGCCTATGTGCTCGAGCCGGCCGGCCACGCCGGCCCGGTGGGCGCGGTGTCAGACGGCGCCGTCGGCGGCGAGTGGCTCTTCTCGATCCCCGGCGCGGCGGACGCCACGGTGATCCCCCTCCCCACCGGCGCGGCGGAGCCGCCGCTCTTCGCCCTCGGCGTCCCCGCTCCCGTCACCCATCCCGACGCCGCCTCGTGGCGGGTGGTGGTGGACGACCGGGGGCCTCAGCTCCTGCGCCTGCGCCTCACCGACGTCCCGGGCTGGCGGGCCTCGATCGACGGTCGACCCCTCGCCCTCCAGGGGTGGGCCACGGGAGCCATGCTCGAGGCCCGGGTCCCTTCGGGTCGCCACGTCATCGAGCTCCACTACTGGCCGCCCCTGTTCAGCGCCGGGCTCGTCCTCGGCGCCGGGGTGGTCCTGGCCTTCGTGGTGGCGGCGGTGATCGTCCTCGGCCGCCGCCGGTCCGTGCGGTGACCGGCTGACGCCTCGGCGCCGCCGGGGAGGCCTCGCACCGGGACGGGGGCAGGGCACGATACCGTCGAGCTGATGACCATTCTGGGTGGCGAGTCGAACGCGGCGCCGGATCCCGCCGACCTCGCCGTGGGAGCCTTCTCCTCGCACCCACCCTGGGTCCTCGATCTCGACCGCCTCTCGTGGCGGGCGGGGATCGACGACCTGCGGGCCCGCACCCGGGCCGAGGCACCGCGGCTCACGGCCCGGCGCCGGCTCCCACCGGGGACGCGCGTGGTGCGGGTAGGGGCGTTGCTGGGGAGCGCCCTGGCGCTCTGGTACGTCGGGGACCGACGACGCGGGCAACACCGGTCACGTGCCGGGTTGTCGCGCCGGCTCCGTCGTGCCTTCGAACGCCTGGGACCCACCTACATCAAGTTGGGCCAGATCCTCTCGTCGGGAGAGGGTCTCTTCCCCGAGGAGCTCGTCGCCGAATTCCGACTGTGTCGCGACCAGGTGCCGGCCGAGCCCTTCGCCGTGGTGCGGCGCATCGTGGAAGCCGACCTGGGGATGACCCTCGAGCAACAGTTCAGCGAATTCGAGCGCACGCCCGTCGCCGCCGCGTCGGTGGCCCAGGTCCACGCGGCCCGCCTGCGCAGTGGCGAGCCCGTCGTGGTCAAGGTGCAACGTCCCGACGTGGCCAGGCTCGTGCGCCGCGACCTGGCCGCCATGAGCTGGATCGCGCCCCTCTTGGTCGGGCGCATCCCCGTGGCCGCCCTCGCCAATCCCCCCGCCCTGGTCGAGCTGTTCGGCGAGACCATCGTGGAGGAGCTCGACTTCCGACTCGAGGCCCAGAACATGCTGGACGTGGCGCGCGTCCTCGCCGAGACCGGTCAGCACGCCATCGTCGTCCCCCGCCCGCATCCGACCCTCGTGACCCGCCGGGTGCTCGTCATGGAGCGCCTCGACGGCTTCGCCTGGGGAGACGCCGACGCCATGCGCGCCGCGGGGATCGACACCGAGGCCGTCCTCCACGCGGCGTTGATCGCCTTTCTCGAGGGGGCGCTCCTCTCCGGCGTGTTCCACGGCGACCTCCACGGCGGCAACCTGCTCGTCCAGCCCGACGGCCGCGTGGCCCTGCTCGACTTCGGCATCACCGGGCGCTTCGACGAAGTCAGACGTCTGGCCTTTCTCCGTCTCGTCATGGCGGCCTCGGCCAACGACATCCCGGGGCAGATCGCGGCCATGCGCGACCTCGGTGCTCTCCCCCACGACGTCGACATCGAGGCGGTGATCCACGACCTCGGGCTCGACCGGCCGCCGATCGACCCCACCACGCTCACCGCCGAGGAGCTCACCGCCGAGATCCGTAACCTCACCAAGGGACTCCTCGGCTACGGGGCCCGCATGCCCAAGGAGCTCATGCTGTACGTGAAGGACATGCTCTTCCTCGACGGCGCCCTGGCGGTGATGGCCCCCAACGTGGACGTCATCGGCGAGATCGTCAAGGTCGTCATGTACTTCCACGAACGCCACGGCGACCGCATCGCCAAGGAGATGGGCGTCGAGCCCGGCACCATCCCCGCCCTCGACGTGGCCGGCATCCGGGCCTCACTCGGTGTCGACGAGACCGTCGACGCCATCACCTACCGCCAGCTCCAAGAGCGTCGCGAGCTCATTCGCCGGCGCCTCGAGCATCACCAACGCGGCCGGCGCCGGCGCCGTCCCTGACCCAACTCGAACCGCCGAGGGCGGGCTCGCCCAACGAGCGGCGCCGCGCCCGGACTCTCGAGGGATCAGACCGGAGGAGTGTCGGTTCCCGCTGCGGGTGTGCCCGAACCGCCGGTGGAACCCGGCTGGGGACGCATCGGCTGCCAGGTGCCCCCGTTGGCCTTGAGGACGGTCTGGTCGGTGACCGACTTGGCCGTCGAAGTGTCGCCCGAGACCACCGCCGTCACCTCCACCGTGTCACCGGTCTTGACGCTCCCGATCCCCATCTCGCCCCCGTTGACGCTGGTGCCCGAGTCGACGACGAAGGTCCCCGACGTGCCGTCCGCACTCTTCACGGTCAGGGACCATGTCGAGCCCGACGTGTCGGTGACCGTCGAGACGGTGCCGGTGCGCTCCGAGAGCGTCTCGTACCCGTTGGGCCCCTTGATGGTGAACTGGCCGTAGATGAAGGCCCCGCCGCCGAGGCCTGGACCGCCTCCTCCGCCGAATCCGCCGAGCCCGCCCCGGAAACGTCCCGCTCCCCCGAACCCGTGGGGCCGGGACGGAATCGTGGTGGTGGTGGACCCCGACCCTGATGCGGTGACGGTGGCGTTGTCGGCACGGGCCGTCGCCGGCGCCGTGGCGCCCTGGGCCAGGGCCGTCGCTCCCACGGCCACCCCGGCGGCGGCGCCGACGCCCACGGCCAGCTTCACCAGGCGCCGTCCCCGCCGGGTCGGTTCGTTGTGGGGCGCGGGCGCCCAGGGTGGCACCGGCGGTGCTGGTGGCGTGACCGGCATGTCGTCCATTGCTCCGCCTCCGTCTCGCGTGGGCCTAGAGCCCTCGAAGAGTGACGGTATGCCCCCATCCTGTGGCCACACTGTGGATTCGCGTGGCGGGGGGGAAATTTCGGTCGCGATGCCGAGCGTGGCGCCGAGGGGCCGAGGGCCGAGGGCCGGCTCAGGGCGTCGTCGCCACCACGAATCCGCCCACACTGTTGCCGGTCACGTCACCGCCGCTGTCGGCGTAGAAGGTGTAGAGCCGTCTGCCGTCGTAGGTGATCTGGGGACGGTGATGCGCCAGCCGCAGCTTGCCGAGACCGCTCACCCCCGTCGGGATCTTCTTGCCCTTGGGGAGGACCAACGGGGGCCAGATGGTCAGACAGCTCCCGGTGCAGCTCCCCGCCGTGGTGTACAGGCTGGCGCCCCCCACCGTCGCCAGCATGTCCCCGTAGGGGGCGCGGTTCACGACCTCAACGACCATCACCGACTTGTCCCTCTTGGGGGCGCGCGCCAGGGCGGCGGGAGCGGGGGCCAACGCCGCGGCGACGGCGACGACACCGACGACGGCGCCCGCCCGCGTCACCCACCGGGCGTTCGGGATGCGGCCAAGGCCGAGCGCCCTGTCTCGGCCACCGGTGCGCGATGTGGTCAACTCCCACCTCCTGCTCGAGGGTCTGTGGCTGTGGTCCGCATCAGCGCGTACCGCCATGGATACGGGCACCGACCGGGTTGTGTTCAGCGCCGGAGCGAGCCCTCGCCCACGCCACCGAGGGCCGGGATGTGTCGGTGATGCTGAACAAATGCGGCGGTTGAGCCGTAATTCGGACGTCGGCGCGCTGTCGAGGAGAGAGGACCCTGCGGCGATGAGCCATCAGCCCGAGAACACCGTGCCCCTGAATCCCCCCGGATCACCAACCGGAGCCCTTCGTCGAGGCCTTCTGGCTGTCCTGGGCGTGGCCACAGTGGCTGTTGGGGCGTCGGTGTCGCCAGCTTTCGCTGCCGGCTCGACCGTCGATGTCACCACCACCACCAACTTCGGCGCGGTGCTCACCAACACCCAAGGTTTCGCGCTGTACACCTACCCGAGCGATCACGACGGCATGAGCGCCTGCAACGCGTCGTGCCTGGCGGTGTGGCCGGCGGTGACCGTGGCGACGGGGACGACCCCCACGGCGGGCCCGGGCGTGAACGGCACCGTGGCCGCGGTGGTCCAGTCCGACGGCACCGACCAGGTGACCTACAACGGTTCTCCGCTCTACACCTTCGTCGGCGACACGAGCCCCGGCGAGGTCACCGGGAACAACGTGGGCGGGTTCCTCGTCGCCACGGTCGCCGCCGCCCCGACCGCACCCACCACCCCCGCGCCCACATCTCTCGCGCCCACATCTCTCGCGCCCACATCTCCTGCGCCCACCACCCCCGCGCCCACCACTGCCGGGACCTCACCCGCCCCTGCGTCGTCACCCGCCGCCCCCACGTCGCCGGTTGCGCCGTCGGGCACGCCGACGAGCCCCGTCGTGGCACCGGGGCCCGCGGCGGCAACCTCGTCATCGGGCGCGACGGCGAGCGCCGCCGCGGCGACATCGGCAACGAGCTCTCCTCCCTCGCTGGCCGCCACGGGGCCCGGACCCGGGTTGGTGTGGATGGTGGTGGTCGGTGTCGGGCTGATCGCGTTGAGCCTGGCGATGCTCGTGGTCTTCGGCGACCGGGGCCGGGCGGCGCGCCGGGCCGGCGCGCAGATGACGCGAGCCGGGTCCTGGCTCCTCGGTCGCTGAGCGATCGCCCCCGCGTGACACCCACGGGGGCGTGCCGCTAGCGCAGAACGCCGTCGATTCCGGCGCGCAGGGAAGCGACGAACCCGCCGACCCCGTCGGGCCCGGCGCCGTCGAGGAGCCGGCGCACGATGGCCGATCCCACCACCACGCCGTCGGCATCGGCGCACGCTTGGGCGGCCTGCTCCGGTGTCGACACGCCGATGCCGATGCACACCGGACGATCGGTGACAGCCCGCACCTTCCGAGCGACGTCGCCGGCCGTGTCGGCCAGGGCGGTGCGCACCCCCGTCACCCCCATGAGCCCGACGCCGTAGACGAAGCCTCGGGATCGTTCGCAGATGGCCCGGGCCCGCTCGAGGGGGGTGGAGGGAGCCACGAGGAGCACGGTGGCCACCCCGGCGGCGTCGGCTTCGCCGCACCATTCCTCGCCCTCCTCGAGGGGAAGGTCGGGGATGATGGCACCGGCCACCCCGGCGTCGGCCAACGACCGGGCGAAACGGCGGGGACCGGCGCGGAACACGATGTTGTAATACGTCATCACGCACAGGGGCACGGCCAGATCCGCACGCGCCAACGCGTCGAGCACCTGGGCCGGCGTCGTCCCCCGTTGCAGGGCTCGCAGCGAGGCCTCTTGGATCGTCGGCCCGTCGATCATGGGGTCAGAGAACGGGATGCCGATCTCCACGGCATCGGCGCCGGCGTCGGCCACGGCGTGGACGGCCTCGACCCATTCGGGCCCCATCCCACCGGTGACATACGGCACCAGGAGCTTGCGGCCCGCGTCGCGCCGGGTCCGCAGGTGCGACTCGAGCGATCCGGTGCGCGCCGTGCGGGCCGCGGCCGGGCCCCCCGCACCAGCCGCGGTCATTGCAGCATCTCTCGAACCTGGGCCACGTCCTTGTCGCCGCGCCCCGACAGCGTGACGAGGACGGTGGCACCCGACGGCACGAGCCCCCCGGCCTCGCGCACCAGCCACGCCAGGGCGTGGGCGGGCTCCAGGGCGGGGATGATCCCCTCGGTCTCCGACAGCAACCGGAACGCGTCGAGGACCTCGTCGTCGCCGGCCTGCACGTACCGCGTCCGGCCGATGGCCGCCAGGTGGGCGTGTTCGGGGCCGATGCCCGGATAGTCGAGGCCGGCCGAGATCGAGTGGGCTTCGGCGATCTGTCCCACCTCGTCCTGGAGCACATAGGACTTCATCCCGTGCACCACCCCGGGGACGCCCCGACCCACCGCGGCGCCGCCGGCGGCCTCCACCCCTACCAGTGAGGCCGCGGTGTCGACGAAGCCGGCGAAGGTCCCCGCCGCGTTCGACCCGCCTCCGATGCACGCCACCACCCAATCGGGGTCCCGGCCGTCGAGCAGGGCCCGGCACTGCTCCCGGGCCTCGTCCCCCACCACCCGCTGGAGCTCCCGGACCATCCAGGGGTAGGGGTGGGGGCCCATCACCGACCCCAGGCAGTAGTGCGTGTCGGCCACGTTGGCCACCCAGTCCCGCAACGCCTCGTTGACGGCGTCTTTGAGGGTCCGACTTCCCGAGCGCACCGGCCGGACCTCGGCGCCGAGCAGCTCCATGCGGAAGACGTTGAGCTCCTGGCGCGCCGTGTCGACCTCGCCCATGTAGACGACACAGTCCATACCGAACAGGGCGGCGGCCGTCGCCGACGCCACGCCGTGCTGCCCGGCCCCGGTCTCGGCGATGAGACGCGGCTTGCCCATCCGCCTGGCCAGGAGGGCCTGGCCGATCACGTTGTTGAGCTTGTGCGATCCGGTGTGGGCCAGGTCCTCGCGCTTGAGCAGGACGCGCACGCCCAACCGCTCCGACAGGCGGTGACATTCGGTCACCGGCGTGGGCCGGCCCCCGTAATCGCGCAGCAGCGCCATGAACTCGGCATGAAAGGCGGGGTCCGCCCACGCGTCACGGAAGGCCGTCTCGAGCTCCAGGCACGCCGGCATGAGGGACTCGGGGACGAAGCGGCCACCGAACTCGCCGAAGCGCCCCGCCGCCGAGGGCTCGCCCATCACGCTCCCCGGCCCGGCCCCGCTCGGCGCGGCGCCCTCCTCGGGACCGGAACCCCGGCGGGCGCTCACCCTTCCTCCCGCCAGTCGAAGGGGCGCCCGATCTCCTCGGCATCGTCGTCCGCGCCGGCGGTCTCGTCGCCGATCGTCTCACCGGCCGCGGCGCGCGCCGCTTTTACGAAGGCCCGGACCTTGGAAGGGTCCTTGCGCCCCGGTTCCGATTCGACACCCGTCGACACGTCCACCCCGAAGGGACGCAGATGGGCGATGGCGTCGGCCACGTTGCCGGCGTGGAGCCCTCCCGACACGATGAGCCGGGCGGGATCGACGACGCCCTCGGCCAACCGCCAGTCGAACACCTCCCCGGACCCTGGTGACGGCGCGTCCACCAGGACCGTCTCCACGCCGTAGTCGTCGATCCGACCGATGTTGCGGTGCCCGACGGGAAAGGCCTTGATGGTGAACGGGACCCGCTGCGCCACCCAACGGGTGTCCTCGGCCGTCTCGTCACCGTGGAGCTGCGCGCCACGGAGACCGATGCTGTTCACGATGTCGACGACCCGGGTCTTGGCTTCGTTGCGGAACACCCCCACCGTCAGGATCTCGGGCGGCACCCGCTCGATGATGCGGCGCACCGCCTGGGCCGAGACCTGGCGCGGGGAGGGGGCGAACACGAACCCGATGGCGTCGGCGCCCAGGCCGACCGCCAGCAGCGCGTCGGCCTCCGAGGTGATGCCACAGATCTTCACGAGCACGAGGTCACCTCTCCCTTGCCCCGGCTTCGGGTGCACCGGCGCGGGACCGGGCGCCGACCCGATGTCCGGTCAGGGCTCGCACCGCCCGGCGCCGGTCCGGTGCCCGCACCAACGACTCTCCCACGAGCACGGCCTGGTAGCCGGCGTCGGCCAGGACCCGGACTCCGTCTTCGCCCTCGATCCCCGATTCGGCCACGGCCACGATGTCGGGGGGGATCCGCCCCACCACACGGGCGGCGCGCGCCGAATCGACCGAGAACGTCGTGAGGTCGCGCTGGTTGACGCCGACGACCTCGGCGCCGGCGTCGAGGGCCCGGTCGAGCTCGGCCTCGTCGTGCACCTCCACCAGGGCGGCCAGGGTGAGCTCCCGGGCCAGGCTCAAGAAGCTCGAGAGCTCGGGGTCCGACAGGGCGGCCACGATGAGGAGCACGGCGTCGGCCCCCATGAGCCGGGCGTCACAGACATCGGCGGGGCACACGGTGAAGTCCTTGCGCAACACCGGGAGGGTGCAGGCCGAACGGACCGCCGCCAGATCCTGGGCGGATCCGGCGAAGTAGTCCTCGTCGGTGAGCACCGAGATGCACGTGGCGCCGCCGCCTTCGTAGTCGGCGGCGAGCTGGGCGGGGTCGAGGGTGAGGTCGATGGGCCCCTTGGAGGGCGAGCGCCGCTTCACCTCGGCGATCACGGCCAGCTCCCCGCCCGCCGGGACCGACAGCCTCGAGGCAAAGGGCCGCGTCGGGGGGCACGACAGGGCCCGGGCCACGAGGTCGTCGAGGCGTCGCGTATCGGCGGCGGCCCGGGCGCGGTGGGTGGCGAGGATCCCCGTGAGGTAGGTGTCGGGCGGCACCGGCGCCAGCCTAATGGGCGCTCCCCGCCGATCAGTGGCCTTGGTGGTCGGCCCGGCCGACGCCCGCCGGTGGCCCCGCCACCTGCACCATCACACTCTCCTCATCCCCGCGTCACGAGTTGTTGACCCCGCCGTCGTCTGATGGAACGCGATGCGCAGTCGCCACGAGGGTCCCCGTGCGCCGTCCCCGCGCGGTGGCAGGCTGGTGCCGGTGTCAGGGGAGGGAGAGACCATCGTCGTCATCGAGGACGACCAGAACATCTCCGACCTGGTGGCCCTGTACCTCCGACGTGAGGGCTTCCGTGTCCTCCAAGCCCGAGACGGTGAGCAGGGCCTCGCCTACGCGGACCGGGAGCGACCGAAGCTGGTCATCGTGGACGTCGGCCTTCCCGGCGAGCTGGACGGCTTCGACGTGTGCCGCCGGCTGCGGGCCGCCGGGGACGTGCCCGTCGTCATGCTCACGGCACGCGACGACGAGGTCGACCGGGTGCTCGGGCTCGAGTTCGGCGCCGATGACTACGTCACCAAGCCCTTCTCGCCTCGCGAGCTCGTGGCCCGGGTCAGAGCCATCTTGCGGCGCGCCGTCACCCCGGCCCGAGCCGAGCCCTCCATCCTCGAGGTGGGAGCCATCACCATCGACACGGGACGACGTGAGGTGCGCCTGGGAGACGACGTGGTGGCCCTCACCAGCCGCGAGTTCGACCTGCTGGCCTACCTGGCGGTCAACTCCGGTCTGGCCCTGTCCCGGCAGCAGCTCCTCGACGGCGTGTGGGGCGAGGGTTGGTACGGCGACGAGCGCACCGTCGACGTCCACGTCAGGCAGTTGCGCAAGAAGCTCGGCGACGGCCTGCCCCTCACCACGGTGTGGGGGGTCGGGTACCGGCTGGGCTGACGCCTTCGCTTCTCATGCGCCGTCGCATCACCGTCGCCATCCTCTCGGTCGTCATCGGCACCCTCGTCCTCACCGTCGTCGGCAGCCTGCTCCTGGTTCGACGGGCGGCCATCTCCACGGCGGAGAACGAGATCACCTCCGAAGCCCAGGCCATGGGCGCCATCATGTCGTCGCACCCCGTCTTCACCGAGAAGAGCGACGTCGACGGGTTGCGCCGCGTCGGGGCCTTCGACCGGCTGACGCTGGTGGGGCTCGGTCCCGACGGCTCGCTGGACGGCGTCCCGGCTCCCCTGGTGCGGTCGGTCCTCGACGTCCGGGCCTTGCGGGCCGGTGACACCGTGGCCGGCAACGTCGGCCACGTCGTGTTCGTGGTGCAGCCGCTCAACCTGTCCGAAGGCCAACGGGCGACACTCGACGACGGCTTACCCGCGTCGGACGTGGCGCTCCTGGTGGTCACGCGTCATGTGTCGAGCCCCGTCAACGGCGTCGACTACTTCATCCTCGTGGCCGGGGTGGTGCTCCTGGCCGGCGTCGTCGTCGCCGCCGCGCTCGCCCGCCGCATCAGCGCCCCCATCGTCCGAGCGGTGAGCGCCACGCGCCAGATGGCGGGTGGCAATCTGGCCGCCACCGTGCCCGTGAACAGGCACGAGTACCCGGAGTTGGCGGAGCTGGCCGATGCCATCAACACCCTGGGCCAGAACCTCAGTCGCTCCCAGGGCCTCGAACGGGAGTTCCTGTTGTCGGTCTCCCACGAGCTGCGCACGCCGTTGACCTCGATCCGGGGATATGCCGATGCCATCGCCGAAGGCGCCACCGACGACGTCCCGGGGGCGGTGGCCATCATCGGCAGCGAGGCTCGCCGTCTCGAACGGCTGGTCCAGGACCTCCTCGATCTGGCCCGGCTCCAGGCTCGGCAATTCTCGCTGCACATCCAACCCATCGACTGTGCCGCGTTGCTGTCGAGCGTCGCCGAGGGCTTCCAACCCGAAGCCGACGCCGCGGGGATCGACCTCGCCTCCGGCGCGCCGCGCGCCACCCCCCCGCTGTGGGCCGACGCCGACCCGGACCGGGTCGGACAGGTAATCGCCAACCTCATCGAGAACGCGCTCAAATTCGCCACGGCACGAGTCGAGGTCGGCGTGGAACCGGTGGGCGAATGGATCGCCCTGTGGGTGGCAGACGACGGTCCGGGCGTCAGCCCCGAGGACCTGCCCCACATCTTCGAGCGCCACTACAGCTCCGACCGCGTCCCGGCCCGCAAGCTCGGGGTCGGGCTGGGGCTCGCCATCGTGGCCGAACTGGCCTCGGCCATGGGCGGCGCCGTCGATGCGCAGTCGCCGATCGCCGAGGGTCACGGCGCCCGCATGGTGCTGTGGTTGGCGCGAGGTGCCCCCACCGAGGGCGCCGCGCCACGAGATGACGAGGGGCCCGACGGCGACGGACCCGGTCAAGCACTAACGCCGGCGCTCCCCCTTCACCCCCCGATGTAGGGGGAGCGCCCGCGGCGTCAGCCCCGGTTGCGGCCCTGAGGCTCCCAACCGTCGAACCACAGTCCTGGCGACCCAGCCTTCGGGTAGGCAGGCTTGGCGCTCGGAGGCACGGACCACACGCTTCGGTCCGGCTCCGGGCTCGTCACCATCACCGGCTCCGCGGCCACCGCGGCGGCCACCGGCACAGCCGGTGGGGCCATCCGCAGGAGGCGGCGCAGGAGGCTACGTGGCCGCTCCACCAGCGCCATGACCACCGAGCCGAGGTAGAGCACGATGAACCCGACCACGGCGACGACCCACAGATCCGGGCCGGGGCCCGTGCTCGCCAGGGACGATGTGGCCGGCGCCGGCGTGGTGGCGGCCGGGGTCGTGGCCGGCGTGGTGGCGGCCGGCGTCGTGGCGGCCGTGGTCGGAGCCGGGGTGGCGGATCCCGCCGAAGCCGTGGCGATCACCGGGGATGCCGCCGAACCGGCGGGGGCCGTACTCACGATGCCCGTGGCCGCCGTGTTGTTCGGGTACGGCGTGCAGGTCAGGGTGAGCGTGCTGCCCGACACGTTCAGCGCCAGCGAGATGTCGGGGTCCACCGTGAGGTTGATGGCGCCCCCGGTGGCGGTGAAGGGGCCGATGGACGACGGCGTGGCGGGCAGGTTCAGCATGAGGCCCGCGGCAGGCACCGGACTCGGGATCGGGGCGTTGATGGCGAGGTTCCCGCTCGAGATCGAAGCGGGGGTGGCGCCCGTGGCGTCGACCTTGGTCACCGCCGTCCCGGCGATGGCGGAGTTCCCCAACGCCGCGGCGGCCGCCACGATGGACGTCGGGAGGGCCACGGTGGAGGAGTACCCCGTCAGGTTGAACTGCGACCCGGCGGCGGGGGCGGCGGGCGTGATGGTCCCCGACGTGACGACGTTGTTCAGCACGATGTCGCCCACCGGCGTCTTCGGGCAGTACAGCTCGTACGGCGAGGAAGCAGCGAACGCCGACGGAGCTGCCGCGGCGAACAGCGCGAACGTACCGCCGGCGCCAGCTAGCCCGACTACGACGGCCGCGACTGCGCGTCCCTTGCGGCTCGACCTTGCCATCATTCCCCCCCTGTTCGGTGACACCTTCACCTTCATCAGCGTCGCGTCCTCCTCGGTCGCCCGAGCCGGCTGCGTTGCCCCGCCCGTCTGGCCCCGTACCGCGGGCACCATGACGCGCAAGGGCGTTCGCCCGCGACACCTCCTACGAACGTTACGGAGTCAGGACCTCCCCGACATCATCAGTATTGACGATTTCCTGCCCAACACTTTATGGGTCTTGACCTGCACAAACGTGTGAGGACGCGCGAGAAGAAGGCTCACGGTGGGGTGAGCTCGGGTGTGTGTCTTTCGACCCACCGCCTACGCCTCGGGCGCCGCCCAGACCTGCTCGCGGGGTCCCGGGTGTCCGAGGTGGTACCCCTGGGCGAATTCACAACCGACGGCCCGCAGGGCCGCCGCCTGGGCCGGAGTCTCGACCCCTTCGGCCACGAGCGAGAGGCGCAGCTCGTGGCCCAGGGCGATGATGGCCCGCACCATGACGGCCCCGTGGGGGTTGCTGGTCGAGTCGAGAGCACCCACGTACTCCGGGGCGATCTTGAGCGACGAGATGGGCAGATCCTGGAGCCACGAGAGATTGCACTCCCCGGCGCCGAAGTCATCGAGGCTGAACCGCACGCCCATCTGGCTCAACTGGTTGACGGCGGCGGGGGACGAGGCGGCGGCGCGCGCCGCGTCGTCGGACAGGTCGATGCTCAGCATGGTGGGCGCCACGCCGTGCTTGCGGGTGAGCTCCTCGAAGTTCTGGGCGAACTGCGGGTCGCTGAGCTCGAGGGCCGACACGTTCAGGGTCAGTCGGAAGTGCTCGGGCAGGTTCTCCGCCTGGCGCCACAGGACCAGCTCTGTGAGGGCACGGTCGAGGGTCCACCGGCCGAGCGCCTCGGCCATGCCGACCTCGCCCGCCACGTCGAGGAACTCCCCGGGAAGGAGCAGGCCCTGCTCGGGCCGTTGCCACCGGAGCAGCGCCTCGGCCCCGACCACCTGGCCGCTGTGGAGGTCCACCACGGGCTGGTAGAAGAGCGCCAACTCGCCGTTGTCCATGGCATTTTGCAGCCCGTGCTCGATCTCGTAACGCGACACGACGCGGTCGCGCATCGACGGGTCGAACATGCGCGACGCCCGGCCTTCGTCCCGGGCCCAGTACATCGCCAGCTCGGCGTTCTCGAGCACGTTGTCGGCGGTCTCGCCGGCACCGCTCGGGTCGGTGAGCACGATCCCGACGGTGGGGCGGACCCGGTGCTCCACCCCGTGGACGACGACGGGTCGAGCCGCGCCGTCGAGAATGAGGCTGGCGATGCGCAGGGCATCGACGTCGGAGTGCACGTCGGCGCACACCACGACGAACTTGTCGTTGGCGGCACGCGACACGATGTCGGTCTTCCTGCGGGCCACCGACAGCCGGCTCGCCACTTCGCGCGCCACCTGCTCGGCGGCGCCGGCGCCGAACTGTTGGTTCACTTCCTGCCAGCCGTCGAGCTCCACGAACAAGACGGCCAGTGGGCTCCCGGCCCGCTGGGCTCCGGTCAATGCCTGACCGAGTTGCTCCGAGAGCAGGGCACGGTTGGGCGGTTCGTCGAGAGGCTCGGGGGCGGAGGGCGGCGGCGGGGCCACCTGCGGAGCGGCTTCGGCGGGTGGCGGCGGCGGTGTCATCTCGGCCTGGGTCGTCATCTCCTCGATGACCCGGCCGAGGCGGTGGTTCTCGACGGTCAGCGCCCGTTGGGTCAGGGCGTTGCGAACGGTCTGGACGAAGGCCTGGGGTACCAGCGGCTTCACCAGGAGCCCGTCGAGGTGCGCGGAGGCCGCCAGGGCGCTGTCGAGCGAGGCCAAACCCGTGAGCAGCAGGACGGGCGTATCGGGGTCTTCTTCTTTGAGGCGCCGGGCCAGTTCCACCCCGGTGTGGTCAGCGAGCTGGTGGTCCACCACGACAGCGGCGGGACGCTGCAGCCCGTGCAACGTCAGCGCCTCGGTCGGGTCCGATGCCACGAACACCTCGATGCCGGCGCCTTTGAGCACGGACGCGAGGCTCTCCCTGGTGGCCTGGTCGTCGTCGACCACCAGGACCGAGTCCTCTAGCACGCTGGGTTGGAACGAAGACAACGGAAGGCCCCCCTACAAGCTCAGGTCGTAGCCGGCCGACGACGTTCCGCCTCCCGAGTACGCCTCACAGTGATCAACCACCTACGGCCGTGGCATCCGGCGATCATCCACCCCAGGTCGGCCGCTACCCGGGAACCCGCTGACTATCAAGCATCTCACCACTCCTCGCGCGAAGTCAACGTCGGCACGTCGGTCGTCGCAGGAATGGTGCGATATACCCAGGGCTGCCACCACCCTCAGTGGTAATTGACTCACAGTTCGTGCGATTAGAGGGAGGGGGGCGAACCCAAGGCCTCGAGGACCCGGTCGACGGCTTCGGCCAGGGGGAGATGGTGCCCGACGACCAAGTCCGGTGCAGTGGGTGGTTCGTACGGGTGGTCGAGTCCCGTGAAGGACGTGATCTCCCCCTCCGAGGCCCGCTTGTAGAACCCCTTGGGGTCGCGCTGGGCGCACACCGAGACCGGCGTGGCCACGTAGACCTCGATGAACCGCACCCCGGCCTCCTCGTGCAGGGCGCGGGCCCGCCGACGGCCCTGGGCGTAGGGGCTGATGAGCGCGGCCAGGGCGATGAGCCCGGCATCGGCGAAGAGCAGGGCCACCTCCGCCACCCGGCGCACGTTCTCCTCGCGGCCCTCGGGGCTGAAGTCGAGGTCCACGTTGAGACCGCTCCGGATGTTGTCGCCGTCGAGCCGGTACGCGGACTGCCCGCCGGCGACCAGGCGCTCCTCGACCGCGGCGGCCAACGTCGATTTCCCCGACCCCGACAGCCCCGTGAACCAGACCGTCGCCCCCCGGGTCCCGAGCGCGCCCCACCGGTCCGTCCGGGTGAGACGGCCCACCGACCACACCACGTCCGAAACCGGGGTCATGGCTCAGTCGGCCCCGAGGATCATGCCCGCCCCGACGGTGGCATTGGTGTCCTCGGCGGCCACCACGAACGATCCCGTGAAGCGGTTGCGGCGGTAGCTGTCGTAGAACAGGGGCTGGGTGACCCGCAGGCTCACCCGTCCCACATCGTTGAGGCGCAGCAGGTTCACCGAGTCGTCACGGTGCAGGGTGTTGACGTTCAGGCCGTAGTGCACGTTTCGCACCTGGGCCCGCACCCACCGCGTCGTGTGCTTCAGGGCGACGACGTCGCCCTCGGCGAGGGGACGGTCCGCCATCCAGCACATCATGGCGTCGATGTCCTGGCCCATGGTGGGCTGGTTGTGGGGACGACAGATGAGGTCGCCTCGCGAGACATCGAGATCCTCGGCCAGGCGCACCATCACCGACATGGGCGCAAAGGCCTCCTCGACGGGGCCGTCGAAGGTGTCGATGGCGGCGATGGTGGTGGTGAGCCCCGAGGGCAGCACCATGACCTCGTCCCCGGCCCGGAAC
>Ga0187890_10001278_pt1 | contig 18269 bp, 17 predicted proteins | sample June2016WEW_21_1_FD_133005 | JGI IMG/M metagenome (GOLD analysis project Ga0187890, IMG submission 133005) | Peatland microbial communities from SPRUCE experiment site at the Marcell Experimental Forest, Minnesota, USA - June2016WEW_21_10 | ecosystem: Environmental > Terrestrial > Soil >... | reverse complement strand
CCACCCGACAGCTTGGCCAGGCGCTCCTGGAGCTTCTCGCGGTCGTAGTCGGAGTCGGTGTTCTCGATCTCGGCCTTGATCTGGTTGATCCGGCCCTTGATCTCGGTGTCGTCCCCGGCCCCCTCGACGAGGGTCGTCTCGTCCTTGGTGACGACGACCTTGCGGCCCCGCCCCAGCATGTCGAGCCCGACGTTCTCGAGCTTGAGGCCCACCTCTTCGGTGATGACCTGGCCGCCGGTGAGGATGGCCATGTCCTGGAGCATCGCCTTGCGGCGCTCGCCGAAGCCCGGTGCCTTCACGGCCACCGACTTGAACGTGCCCCGGATCTTGTTGACCACGAGCGTGGCCAAGGCCTCGCCTTCCACGTCCTCGGACACGATGACCAGCGCCTTGCCCGTCTGCATGACCTTCTCGAGCACCGGCAGGAGGTCGCGTACCGCCGAGATCTTGCTGGCCACGAAGAGCAGGTAGGGGTCCTCGAGGACGGCCTCCATGCGCTCGGGGTCGGTGACGAAATACGGCGAGATGTAGCCCTTGTCGAAGCGCATGCCCTCGACGAGGTCCATCTCCATGCCGAAGGTCTGGGACTCCTCGACGGTGATCACGCCGTCCTTGCCCACCTTGTCGATGGCCTCGGCGATCATCTCCCCGATCTCGGTGTCGGCGGCGGAGATCGCCGCGACCTGGGCGATCTGGCCCTTGGACTCGGTCTCTTTGGCCTGGGCCTTGAGCGACTCGACCGCGGCCTCGACCGCAGCCTCGATGCCACGCTTGAGCGACATGGGGTTGGCCCCGGCGGCCACGTTGCGCAGGCCCTCGTGGACCATGGCCCAGGCCAGGACCGTGGCGGTGGTGGTGCCGTCACCGGCGACGTCGTCGGTCTTCTTGGCCACCTCTTTCACCAGCTCGGCACCGACCTTCTCCCACGGGTCCTCGAGGTCGATCTCCTTGGCGATGGACACGCCGTCGTTGGTGATCGTCGGCGCTCCCCACTTCTTCTCGAGCACGACGTTGCGGCCCTTCGGGCCGAGGGTGACGCGTACGGCGTCGGCGAGCTTGTTCATGCCGTTCTCGAGGGCCCGGCGGGCCTCCTCGTCGAAGGCGATCAGCTTGGGCATGGCGTGGTTTCCTCCGTGGGTTTCTCTACCGGTGTGGTCGGCGGGGCCGGGGAGCGCCGCTCCCGGCGAGCGCCCCGTGCGACAGTTAGCACTCTAGCGCCTCGAGTGCTAAGTGCAAACCCCGCCGGGGACCGGGGGGAACCGAGGAGAAGGAGGAGACCTCGGGTGGACGCGCTCAGCCGCCGGCGACGGCGGGGACGATCGACAGGGTCTGGCCCTGCACCACGGGGGTGTCGAGGCCCTCGAGGAAGCGCACGTCCTCGTCGGCGAGGAACACGTTCACGAACCTCCGCAGGGAGCCGCCCTCGTCGAAGAGCCGGTCGCCGAACCCCGGGTGCGAGGCGTCGAGCGCCTTCAGCACCTCCCCGACGGTGGAACCGTCGACGGTCACCTGCGCCGCGCCCCCGGTGAGGGTCCTGAGCTGGGCGGGGACCCGCACCGTGACGCTCATGGCCGGCCCCCCTCGAGGTCGGCGTCGATGGCGACCGCCTCGTGGAACGCCTCCAGGGTGGGCTCGATGGTGGCCGTCGGGCCCGCCGTGTCCACCAGGGCTTCCACGGTCTTGAGGCCGTGGCCCGTCACGTACGCCACCACCCGCTCGTCGCGGCGGACCACCCCCTGGGCGGCCAGCTTGGCCAGCGTGGCGATGGTGACCCCCCCGGCCGTCTCGGCGAAGATCCCCTCGGTCCGGGCCAGGAGGCGGATCCCGTCGAGGATCTCGTCGTCGGTCACCGCCGCCAAGGCCCCACCGCTGGTGCGGACCGTCTCGAGCGCATACCAGCCGTCGGCGGGGTTGCCGATGGCGAGGGACTTGGCGATGGTGTGGGGCTTGACGGGCCTGATGGCGTCGGTGCCTTCGGCGAACGCCGTCGCCACCGGCGAGCAGCCCTCGGCCTGGGCACCCGACACCCGGACGTGGGGCTCCTCGTCGAGCAGGCCCACGGCGTGGAGCTCGGCGAACCCCTTGGCCACCTTGGTGAGCTGGCTGCCCGACCCCACCGGCACGATGACGTGGTCCGGAGCCTCCCACCCCAGTTGCTCGGCGACTTCGAAGGCCAGGGTCTTGGACCCCTCGGCGTAGTACGTCCGCACGTTGACGTTCACGAACGCCCACGAGGGGAGCTCGCTGGTGAGCTCGGCGCACAGCCGGTTGACGTCGTCGTAGGTGCCCTCCACCGCCACCACGTGCCCGCCGTACACCGCGGTGGTCACGATCTTGGCCACCTCGAGATCACGGGGGATGAACACCACCGACACCATCCCGGCGCGCGCCGCGTGGGCCGCCACCGAGTTGGCCAGGTTGCCCGTGGACGCGCACGCCGCCACCTTGAACCCCAGTTGGCGCGCCTTGGTCAACGCCACCGACACGACGCGGTCCTTGAACGAGCCCGTGGGGTTGGCGGTGTCGTCCTTGATCCACAGCTCGCCCAGCCCGAGCTCCGCCGCCAGGCGGTCGGCGCGCACCAACGGGGTGCAGCCCGTGCCGAGGTCGATCGGCTCGGGGTCCGACACCGGGAGCAGGGGGGCATAGCGCCAGATGGTCTGGGGCCCGGCCGCGATGCGCTCCCGGGTGACAGCGCCGCGCAGGGCCTCGTAGTCGTAGGCGACCTCGAGGGGGCCGAAGCAGTAGTCACAGACATGCAGCGCTTCGGCCGGATAGGCCCGCGCACATTCCCGACAACGAAGCCCGGTGACAAAGTCCACGAAACACCTCCACATCGGTCGGGCATTGGCACCTGGCGCCCGCCGAAATGACGGTGTCACTGGTTGCCGCGGCGTCACAGGGCCCGTCCCTCAGCCGCTCTGGATGGTGACTCCATGGTGGACGAAACCGACCACCCGCGTCAATGGAGGGGGTGCGGGTGCTGGGCGACCCCGCCATGAGGGATGATCGGATGGTGCGATCGCCACCTGACCAGGCACGCTCGGCCCCCCTCCGCTGCTTCGACCACCACGACTTCGAGGTGACCGCCCTCGCCGCGGCCCGGGCCGGGCGGCGCGTGGCGGTGTGCCTGCCGGCCCGCAACGAGGCCCTCACCCTGGGCCCCATCGTGTCGGCCGTCCGCACCACGCTGACCGCGGCGGGCGGGGGCGTCGACCTCGTCGACGACATCGTGGTGGTCGACGACGGGTCCCACGACGACACCGCGGCGGTGGCCCGCCGGGCCGGGGCCCGGGTCATCTCGGCCCGGGACCCCGAGGGTGGCAAGGGCCAGGCCATGGCGGTGGCCCTCGACGAAACCGATGCCGAGCTCCTGGTCTTCCTCGACGCCGACGTCGAGAATTTCAGCCCCCACTACGTGACCGGCCTCCTCGGCCCCCTACTCGTGGACCCCTCGCCCGGAGACCCGGACGTGGCGCTCGTGAAGGGTTTCTACGAGCGTCCCCTGCACGGGGAGAAGGGGGCGGGCGGGCGCGTCACCGAGCTCCTGGCCCGGCCGGTGATCGACCTCCTCTTCCCCCATCTCTCCGCCGTGCGCCAGCCCCTGGCGGGCGAGACCGCGGCGCCCCGCACCGTCCTCGACAAGACCGGCTTCGCCCCGGGCTACGGGGTGGAGCTGGCGCTGCTCATCGACGTGGCCGAGCAGTTCGGCATCGACCAGGTGGCCCAGGTGGACCTGGGCCTGCGCATCCACCGCAACCGGCCCCTCTCCGAGCTCCGCCCCCAGGCCACCGACGTCCTGGGCGCCGCCCTGCGGCGAGCGGGGGTCCTCCCCAGGCCCGATCCCCGGTCCTGAGAACCCGAACCCTCTAGGCGCGGGCGCCCGAGACCGACGCGACCGCGGTGTCCACCCCCGCCCCGAGGACCGCCGCATGGAGGACAGCGGCGTCGGGCTCGACGACGGTGGCGGCGGCAAGAGTGCGCCGGCGGCGGGGCAGCACCAACGCCACGACGGCGCCCACCCCCACCACGGCGACGCCGACCCACACCGCCGGCAGGAGCCCGGCCACGTAGGCGCCACCGCTCGAGTAGCCGCCCCGAGCCGAGAACACCGCGCCCAGCACGGCGATCCCCAGGACGCCGCCGACCTCTCTGAAGGCGGAGTTGGCGCCCGACGCCACCCCCTCTTGCTCGGGCCGCACCGACGACAGCACCACCGAGGCCAGCGGGACGAAGAACAGCGCCATCCCCACGCCCGACACCACGAACGGCAACCACACCCGGGCGTAGCTCACCGTGGGCGAGATCTCGAGCGCGAGCCAGGCCAAGCCGCCCGCTTGGAGCATCAGGCCGGCGCTCAACACCGGCCTCCCGCCGAAGCGCTGCGCCAGGGCGGCGGCGAGCGGCGCCACCAGCATGGGCATGCCCGTCCAGGGCAGGACGCGCAGTCCGGCGCCGAAGGGCGAGTAGTGCTGGACGACCTGGAGGAACTGCGACAGGAAGAAGATGGAGCCGAACATGCCGAAGCTCATGAACAGCGCCACCCCGTTCACCGCCGAGAACGAGCGGCTCCGGAACAGGCGCATCGGCAACATGGGATGGGTCGACCGTCGCTCCCACGCCACGAAGCCGGCCAGGCCGAGCACCCCGGCCGCGAACGACGCCACCACGCCCAGGCTCGTCCATCCGTGCTCGTTGGCCCGGACCAGCCCCAGCACGACACCGAGAAGGCCGCCGCTGGCGAGCACGACCCCGCCGAGGTCGAGGGGTTGGCGCGGGCCCCGGGACTCCGCCAACCGCCACCGCGCCAAGATCGCCAGCACGATCCCGGTGGGCACGTTGATCCAGAAGATCGACTGCCACGACCATCCGCTCGTCACCGCACCACCCACGAGGGGGCCAGCCGCCACCGCCACGCCACCGATGGCACCCCACACGCCGAGCGCCTGGTTCCTGCGCTCGGGCCGCACCGCGGCGGACAACAACGTGAGCGAGAGGGGCATGATGAGGGCGCCCCCCGCACCCTGCACGGCGCGGGCGGTGACGAGCCAGCCCACCGACGGAGACAGCGCGGCGGCGGCCGAGGCGCCGGTGAAGACCACCAACCCGAGAAGGAACATCCGGCGGCGGCCGAACCGGTCGCCGAGGGCGGCCCCGGTCAGCAACAGCACGGCGAAGGTGAGCGTGTAGGCGTTGACCGTCCACTCGAGGCCGGCCAGGCCGGCGTGGAGGTGGCGGCGGATCACGGGGAGGGCGGTGGTGACCACCAGGTTGTCGAGGGTGGCCATGAACAGCGCCAGCGAGGTGATCACCACCGCCCACGCCGCGGCGTTCCGCCTCGTCCCGGATTCAACTAGTGATTGATTACTACCTATTTCGGGCACGATGCGCTCCTCTCGGGAAGACCAGGGGTCAGGGGTCAGGGGTCGTCTTGGCGGAAAAGAACCGTTCGGGGTCGGGCTGACAGGCCCGCACCCAGGACTCGTCCAGGGCGGCGGCGTCCACGGCGGCCATCACGTTGAGGAGCATCCCCTGGGCGAAGAAGGCCCGGAGGTCCTCGTCGGGGAGGCCGGTCAACTCTCCGGCGACCGTCCACAGGTGCCGGAGTCCCTCCCGGGCCGCCCGCCGCACCTCCTCGTCCTCGGAGGCGGCGAAGGCATGGAGCTGCACCAGGAGCAGGTCGCGCTCGCCCAGCAGCTCCTTGTAGGCCTCGCCCATGGCCATCATGGCGTCGACACCCGACAGGCCGTCGGCCGCCTCTCTGAAGGCCGACTCGATGCGGGCGTGCATGAGCCCCATGGTGGCGATGAACAGGTCCCGCTTGGTGCCGAACAATCGGAAGAGATAGGGCTGGGAGATCCCGGCCGCCACCGCGATGGCGTCGGTGGAGGTCCCGGCGTACCCGCCCTTGGCGAACTCGGCCATCGCCGCCCGCAACACCGAGGTCCGGCGCTCGTCGGCGGTGTGGCGCACCGCCCCGGCCGCTCGTGGTGGAGTCATCGGGGATTAAGTTAGTGGTCACTCACTTCATTGTCAAGACGTCGGGTCGTGGGCCGCCCGGTCCGAGCCGAAGAGCTCCCCCAGGGCGACGCCCACCAGCTCCTCCACACAGCCGGTGGGATCGCCCAGCGCCCGGGCCTCGCCGAAGCGGTCGGTGAGGCTCCGAACCTGCACCCCGGGGACGCTCCCGGAGCCGTCGGCGTCGGGCCCGGTCCCGCCGGGGCCCACGGCACCGGGCACGACCAGCACCGGCACCCCGGCGTCCCGGGCGGCCCGCACGACCTCGCCCACCACCTTCCCGGACCACGAGGAGGCGTCGAGGCGCCCCTCGCCGGTGACCACCACGTCGGCGCGGCCCAGGCGATCGGAGAACCCCACGGCCTGGGCCACGACGCCGAAGCCGGGCACCAACCGTGCCCCCAACGCGGCCAGCCCTCCGGCCAGCCCGCCGGCGGCCCCGCCCCCGGGGAGGGTGGTGACGTCCACGCCGTACCGGGCCCGAAGATCGCCGGCCATGACGACCAACCGGTCGGTCAGCTCGACGACCTGGGCCGGGGTGGCCCCCTTCTGGGGCCCGAACACCTCGGCGGCGGCCACGAAACGGGTGTCCACGTCACAGGCCACCACCACCTCCACCGCGCCCAGCCCCCCGGCCTGCTCGATCGCCTCCAGGGCTCCCCGGCCCCCGTCGGTGGTGGCCGAGCCCCCCACCCCCACGAGGACGCGCGCCGCCCCGGCCGCCGCGGCGGCGAGGAGGAGCTCCCCGGTGCCCCGGGTGGTGGCCCCCAGCGGATCGTTGCCGGCGGAGCCCCCCGCCAGGGGCAGCCCCGACGCCGCCGCCGATTCCACCACCGCCACCTTGTCGGCCAGCCAGAAGCGGGCGACCACCGGCGTCCCCAGGGGCCCGGTGACCACGGCGTCGTGCCAGGCGCCGGGGGGCGGGCCCCCGGGCGGCGCGGGAACCGCGGCGAGGACCTCGGCGAAGCCCTCCCCACCGTCGGACAGCGGGCACAGGTCGCCGTCCCAGCCCGCCCTCCGGGCCCCCGCCGCCATGGCAGTCGCCACCGCCGGCGCTCCGGCGGTGCCCTTGAAGGCGTCGGGGGCGAGCAGGGCGCGGCGCGGGGCGGGGGCGGGCACCGGACCATGGTGGCTCGTCGGCGTGGGATCTGCACCCGGGGGGTAGGGTCGTCCCGGTATGGGAAGGGGCGGTTGCTGTTGAAGGCGGACCTGGTCATCGCCTCGAACCGGGGACCACTGTCGTTCGCCCTGGACCACGAGGGACGGCCCGTCCCCGCCGGCTCGGCGGGCGGGCTCGCCGCCGCGCTGCACCCCCAGCTCGAGGGGAGCGGGGCCACGTGGGTGGCCTGTGCGATGTCCGACGCCGATCGCATGGCCACCTCCGAGGGGCTCATGACCGAGCGGGGGCTGCACCTGGTCACGGTGCAGCCCGACAAGGACACCTACCGCATGGCGTACGACGTGGTGTCGAACTCGACGCTGTGGTTCTTGCACCACCACCTCTTCGACCTGGCCCGGCGGCCCCGGTTCGACCACCACTGGGCCCGGGCCTGGGAGGCCTATCGCGAGTTCAACGAGCTGTTCGCGGCGGTGGTGGACGCGGCCGCCGCGGACGGGGCCACCGTGCTCGTCCAGGACTACCACCTCAGTCTCCTGCCCGGCGTGCTGGCCGAGAAGCGACCCGACCTCCACACCGTCCACTTCACCCACACCCCCTTCGCCAGCGCCGACACGCTGCGCGTCCTGCCCTCGGCGGTGGCCCGGGAGGTCCTCGAGGGCATGGCGGGGGCCACGGCGGTGGGGTTCCACACGACGCGGTGGGAGCAGTGCTTCCGCGACTGCTGCGAGGACATGGGCGTCGACCTTCCCCGCACCTTCGTGTCGCCGCTCACGCCGGACTCCGAGTACCTGACCGAACGGGCCGCCTCGCCCGAGTGCAGGGCGGCGGGTGAGCGACTCGACGAGCTGTTGCGGGGTCGGCGCATGGTGCTGCGCGTGGACCGGATCGAGCCCGCCAAGAACCTGCTGCGGGGGTTCTGGGCCTTCGACGAGATGCTCCGCCTGCGGCCCGACCTGCGCGGCGGTGTGGTGCTCCTGGCGCTGGCCTATGCGTCACGGTCGAGTCTGCCCGAGTACCTCGCCTACGGCGCCGAGGTCGAGCAGACGGCGCGGCGGGTCAACGACGTGTGGGGCACCGACGACTGGGCCCCCATCATCCTCGACGTGGCCGACGACCCGGGGAGGTCGATCGCGGCGTTGATGCGCTACGACGTCTTACTCGTGAACCCGCTGCGCGACGGGCTCAACCTCGTGGCCAAGGAGGGCCCCATCGTCAACGCCACCGACGGGGTCCTGGCCCTGTCGCGAGAGGCCGGCGCCTTCGCCGAACTGCACCGCGAAGCCCTCGAGATCAACCCCTTCGACGTGACCGGGACCGCCCGGGTGCTGCTCCAGGCCCTCGACATGGCACCCGCCGAGCGAGCCCGGCGCGCCCAGGCGCTGCTGGCCCTGGTGTCCAGACGCCATCCCGGGGACTGGCTCGCCGATCAGCTGGCGGCGGTCGTCGCGCTCTGACCCGTCGACCGGGCGCCGCGTCGGCGGCGTCACCCGGTGGCGCGGGCCGCGGTGGCCAGCGTGGTGAACAGGTCGAGCGCCTCGGCCGGCCCCTGGACCACGACGTCGGCCGCGGCCACGAGGTCGGGGGGCGTCTCCTCGTCGGCCACCGCCACCCGCACGGCGCGTGTGCCGCGCACCGCCAGGCGGTCGAGCGCGGCGAAGGCCGCCAGGTCGCCGGCATCGTCGCCGGCGAAGCACGCCGCCGCGCTGCCGCGCGCCACCCGCTCCACCACCGCCCCCTTGTCGATGCCGACGGGAGGCCGGAACTCGACCGCCATCCGACCGGGTTGGCGGATGAGCCCGGTGCGTTGCGACCACGTGCGGGCGAAGTCGAGCGCCCGAGCACCGACCTCGGGGGCCTGGCGCCAGTGCACGGTGACCGAGACGCCCTTGTCCTCGATGCCCACCGCCTCGCGGGCGAACTCCGCCCGGGCGGCCTCCACCACCCGCGCCACCTCGCCGCGCCACGGCTCGGCCTCGGGGGCCCGCCGCAGCCGGCCGTCCTCGATCCACTCGAGCCCGTAGGCGCCGAACAGCTGCACGGCCGGGCCCGCGGCCACCAGGCGTTGGGCCAGGAACGCCACCGGCCGGCCCGACACCACGGCCACCAGCGCGAACCGTTGGGCCAGGGCGGCGAGCACGCCGGGCGCCTCGGGCAGGGGGTAGGCCGAGGCCGGGTCGTCCACGATGGGCGCCAGCGTCCCGTCGAAATCGGTCAGCACGGCGCTGGCGGCGGGGTCCTCGAGGAGCACCCCCAACGGCCCCAGGGCCTCGAGGTGGCGGGCCGCACCGGCGTGGCCCCGAGCACCCAGAGCGGCGTCCTCTTCCATGGGCGCCCTGGCGCCCGTCAGTCGGTCGGGGCGCTCGTGGACGAGGTGGTGGACCCCGGCGCCAACCGGGCGAGATCCGGGCCGGTGATCACGACGACGTTGGCGCCGGTGGTGCTCGGCACCGGAGCCACCGCCCCGGTGGGCTGGACCGTGGCGGCGGACAAGCCGAGCGCCTCGATGACCGACGTGGCCGAGCTCGACGGGCCCGAGACCGCGTACACCTGGGTCCGTGTCACCTTGGTCGTGGAGTTCGTCGGCGCCAAGGTGAGGAAGCCGCGCGACCGGAGGTAGGTGCTCGTGCCCGCGGCCAGGGCGGTGATGCTCGTCCCGTTGGCCACCAGGACATGCACCGACGACGCCCCCGGGACGATGGTGGCCAGCGAGGTCGTGGTGGACCCGGTCCGCGGCGCCGTCGTCGGCGGCGTGGACGAGGACGGGGTGGACGCCGCCGCGGTCTTCACCTCGAGGGGAGCCCGGGTGGCCGACGGCATCAGCAACACGCCGATGATGACCGCCACGATGACCACACCCACACCACGCAGATATCCCGACGGCGCCGCCCCCGGCGGGTCGCGATCTGTCCCTCCGCCGCCATGACCCGACCCCGGCCCACCCGGGCCCGGGTACTCGAGGTCGTCGTCGCGGTCGCTCATCGCCGGGGATTGTGGGGGGCGGCGGTGGTCTCGAACCGGCCCCGACGTTGGTCGAGCCGGCGACGTCGGAGGCGGCGGACGACGAGTGGCGCGTGCTCGAGCGCGTCACCGGTGTCGACGAGCTCCGCCAAGCGGCGGTAATACCGGGTGGGCGACATGCCCAGGCGACGGCGGATGCCGGATGCCTTGGCTTCGGGCCGGGTCCACCACGATTCCTCGAAGTCGAGGATCTGGAGGTCCTGCTCAGTCAATCCCATCGCGGGGTCAAGCCTGCCAATGCACCGCGCGCGAAGCAAGGATCCTCGGGTTCGCGCCCTGTCGTGCCTGGGAACGGACAAGACCGGCGGTAGCGTGGCGTGCAAGCCGGTGTGGCGCAGCTGGAAGCGCAGACGATTTGTAATCGTCAGGTCGTGGGTTCGAGTCCCACCACCGGCTCCGAGCGCGCCACACCTCACCTGTCGTGTCGGCGCGCGCGCACCGGTCGGCGTCCTCATCGGCGGGCGGCGAGCCGGTCGAGTTGAGCGCGCAGGGCCGTCGCGGTGTGCGGCGCGGCCCACTCCCGGCCGACGACGCCGTCGAGCACCGCGGCGTCGGTCGCCATGCGCTCGAGGGCGGGACGACGGAGCTGCTCCTTGGCGAGGCGGTACGCGACCGGCGCCCGGGCGCCGAGCTCGGTGGCGAGCGCGGTGGACCGCTCGAGCACGGCGGCGGCGGGGTGCACCTCGTGCACCAGGCCCAGGGCCAGAGCCTCGGGGGCGTCGAGCAACCGCCCGCTGTAGACGAGGTCCTCGGTACGCGCCCCACAGGCGTGACGCAGGATCTCGAGCGCGGCCACAGGGAACGGGACGCCGACCACGAGCTCGCTGGCGCCGATGCGGGCGCCGTCGGCCATCACCCGCCGGTCACAGGCACAGGCGAGGATGCAACCGCCGGCCACCGCGGCGCCGTTGACCGCCGCCACCGTGGGCTTGGGGAAACCGAACAGGGCGGCGAGGGCGCGGCCGAGGCTCGCCACGAGGCGCTCGGCATACTCCGGGCCGTCGTCGACGACGCGGCGGAGATCGACCCCGGCCGAGAAGACGCGGCCCGCACCGGTGAGCACCACGGCACCGACACCGGTGTCCCGGGCCAGAGACCCGAGGGTGGCTTCGAGCTCCTCGAGCAATTCGACGTCGATGGCGTTGACCTTGCCCCGCGTCAGTTCGACCGCAGCCACCGATCCTTCGCGCCTGACCCCCACCGCCGTACCGGTCACCAGGGCCCACCCTTCGCTCGAGGCAGATGATCGCGCAGCGGCGCTACCGCTTGTCACCCCGGTCCGGGGCGACCCGACGTCGGGCCAGCTCGAAGCAGGCCACGGCGCCGGCCGCGGCCACGTTCAGGCTGCCCAGGGCACCCATCTGGGGGATGGCGGCCAGAATCGAACACCGCCGCGCCGTGAGGGCCGCCAGGCCCCGGCCCTCGGCCCCCATCACGAGGGCCACCGCCACCGGGGCCCCGGGCGCCCCGATGGACAGATCGAAGAGCGACGTCGGCGCATCGGCGTCGAGCCCGACGCTCGTGACCCCGAGATCCTCCAGGCGACGCAACGCGCTCGGGATCCCCGGGACCACCGCCATGTCGAGGTGCTCGATGGCACCCGCCGCCACCTTGGCGACCGTTGGCGTCACATGCACGGCGCGATGGCGCGCCAGCACCACCCCCGTCACCCCCGCGCACTCCGCGCTGCGCAACAGGGCGCCGACGTTGTGAGGATCGGTCACGCCGTCGAGGACGAGCAGGAACGGCGTCAGCGCGCCGCGCACCTCGCACAACGCGTCGAGCGCGACCTCCTCGAGGGGCCGGGCCCGGGCCAACACACCCTGGGGGGCGTCGGTGCGCGCGGCGCGTTCGAGCTTGGTGCGGGGAACGAGCACCAGCCGGACGCGTCGACTCGTCGCCAGCCGTTCGATCTCGTCGATCTGGGGTGACGGGTCGAGGTCCTCGGCGATCCAGATCTCCCGCACCGGACGGCGCCCGGCGACGAGCAGCTCGCGCACGGCGTGACGGCCCTCGACCTGCTCCCCACCCAAGCCGTGCTGGGCGCGCCCCGCGGGCCGCCCCCCCGGGCCACCCGCCCCCTCGGCGCTGGTCCGTCGGGCGGTGCCGCCGCGTCCGGTCGTGGCGCCGCGTCCGGTCGTGGCGCCGCGTCCCGTCGAGCGTCCGGTCGCCTTGCTCCGTCGGGTGGCGTCGGCGCGCCCCGACGACTGGGCGCGGCCCTGGGTGGTGCGGCGCCCCTTGGCGTGGCCGCCATCGGAGGTCGGACCGCGCCGGCGACGCGGGGGGCCGGTCACGCCACGCCGGCGAGGAGGACGACCGCCAAGCAGGCGATGCCCTCGACCCGACCGAGCGCCCCCAGACCTTCGGCCCGCTTGGCCTTCACGCTCACGGGGGCGCCGAGCAGATCCGCCAGGCGCCGCGCCATCTCGTCGGTGTGATCCGCCAGCCGGGGACGCTCACACACGACGGTGCAATCGGCGTTCACGAGCGTCAACCCGTGCCCCTCCACCATCGACGACACCCGCGCCAACAGCTCCATGGAGTCGGCCCCGGCCCAGGTGGGGTCGGCGGCCGGGAAATGGCGACCGAGGTCGCCGAGGCCCGCCGCCCCGAGCAGGGCCTCGGCCACGGCGTGGGCCAGGACGTCGGCGTCGCTGTGCCCGGCGAGCCCTGGCGCGCCGGGGACCGCCACACCCCCGAGGACGAGGGGGCGTCCCGGATCCCCCGAAAACCGGTGCACGTCGAATCCCTGCCCGACACGCCACGGGACCGCGCCGGGCTCGGTCATGACGGCGCCAGCGCCCGGGCCACCTCGAGGTCGGTGGCCGTCGTCACCTTGATGTTGCGCGCTTCGCCGGGCACGACGCGCACGGTAGCGCCCCACGACTCCACCAGCCCGGCATCGTCGGTGGCCTCGGAGGCGCCGTCATGCGCAGCGCGCAGTACACCGGCCCGGAAGGCCTGAGGTGTCTGGACCGCCACGATGCCGTCGCGGGCCACGGTGGCGGTGACGGTGTCGCGCTCGACGCGCTTCAACGTGTCGGCCACCGCCAACCCCGGCACCGCCGCGTCGGCGCCGCTCATCACGGCGTCCACCACCGCGGCGAACAACGCCGGTGACGCCAGGGGTCGGGCGCCGTCGTGCACCACGATCACCTCGGCCTGCTCGGGCACCGCGGCCAGGCCGGCGCGCACCGAGGCCGTGCGCGTCTCCCCGCCGGCCACCACAACATCGGCCCCGGCGGCGAGGCCGCGGTTCGCCTCGACGTGGCTCGCATCGTCGGGGGGGAGCACGAGCACGACACCGTCGGCCACGCCGCGGGCCGCCTCGAGAGACCACTGCACCAGGGGACGACCGCCCAAGGAGGCGAGATGCTTCGGGGCCCCGAACCTCGTTCCCCTCCCGGCCGCCACCACGACCACCCACACCGACACGGGCTCACCCCCCGTTCGGCGGGCGCGCCCCGCCGAGGCGGCGCGGGCCCACGCGGGTCAGGGCAGCGCCTCGTCCAGGCGCTTCTCCGCCGCGGCCTCGTCGACGTCGAGCGCGAAGGTCAGCTCCGAGACGAGGATCTGCCGGGCCCGGCTGAGCATGCGCTTCTCTCCCGCCGACAGCCCCTTGTCCTTGTCGCGGATCGACAGGTTCCGGACGACCTCGGCCACCTGGTAGATGTCGCCGGACCGGAGCTTCTCGGAGTGGTTCTTGTACCGGCGCGACCAGTTGGTCGGCATGCGCGCCTCCTTCTTGCGAAGGACGGCGAACACCTCCTCGACCTCTTCGTCGTTGATCACCTCGCGCAGGCCGACACCCTCGGTGTTGTCGGCGGGGACCATCAAGGTCAGGTCGCCGTAGGCGAGCCGGAGCACGAGGTACTCCTTTTTCTCCCCGAAGGCCTCCTTGACCTCGCGACGCTCCACGATCGCCGCCCCGTGATGGGGGTAGACCACCTTGTCACCGATGTCGAACACGTACCTCTCCTAAGATGGCGCGCTGGCCACAAGCTCATGGCGAGGGACAGGCGTTGCATTCTACCCGAGTCGGCGCAGCGCTCCCCGCCCGACCTCGTCGCGCTGCTCTGAGCAGGATCAGCTGTAGCGGTCGAGGATGCTCGCTTCGGCCAGCCGGGCCAGGCCCTCCTTCACCGAACGGGCGCGGGCTTCGCCCACCCCTTCGACCTCCTCGAGATCGGCCACCGACGTCCGCATGATGCGCTGCAGACCGCCGAAGTGCTCGACGATCCTGTCCACGAGGGCTTCGGGGAATCGCGGCAGGCGGTGCAGGAGCCGGTATCCCCGCGGCTCGACCGGCGCGTCGGGGTCGGAATGGCCGAGCCCGAGCACAGCCGACACCCGGCGAACCTCGAGGAGGTCGTCGGTGGACAAGCCGGCGAGGACCTCCAACGCGTGATCGACCTCGTCACTCGACGCGTCGCGGTGCCCGTCACGGCCCTCGGCGTGCGCCGGGGTGTGACAGTGGATGTAGTCGCGCACGACGAGGCGCCGGACGGGGTCGATGCCGTCGAGCACCTCCTCGAGCTGGAGCCGCAGCAGACGGCCGTCCTCACCGAGCTCCACCAGGTCGACCTTGACCTCGTCGGCGATGCCGTCGAGCAGTCCGGCGGGCTGGAGCACGGCGGCGACGTCGCGCACCGTCACGGTGTCGGCGATCTCGAGGGCCGACAACGCCGTCAACGCCACGTCGAACCGGGCTCGGAACCGACGCGTGGTCTGGAGGGCCTGGCGCACCCGCTCGTGCAGACGGCGCTCGTCTTGCAGGACGTGACGGGTATCGCGGCGGTAGACGGTCACGAGGCCCATGGCGGCCGAAACCGACACCACGGGCACGTCGATGGACCGGGCCACGCGCTCGGCCGTGCGGTGGCGCGTGCCGGTCTCGATGGTCGAGATGGTGGCGTTGGGCATGAGGTGCACGTTGGCCCGGGCGATGCGATCGGCGTTGGGGGAGAGGATCACCGCGCCGTCCATCTTGGCCAGCTCCGAGAGCCGCTGGGGGCTGAACTCGGCATCGAGGAGGAACCCCCCGGTGCAGATCGACAGCACGTCGGGCCCGTCCCCCACCACCAGGAGGAGGCCCCGATTGGCTTGCAGGACGCGCTCGATGCCGTCGCGCAACGGTTGGCCCGGCGCTACGAGAGCCAGGGCGTCGGCCATGGCCGAGCTCGGTCGCACCACCACCTCTGCATGGTACCCGGCGCTCTTTGACGCCACTGCCCGCCTCGGGCGCGGATCGAGCACGCCCACGCGCCCACGATGCGCCCTAAGGGGACGACGCCGCCCCCATCGCCAACCCCACCGCCCGGGCCAGGGTCGGCACGTGGACGATCTCCATCCCCGGCGGACCGTGGGGGCACGACTCGGGGACGAGCGCATGGCGGAACCCCACGCGCGCCGCCTCGGCCAGCCGGCGCGGGGCGTGGGGCACCTGCCTGATCTCGCCCCCCAGACCCACCTCACCGAACACGACGAGGTCGGGGGGCAGGGGACGGCCGAAGAACGCCGAGGCGAGCGCCAGGCCCAGCGCCAGATCGGCGGCGGGCTCGAGCACCCTGATGCCTCCCACGGCCGAGGCGAAGACGTCGGTGCGCACCATGGCCACCCCGGCCCGCTGTTCGAGCACGGCCAGGAGCAACGCCAACCGACCGCCGTCCACCCCCTGGGCCGAGCGCCGGCTCGGACTCTCCGCCGCCGTCTTCGCCGTCAACGCCTGGACCTCGACCAGCAGGGCCCGTTGCCCCTGCATGGCGGGGAGCACCGCGCTCCCCGGCGCGCCGGGACGGCGGTCGCCGAGGAGGAGCTGATAGGGGTCGGTGACCGCGGCGAGGCCGGTCTCGTTCATCTCGAAGAGCCCGAGCTCTCCGGTGGGCCCGAACCGGTGCTTGGTGGCCCGCACCGTGCGCAGGGCGTGATGGCGGTCACCCTCGACGGCGAGGACCGTGTCCACCAGGTGCTCCAGGGTGCGGGGGCCGGCCAGGGTCCCTTCCTTGGTGACGTGTCCCACCAGGACGAACGGCACGTGGTGGAGCTTGGCCAGGTGCACCACCACGTCGGTGCAGGCCCGCACCTGGCCGAGGCTCCCGGGCGACCCCGGTGAACCCGGGTCGGCGACGGCCTGGATCGAGTCCACCACCACCAGGGCCGGCCCGGTGTCGCGCAGCGCGGTGGGCAGGGCGGACAGGTCCGAGCTGTCGAGGATCATGAGCCCGGCGGGGAGCGGCCCCAGGCGCTCGGCCCGGCGCCGCACCTGCTGGGCCGACTCCTCGGCGGACACGAGCAACACGGGCCCGTCCGGGCCGGCCATCGAGGACAGGACCTGGAGCAACAAGGTGGACTTCCCCACCCCGGGCTCCCCCCCGAGCAGCGTCACCGACCCGGGGACGAGCCCCCCGCCGAGGACCCGGTCGAGCTCGGCCAGACCGGTGGGGACGGGGCTCGACCGGGCCGGGTCGACCTGGTCGAGGGCCAGGGCCCGACCGGTTCCCGGCGCCCCGAGGAGTGCCAGGAAGTCGGCGGGATCGAAGCCGCCCGGCCCGAGATCGCCGGGTCCGAGGTCACCGGGTCCGGGACCGCCGGCACCGAGGCCCCGGCGGGGGGCGGGGGGCTCGACCACGGCCTCTTCGACGAGGCTGTTCCACTCCCCGCATCCCGGGCAGCGACCGGCCCACCGAGGGGTTCCTGCTCCGCACGCCGTACACCGATGCACCGTCCGAGGCCGTCCCACACCGGGAGGCTACGGACGGGGTGTGACGGTCAGGCCCTGCTCAGGAGTCGGCGCCCGCTCCGGCCAGCTCGACGGGCGGCGGCTCGAGCCCCTCGACGGTGCGGAAGACGAACTCGCCGTCCTCCACGTCGACGATGATGGTCTCGCCCACGCGGAATTCCTTCCACAGGATCCGCTCGGACAGCGCGTCCTCCACGTACTGCTGGATGGCCCGGCGCAGGGGACGGGCCCCCAGCGTGGGGTCATAGCCCTTGTCGGCCAGCAGCGACTTGGCGATGGGGGTGAGCTCGAGGCCCAGACCCTGGGACTCGAGTTGCTCGCCCACCCGGCGGATCATGAGGTCGACGATCTCCACGACCTCTTCCTTGGACAGCTCGTGGAAGACGATGACCTCGTCGATCCGGTTGAGGAACTCCGGCCGGAAGTGCGCCTTCAGCGCGTCGTGGACCTTCGACTTCATGCGCTCGTAGCTCACGGCCTCCGACGTCTTGGCGAAGCCCACCGACGACTTGCGCAGATCGGCGGTCCCGAGGTTGGAGGTCATGATGAGGACGGTGTTCTTGAAGTCCACCGACCGCCCCTGGGCGTCGGTGAGCCGGCCGTCCTCGAGGATCTGGAGCAGCGCGTTGAACACGTCGGGATGCGCCTTCTCGACCTCGTCGAAGAGCACCACGGAGAAGGGCTTGCGCCGCACCGCCTCGGTGAGCTGACCGCCCTCTTCGTACCCGACGTAGCCGGGGGGCGAGCCCACCAGCCGCGACACGGTGTGCTTCTCCATGTACTCGCTCATGTCGAGCTGGATCAGCGCGTCCTCGTCGTCGAAGAGGAACTCCGCCAGCGCCTTGGCCAGCTCGGTCTTCCCCACGCCGGTGGGCCCCAAGAAGATGAACGACCCGCTCGGCCGCTTGGGGTCCTTGAGCCCGGCCCGGGTGCGGCGGATGGCACGCGACAGCGCCTTGATGGCCTCTTCCTGGCCGACCACCCGCTTGTGGAGCTCGTCCTCCATGCGCAGCAGCTTGGAGGTCTCCTCCTCGGTGAGCCGGTAGACGGGGATGCCGGTCCAGTTGGCCAGCACCTCGGCGATGACCTCCTCGTCGACGACGTCGAAGAGCTCGAGGCCCTCGGCCCGCCATTCGGCCTCCATGGCCGTCTTGCGGTCGAGGCGCTCTTTCTCCTGCTCGGCCAGCTTCTTGGCCTGGTCGAAGGCCTGGCGCTCGATGGCCGACTCCTTGTCGTGGCGGATCCGGTCGATCTCCTCCTCGAGCTTCTTGTAGTCGGGAGGCGTCGTCATGCGCCGGATGCGCAGGCGGCTGCCGGCCTCGTCGATGAGGTCGATGGCCTTGTCGGGCAGGTACCGGTCGGCCAGGTACCGAT
>Ga0187890_10001277_pt1 | contig 18278 bp, 13 predicted proteins | sample June2016WEW_21_1_FD_133005 | JGI IMG/M metagenome (GOLD analysis project Ga0187890, IMG submission 133005) | Peatland microbial communities from SPRUCE experiment site at the Marcell Experimental Forest, Minnesota, USA - June2016WEW_21_10 | ecosystem: Environmental > Terrestrial > Soil >... | reverse complement strand
CTGGATAGGTATGTGAATCAAAATGCGAACCACCGAGAAGGGCGTGGGCGCTGAGCGCGCCGTGCTTATTGTGCGGGCCAAGCCACTCCGGGCCCGCGACGAAGAACTGCTCGCTGACGAATGGGCCGTGGACAGTGGTGCCGGCCAGGCCCACACCGCTGGTGCCCAGGTAGTAACGGCCCGAACCTTCGACGCCCCAGTGCTTGAAGAGCCAATAGGAAGCGGAGAGATCGAGACCGCCGAGGTTGGCGCCCTGAAGGACGTTCGCGCCGGCCTTCATGTGGTCATAGGCCATGCCGAGAGAGACATCGTAGCGGTTGTCGTAGCGGACGCTGGCCAGCGGATCGCTGGCGATGTATGTGCCATTGCCGGCCGTGGGTGAGGCGGTGCTTTGCGCCTGGGTGGGGGGTGCGAAAGACAAAGCCAGTACGGCTACGACGGCAAGAGCGGCGGAAAATCTTACTGAGAAAGGCATCGTATTTCAGCTTACAGGACAATACCGGCAGGGGACAACGCGGACAGGGCCACAATTCCGCCTTTAAGGAACGCAAGGCTCTCGCCAGCGCGCCCAGAGCAGGTGGCGCACGGTCAGCACGGTTTCAGCATAGGCGGAGGCCCATGGGTAAACGGACGGCTCGGGTTCAAGGGACGGCGCGGCGTGACTGCGCCACAAGAGCGGCATCTCGTTGAAGATATAACCGGCGCGCGGCAGGTGACTGGGGCTGGAAACCACCTCGGCCGACCGCCAGCCGTGGGCTTTCATGATCCGCTCGGCATAGCAGGCGTTCTGGATTGTGTCCCTGGCTTGCGGCTCAACAAAGATGGCGGATTCCGGAATGCCCTGGGCGTGAGCGGTGCGCGCCATGACGCGCGCTTCGACAAATCCGTTGTGCGCCGCTCCACCAGTCATAATCAGTCGGGGCGCAATGCCGCGCTCATATTCGCGCACCCCTTCAGTTACGCGATCCAACTGCTTGGGTGTTGGGTTGCCATCGCTGTCAGCCGGCGTGCCCAGCACGACGATGGCGTCAAAGCGTGTGAGCGAAGTGTTGGAGGTGGGCGCCAGCAGCCGGGCAACCACTCCGTAGCCGAGGAGAGCAAAAATCAACAAGATAGAGGAGAGAAGCAACCGGCCGCGCCAGCCAAGACGTCTGGACCGCGACGGGGTGGCGCGATGGCTGACGCGGCGGATGGGCTGCTTGCGGGATGAACGTGCGCTGGTCAAAGTGATTCCCCCGGCTTTCACTTTAACAGTTTGCCGACGACATGATCAGTCGAGGTTGGCGGGCGTCCCCCAGGACGATAAGACAAATTCACTCAATGGTTTACGCGTGCGAGGGGCGACTTCCTGAGCGATCATGTCCGGGTGGGGCAGGGTGGATGGTTCGCCCTGGTAACCAAGAGCGATGACGGCACCCAGGGTGTAATCTTGTGGGATTTCAAAGGCCTGGCGGGCTGCAACCGAGTCGAAGCCGGCCATCTGGTGAGTGGCGAGTCCGAGAGCGGCGGCCTGCAGCGTGAGATAAGAGGCGGCTGCTCCCAAGTCATAGAGAGCAACGCGGTTGTCTGTGCCATTGTGACTGAAGTTGGTATTGGCTGCGCCAAGAATCAGGACTGGCGCCGCACCCGCCCAGCCCTGATTGAAGCCGATGAGGGTGGAGAATATCTTCTTGTAGGTCAGTGAGTTACGCAAGCCGACAATAAAGCGCCAAGGCTGTTCGTTGTAAGAAGAAGCGGCCCAGCGGGCGGCCTCGAAGACTGTGCGCAGGTCGGCGGGCGCGACATCGCGGTCGGCAAAGGAGCGCGGGCTCCAGCGGGCAAGCAAGGCAGGCAACATGCCGTCGATCACAGGCGCTTGTTTCAAGTGATTGACTTCAATAGCAGATAAGGTCATGGAGAGCTCCGTAAGCGGGGATGAATTGCACCTTCTTGGATTCGAGGCGCGGGCGAAGGATTCCTGTTGCGAGAAAAAAGCTGTTTGAACAGATATTTTTTGGACAGGCTTTGGTTGGGGTAAACGGCACCGGTAGTATTTCAGTAGCGCGAACCGGGAACCCCACACATTCACAAAAACCGCGAATGTGTGGGGTCGGAGACTTCTGGACCTTACTCCAACACAAAAATGTTGTTTTCGGCGCACATCTGTTTGAGTATTTTCGGCCACACCGTGACGCTAACCTCTCCGAGATGAGCTTTGCGGAGCAGCAGCATCAAGGTGCGCGATTGGCCGATTCCTCCGCCGATGGAAAGCGGGATCTGCTCGTTCAAGACCGCCTTGTGATAAGGCAGTTGCATGAAATCCAACTGTTTGGACATAGTGAGCTGCTCTTTCAGGGTCTCGGCCGTGACACGGATGCCCATGGAAGTAAGTTCGTGGCGGCGTTTGGTGACAGGGTTCCATACGAGGATGTCGCCATTGAGGCCGTGCGTGTCCTTGCCTGTTTCCGAGTGAGTGTCGGTGACCCAGTCGTCATAATCGGCGGCGCGCATCTCGTGCGGATAGCCGTCCTTCAAAGGCCAGCCGATGCCGATGATGAAGACTGCGGGATACTTTTGCAGAATTGCGGTCTCGCGCTGCTTGCGCGGCAGCGTGGGGAACATGTCGAGAATCTCCTCGGCGTGGAGGAAGGTGAGTTTCTCGGGCAGTTCAGGATAGCGCGGGTCTTTCAATTGCGGGAACAGCGATAGAGCAAACGTTTCCGCTCCGACGATCACTTTCCAAATCTTGCCGACAACGCCTTTGAGGAATTCGAGATTGCGCTGATCGACGGTCATGACGCGCTCCCAATCCCACTGATCGACATAGGCGGAATGGTCGTGGTCGAGGAAATAGTCTTTGCGAACGGCGCGCATGTCGGTGCAGATGCCCTCGCCGACCTTGCAACTGAATTCCTTGAGCGCGGGGCGTTTCCATTTGGTGGCGGCCTGCACGACCTGCGCGTCGATGGGATGAAGATTGCGATCATTTGAAATATGGAACTGGACGGGTGTGCGCGATCCATCGCGATCGAGCATGTCGTTCACGCCGCTCTCGACATCCACAATGAGCGGCACCTCGACCATCATCAGATTGAGCTCCTTGCAGAGGTTGTCTTCGATATAGCGTTTGACTTGGAAGATAGCCTGCTGAGTTTCTTTCGGAGTCAGCAGGGAACGGTAATCATGCGGGAGGATTTTTTCCAATTCGCTGTAATCGCCGATTCCAGGCCCAGCCAGATCGGCTTTCTTATCGAGAACGGTAGACATGAAGAATCTCCTTTGCGGACGGATTCCGCGCCGCCGCAGCGCGATTTATCGAGGCTTCGGGTGAAGGGGTATCCGGCGCCGGAAGTCAAAGCGATTTTTTGTGGGATGTGCGGCGTAACGATTCGCCGCGCGCACGCGCACCGAGCGCTCCAGGATCACCGTTGTTATAAGCAGTATTCCTAGAACGCCAAATACCATCAACGCGAGCAAAGCCATCACAGAGGTGGGCATAGCTGCATCTCGATGCTGCCAAAGATGGTCGCCCCGGTCCCTGGGCCACGCTGTGACTGCAATCACTTGTGAATGTTGCGTGTGAGCAGCGGTGGCAGGCGGTTATTGGCGGGTGAGCGAAGCGGCTGGGAAGCAGGACTCGAGGAGTCTGGAGACAAGGGAAATGGGAAGGCCGACGACGTTGAAGTAGTCGCCTTCAATGCGTGGAATCCAACGCGCGGCGCGACCCTGGATGGCGTAGGCTCCGGCTTTGTCCATGGGTTCGCCGGTGGCGATGTAAGCATTGATGTCTTCGTCAGAGGGGGTGAGAAATTGGACGGCGGTGGATTCGGAGGCGACTTCAGTGTGTGCGGAGGTGACAACGGCGACGCCGGTGATGACGCGATGGGTGCGGCCGGAGAGAAGACGAAGCATCCGGGCGGCGTCGGCGGGGTTTTCGGGCTTGCCGAGGATTTGATTGTCGAGGGTTACGGTGGTGTCGGCGCCCAGGACGACCAAAGACTGAGAGTCGAGGTTCGTGCTTTTCCACCCTTTTCGCAAAGAGCGCGAAAAGGATGGGGCACCCAGATTTAAGGAATCCGACGGGCTTTCTTCAGGGGCTAAGGCCCCCGGTTCTTTTGGATCGCTTTCGGCCCGGCTGAAGCCGTGCCCTTTCAAAGCCAAATCGTTGTAAACAGCTTGGGCTTTTTCGCAGGCGAGGCGGGTGACGTAGGCGATGGGGTCTTCGTTGGGGCGGGGATCCTCGGGGATGTGAGCGGGATGGACCTCGAATGAGAAGCCGGCCTGGGAGAGGAGTTCGCGACGGCGAGGCGAGGATGAGGCGAGGACGAGCATATTGAAATTATGCTGCATTGGATGAGCGAGGTCTCGTAGGATCGAGATTATGGTGATTTTCTCTGATTCAGCGCTCGCGCGGCGCTTGGAAGGGGCGGAAGGTTTTGCATGCGCTCATTTTGCCGAGGCGCGCAGCCGTTTGTTTCCGCAAAGCGGATCGACATGGACGAAATGTGCCGGGGCAACACTGGTTTTCGATGGCGTAGACGCGCCGACCACGCAGAGTTTCGGGCTTGGGCTCTTTGAGCAGCTAACGGCGGAAGCCCTGGATGAGATGGAGCGATTCTTCGAGAGTCGAGGCGCTGCGGTGATGCATGAAGTGTGTCCAATGGCCGGCACGGCCGTGCTGGACCTTCTTTGCTCACGTAGTTACAAGCCGTTTGAAGTGAGCAACGTGCTCTATCGGACTGTGGATAGGGGAGACCTTAATCATCCCAGCAACATCCGTGTGCGTGTGATTGGGGCAGAAGAAGCACAACTGTGGAGTGACGTAAGCACGCGGGGGTGGACGCACGAGCATCCAGAGTTGGCGGCGTTTGTGCAGCAAATGGGGGCGGTTTGTGTTGCGCGAAAACAAAGCCCTTGTTTTCTGGCCGAGATTGACGGAAAGCCAGGTGCTGCAGGAGTGCTGTGCCTGCATGAAGGAGTTGCACTGTTTGGCGGTTCGGCGACCGTACCGGAGTTTCGGCGGCGAGGACTACAGGCGGCTCTGCTGGAGAAACGGATGGAGTATGCGCTGGAACAGGGATGCGACCTGGCCATGATGGTGGCAGAAGCGGGGAGCAATTCGCAACGGAATGCCGAGCGCAAGGGGTTTCGCGTGGCTTACACGCGGTTGAAGTGGCGACTTACGACCTAGATGGTGAGGCCGGTTTGGAGGCCGTTGGGGGTGGCGAGGCCCCAGGCCATCGCGGGAGTGTTGTGGGCGAATCCGAATCGGCCGTCGGGGCCGAGGAGGATGATGCCGCCATGGCCGCCGAGACGGTTGAAGAGATAGGAGATGGCTTCGCGGGCGGCGATTTCGGGTGCGGTTCCGGAGGCGACGCGGTCGGTGGCCCATTTGCCGAGGACAAGCTTCATGATGGGTTCGCCCCAGCCGGTGAGAGAAACCGCGGCGGAGAGATTGTCGGCGTAACAGCCGCAACCGATGAGGGAAGAATCGCCGACGCGGCCCGGGGTCTTGTTGAGGGTGCCACCGGTGGAAGTGGCGGCGGAGAGGTTGCCGCGAGCATCGAGAGCGACTGCGCCGACGGTGTCGTGACTGCTGAGATGCGCAGGATCGCCAACGACGGCTGTCTCTGGACTTTTGTCGTCGTGTAGGACGGGAAGCAGAGGCGAATCAAGGCCGGAGAAAGTGTTGTCGCCGAAGCCGGCGGCCTCGCGATGCTTAGCGTGGTCGAGGCGCTCACGCTCGCGGTCGAGGACCAGTTCGGCATTGTCGATGAGGGACATTCCGTGGGCCTGGGCAAACTGCTCGGCGCCCGCACCTACAAAATAGACGTGTTCGCTGTATTCGAGGACCAGGCGGGCGGCCTGAATGGGATTGCGGAGGTGCTCAACGCAGGCCACGCCGCCAGCCCTCATGCGGCCACCGTCCATGAGAAGCGCATCAAGCTGGACGCGCCCGTCTGAGGTAAGAAAGCTGCCACGGCCAGCGTCAAACGCGGGGTCATCTTCAAGGATGGTGACGGCGGCTTCGACCGCATCGATGGAAGATCCGCCATGGGAAAGAACGGCATAACCGGTTTCAAGCGCGCGGTGGACACCGGCCTGGTGGGCAGCAGCCGCATCGGCGGGGATAGCCCATGCGCCTCCGTGGACTAGCAGAGTGGGAACGTGGTGGGCGGGAGAGGTCACCGGGATATCGTAGAACATTTGGCGTCGGGCGTGGGTGACGCACTGTTTTGAGAAATGTTTGTTCGTATTTGAGCTTCTTGTCAAAGAGGTGAGGATGTGGATGCGAGGCTAAGTCATTGAAAGTACGGTGGAAGATGGGTTGTTTTTGGATTGCAGGAAATTTCAGTGAGATTGGTTAAGCTAAGAACATTCAACGAGGAACAAAGAGAAATAAGACGGCAGGAGAGCGGGGATGAGGCTCTCCTGGTTTTTTTGGACCACCACCGCGAACTCACAGACGCGGAAAGAAACTGAAAGCAATCCGGCGGATGGAGGGGTGGTTCCCGAAAGGAATCACCCCTTTCGCTTTCTACGGAGAAGTGTGCGAGGCCGAGGAGCGGCGGGACGGGATTGGCGAACAGATGGTGTTGGGAAGACTGAGGCAGACGGTGGTTAAGAAAACGTCCGGGACAGGGCTTCAAAAGAAAACAGTCAGTCGCGGGACAGCAAAGATCAAGGCGGCGGCGGACAAGGCCCTGCAAGACAACAGCGAGAGGCTCGCGAAGACTCTTATCGATAGCGCAATCGCGGGCAACAACACAAGCGCGAAGCTGCTGCTTGCGCTCGCAGATGGGCAAATCGATGGCGAAGACGAAGTGGTGATGGAGCAGCTTTGGAGTTATGCCGACAAGCTGGCCGCGGAACCGCCATGGGATGGCCCGGAAGCCGAACCGGACGAGGAGCTATCTAGTTAGCAAGTCAGCGAGTTAGCCGGTCACAATGAGGTTTGTAAATTCTCAATCTAGGCGCAAAAACAGATACGCGCCGAGGGTGGGGCACCCGAAGTGTCAGCAAGTCAGCGAGTTAGCGAATGACTCGAAGGCGTGAATTCAGGAAGAAAGAAGAGAGACGGATGAAGCTCACGAATCACAAGTTGTTCAGCGCCGGCGGTTGCATGAGATTGTTGTCGATAGCGGTGTGCCTGATGGGCGTCTTGTCGGGACAAGCGGCGGACGCGCAGGCGATCAGCACAACGACCGTTCAAGGGACGGTGTATCTGGCGAACGGTCAGCCTGGCACGGGGACACTGGTGGTGAGCTGGCCAACATTCACTACGGCGAGCGGCCAGTTGGTGACGGCCGACAGTACGACGGTGCCGATTGCGCCGGACGGATTTGTGAGCGTGAACCTTGCCGCCAATGTGGGAGCGTCTCCGGCGGGGTTGTATTACACGGCGGTCTACTACATGAGCGATGGCTCGACGAATACACAGTACTGGGTGGTGCCCGCGGGAGCGCAGGCGGCACTTGGACAGGTGCAGGCGCAGCTAATGCCAGCGACGCAGGCCGTGCAGGCGGTAAATAAGGCATATGTGGATCAGGCGATTGCGGAGCTCACAGAAAGCTTGCTGACGGCATCGGGCGGGATGCTGAGTGGACCGCTTACACTGTGCTGCGATCCGACGCAGCCGACGCAGGCGGCGGACAAACATTACGTGGACGAACAATCCGCCTTGGCCGTGCCGCTGACAGGCGCGACGATGACAGGGCCATTGACGAGCGTGGAATTAGGGGCTCTTTATCAGGTAGACCAATTTCCGGGATCGGATTTTGGAGCGAAGTTGAGCGCGTGTCTGAGTGGGCTGAGCCAGACGAATGGCGGAACATGCGACGCGCGCAACTTCTCGGGAACGCTGGCCATGGGATCGAACCTGACGATTTCAACGGCTAATGCGACGGTTCTGCTGCCTTGCGCCACTATTTCGACGGGCAACCAAATCATTGTAACGGCGGAAACGAGGAATATATCGCTGCGCGGTTGCGCATTGCGCGGAACGAGCACCGCAAGCGGGAGCCAGGGCGGCACGGTGTTTCTGTATTCGGGAACCGCAGCAATGGTGCAAGTGGGGGATCCGACTTATGCGGCGGACACGCAGGGCTTTCACTTGGACAATGTGGCGATCAATATAACCTCAGCGAGCAGCGCAAGCGCACAAGGGCTGGTGGCCTATCGCACGCAGGAGATGGATCTCGAAAGCCTTTACTTTCTAGGTAACTCGAACCAGACGGGCATAACGCTGGACGGGACCGGGAATTACACGGGCGGAACCTTCTTCGACGACGAATTTAATGGATTCCAGACGGCAGTGAATGCGATTGGGCACCAGATATCGAATCCCGCTACGACTGACTGGATGAACGCAAGCGCTTTTGTACGGTTGCACATTGACTGTCCGACGAGCGGAGGAAATCCAGTTAGTGGAAGTTATGGAATCAACCTGCAACAGGGCGATGGAAACACGTTTACCGGCGGAGATATTGAAGGGTGTTCGACGGCATTGCACCTGGGAGCGAACGCGCAGAATAACACGATTGTCGGGCTGAGGAACGAAAACTCGACGAATCAGATTGTGGCGGACGCGGGCAGTTCGTATAACAGTTGGATGACCGGCGGAACAATGTTTACCGGACAGTTGACCGACAACGGGACGCGCAACAGCTTTCTGGATTCATTTCACCGGAGCTTCAACGGCTTGAATGGGGATTGGTACGGGAGCCAGAAAGACGCGACGCTCACCAATCACTATCGACTTGGAATAGGGGCAGGAAACGAACGTGGATTGCTGAACGAGATTCAGACAGATTATGGATACCGCTGGCTTGAAGGGTACTCGGATGCAACGGCCGGCGAGCAGTTTTATCAGATTGACGATCTGCTGAACAATGTAAACCGCCTGTCGATTGGGCAATATAACAACGGGCAATCAAGCAGCAACAATCAGACGGCGATTAACTCGGCGGGGACGGGCGCAGTGGTGCTGAACGGATCGGCCAACGCAGGGACCGGCGGGGTGGTGATCGGGTCGGGCGGCGCGAACGAGGGCACCGTAGCGACGATCAGCGGCGCGGGGAACGCGCAGTTCAACGGAAGCTTGCAAGTGGGAGGAGCTTCAACGCTTGCCGGATCGACGACGGTAAAGAACCAAGGGAATGCGGAGATTGATTACATTCTTCAGGCGGGAGCGACAGCGAGTCAGAAAGAATCTCTCATCTACAACGACTGGAACGGAAACAGCCAGTGGTACATGGTGAAGAACGCGAACAATGACTGGGCGCTGAATTCGGCTACGGGCGGGCTGGACAGCTTCATGGCTTACCAGAGCACCAACAGCGGCGACACGTACGTTAATGCTTCAAACTCCACTGGGGTGGTGCGTATCAATTATGAAACCGGAGCCGGTACGGGCTTCAAGGTCTACGGGGGTAACAGCAGCACGCTATATGCCAGCTTTACGGGAACGACGGCAATCCAATTTCCGGGGTTGGCGGCGAGCAGCGGCCACAACTGCCTGCAGATAGATAACTCGGGGTGGGTAACTAATACAGGAGCGGCATGCGCGACAGGCAGTGGCAGCGGCACAGTGAACACGGGAACGAGCGGCCAGATTGCAATTTACAACGGTAATGGCACGGTGCTATCAGGAACTAACACGGTTCCGGTCACTGCGGGCGGGACGGGGGCTTCCACAGCTTCAGGGGCGCTGGGGAACCTAGGCGGAGCTGCAATTACGGGAGCGTCGTTTACTGGACTGGTAAGCGCGCCAACATTCACAAGTACGGTGGCCACAGGAACAGCGCCATTCACAGTGACGAGTACAACTCCAGTTTCGAATCTGAACATTGGGGGAAATGCAGCTACGGCAACCCTGGCGGCGGGACTCAGTGGAATACAAGCACTGCCAAACGGAACAACGGCCACAACGCAGACTGCCGGCGACTCCACTGCAAAACTTGCCACGGATGCCTTTGTCGCGGTGGCAACATCTCTGTCAACGATCATCCCCGGCGCCATAGTCAGCGGAATTGGCTCATCGCAGACACTCACACTGCCGGGCAACGTCGTGGCGGGCGCTGCGGCACTCTCCGGAGAGGGAAATAGCGGCAATGTTGCCATCAAAAATGCCTCCGCGGACAGAGTGCAATATATAAGCACTACCGGCAACGACGCGAACGACGGCCTGTCATGGGGCACAGCGAAAGCTACAGTTGCGGGGGCGCAAGCTGCCCTCCCGAGTGCAGGCGGAACTATCTATGTTGGCGGCGGAACCTACTCCTGGACAAGCACCGTCACGATCACTACAGGACAACAGATTGTTTTCCTCGGATCTCCGGCAATCAATTTCACTCTTTCCGGATCGTCACCAGCGTTTATCATTCCGTTCCAAAGCTCGTTTTCTTTGCTATCAGCCAGTTTGAGTGGAAGCGCCGTAATCAATATGCAAAATACAGGCGGCGATGCCATTGACATTCACGGCGGAAATTATGTGCATGTCGGGTCCCCGAACGGCGTCATTCAATTTAACAACGTGCCGGGAAACCTACTGCTTATTGAGGCCATGAACGCTTACGAATATACCCAGCAGCTTTTCGTAGAGAACCTTTACGGAGCCTATCTTGGTGGAGACGTAATTCAAATCAACAGCGGCACAGTCTCAACGTACACGGGGTTTGTCAACACATCCACATTTTCAAATGTCCGCGGCGATTATTTAAGCGCCACCAGTACAGGAGTTCGGTTTGTGTTTGCGGAAAACTCAGGCGACCAAACAAGCATGTCGGGTCTGGTCTTTAATAATTGCGTTTTTAGCAACTACTCTTCTTCTCTGCCTACCATATATGTCCAGCAGACCGGAAGCGTCGGGGGTTATATCAACGCGACATTTGAGGGCGGCGAGGTGGATGTAAATCCGACTTCAGGCCCAGCTTTTGTAGACGCGATGAACGCAACCGCCGCTAACGATATTGGTTCCCTGACCTTCATTGGAACGCAGATGGGCGGCCTGGGGAATCCGTTTTTCGGGCAAACAATCAGCGAGGGGCCAGGCGGTCTGAACTTCATTGGAAACGGGCTGATTAACTTTGGCCAAAATACATCGATGAAGTTTCTTGAATCGGGCGGCGACATGAAGACAATCTCCGCTCCCGGTCACAATTTCAGCATCACGAGCGGCTACAGCGGATTTGATTTCATTCTTCAATCCTCCAACCCGGCTACTTCATCGACCAACCAAAATGGGATGAACCTTGAGCTTACCAGCAACTACTGGATGGGATCAGCCTCGGCCTTGGATGACTGGACGATAAGCGACATACTTGGTTCAGGAAGCAACCCGACCTCGACTCTGATTTTCGGGCACGGCGGCAGCAGCGGCACGGCAAGCGTGTCAATTCCGTATCCAGTTACTGCGCAAGCGTTCACTAGCACTGTGACCACGGGAACAGCGCCATTCACGGTGACGAGTACAACTCCAGTTCCCAACCTGAACATTGGGGGAAATGCGGCTACTGCAACCGTGGCGGCAGGACTTAGTGGGACACCAGCCCTGCCGAACGGCGCCACGGCCACAACGCAGATTGCTGGCGATACGACAACCAAACTCGCCACGGATGGTTTTGTTGCGGCGGCGGTGACCGCTGGGGCTTACACACTGCCTGCTGCGACAAGTACCACGCTCGGCGGCGTCAAGCCGGACGGAGTCACCATTGCTAACTCCAGCGGCGCGATTAGTTGCGGATTGGCGACAACCAGTCAGGCCGGTTGCGCCAAGCTGGGCGCTTTGGGCGGCGCGGAGGCTTATGGCCAGGTGAACGGAGCGGCGGCGCCTGCATCCGCAAACGGGGTTGCGACGAACAGCAGCAGTCAACTCGTCGCGCAAACGGCCCACAATAGTTCGGTGCCTCGGAACTGCGTTACCACAGGCTCTGCCAACACCTATACCTGCACGACTTCTCCGTCATTCATTCCGGGACCTGGCGACGAGATTCAGATCAACGTCAACATGGCAAATACAGGCTCCTCGACACTCAATGTCAATGGCAGCGCCGCAGACCTCATCTACAAAAACGGTGGTTCGTTGACTCTGGCCTCCGGAGACCTGCAGGCGAACCACTGGATCTCTGCCATTCTGGATTCGAGCAGCCACTGGCAGTTAGAAGGTCAGCTTGGCAACGCCAACGCAACGCAGATCAACGGGCAATCGCTCGCCAACCTAGCGACCGGCATTCTTAAGAACACTACCTCGACCGGCGTTCCCGTAATCGCAGTGGCTGGGACGGACTATGCCGCGCCGAACTCAAACACCACCGGCACGGCGGCTGGACTTAGCGGGACGCCGGCCCTGCCGAATGGGACAACAGGGACGACCCAGACTGCCGGTGACTCAACTGCAAAACTTGCCACGGATGCCTTTGTCGCGGCGGCAACTGCTAATCAAGTTCAGTTGGCTGGCGGAAAGACACTGACGAACAATTACGGCTGCTCTGACGGCTACGATCACCTACCGTGCATTGTGGCGCAGGTGAGCTACTGCGGCACCGGGGCGGCAAACGGATGCACTTATGCAGCGCAGTCAGCCAACATTTCTTACACGACCATGTACACAACGTCCGCGCCGGGCAAGTATCGCACCATCTTGACCGTGCACGTTGAGGCAGAAGGCACTGCTGGCACAGTGCAAGGGTATATTCAGGGCACAAATGCAGTGAGCACAGTTGGACTCTCACTTCCTCTTTCTGTTGCTCTCAACACCACCTACTCTGCATATTCTGCAACGATGGAACTAACCATGCCATCAGGTAAGACGATTCAATACCAGACGTTGGTGAGCGGCGCCACTGGATCGCCGACCTATGGTCTGGATGTTACGGTGGAGCGTTTGCAGTAGGTTACTCAGAGAACAAGCTCGGGATACACTGCAGCGACTCACACGACAGCGAGCACAGGTAAGGTTGGCTGGTATCCGGAATTTGCTGGGTGGTAGTAATGCGGCGTTCACCGCGCCGATGGCGCTAGTTTGCGGAGTTAGCGGGCATTTGAGGCTGGGCTGGTTTGTCCCGCCTGCTGATTAATCTCCGCAATTGGCCGAGCGAGGCGGGCCGCTCAGGATTGAGCGGAGGCGTATCTGCTGGACTGACTAAGTCGATTTACTTACCCGGTTGAAATGGGGGTTCCGTGGCGGAAGCGGAAGAAGGACGAGAGGCAGTTGCGGAGGAATGGCATTCGCGCCTGGAAAATCTGAATTCGTTGGAACTGGAGAAATACGGAAAGATTTTAGATCAGAAGCCCACGAGCCTGCGGGGACGAACGGTGATGATGGGGCTGGCTGAGCGGCTTTTGCAGGTAAGAACGCGAGAGGGCTGGACGGCGCCGCTAAAGCCAAACAAGGCGCAGATGATGTTTGAAAAACGGCGCGGCGAGCGGAATATCGTGCTCAAGGCGCGGCAGATGGGGTTGACGACCTGGGCGGCGGCGCGGTTCTTTCTGAAGACGATTACGCGGCCGGGGACGCTGACGCTGGAGGTTGCACATTCGCAGGAGGCGGCGGAGGAGATATTCCGGATTGTGCATCGGTTTGTGGATATGTTGCCCGAGGGACTGCGTGAGGGGCCATTGCGGACCTCGCGGGCCAATGTGCGGCAGATTGTGTTTCCAGAGATGGACGCGCAATACAGGGTGGTGTCGGCGGGGGACCGGAATGCAGGGCGCGGACTGACGGTGCAGAATCTGCATTGCTCGGAGCTGGCGCGCTGGCCGGGCGATCCGGCAGAGACCCTGGCGGGACTGCGCGCGGCGATGGCGCCTGGGGCAGAACTGATTCTGGAGTCGACGCCGGACGGAGTGGGCGGCTGCTTTCACCAGGAGTGGCAAAAGGCTTTGGAGATAGGGATGGTGCGCCACTTCTTCCCGTGGTGGATGGAGCGGCACTATCGGACGCAGGCCGTAGATGAGGCAAGCCTGACGTTCGAAGAGCGGGATCTGATGGCGCACCGCAACCTGGATCTGGAACAGATCGGCTATCGTCGGCAGATACGCGCGGATTTTCGGGGACTGGCGCGGCAGGAGTACGCGGAAGACTGCGATGCCTGCTTTTTGGCCAGCGGGGATTCGGTTTTCGAGCTGGAAGCGATTGAGAAGCGGTTGGCGACGATTGCGGAGCCGATTGAACAGCGGTGGAATGGAGAACTGGAGGTGTGGCTGCCGCCTGTCAAAGGAAAGGCGTATCTGGTGGCGGTGGACCCGTCCGGGGGCGGAAGCGAGGGCGACTACTCGGCTGCACAGGTGTTGGAGCTGGAGACAGGGTTGCAGTGCGCGGAGTTTGCGGGGCACGTGGGCGGATTAGAACTGGCGCGGCGGGTGACGGGGCTGGCTTCTGAGTACAACAACGCGTGGCTGGTGGTGGAGAGGAACAACCACGGCAGCGGGGTGCTGGCGCTGATCGAGTCGGTGTGCGGCTACGGGCGGGTTTACCGGCAGGGGGGGCAAGCTGGTTGGCTGACTACGTCGATGAGCCGGCCGGCGGCTCTGGGCAGGCTGGATGCGGCGTTGGTGGAACGGCCGGAGTGCTTTCAGAGCCGGAAGTTGCTGGCGGAGTGCAGGAGTTTCGTGCGTTTGCCGAACGGCGGGTCAGGAGCAAGGCCGGGTACGCATGATGACCGGGTGATGGCGATGGCGATTGGGCTGGGAGCGCGAGCGGAGTTGGCGGGGAAGAGCTAGTGAACAGGGGTCAGGGGTCAACTCAAGTTTGTTGCGAATTCCGCCTCTGTCAAGAGAGTTTTCGAATCTAGCAGGCAGCTTTTCAACACCGAAGCGCCATACTGACCCCTGATCCTTGACCCCTGCACTTGGGCCTGAGCGCTTAGAATTCGATAGAGGATTCAGACGAGGCGAGGGAACGGGCTTGGCGGTTCTGGCGGTGCAGCATATCCGGCGGATGCGGGGCGGCGCGCAAGGCCAGTTGATGCTGGGCGCGGATGGCCATGTTTACGTGGTGAAGTTCCAGAACAACCCGCAACACATGCGGGTGCTGGCCAATGAGTTTCTGGCCTCGCGGTTGGCGGCGGCGGCGGGACTGACGGCGCCGGAAGCGGCGCTGGTGGAGGTTTCGAGCTGGCTGGTGGAGAATACGCCGGAGTTGGAGATTGACCTGGGGAGGACGCGGGTACGCTGCAAGGCGGGGTTGCAGTTTGGGTCGAGATTTGTGGGCGGACTGATGCCGGGGCAGGTGGTGGATTACCTGCCGGAGGAGCAGATGGCCGAGGTGAGAAACCTGGGCGAGTTTGCCGGCATTCTGGCGCTGGACAAATGGACCGGCAATGCGAACGGCAGGCAGGCGGTGTTTGCGCGCAAGCAGCGGGAAAGGCGCTACCGGGCGGTTTTCATCGACTACGGATATTGCTTTCATGCGGGTGAGTGGCGGTTTGAGGATCTTCCGCTGCGGGGGGTGTATTACCGCAACGATGTGTACAGGGAGATCAGAGGGTGGGAATCCTTTGAGCCATGGCTGACGCGGCTGGAGACAATGGCGGCGGAGACGGTGTGGGCGGCGGCCAGCGAGATTCCGCCGGAATGGTATGGGGGCGACCTGAGCGATATGGAAGTGCTGGTGGAGAAACTGCTGGCGCGGCGTAGCCGGATTCGGGAGGCGATTGAAGGATTCGGGGGGTCGGATAGGAAGCCATTTCCAAAATGGGTGGGGATGGGAAAAGATGTGAGGGAAGAGGGTTGGAAAGAGGGTAGGTGGGGGACTAGTATGGCGGGAAGAGTGAATTGAAGGGCAGCTTCTAGCTTCTAGCTATTAGCTTTTAGCTGTCAGCTTTCGGATTTGGTATTGGCCTGGACAATTGCGAACGGCAACCACTAGCTAATAGCTAATAGCTAAGAGCTTTGTCAGAACGATGAACAGTGGAAACCAGCGGCGGGCGTGCGAGTTTCGACTGCTCCGGTATGTGCCGGATGCGGTGAGGAACGAGTACGTGCATATCGGGGTGATTCTGCGCGAGCAAGGCAGCGAGGCGCCGGCTCAGGTGCGGTTCACGCGCGATTGGCGCCGCGTGCGCTGCCTGGACCCGGAGGCCGATACGGGATTGCTGGAGGGGATGGAGAGCGAGCTGCGCATGCGCTTTGAGGCCGAGCCGGATGGGAATCTGATGCGGCTGCTCTCTGAAGCGCTCTCGCTGAGCGTGCAGATGACCGAGCCGAAGGCATACCTGGCGGAGAGCCTTCCAGCGGGGATGGAAGAGTTGATGCGGCTTTATGTGGAGCCGCCTGGCAGGGAGCGCGTGCAGCGGTTGAGCGGACGCGCGGGCATTCAGGCGAAGATGCGGACGGAGTTCGAGCGGGCCGGGGTGTGGGAGCTGATGAGGAAACGGATTGCGGCCTCGGAGTATACGCGGCCGGGAGACCCGTTGCGGATTGACGTGGGGTACAGGCCGAACGGGTTGATCCGCATGTTTCATGCGGTGAGCCTGGAGCCGGGCGTGGAGATGGCCAAGGTGCTGGCTTTCTCATCGGAGGGGTTGAGAGCCGGGGTGGAGCGAGTGGAGAAGGCCAGCCTGGAACTGACCGCGGTGATTGAGCCCGCGGCGAAACTGGGAGCAACTGACGAAGAGCCTGAACGGCTGGAGATGTACCGGTTTGGCGTGGAGACGATGGAAGAGCACCAGATAAGGGTGCTGACGACCTCGGACCTGGGCCGGGTGGCGGAGACGGCGCGGCGGGAGCTGCGAGTGTGAAAAGGCAGGGACTAGGGACTAGGGACGAGGGAATAGGGAACAGTTATTAACTGCCTGGTTGCAGTTATGAATGAGTTATCGGCGAGGTTTGCAGATAATTTCCTATGTTTGTTGTAGGATCGATTTTGTTGAGAAGAAAGAGCGGTTGGGAGTGATAGGGCGTTCGCGGTGAGTTATCAACGGACGCTTGAAAACTGACCACTAAATCACTGTTCACTGACAACTGACGAAGACGAGGCACAAGTCCTTTCGGGGGCTGTGCCTTTTTTGTTTTTGTGCGGCCAAGAAAAGGAAGGTGCGCGTGAAAGTAGGAGAGCAGTTACAAGCGATCTGGCGGCAAGCGACCGGGGGCAGACGGAGGTCGGAGATAGCGGCGGGAGCGGCGGATGCGGAGGCGGAGCGAAAGACGCTGGCGCTTCCCGCGATTCTGAGCCCGGTCCAATTTCCGGGGCAGCTCCTGCCCAAGCCGACACCGATGAATCTTCGCCGGTTTGCAGAGACGCCAGTGGTGCGGCGGGCGATCAACGTAATCAAGGACCGGATTGCGGCGATGGATTGGCAGGTTCGGGTGCGGCGCGGAGTGAAGCCGGGGGATCTGGCGTTCACGGAACGAAAGCTGCGCGCGCTGCGCAGGACTCTGGAAGAGCCGAATGCCGCGGACAGTTTTCGGACGCTGATTGAGCAGGTGATTGAGGATGCGCTGACGGGCGGTTACGGGGCCATCGAGATGGAGCCGACCGGCGATGGAGAACGGCCGGCGATGCTGTGGGCTGTGGACGGCGCGTCTATCCGGGTTAACCCCAGGTGGGATGGGCAGCCGGAGTCGTCCAGGTACGCGCAGGCGCTGCCGGGGCAACTGGAGTCGAGCGCTGTGGAGTTGCGCGACGACCAACTCATGTACGTGCGCATGAATCCGCGCAGCTTTACGCCCTTTGGACTGGGACCGCTGGAAGTGGCGTTCGAGACGGTGAATCAATTCCTGAGCGCGCACCGGTTTGCCGGGAAGCTGGCTGCCAACACAGTAGCGCAATATGCGCTTTGGTTGAACGAGGCAACACCCACGCAGCATGAGCGGCTGATTCGCTGGTGGCAGGACGAGATAGAAGGAACCGGGCGGGTGCCGCTAATTTCGACCGAGCAAAAGCCGGAGGTGCTGCGGTTTGCGCAGGGGACGGATGCGGATATGCGTCTGGCCTGGCAGGAGTTTCTGATCCGCATGGTGGCCAATGCATTTGGATTGCCGCCGCTGATGCTGGGGTTGGAAGCGGATGTCAACCAATCGACCGCATCGGAGATGACCGACGAGGCATTTCGCGGGGCGATCTCGCCGTTGGCGATGCTGCTGGCCGGGCATATTACGCGAGACTTGTTCGGGAAGTGCATTGGATGGCGGGAGTTCGAGTTTGTCTTCAACGAACTGAATGCGAGGGACGAGGAGACAGAGCTGGCGGTGCAGGTGCAACTGCTGCAGGCCGGAGTGTTGACGGTGAACGAGGTGCGGGCAATGCGAGGGTTGGGGCCGCTGGGACAGGATGGGGCGGTGCAGTTGACGGGCGAAGG